>Ga0247727_10003929_pt1 | contig 32283 bp, 28 predicted proteins | sample WisWelCaveWW1625_FD_202498 | JGI IMG/M metagenome (GOLD analysis project Ga0247727, IMG submission 202498) | Biofilm microbial communities from Wishing Well Cave, Virginia, United States - WW16-25 | ecosystem: Environmental > Aquatic > Deep subsurface > Groundwater > Cave microbial mat | place...
GATATGCGGTAAAATCAAATTCGAATCACAGATAGACATACCGAACCGCTCGGCCAACCCAGCGAACAGGAGTTAGTTAGGAAGCTTATGGAAAAAGCAAAGGGACCCTGGCAGGAAATGCTGAAAAAAAGGTACCCGTCTTTGATCTATAATTGAGGAGAAGCAATACATGTGAAAATACTTTATTCCCGCATACCATTCCGGAAGCGGCGGAGGGCATGGAATTGTGGTGCGCAGCCCGCGGCGCCCGCGGTCACTAGATCGAGATCAAAAATGGCAAAATCGCCAGCTATCAGGCTGTTGTGCCCATTACCTGGAACGCCTCGACCATGGATCATAAAAGTCAACCCGGCCCATTGAACAGGAAATGCTTGGCACAACTGTGGGGGATCCGGATAATCCGTTTGAATTGGGCTCGGATCGTGCGCTCGTTCGATCCTTGCACATCTGCTCGAGAAAGGAAAGTTAGTGAAGAAGTTTCCAATTGGATAAAATCATGAAACGGATGAAACGATTGCGGCTCAAAATATTGGGAGAAAAACATGAATTCTAAATTCTATTTTATCATCTCTGGGGTCATCTTCGCGGGAGTATCGTTGCTGCATCTGGTGCGTTCGATCAATGGCTGGCAATTTCAGATTGGTCCGTTCCAATTGCAGAACTGGCTGTCGTATCTCGGATTTGTGTTGGCAGCTGCTTTGAGTGTATGGGCGTTCCGGCTTGTAAGCCAGGGCGGGAAAACGTCAAGCGGGGAGACCACTCAACGGTCGGCGTGAGTCCATGATGGCGGAAAAAATACTCGTGCTCGAAGCAGGTAATTTCCACCATTGAATCGCCCTTGACGATCAGGCATGACCCTTGCGAAAGGTCCGAAACCCTCGCAAGGGTTACATATCTTTTTCGTCAGAAATCTCCTCAGCGTGCCTGCGAATCTTTTATTGACAAGTTTAGAAATGTTTCTGTATGATTGAAAGCGCGTCACAGAACAGCATATCTCCCAGCGAGTTGTAATCGAATTCCGGCCTCTCCTCCGAAAAGCGCGACACGAACTTCGGACATTTCTTAAAAAGTTGAGCATTGAGCGAGTTGGTGGGATGGATTTATGTTTCACGCTCTAACTCCTAACCAACATTAATAACCCAAGGAGGTAAAGCCATGCGCATCGCATCATTCAATGTTGAAAACTTGTTCTCTCGCGCCCGGGTCATGAATTTGGAAAGCTGGAGCGAAGGTAAGCCGATTCTTGCCGACTATAGCAGCCTGAATGCCCGGCTGCAAAAACTGGTCTATACTCAGGCTGACAAACAGGCAATACTTGCGGCCATAGATCGACTGGGCCTGAGCCGAAGCGATGAGTCCAAGTTTGTTATTTTGCGGCAGAATCGCGGTCGCCTGCTGACGCGGCCAAAGTCGGGACCGCCGCAAGTGGTTGCCGCTGGCCGTGAAGACTGGGTTGGCTGGGTTGAGCTCACGACCGAGACGGTCAACGATGTCGCCATCCAGATGACCGCAAAAGTGATCCAGGATGTAAACGCGGACATCCTCGCCGTCGTTGAAGCCGAGGATCGCATCGCGTTGCGGCATTTCAACGAGCAGCTCTTGCAGCCTATCAACGCCAGCTATAGCGGCATCATGCTGATCGACGGCAACGACGATCGCGGCATCGATGTCGGTCTCATGACGAAGCCTGGTTACACCATTGAATCCATCACCAGCCATGTCGATGACCTGGAGGATGATCGCAAGATTTTCAGCCGCGACTGCCCCGAGTTTACGATACGAATTGACGGAGCGGCCAACGTTCTGGTTCTGGTGAACCACTTTAAAAGCAAAGGTTATGGTTCACAGGCGCAGTCGGACGCGCGGAGAAAAGCACAGGCTCAACGGGTGCGCGAGATCTATGATTTGCGAAAATCGCAAGGGATTGAGCTGATTGCTGTTCTCGGTGACTTTAACGACACACCCGACAGCGGCCCGCTAACGCCTCTCCTCGCAGACGGCTCCGACCTTCAGGACATCTCTGTCCATCCGCAATTCCAAAGCGATGGCCGCCCGGGCACCTACGGCAGCGGCGCCAAGTCCAACAAAATCGACTATCTTCTCCTTTCTCCGAAATTGTTCGAGCGTGTCACCAGCGGCGGCATCTGGCGCAAAGGCGTATGGGGCGGCACGAATGGAACGCTGTTCCCACACTACGACGAGATCAAAAAACCGTCCCAATCGGCATCCGATCATGCTGCCATCTGGGCGGACATTGGGATATAACTGTGTGAGATTCGCATCTTTGCAAAGGTTAAAAATTTTTCATCGTCGGTGATTTATCAAAGAAGATTGGGTTGTGCATAATGACGGCTCGGGATAAGTAAGGTTAGGGGTTAGGCCAGATGTAATTCGAAGTAGAAAAATCTCAAAATATCAAATTTTGTGGGAGCAATGCACCCATCAAGTTGTCTATAACAGTAGAGAACGCTTCATCGGCCATGTTCTCCATAACCAACGAATGCACTACTAACCATTGTAAGGAGGTCCATCATGGCTAAGAAGATTTCCGCGATTAACGCCAAGCGGCCGAAGCTCAAACTCGGCCTCACCGTCAATGTCAAGCAGCTCGTGAACTACATCGCCGACCGCACTGGCCTCAACCGCGGCGATGTGCGCCACATGCTCGACGAATTTCAGGATGCCGTGGTGTTCTTTGCCCTCAACGGGCAGGGCACGAAGTTGGAAGGGCTGGCGACCTTTCTCCCCAGCATCGGTCTGGACGGCAAAATCACCTTGAGCACGCGCATCAGCAACGACATCATCAATCGTTTGAACGTGGTAGGCGCTTTCAAGGGTGAGATTGAGAATTCCGAGAATATCGGTATAACGGCGGATGAGTTGGTCACCCAGTGGAATACGGAACATCCGGACGACCCGGTTGTCTGATTTTCTGCGCAGTTCAGTTGTAACTGACCTCCAAGCGCTTGCGGGATGTCCCGCTGAGGCCGCCGGGCATCCCGTACCTGAGTTTTTAATTTTTGTCCCTTTGTTTCCGTTTGACGACGACTATATCATAGGTTTCTTGGGAAGGAGGGTCAAAATTCTTGGGAAGAAGTGATCGAATCTTTGGGAAGGAATGCATCAATTCTTCGGAAGAAACAATGCAATCCTTGGGAAGAAATGAATGCTTAGCCATAGTGTAGAAACCTTTTTGATTTTTTAAAACGTTATGCCTTTAAGAATCAAATTTCCAAACAATTGCGATAAAATATCTTGACTTTAGTCTTATTTTAAATATCTTATTTATATCCTACAACATGATTGCTCATTCTATGAATAAAGAATCGAGGTAAAGGGCTACATGCTAAGAGTCTCCCATGCATGGCGTCGACACCAACACACACATGGTTTCCAATCCCGGTAAGGCATATCTAGGCAATTCACAACTGGTTAATTTATGCAGTCGGATGGTCCTTTTTAACATAGTACTCGTACCCCGCGAAACGGCTTGCGCTCCTACAAGGGACGGGGAGAATGCGGTCTCGATGGACTCCTACTTCTAGATTTTAAAGTAATTCCAATTTCTATATTTGATTTTCATTTAGGGTGAGGTGGGTTCTATGAATGCTGAAGACAAAAATCTGAAATTGTTCACAGAGCTTTTTTCTAGCAACGCCAGCAAAATCATTAAATTCTATTCCTCTGTCTCTCGTGTGTTTAACTACTCCATTGGCCGCGAGTATCAGTACGGAAAAGATCGCATTATAAGAAAATACTCAACTTTAAACTGGAAAAACCCATTTACCCCTAAATTCAGCAAAGAATCCTATGATGCGCTTAAGGAAGAGGCGAACAAGGAATTATTCAATAAGTATCAACAGCAGGTGCTGTCAGGAGATATTGTTGAGCAACAGAAAAATGAGTTTGCCCAGACTGAAAACGACTATATTAACAATGACGGTTCAATATCCGCCACCCATTTAAGGTTTGTCCACAACTTAGAAGCTTCCTGGTTGTTTCACCGCGCCTTCCATAAACTCTTCAGCGATTATCATACAAAAACAAAGGTATTCTTAGATCTTGATGCTTATACCATAACGCCTTCACACCAATTCTTCCTTCGAGAATTTCTTAATTACTTAGAGGGCAATTACGTTGTATCTGTCAGAGGCACTGGTAGAGTTTATATCCCACATCTTCAAGCAGAGCGCGATTCTGTAGACTTGCCATATACCAGCGCCCATGGCATGGGAGGCGTGCAGGTAATAGCTGATTATTTTGAGAAGTCCTTGATAAATAGTTCAGATGAACTACTTAAAGATTTTGACGACATGATTAGTTTTGAAGCAGACATAATTGGTGGCAGAGGTAAGATTTTTTTACAATGCTCACAGTATATAGATCAAGATGTCTATCAAAAGATGTTTCGTGAATGGTTACAAAATATTGCGAAAGAAATAGGAGTCGGTAATTTTCATAATCGTAAACTGGTGATGAGAAAAGTTGGAAACTTGATTGAAAACAAAACCCTAAAAATCCCACCAGGTCTTTTTAAAGAACGTGTGCCAGACTTAGGAAAGTTTGAAGATACTTTTGAAGATGATAAGACTATTTTTCTTAAGAATGAGTCCAGCGCGGTCCGGCGACTTTTACGCGCATTGTTTATCTCATTGATGGAGTTTTCCATCAATCGGTATCGCATGGAGTCAAAAGGTGGTCCACACAGTGAGAGAGAACGAACAGAGTATGAAAGCGTATTTCGTAGTTATCGTGACATGACCGAACTTGAGCAATTGCTTAATGTTCTGTTAGTGGAAGATGGAGAGATTTCTTTTGTTCTTATGCTTTCACGATACATACAGCATATCGACACAAAAAATGTCGTCGATTGTAACCAGTTGGTTCGTTGGGGCCTTATTGAAAAACAAGAACAGTCAGGCAGATATAAATTCTCTCCGCGCGCGAGACGTATGGCGAAGTGGGTGGCGAGAGTTGCGGCAGTCAATCTATCTCCTAATAAGACAGTCCCCATCGGATTGCGAAAAACATTTGCCATCGTTGCAAGATTACCAGGCCTCAGATTATTCTTGAAAGATCTTTCACTTAACTACACCGATAATGAAGCAATTAAGGGGCATTATTTCCCTTTCACAAAAGAGGACAATTCGTTGTTTGCATGGCTCTCTAAGCTTGCAAAAAATAATTCGGAGTTCTGCCATAGATTATCAGAAATAGCTCTTTCTCAAGAAAGCTTTGTAGTCGCTGAAGTCGTCCGGCCTTTTCGTCACATATGTGAATTATGTTTTGATGGATCAATTGAAAGTGATATTGTCAAGCAATGTGTCACAGAAAGATCGCGCTTTAACCAGGACTTGAATGAATTCTTGCGCGCCAACGAAACCATCAGCCGTGCTGTAGTCGCGATTCCCATCAGCACAATACCGACGAATCTAGTCGGTTTAAGAGATAAGATCTATGGTTTTTCTATTTTCATCAGTACTTTCAAGTTTGATGAAGGATTGGATGATCCGCCACGCTTTGCTCATGAGATTAGAAAAATTGCTCGAACGCTTAAGTATGCCAAGATTTATTTCACGCTAATCGGTGTACCCGCCAGCCAAGTGCTTCACCAATTTGTAGTAGAAGAAGTGGCGGGCATGAGAGTGACTGAAGCGATGGGGAAATTCGCGCATGCACTAAAGAATGAAGGTGAGTTTTTCCGAACACAATTGGAAGCTCTCAAACCTACTTCTGATGAGTTAATGCAACGAGAAAATATCAAAACGAAATTTGACAATATAGAAAGGGCTTTTACAACACTCAGTGGTGCAATGAAGTTGCTTAACCTGGCTGCTAATCCAATTCGAAAAAAGTATCTTGGTAAGCCTTATTGCATAGTCGATGTTATTCTGCGGGCATATTGTAACGCCTTTGATCATTTTTATCTCGCTGGAAGCGAGAGAGAAAAGATGCGATTATCTGAATCTGAACTTTTTGCTACACCCATTCTTCATGTAACCGTGAAGAATATCGGGGAGCCCGGTTCTTTCGAGTTAAGGAAAAAACTCGATTATTATCCTAATTTGACGGGGATCACGTTTGGTCACAACCACACAAACAAGTTAGATGCGGATGATCTGCTCGAGCCGGAACAACTATTCAAGGATTTGCTTCCGGAACAAGAAATCATGGAAACCGCTTGTAGCGAAATGTTCAATAATGCTCTACAATACAGTTGCAAAGATGAAAAGAAAATTCCTATTGATGTCCTGATCATGCGAAATAGCAATGAGATAAAAGTCGATGTGATAAATTACACGAGTAAAGATCACAAGAATCGTATTGAACAACTGAATTCACGGGCTATTGCAGAGCAATCAATTGGCCGGGGCGCCGGCGTTGATACCAACGCTCTTCTGTTCCGCAAACTGGGTGGTAACTTTTCTGTGAATGTCGATTCAGACTACAAGGTCATTGCGTCTTCACGAATCAATCTTAATTATCTAAGGAAGATTAATGAGGAACAGGATTGATGATAGCGACAGGAAAAAATTATAAAAAGATAAGTATTCTACTCGCAGATGATAGACCCCATAATGTCAGGGGGCTTTTGGAAGGATTGACAGCGTTTGGTCTTTTGCCCAAGGAATTGGCTACCAAGTTAAACCTTGACCAGCTTGATTCAAAGACGTTAAGTGAGCAGAATCATCAAATCTTGCATCATGATGATGCTCTTGTATGTGTTGATTATGCAACCTTTATAGATGATGCTATCGATAAAATTAAGCGGACAAGAGAATCATACGACCTCATAATTAGCGATTGGTACTTTGGCGAATATGACTCGCAATACAAAGAATCGCAGATAGGTGGAATATGGATAATTCTTTGGGCTCAAAAAACCAACAGATGGAATTCGCCAGTCTGTCGTCTATACACTGGACAGACCGACCCTCGAAGGCAAGGCATAGATTTCAAACTGGCTAGAGAGTTCATCAAGTCTAAATATCAAATTGATATTAAGGAAATCCCCAAGCTTACCGCTCCACCTCGTGAACATTTGGCCAATGGCATTCGGGAAGTTGCTAATAACTTAACCAACCTCGTCCATACAGGCGATTTAGTAGTTGTCATAAATTATATTCATAGTAAGTTATCGTACAGCAGTTTCAACAACGCATTGGAGGATAATTCCTTTCATCTTCTCCGGCGCGATCTTCTCAACCTCAAAGAGTTTGAGCTCACTTTGAATAATGGTCAAATCATCAAACTGATGCACCTGTTCCCAACTCTTTTGGGTCGCTATTTAGTTGAAAATGATAAATCGGAATTTGCATTGTTGGAGCCCCAAAATTTGGAATCGATTCTATATGGGCCGCGCATCTTGAAGTTCAATAGACGCGAAGAACGAGATGACAAACTAATAGAACTTAAAAACCTAGGTGTTGTTTGCGAGCCGCGTAAAGAACATGACGGTACCGGCGACCCTGTGTATATTATTGAGATAAAATCTGAGAATTATGACAATGGAATATTAGCCGAGATCACAAAAGTATTTACTAAGGCTCTTGACTTCACCTACAAGGTTCAGAGTTTTTGTTTGAATACTTCTGGTCTGGCAAAATGGTTGCACTCTCAATCAATACCTCTCGGTAACGAAGTTTTTGACAACATTAGAACCCACTCAATCATACCTGAATTCAAGGAGATTAAGTCATGTTTTGAAAAAACGCCAGTTGAATTAGCTGCTAGTTTGCCATCCCTCGATAAACAGATTTTGCAGATGTTCGAGAGACTGGAAGAAAAAGATCTCAAGAAGGAGCGTGAGGTTTCCCCAAAAGTAATCGATGAAAGGTTATCGAGACTCCAGACCCAAGCCTTGTTTGAACCTCAGAGTCGAAAGATGCTTGTTCCAATCCGACATTTGTTCAGAATTGACTTATATAGTTATCTAAGAGAGATTCTGAAGCTAAAACCGGCATCCGGTGAATCGTTTGTTATCCCCGATGGCTATGAAGATTTGGACTCTCGAGATTTCTACTGGTACTGTCATGCGTGGCTGGTAAGAGAAGGACTACGTATCATCGCCAATAATATGCAGGGCGAGTCTAAATCCTTTATTATTCTGAAACCCAAAAATTTAACGGAACAATCTGTTGTTCGTTACAAACTTCTTATGCGGGACTCGGGTGAGGGTCTGCCTCGTATAGCCAGGGCTTTTGCACCAGGGCATGGCTATTTCTCAAAAGTGGGCAGTTGCTTGCAAGGCTTTTGTGAACTGGTCGTCAGGTCCAAAGTGAACGGGCTTCAGGCGTACGAATACAATGTATTTTCTGGTGTAGATGACGTTGTTTGTCCGAATATGAAAAACACTGGAACAGAGTTCGAAATCACCATTACCCAAAGTCGAGACCGATGAAGCCGCTAACAATTGCAATCATCGAAGACAACCCGAACGACTTCCGTCGTCTTAACGAACAAATTCGCAAAGATGCGCCTTTTGTAAAGAAAACTTACCTTTGCAAATTTGAGACGGAATTCTACAGTCTGCCCGATTGGCAGGATACAAACCTGATCATTGCTGACAATGAAATCAGTGGAAGACCCAACGCCGGTTTAAGTTTCTTAAAGAATTTTCATCGCAAGCATCAAGAGCTAGAAACTTGTAGTCTTCTTTACACCTGGGGTACCAGAAACTACAGTGAGTTTCTAATCGAGCAACACGCTTTAAATCATAGGCATCCACGCTTTCTGGGTATGGTGTTTAAGCAAGTCGGGGATACTGATAAAGTCCGGGAAGTCATTGACTCCATAGAGATGAAACAGCCGCAGCCTATTTTTGACATATCTTTCCCCGTTTCGTCTGCATCCAATCGACAGCAAAGCCAAAGAGAGTTTAGTGAAAAAATAATCGATTTGAAGCAACGAATTTTTGACCCACTTGTTTTGTTACGGCAAATGGTGAGGTGGTATCTCTCACAAAACACAAATAGCGATTTCAATCTATTAGTTGAACCTTATTCCGAAAAATTGATGTCACGTTTTGATTCGCTTCTAAACGACACCCGTGAATTTCTAAATTTCATAGGAGAGATCGAATCGGTTAGGAATACAAGTGAATTTCTGCGCACTTGTGATTTTGTTGACGCTCTGGCTGATTGTGTGGAAACCAAGAATAACGAGCACCGTGCTCGCCTAAAACTAGATAATTTGATAAAACTCTTATCGTCTGGCCAGCCAAAAAAATCAAATGGCAGGCAAGCCCACGAAGCACTGAGTAACAAAGTGTTAAGAAATCGGCTCCATAATGTTGTCCGGCGCTGTGATGATTTTGCTGTGGAGATTTTGGAGCTGAGTGAGAAGGCAGGAACACAAATTAACGCAAATTTATTTAGGTGAGATGGGCGATGGTGGAAAAGGGTGGCAAGAATAGTAAGGTTCTACTAATAGAAAGTGACATGTATTATCGCGATTTGTACCGCGAGCTTCTTCGACCTCACTTTGATCTCCACATTGCGACCCATCAACAAAGTCGGGCGTTTTTAGTAAATAATAAGGGCTGTATCGCATCAATCATTACAGACTGCTATCATCGGTATAGAGACAGCTTGCGGCGCGACGGCTTGTCATTGCTGCGTTACTCCCGCGCGCAGGGTTTGCTAGCGCCATTCATATTGCTTGCGGAATTTAAAGATAAATATTTAGACTGGGAATCGGATCAGTACGGCGTTTTTGAACTGCTTTATAAAGGTGCCGGGGATTTCCATACACGCCTGCTTGCGACCCTGCGTGTTGCAGTCGAATTTCACGAGTATCAAATACAAAGGCAATTGCAGGAATCCGATATTTCCGACAAACTGGGCACCATTCCCAATATTACACCTATAAAGTGGGATTATACTGATGCCAATCTCTATGATGCCTTTTTTGAGATCGATAGCAACCTGAATCAATTCTGCTATGCCAACAGTTGGGCATATATCTGTCAAGCCGCCCGCAAGAACGGGCACAAGTTTTTTGATGGTAATAGCCTGATAACTATCACCGGGCAGAGAAGGGGTGAGGACATAAAATTTGAAATAATTCGGCCATTGGGACAATATGCCGCCAAAAAGGCGTATCAACTGGCGCAGCAGCTTAAGAAGCATTCAAATTGTCCCATAATATTCAAAAGGTTAGAGCCCACTCAATTCAAAAGCCTGGTGGAACGGGGATGCCGAGTTCTCGAACAACCGCAAACAAAAAGACTCGTGGATTTTTTTGATGATGTACATCCACAGGTTGTTTTGGACCTCAATGCTTTTCTTGGTAGTCTGAACCTGCCGCAGATGGCATGGTTTAGAAAGGGATTGCGTCAGTTTGCCAACAATAACTATACGATTAAGGAACTAAAGCCGCACCTATTTGGTGACGTAAGGCATGTTCTCTCAGTTTGGAAGAAAAGTTTTATCTCCCGCTATGAAAAAAGAGGTGAGTTTTCAAGTGTCCCGGAAGACGATGCATACTATTTTGATCCATACTTACCATTCGTAGAGCATTTTGGCAGATCGACAAAGCGCGAGGCAAGCATCGCGACCATCATTTATGTGGACGACATACCTGCAGGGTTTTCGTTCTTATCCCGAATCTCTGATTCTTGTTTGGCCATGTATGCCAACGTTGCTGACACAAAACATAATGGCATTTCCTACTTCATGCTTTATCAAAACTTCTTGCGCGCACTATGGTCGGGTTATACTTTTATTAACCTTGGCGGGACAGAAGCAAGCACGTTGTATGATTTTTTTTACAGATTAACAGCCGGCCAACTGGAAGGTGATTTTACCGGGTCGAGTCACATACTGTGGAAGGGACTAAGCCTTGCTGACCTCGACAAGGTCATGGGCGATGTTCGCAGTAATATTAGAAAAAAAATCGGAAAAGATCAAACCGCATTAAGAAGACAGTTATCTCAACTCGATGCCGAATACTTTTTTACCAAAATGTCTGAGGATTCAGAAAAAATAAGAGTGCATAAGAATCTGATTCCGAGGAATCAAGTTTTGGAGCGCAAGTGTTTGGTATTGTAGATAAAGAAGATTGCTTTTCTGGTGCCTCTCAAACTACGAGGAAAATTTAAAATGGCTGAAGTAATTCATGTATTGACATTAGAGTCCTTTGATGATATAACCACATGGAGGTTGCTGAAAAGTATTTATCAAGCACCAGAATTTAAAGACATAAAGATCAATCATTGCTTTATCGATGGCGCTAAGACTCAAAATGATTTGTATAAGAAAATTGACAGGTCTCTTTTGGAGCATGAGTGTCACTACCTGATGATTCATGATGGTAAGGAGTATCATCGAGTCGAGCAAGAGCTTGGACCTGTTTTGAAGCGGCTAAAAGAGAATTTGCCAAATCTAAAAATTGGCATTCAGAATCGGCATAAGATCCGCCTCCAAACGCTGCAAATCCTTGACGAGGATCGGAACACTTTATCCCTAGAAAAAAAAATATTCAGAATGAAGAGGTAGCCATGGAAACCATCCAGACCATCCTGTTAGTTGTTATAACGATTACTGTGTTGCTACTTCTAAGAGCTCGGCACAAGGTTATAAATCAAGAACTTGATATCACCTCTGAAGGTGAGAAAAAACCGATCTACGATGAAGATGTGAATAGAAGCTGGTTATCTCAAAACGCATTGGAGTTGGTTTATCGAACAAGAAACAAAGCAAAAGAATTGGTAGAAGTAACTACACCTGGTATCGATGACATAAATGAGCTATTCAAGTAGCAGGACGATTTGATTGAGCTAATGTTTAAGGAGAGGTATTTCTTAGAACGGTTCTCTATGTTCGACGCGATGCACACATATAAAAATGATTTGGTTTCCTTTTACGGAACGCTCATTCAAGTTTTCCATCAAAATGGAACTGTGTCTTCAGGAGAAGACCTTTTTCAAAAATTCATCACTCTGAATAAGAGTTATGAAGACGTTGTTAAAGATTTAGGTAGGGAAAAAGGGGACTGAATAGTAGTTTTGTTTTATTTGGTCTAATTTATCAGGAGGCCCCTATTGAAAGAGACCTGCAGAATTTTTCTAAGCTATGCAAGACAGGACGAACCAAAAGTAAAGAGGCTGTACAAGAAATTGGCAGATAAGGGTTATAACCCTTGGATGGACACTATAGATCTCCAGTCCGGTGAAAGAAGGTCGTCTTTTATTGAGGACATTATTAAACAATCTGATTTTTTTCTAGCATGTTTGACCTCTCGCTCAATAAATAGAAAAGGAGTTCTTCAAAAAGATCTCCATACTGACTTGGAGAGTATTAAAAAAAATCGGTATACCGATATATATCTTATTCCCATCCGACTGGAAGATTGCAAAGTCCCACAAATTCTAAGTGAGTTTCAATGGGTAAGTTTATATGAAAGGGGTGGAATGGCCCGCTTACTTGGTGCCATCGGATCACAAATGCAGATGCAAAAAGAATGGGAGAAAGTAATACACAAAAAGCATAGTCTAATTGTTAAGTCCGATTCAGCCGGCAAGAGGCGAATTAAACCTAAGAAGAGGGTCCCCAGGAAACTTACTTTGGGGAAATTGGCTTTGTATCAAAAACTAGAAGAGTTGATTTATCGAACCAGAAATAAGGCTCGAGATATCTTGGAAGAGCTTCAGCGTTCGAAAAGCTTAAATAAGAAATATATAAACCAACTCTCTCGATTAAAAAACGAACTTTTAGAGTTTATCCTGAACGAAAGATATTTCCTAGATCTGTTTTCATGTTTTGTTGTGGTCCATAGCTACAAGAATGTATTGGTGGCCTTTCATACGGTTGTAATCGCGAAACCAATGCCCCTCTCGTATCAACGTTTCGGAAATCGATGGCATGTACGTGATTTTGAATGCGACTTACTACGCAGCGATAAAGGCTATCAAAGAGGCTTAGTACAAGCCAAAAAGATCTAAGAATCAACGCTGCGCTTGGAAAGATTAGCTCTATCAAGAAGTTGCTGAAATAGCGTATCCCCTAAAACTTACCGCGACAAACATTGTTAGGGATTTTACGGACAACGGATAAATTCTAGCGCCCAAAATGAGAATAAGCATCTTCGACTGTCTTTCCTCGAAGAACGTTTTGACAAGCAATATCAGAATTCAAGGAAACGGCTCTTAAACTAAATAGGGAGCATAAAAATACTTTGAAATGTTGGGCATTTGTTAAAAAGCCATCTAAAAAATGACACGGAGGGAGAAATGAGAAGAGACGGGATATTGTTGTTCATTAATGTGGCATTAGGATTGTGCCTAGGAGCAGGTGTTGCCACATTGGTTGCTCAACTTCAAAATGTAAGTCCGGGGATCGAGCCAGAACAACTCAATAGCCAATATGTTATTCTGATCTCACTCTTCATCATTTATTTTGCCAATTTACTTCGAACATTTTTGGGATTCGTGAAATTTTATCAGGATGAATCACTTTATGATGCTGATTATGAAAAGTTGGTTGACATAAACAAACTTTGCATTGTACGTTTAGGAGACTTTCTTGCGATGATGTTAATCGTACTAAGCTTGATTTTTCAAGGTCTGCTTCTACATCATTATCGGGCGTTTTCCATATTGTTTTTTATCTCATCCGCTATGTTCGTTATAAGAAATGGCGTTCTACATTGGGTTTTCAATAAGCTCGAAACCAGTTCTTCTAAACTCCATACTGAAATTGAAAGAATTGAGCTTAGGGGAACAAATCAAGTTGTAAGAAGATGGCTCATCATTGATATTCTGTTTTTATTTCCCGCCATTTTGCTGTTCTTTGGCATTAGTCCAACTGAATTTCAACAATTTCTCTTTGGTATTGATGCTTGTCTGTTGTTGATTCTATCCGGTGGCGATATTTGGAGTAGCAGAATGTACTATTTTGGGAGTGCACTGCATGAAGGGGCTTCACCCGCATGATCTATCAATATTGACGGAACGCACATATTTGAAGATAGTTCGGATTATTCGGAATCACATATATGACAGACGAATTGGTAAAACATTATATCTCTTTATTGAAGAAGGAAGGAATCGATATTGAACCTATCACTAACACACATAGAGATAAAAACCTCTTTTCTTTTTTCTTTGAGAAATTTGAAAGAGAAAACTGGTACGCAAACTCATGGTTTTACCTCACTCAGGCAGCAAATGGCTATAGTCATGGTCACCTGCTAGGTTTTAAATATAAAAAAGAAGAAGACGATGCTCTATTTACAATCGGATTGTTTGAGCGGCCTCATAAAGGCACGGTTCATTTTCACATTGTCAACCCATTAGGCAACGAACAGGACGTAGAAGACGGTCTAATAGAACTGTCCGAGAAAATATACAAGGTATCTAAAACGGCGGTCTTCATAAAGAAGATTAACGGAGATACTGTTGACAAACTGATACTCGCAAACAAGAACTTTCGGAAGATTAGTTGGAAAGAACCGTTAGGTTATGCTTGGCACAAAGACGCTCCTTTAGAGGATGACACTTGGCCGGAGGTCGTTATAGATATTAAGAAAGCTCTATTACTCAGAAAAACAACAGGAAAGCGACCTGGCCGTCAATATAAAGATTTTCGGAAAAAGAATTTCCGTCTAAGATGGGACAGGTTTGGCAAGAATCGAGAGCGGGACGCTAAACTTATCGAAGATGCGGAACACATTGTGCGGGATTTCTTTAATCAAAAGGGAATAATAGAAAACAGTAGTATTTCAGTGCCAACAGACTATTACAACATGATAGAAACAGCGCCTCAAAGTGAATGTATAAAAACGACTGCATACATTAATGATATGCCCGTCGCATTTCTTTGTTTAGAAAAAATTGATTCAAGGAGCTATGGTCTATACGCGAATTTGGCGCTTACAAAAACGAATGAAAACTGGCAAAATTTGTCCTATGCCGTCATCTTCAAAGCGCTAACAACAATCTTGGCAATGAGCAAATTGAAAAAAATGAATGTCCAGTACCTAAACTTGGGCGGTTCCGAAACGATAAGTCTTCACACTTTCAAGGTTCAGTTTTTAAGTTATGATAAGGAAAAATATAACGTCGAAATCGCGGCAAACAAAAAGAACGAAACCAGTATAGCCAGAAATTCCTTTTGGTTGGTTTACGATGAATCAAAAAAAACTGATGATTAACTTACCCGGCTTCATCAATTGTTGGTCCTACTCCTGGCAAAGCCCATTTCGCAACTGCCCGGATATGCAGAACGCCGGCGACAACTTGCTCAATAACCTCGCCAGGCGAGTTGCACAAATGACGCCTGAAGATTTTCACACCGCGGCCATCACTCATTATACCGAATGCCTATTAGGTGGCGCAACCACTATAGTCGATTGTTTATATCTCGTCAAGCACGAAGAAGCCTTTGATGCGATTGTTCAAGCAGCCAAGGATGTGGGTATTCGCCTGATACTGGTTCGTGGAAGTATGGACAAAAATCCTACGGGGCATCCTGTTTTCGATCAGTTTGTTCAGCCGGTCGATGATATTCTAAAACATTCCGAGCAGCTAATCGACAAATATCACGATAGCCAGTCTAACTCCATGTTACAAATTGGCCTCGGTCCCTGTACATTAAGTTCAGGCACGTCAGTACTCTACAAAGAAACAGCCGATCTCGCACGCAAATGTGGAGTTCGCCTTTTTCTTTGCTGGGGGAGGATATTTATGACAAACCTTTCTGCGAAAAACAAAGCGGTTCCTTATGCAAGCACATGCAACAACTTGACTGGACTGGCACGGATGTTGTTTTCATAAACTGTGTCAGTTTTGACCTAGATGACATTGATGAAGCGAAGGAGAATTCAATCAACATCGTAGATTGTCCTCGTTCGAATGCCAGGGGAACGGGCATAACAAAACTTAGCGAAATACTCGAACGGGGAATTCCACTCAGAATAGGTACCGCCGGCGCGGCCCGGCAATGATTGTGTCTGTATGCAGGATGAGTTGGTCTGGGCTAGATACTCGCAAGGGATGCGAGGCAGAACTATTTTGACTCACATCTTATGCTTGAGATTGCATCAAATGGAGGTGCCAGAGTTCTCGGTAGGTATGACCTTATAACTGATGATGTCGGCAAATCTCGGGATAAGGTATTCTATGATGTTAGTGAGGATTTGTCATACGCGGGCGCCTACTGCGATCCAAGAGGTTCGCTAGTTGGATCTGGACGATTGGCTGCAAAGAAGGCTATAGTCAATGGCAAAACACTCATAGATGACGGCCAACCTCAATTTCTCGTTAGCGGCAGATCGATCTCGTTGCGTGAAATCTTCCTGCAGCAACAAGAATTGGCCGAACGTATTGGGAAGCAAATGGGATGAATTTATTATCTATGCCACGTCTTCTGCGAAAGACCAGCTTTGGCTCTACTCGCTGCTTAGCCAGGCAATCAGAATCAGCTTTTACTCGGGTTACGTCGTTACACTTAGATTCCGATACAGGAAAGATCAACTATCTCGGAAAACGACTGTCATGTCTTCTGAAGCCGCTTAAAAGATTTGGATATCTTGTTAGAATATTCTTCTCGGAGAGGGACTCCCACATGCCATCGCGCTCAACCTGGTACGCACTCGTTTCTATCGTTTTATGGGCTACGCAAGCCTTGGTGCTCGCTAAAGAGTTACCCAAATTAGATTTACTTATTTTCCTATCGCTTTCTTTTTTCTTTTCAGCATTATCGCTGTCAGTGATGAGGTTTTTTGTGTATATCAAGTCTGGTTTTAGAAGAACCGCTGCAGAATCAATTGAAAACTTAAACTATGTGATTAGAAACAAAAAATACTATTTATTGACCATCTGTGGAGCACTTTTTACTATATATCATTTTTTACTTTTTAAAGCCATCGAAGTCGGTCCGGTGATACCCGCAAATCTTCTTAACTTCCTTTGGCCTCTATTTTTTGTGATTCTCGTTCAAAGAAATTCAAAAGAAAAGCCAAATGGCATAGACGCAACATTGATAAGAATCAAACTTATTTTGGGGTTTTCTGGTTGCGTTTTACTCCTCGCTGGTGGGATAAATCTTGGAGGTTTTACTTTTTTTAAGCCGGGCCCGATTCTGGGTTTGTTCGCGGCTGTTGTCTGGGCAGCATTCTCAATTCGTATCAAAAGAATTGAAGACGACAATGGCTTCTTCCGTCTACAATGGATTTATTATTCTGCATTTGCTTTCATCACAAGTGTCATCTCATTGTTTACCCTTTCAGACAGAGTGCTTGAGATGGAGGAATGGCGCAAGGCTTTTGGGCCGGCACTTTATTTTGGACTATTCCCCCTCGGTTTGGCAATGGTTTTTTATGATAAAGCTGTCCATCTTACCGAAGCACAAAGGCTTGGTCGGTTAATTTTTCTGACGCCTCTGTTATCAACTCTCTTTCTTCTTTTGTTCGCGGACACAGAACCTTTAAATATCGGTGCCTATTTGGGTGGTGCACTAGTAATCCTGTCAAATGTAAGAATACAAAAAACGCCACCATTTAAAAAAATAGGAGATAGATTTTATTTGCTATTACAGAATATAGTCAATAACCATAAAGAATCTGACAGTCGAGCCATTGCACCCAATGAAAAGTCTGATCTAAAGATTCGGTCGGAAAGCTCAGACAACCTGGCTATTAACCTTAAGCAAAGGAGTTCTTGAATATTAATTAATTAAACGAATCCAACTCCTCCGAAATCAGAAACTCCATTCCTCCCATCCAAGTAATCGAAATTGGGCTACTCCACCTTCGCCCCATTCTCAAAATACACCGTATCGCTCACCGACTTGTAAACATAAATCAGATCGTACAACTTCGTGTCCGCTTTCATCAGCGTATCGGCGCGGAAGACGCGCACAAGATCATACGTGACGACCGAGTCGGGAACGGCCGGTGGCGGCGGGGCGTAGTTGAGCGCGCCAGGGTTGTACCCCCACATTTCAAAGGTCACGCCTTTGTCATCGCGTTCGAAGAGGATTTTCATCGGCTGGTCGCTGTAGTTGCGGTTGACGCCGCGGAGGATGCCGGCAAAAATTCCGTTCGGCGCATTTTCGAATTCCTCTGGCTGGCGGTGTTCGGTGACAATCTGGAAATTGGCTTTGAACTGCCAGCTATTCATTATCTTCTGCGCCGAGTCCGAGGGCACCGGAAAATAGATCGCTTCGGAGGGATAGGTTTTAACCAGGTCGTCCTCGCCAAACCCGTTGCCCGTGGCATCGATGATGTCGAGCCGGGTCACTAACGTTTCGGCAACAAAAAACTCAAACATGAAAAAGTCAATCAATTGCGGGTCTGTGATGGTGACGACCGGCACGGAAATCTTGTCCACCACAATTTTATTTCCTTCTTGCGAAAACAGATTGAGCGAGAGAATAAAAATCACGCAGACGGCAGTGGCGATTAACAGTACGAATCGTGCTTTAATCCTGAACCACCCCTTTACCCCCTCCTTGCTAAGGCGGGGGAAGAATCGTGTTTTCATTGTGAACCTCCCCCTAACCCCCTCCTTGTTAAGGAGGGGGAATTGTTTCGCTGCAGATTCACCCATTCCGCGTAATACTGCTTCGCTTGATCGAATTGCCCGGTGCGTTTCAACGCTTCAACCATAAGCTGGTAGGCCTGCATCTGCTCATTTTGATCGAGTTGCTCCGGCGCGATCAGCGCCTGGCGGCAGTTCTCCATCACCATTTTGGGATTGTTGCGCGAGAGTTTGGCCAACTCCAAATAGCTTTTCGGACGATTCTCCCAGTCAATAGCCACCGCCTGTTGAAAATACGCGAATGCAAACTTACGATTTTTGTTGTAATTTTCGAGCCCCAAGTTGTGGCACATGATGCCGTAACTGTTGAAATATTTTTTATAGGTGGAATCAATAGGCGCGCCGCTCGCGTCTTTCTCTGCCAGTTGAACGACGTGCTTCAAACGATCGATGCCCTCATTCTTGCGATTGAGAAACTGAAACTCCAGCGCCGCCAGCCGCCAAACGATCTCATCGATGGCGCGGCGCGTGCGCAACTCCGGAATCAGCTTCAAAAATCCGCGCGCTGCTTCGTTGTACTTTCCCTGTTCCTGCAGCGCTAAATATTGGTCGCGTAGCTCCACCGCCTGCACGTTGCCATCGTCCCAGTTGATCCATTCGATGTAGCTTTCAATATCAGCGCGCTCTTTGTCGGTCGAAGCATAGGTCAGCGCCCGCTGCAAATTTTGAATACCCTGTTGAGTATCGCGCATTTTGATCTCGGTGTCGCCCTGATAATAAACGTAGTAAAACAGCGCTGCGTTGTCGATGGCCGGTGGAGTATCTTGTATATTGAAATCGAGGCCCGCTGATTCAAGCAACACCGACTCCGCGAGGACGAAATTGTCGTGCGCCGCCTCCCACTCTTTGAGGGCGTAATAACTTTCCCCCAATCGTGCAAACAGGCTGTGTTCACCTTTTTCCAATCGCACTAAATTTTCGAGAATGTCAACTGCTTGCTTGTGATTGCTGTCATCGAGGAAGCGCACCGCGAGACTTTGATACACCTGCGCCAGCCAACTTTTGGTTTCGAGATCGAAGGGATTCAATACCAACGCGCGTTCAAAATTTGCTCTCGCCTCTTCCAATAATTTTTGTACTTCTATTTTATAAGCACTCGACTCGCTCTCTTTTTGATCGCTATTTTCCAACTGCGCCAACGCCTGCAGGTTCTTTGCGCCCGCATTAAACGCTTCGATTGAGGCCACGGAATCGGCGCCCGAAACTCTGAACGACGGGTCGAGCTCGTTGGCAAGATACTTCCACAACGTGTCGCTTTTGGCCGTGCTCTTTTTGCCGATGCGTTTGTGAGTTTCGGACCGTTGCTCGCGATCGATAGAAACGAACAGATTGTCCGCCAGGGAATCCGCTCGCGCTGCTACCGAAGAATCGACGCCCGCTGGTACCATTAGCCGGCTCGATTTTCGTTTCGAGGTGCCGAGGTTGCCGGCGCAGGCGGTGAGGAGGAATAGAGCGATTAGACCAAACGGGACTGATTTATTGAGCATCGTAACTCCTTGCATTTCGGAATTCACAATTCACAATTGATAATTGATAATTGTGAATTGCCAATTGTGAATTTTCAATTTTCAATTATCGATTGTCGATTGTCGATTATCGATTATCGATTATCGATTATCCTTCGCGCTATCCCACCACGACAGAAAAATCTGGTAAAACTGCCGCGTGCGCGCGTTCGACGCCGCTTCGCGGACGGTTTCGAAAGCGAGGATGTTGCCGGCGCCATCGCGGTTGACTCCGCCGAATCTCAAAAAGCTGCTCTTCTCTTTAAAACCGCGATCAATGAGATAAGTCGATTCATTGCCTTCCAGCAGACAAATCCGCACTTCAAATAATTTCTCTTTGCACAACAGCAGCATCTGAAACCGGCGGCCGCCGATTTGAAAATTTACTTTCGAAGTCAAGTCACCGGGCGCGCCTTCCATAAAGCGTTTGACAACATCCGGAAACCCGGCCGGATTGCGTTTCATCCATTCGATCAACTCATGGTAGATGGGCGAAAGATCGGAGTAGCCGCTGCCAAAATCTGTCAAATCTCTCATGGCAACTTGCACACCTTTGCCCTCAACACTCTTGCTAGCCGGTGCGCCGAGACTGGCGGCGTTTCCATCGTAGCTGGTTTTTCCGGAACCCTCCAGTTCCGTGCTCGATCCCAGCGCCAACGAAGTAGAGTTGGAGTTTGACCCATTATTGCCGCGCTGGTTTGGCAACTTCAAGCGCGTCGATGAATCGCCCAGCAGCGTCTTGCCTGCCTGCGCAGGCAGGCTGCCGGCGAGTGTGCTGCTGCTTTTTAAATCAATCTTCACCTCTCGCTTCGAAGGCTGCCCCGAGTGTTTGGTGTTGCCCCGTTGTTGAATATTGTCCCGTGGATTGGCGAGACTTTCAAGTTTCACATTCTTCAACGAACTCAAGTCAGCTTTCTCGACGGTTGTCGGTTTCGGCGCTGGCTGCGGCGGCCGCTCGATTTTCATGGGCTTGGGTGGCGGCGCCGGTTTGGGGGTCGGCGCGTCAACGATGGCCCGCGGCTTGGGTTTGAAACGCGTCCAGTTGATTTCGTCGTAGCTTTCGGTCTTCTCTCGAAGTTCCGGTAAATTGGTCCAGTGCATTCCGAAATACAGCACCATCATGAGAAATGTGGTGACGAACGCGGCGACGACTTTGTCTGTGTTCGTTTTGTTTTGTTGCAGCACGTACATTAGAATTTCACGCTTTCGTAAGTAACATTCATGGGAATCTGGTGTCGTTCACAAATATCCATCACATCGACCGTGCTCTGGACGACAGAATCTTGGTTCGGTTCAATCAACACGATGACCTCGTTTCCCATGGCGGTATATTGTTTATCGAATCCCACCAACAAACTTTCCAATTCATCGAGGCGATTCGTCGTCGATATGAGTTCTTCGCCCTTTTTTACCACAAAGCTTCTATCCAGTCCAATTAGCACGGAAATCACTGCCGGAGTTCGATCTGTTTCCGGTTCCTCAATCTGCTGCGGGGAGGGAAATTTGATTTGCGCCTGAACGCGCATGTCACTGATCACAATGAAGGCAAACAGAAGGTTCATCGCCACATCGATCAGCCGAATAATTATGCCGCCTTTTGTCATTTCTTCCTCAGAAAATGTGAAACGTCAAACGTGAAAAGTGAGACGTGAAAACCGTCAATCCATTGATCCATCACTCCAACGCCCCACTCCCTACCCGCTGCACATCGATTCCCTTGGGGAGATTCAATTGATCGCACATATCTGCCGCGGCGATCAAATACTTAATTGGGGTATCGAAATTGGATCGAATGCGCACGCGGATGCCGGCGCCCTGGTTGGACGCCTCACTGAGATATTGATAAAGCGTCGAAGCGCTGTCGATGAGTTTGGTCTCGTTGTCCACTAAGTAGTTGCCTTCCGAATCGATGCCAACAAAGATCACCTGTTCCTTGTCGGGATTCGAAGGCGGGGTTTCCGTGCTTTGCGGCAATTCAATCCGACTGCGCTCGTTGATTTTTGCAATCGAAATAAAACCGAACAGCACGATGAACACCACGTCGATTAGTCTGAGTACGCCGCCTGATCCCATGATATGCTGTCTCCTTTGATGATTATGCGATTATCTTCATTGGCCAACTTTCTCAAATCCTCAGTGACCGTTCATAAAATAGCGGATGAGTTTGCCTTCGCCGGCTTTCGGCGCGGTTCTTCGTGTCCCACCGACGAACGCATCCCTCCGTCTCCGGACACTTGGCCTTCGATAGACTTCTTATTGCGTTGATGATTAATCGCCATCAGCCAGAGACGGAATTCATCGGCTTTGGCTGACAAGCTCTCCATCCGCTTATTAAACACACTGAAGACCTCGGTGGTGAAAAAATTCAGAACGATGCTTGCCACTAAGCCGAAGAGCGTGGTCACCAGCGCGATTCCCATGCCATTCAGGATACGTTGGTTGTCAAGATTGCCGCCGAAAAAGGTGACAAAAATTCCCCACACTGTGCCCAGCAATCCCAGCGCGCCAGCGGTATCGGAAAAGAACGCCATGCGGGTTTTGAACGTGTTGAATCGCTCCTGCTGCATTTGAATATAGTTGGCAACCTCATCGTGAAAGTCGGCAGTGCTGCCGGTAGAATAAAAGATTGTGAGCAAAACCGAATAGAGACGGGATATCGAGCTATCGGAAAATTTCTTGACCATGCCGGAGATTTCCGAAATCGTATGCTGCCGGTAGTCGCTGCTCAGCAGCAACCGACTCTTATATTTGTCAGCGGTCAAGTCATAAATTTTTAATACGATCAGAAAAAGGCCGAGAGCAAAATCAAAAATGATCACATAATTGATGCCGCCCCCTAATTCCGTCAACCACCAATAGGTTTTGAAATCGCTCATCTGGTTGATATCAAATGCGGATTTCGGCTGCGTTGCACCATCCGGACTCGGCGAAGAAGTCTGCGCTTGTTGCTGAGCCAGCGCCGGGTCTGTCTGGTTGAAAACCCCGCCGAGTGAAAAGAGTAGGGTCAGAGCCATTGCCAACTTTATCATTATATTCTTGCCCCGCCTATTTTTTGAGAATAAGGTCGATTTCATGAACGTCGTCTCCTATTGCTTTGGGTTGATGAGTAATTTCAATGGTTATGTTGCGGATAATTTTCTGCGCTGAAATAGGCTGCTTATCGGTGACATGCGTTTTGTTGCGGCTGTCCTGCCATTCGAGCGAGTAGTAATAAACGCCCGGGATAATCAGCTGTCCGGAATCGTCGCGCCAATTCCACTCGATTTCCTGCGGCGGCATGCCATTGCCGGAGAAATGGCGAATCTCCTCGCCGCTTTCAGACTCGATGACGAGCCGCCAGCTCTGCGCGTAGCTTTCCAGCGACACCGGCATCAACATGAAAGTCGTCGAGCTGGGCGCAAGCACGGTCATCGACTCGCTGGTTTTGATTGCTTGCGGCTCGATCTTTTCATTTGTGAGAAGACTATCAGCCGGCGAAAAATAAACCGGCTCCACGAACGCCAACGTCGAATCGGCGCCGAAATATTTTTTCATGCCGGCGGCGCGCAGACGCGATTCCTTTGGCGTGACGATTTGCGCCCGGATACCCCGTTCATTCAGAGATCGAATAAATTCGAGATACGGCGCCGACAAATTAGCATCGACGATGGCCGGCACGATATCCATATCGAGCGTGTCGGTTTCAAATGGCACAATGCCCTCGGCGCGCGTTGAATCGAGAATGCCGAGATCGTAGAGCGTGAACTGCGCCAGAGCCTCCAGCTTGATATTCGGATCGATTTGGCGTGTGATGCGCTTGTCGATGATGTCTAATTTGTTGCTGGTGGGATGCACCGCGAAACGCGATTGCTCGAGCAGCCCTTTGTCCGGCGCGACGAATGGCGCGGCAAATTCCTCCGGCATCTTAATCTTGGGCAAATCGCGCTGGCGATCGAATTCATGAATCAGCGTGAGTTGATGGGAGCCGAGTCCAATTCCTTCGTTGTCGAAAAGCGTGTAATCGTAACTGTAATTCAAGCTGAGCGGTCCGGTGATGCGAAGCTGTACTTCTGCTTCAAAAGCGTTTTCATTGATGCCAATCCGCAGTTGTCCGTGCTGAGCGGGAAAGGTGCCGACGGAGATTTTTGGCAGCCACTCGTCAGCTTCGTGGGTCGCGCTGACCGAAGCCTGCAGCAACCCCATCGTGAACACCGCGCCGAAGTAAGCTTTGAACGGCTGAAAGACGTCTTCGCCGGCCAGCGAGATATTGGCGCGATTGATGTGATCGATGCCCACCCCGAGCGTCAAAAATGAATACGGCATGGCCGCGACACCCGCGCCGAACGAGGCGTTCCACTTGCTCGAGCCATTGGCAAACACCGGGTCGCCGGGATCAACCAGATCGAAATTATCTTGATTGTAGGCGTGATTAAAAACGTTGAGTTTCAACCCGAAAGCGAAAATCCCGTGGACGCGGCGGGTCAACGCGAAGGCTAAATTGCTCTGGCTGTAGAGCGGGCTGTTGAAGTACTGCGCCTGTATCCCCAGACCCATCATGTCGTTGATGCCGAAGGGCAGCACCAAACTCATATACCCGTGACGGAAAGGCGACGTTTGATCTTCCACGAAGCCGAGGTGAAAGAGCTTGCCGCCAACCGCAGCGTGCGCATCCTGAAATGACAGGACGGCCGGATTCACAAATGACGAACGAAAGTCGCTCATCTCTGCCGGGTTGGCGATGATCAAGTTTTGAGAGATTGAGTCTTGCGTCAACGCCAGTAGACTCAATATTGCGATGTATAGCTTCAGTTGGCAGCAAGCAGTAGGCAATTTGCAATTGACAATTCGCAATTCACTATTCTCCATCGTCTATCTTCTATTTTCTATTATCTGGCCAGCACCACATACCCGCTCGCCACACGATTATTGCCGTCAGAAAGAATGTAGAGATAAATCCCCGGCTGCTGATCGCGGCCGCTTTCGTCTCTGCCATTCCATTCAAAGCGGGAATTGCGCGGCTGTTCGAGCGTCATCAGCGGCGAGCCATTGAATTTCAAAATTTTCAGTTGCGGCTGCAGCAGCGTCAACTCGCCAAAATCAAATACCGCCAGATCGTTGAAGCCGTCATCATTCGGAGTGAATGGATTGGGCCGCACCGCCAGCGCCCCTTTGGAAACCTGCAGCCGCAGAATCGCCGAGTTGTTGTCTTCGTCCAACTCCGGAACCTGATTGCCCATGTCAACAAAGAAAACAATTTCATGAGCGCCCAGGCGAGTGAACGTTGGGGTATAGGTGAAGGCGAACTCCGCGTCCAAGCCGAGGCCGGCGATCACGGTATCTTTCGCCACCACGCCGTCGTGCAGAAAAGTCAGATGAAATGGCTGCGCAACCGGCGCCGCATTGGCGCGCGCCACACCAGTGATGACCCGCGTTTGATTCAACGCGATGTCTGTGTTGTCGATGCCCAGCGACTGCACAATCAAATCCGACAGCGCCGGACCAACCACGATTCTCACCACTGTCGTATCACTGAGCGGAACCTGTTCGAACACCTCTCTCACCACGAAAGTAATGTCGTGAGCGCCGCGCGATCCAAAAGGCGGTACCCACGAGAAGTTGGCGGTGTTGCCTGCCTGCGCAGGCAGGCGGCCGGTGTCGGTCAGCGTGGCGCCCGGTGGCAAGTTGAGCGATGAAAACGTTAGCGTGCTGTCTTCGGGATCGGTTGCAGAAATTTGGAATGTCACCAGCGCCAGCTCAGTGGCAGTTTGCACGGCGATAGGATCGAACACCGGCGGATCGTTGACGGGAATGACGCGCACAAAAACCGCCAGGGTGTCTGAGAAAAATCCGTCGCGGGCAATCACCACGAACGACGTGTCGCGGTCGCCTTCGCGCGGCGTCCCTTGCACCGAGTTGTTGGTGGGCAGCATGGAAAAAGAACTCAACCAGTGGGGCAGGTTGCGGAATACGAACAGTGACTGCGTGCCATCTGCATCGGTTGCTGTGGCGCTATAGGAAAAGAAAATATCTTCGATGGCGGTGACCGTGTCGGCGGAAGTGATGACCGGCGGAAAAAGATTGGCGCCGCCCAACAATATCACTTGCGGCCGTGGATTGGCGCTGTCGTTGTTCACAACGGTCAAGGTATCCACATACGCAATCGGCAGCGCCGGCGTGAAGGTGATGTCCACCTGCTGCCGGGAATGCGGCGGCACTATGAGCTGATTGACTGGCGCTGTGAAGGCCGGGTCGGTGAATTCCAGCGCGCTCACGAGCAGTGCGCCGTTGCCGCTATTGATGATCTGAATCGGCAACGTCCGTGTCTGCGGCGGCTGCACGTTGCCGAATGCGAGCGTATCCGGAATTACGCTGATGATGGCGATGATGCCCTCGCCGCGTAGCCCGATCTTCACTTCAGAAGGCAAACCCAAAACCATCGACTGAATCATCAGCGAGTCTTCGTACACCACCGTGTCCGCCGGTGTGAAGGTAACATCCAGAGCAAATATCTGTCCCGGCGCAATCACCGCTTGTGTTGCCGAAGTGGTGAACACTGGCAGCGTCGCGCTGACGTTGTTCAGAAAAATGTTTTCGTTGGTGGGATTGATGATGTTGAGTCTCTGCGTAGAATCCGTGCCCACATAAACTTGGCCGAAATCCAGCGTCAGCGTCGGCTCGGTGAAACGGATGCTGCCGGTCCGTCCGCCGCGATTAAGCAGAACGGTAACCGTCTGGGTCGTGAGGTTGGTGACCGCCAGATCGATGTCGCCGTCGCGATCGAGATCGGCGCTGGTGATGCCCGTCGGCGTTTCGCCGGCGGCATATACTTCGTTTTCCTCCGTGAAGCCATTGTTGAATTGATTCCGCAGCAGATGTACGTCCTGTGACAGCAAGTTAGCCACGGCGATATCGAGATCGTGATCCTTTCCCAGACCCGCGGTGCGGGCGAGGACATCAAACGTGTCAACGTCGGCGAGCACGAGGTTGGTCGGCTGTACACCCACTGGAATTTCAGTGAAAAGCACAAATCCACCGTCAAGTGAACGGTTTTCCAAAATCGAAATCGAGTTGATGTTGGGATGCGCAATGGCGATATCCACAAACGTGTCGCCGTAATTATTGGGATTGCGGCCAATGAGATCGTTGGCGCGAATCATCGTCGGAAAATCGGGAACCGTGATTTCGCCGGATTGGGTGAATTGCGCCGAGCCGTTGTTATCGAAAACCAAAATCGTGTTGTCGCCGGAGTTGGAAACGACGATGTCGATATCGCCGTCGTTGTCGAAATCGGCCGTGGTGAGGGCGTAGGGACTGGCACCAGTGTTGTACATTTCCGGCGCAACGATGAAATTGCCAATGCCATCATTCAAAAAAATCTGCAAGCGATTTAATCCCAAAATCACCGCGGCCAGATCGAGATGGCCATCACTGTTGAAATCTCGCGCTTCGATCTGAGTGGGATGCTCGGCGGTGGCAATCGTTTGCGCGAGGGGGAAGCTGACCGCGCCGGCGTTGCGCAGCACAGTGATGGTGTTGTCGTCGAAGTTGCTCACCGCCAAATCGATCAAACCATCTTTGTCAAAATCGCCGCCGCTAATTGAGGTCGGACCATTGCCCACCGGGACTATGACCGGTGGATCGAACGAGCCACCGGGCACGACGAAGCGGTTGATCAAAATTGTGACCGAATTGGTGCCGCTGTTGACGACCGCTAAATCCGAAAACTGATCGTTGTTGAGATCGCCGGCGAACAGATCAGCGGGAACGAGCTCATTTTCGCCCACCGACACTTCGATGCGCTCGTCAAAAATGCCGGTGCCGATTTCGACCGCTACAGTGAACGACCATTGAAACGGCGGCAGCGCCTGTCCGGCATTATTCAGAATTCCGGAAGTCAATGTGACGGAAACGATCTCGCCATCTTTGAAAAAGCGATCGGGTTGAAATCTGGCCGTGCGAGTTGGCGCATCGTATGAAAGGAAGCCGCTGTAAAATCCGGTTTGGTTGCCATACATCAAAAACGTGACGGCATTCAACGTTGCGGCATTTATGTCTTCGGAAAACGTCGCCCCGATCGCGCTGGTGAGCGGCACGTTGATTTCATTCTGCCGCGGCGCGACGCTCGCTACCTGCGGCTGGGCGAACAGATTTCCGAACTGGCTAAACGTGAAGGTGGTTGTCAAGAATACGAACGAACGTATCCTCATGAATTTTCCCCTGACCTTTTTGATGGATTATATCACTGAAGGTATTTTAAGTGCCGATAGTAAACCTTTTGGAGTGTGTTTTGGACTGCATCGACTGTGTCGATGTAACGCCGACACAGTCGACGTACTCCATAATCAATTCGTGCTGCTGATTTTGTGGATTTGACTCCGGGCCTGGGCGAGCATTTCCTTCTGGCCTAACGCCTCATAAGCTAACGCTAAATTTTTCCAACCGGAAAGATCATCCGGGAGACTGGCCACGATTTTCTGGTACCACGATGCCATCGATTTGAAGTTGCGCAGCCGCCAGTTGGCCTCGCCTAAGTAACGATAAAGCACAATTGGATTCTCCGAATTTTCCACTGCTTTGTTGAACGGCGCGAGGGACTTGGCGTACCTGCCGTTACGGAAGTAAAACAGTCCCACCGATGTTAACGTGTTGGCCGATTCATCCGATTCTGCCGCCGTTAGAAAATCCTTTTCGGCGTCAGCAAATTTTCCAAGCGCGTCATAGGCATAGGCGCGGCGTAGCAGAGCGTTCATATCATCTTCATTCTCCGAGAGAATCTCATCGCATAGCTCAATTGCTGCCGCATAATTTTTTTCGATAAAATGGATTTCGGCAAGATTGTTTTTAACCGTGAGATTCGCCGGCTCTTTTTGCAGAGCTTGCACATAGGCCTTTCTTGCTTCAAAGTAGCGCGCGCTCATAAACAGCGCATCGCCGAGCCGCTGCCAGCCGGCGCCGTTGGTGGAATCGAGCATCGAAACGAATTGCAGCCGTTTGGCGGCGTCGTTGAATTCGCGCTGCTCGAAATGGTAAAGACCGAGCCGGAAATTTTTAGTCCAATACTTTTTGGAGAGGAAGTCCGCCGGCTCAGAATATTTTGGAGAAAGCTGTCGCAGTGTGAAGATGGTTTTTCGCAGCGCCGAAATTTGATCGGTTTCGCCGTAAACTTCAGCCAACAGAAGATGCGCATCCCCGTCCCTGGGGTCGGCTTTCACCTGCTCTTCCAGAGCTTGCTGAGCTTTGAGCCAGTTCTGCTGACGAATCGCAAGATCGACATTCTGGAACCGGCTCGCTGCGCATCCACTGATTAGGAGGCCGCTTGTAAATATATATCGAAAGCTGTGTGTGCTGATGATTCTTCGCAAAGTTGAATGTCCGTGGTTTGAAAGTTCGGGTCTCCTGTTACAAAAACAACTGACCCTCTTTTGGCAAGGAGTGTGCCAGCGGCGAGATTCTTAAAACCGGCGTGAATTTGTGAGTAATCCTACGATGAAACGTGGAAGATTTCTGAAATGTGGATTGAATGCGAATGGTAAATTATTGGGCAGATGGGCAGAAAGCGGACACGGGTGAGGCTATTTCTTTGCAAGGTTTTAAACCTTCGCAAGGATTTTCCAAAATCACAGTTGAAAAAGACTTTTCAGTTTACTGTCTACTTCGGCAAGGAGGCTTGACGGTAGGCTGCCCAGCTCTCTTTGAATTATCGAAGTAGAAAGTGTCATCAAACGATGAAGTCGAATTGTAGAGGAAACACGCAGCCCAGTGCTCTTAAAATCTTCGTGTGTAGAATCGAATACGATATCTGATTCTAACAGTTGGTCAGGTATTTGGCTGGTGATAAAAGCCCGAACTACAGGTTGGTGAAGACCGATGGCATCAGTCAGACAAGCGGCAGGGCGAAGTTTAGCTGAGGAGAGGTCGTCGAAAGGAAATGGGACGAGAACTATCTTACCCCTTATCGTTGAATGGTTTCCCGTCGGCATGGGTATAAATGTCCTCTTTGGGGTCTTTTAGGAAATCGAAAGCCGGATTTCCGGAAGCCGCTCGTAGCCACTCGCTTTCATTTATGTCATCCCCTTCCGGCAATAGGATAATCAGTCTGACTTTACCCTTACTCTTGTGAGGCACCGGGGTATCAAGCACAAGTTTATTGTTATCTTTAAGAGTTGCGGTGGTTTCAATGGCTTTCATTAGTCCTATACCTATTGATTTATGATTTTCCAAGTATCGGATTTTGTCGGAGTAAGTTAAACATTATGTTTTAGCTTTCCAAACAAAAATATGGTCATAGTCTACATTGGAGAAAATATTGTGGACTGCATGTGTCCAAAAAAGTCTGCTGACTGCGATTTTATCAACTCGCTGAGTTTACGAGTCATTGCTATCGTTTGATCATTAATTACTGCAGCACCGCCAGCTTCCGCTTTGCCGAAAAACGGTTTGTCAACCAATGTCCCTTTGAAGGGACCGGCGCGCTTTTCGCGCCGAAGGATTTTTTGAACGTCTCAACCCTTGCTATGCCTCAAACTTCCTTTAAACTTGACCGTCATCTCAAAAGATGACGGTCAAGTCTCAATCCCTCTCCATCCCTTCTACAACGTCAGGTCTATTCCAACTGTACTCGAATATTTAACCAGGTCCCGGACAAAATCACAGTCTCCATCCCTTCTACAACGTCAGGTCTATTCCAACGCTAAAAGGAGAGTCTCATGAGACGAAAAACCCGCGGTCTCCATCCCTTCTACAACGTCAGGTCTATTCCAACGCCAAATAAGCTCGTGAAAGAGAGGGTAGTACGCTGGCTGCGAAGTCTCCATCCCTTCTACAACGTCAGGTCTATTCCAACTTTTTTATGGATCGGGATCTGAATGCATTGGAGCGAGGGTCTCCATCCCTTCTACAACGTCAGGTCTATTCCAACATTGGCCGGTTTAAAACAGTACGAGGATGACTGGTTTACGATTTCAAAGGTCTCCATCCCTTCTACAACGTCAGGTCTATTCCAACACAGCTTCAACAACAAAACTATGCCGCTGGCCGAGCAGGCACGTCTCCATCCCTTCTACAACGTCAGGTCTATTCCAACATTCTCGACGATACTGAATCACTAATTCGCATGAGACGTCTCCATCCCTTCTACAACGTCAGGTCTATTCCAACATTCTAAAAATTCCAGTACCGAAAAATTAACTAACCGGTCTCCATCCCTTCTACAACGTCAGGTCTATTCCAACATTCTAAAAATTCCAGTACCGAAAAATTAACTAACCGGTCTCCATCCCTTCTACAACGTCAGGTCTATTCCAACTTGTGGCCTCGGAACTGTTGGCGGAAACGTAGCTTTGAATCGTCTCCATCCCTTCTACAACGTCAGGTCTATTCCAACGCTCCTGGTGTGTGGCAGGAACGTCACACCGTTCTTGACGTCTCCATCCCTTCTACAACGTCAGGTCTATTCCAACGTGGACTCCGTCGCTACCCAGTATGCAAAATGGACTCGTAACTATAAAGTGTCTCCATCCCTTCTACAACGTCAGGTCTATTCCAACGTATCGTTCGCCGATTCGTGGGAGTTGAAATTTCCAGGGAAGTCTCCATCCCTTCTACAACGTCAGGTCTATTCCAACAAAAAATCAACATCAAACCATACAAACCAAAGGAGAAAGTCTCCATCCCTTCTACAACGTCAGGTCTATTCCAACTTTAACTATAGCTCTCATCTTCCGGGTTATGTTATTTTGTCTCCATCCCTTCTACAACGTCAGGTCTATTCCAACGAGAACCCACCGTGGTTAGGGCAGGTTTGGACTACGTGAGTCTCCATCCCTTCTACAACGTCAGGTCTATTCCAACCAATTTCTTATCATTATTAATTTTACAAAGGAGACACCATGAAAAAGTCTCCATCCCTTCTACAACGTCAGGTCTATTCCAACATGAAACGCATTATGCTCGTTGCACTCGCTGCCCTTTTTTTGGTCTCCATCCCTTCTACAACGTCAGGTCTATTCCAACGTCACCGGTTTCGAAGTATCTGACATCGGCGATCGGATTGTTAGTCTCCATCCCTTCTACAACGTCAGGTCTATTCCAACATGTCGAGGCAACAGTGAAGAAATCCGAGATCATGCAAGAGTCTCCATCCCTTCTACAACGTCAGGTCTATTCCAACTGCCGCCTTTGTAGGCCCTTATTTTCCAATGGCCTGCAAAGCCCAAAAGTGTAACCCCCATTTTTTGAGGTTTTTTCCATGCCGATTTC
>Ga0247727_10003930_pt1 | contig 32276 bp, 32 predicted proteins | sample WisWelCaveWW1625_FD_202498 | JGI IMG/M metagenome (GOLD analysis project Ga0247727, IMG submission 202498) | Biofilm microbial communities from Wishing Well Cave, Virginia, United States - WW16-25 | ecosystem: Environmental > Aquatic > Deep subsurface > Groundwater > Cave microbial mat | place...
TGCGCTTGCATGGCCAGGCGCTGGAAGCGTTAATCGGCGAACAACTTCTTGCCGCCGTGAAGCCCGTTGCGATTGAAGCCGCGGTCGTGGCGGAAGAAAAGCTCGCGCAAGCGCGACAAGACAAAACTGCGGCGTTGCACTTGGCGTTGCAACAAGCGGAATATGAAGCGCAGCGTCTCGAACGACAATTTAATGCCACCGAGCCGGAGAACCATTTGGTTTATCACACGTTGACGTCGCGCTGGCAAAAGGCTTTGGAAAAAGTCGATGAAATCAAAAGCCAATATGAGCAAGCCTTAACGCAACACCAACCTTTGCCGGAACAGGAACGCGCGCGGTTGTTGGAACTGGCGAGCGATCTGAGTCAGGTTTGGCAACCCCGCCAGGCGGGGCAAACGAGCAACCAAACGAAAACGCGCTTGGTGCGGTTGTTGGTCAAAGCGGTGTGGGTGAAGACGCTGGAGGCCGGTAAAATTCAAGCCACGATTCATTGGCACGGCGGCGTTCACACCGTGTTTGAATTTCGCGGCGGCCGCGCGGCGCGTGCGACCGATGTCAAAGAACAACAGCAATTGGTGGCGCTGATTCAACAACTGGCGTTGCGGTGCGACGATCAGCAAATTGCGCGCATTCTCAATCGCGCTCGGGTCAGCGACGCGAAAGACCGCAGTTGGACGACCGCCGGAATCGCCGCGCTGCGAAAGAAAAATCAGATTCCGGTTTTTTCGCCGCCGGATTACGCGCAACGCGGCCTGCTTAATCTCGAACACGCCGCGGAAAAACTCAACGTGAGCTTGGCGTCGGTCTTGCGGTTGATTCGGCTGGGCGTCATCAAAGCGCATCAGCTCATGAAATACGCGCCATGGGAAATCGACAAGACCGAATTAGACAAACCCATGGTGCGGGCTGCCGCCACCGCCTTGAAGAAACGGCAAGACATTCCGTTTCACGAGAATCAACAAGCGTTAAATCTCTAAAAACTAACCCGCAGAAGGAGTTGTGCATTATGTCACGGGATCCTTCAATCCGTGGGAAATTAAACATGACAGCTCTTGCGCACTACGTTTTACGCATTCCCTTTAACCGCTTTCGCCAACTCCGCGGTGTAAACCGAAATCGCGTTCGGGCCTTCGCCGGTGATGAGGTTGCCGTCGCGCTCGACTTTGCGGCCGGTGTATTTCGCGCCGGCGTTGCTCAATTTTTCAAAAATGGAATTATGGCCGGTGACGGTTTTGCCGGGCAAAATGCCGGCGACGGCGAGGGCGACGGGCGCGCGATCATTGGCGGCAATGAGCTTGCCGGATTTCGCATACGAGCGGATAATCTCGTGCGCTTTGTAATCATGCCAGTACTGGCTCGCGCCGTGCCCGCCGATGAAAACCACGCCGGCGTAATCATCCGGATTCACTTCGTCGATCAGAATATCGGGATCGACGCTGTTGCCGGCATAACCCGTTGCGCCTTTTTTCATCGTCGAAGCCGTTACCACTTTCGCGCCGCTTTTTTCCAATGCTTCACGCGTGGCCTGGTATTCTTCTTCACGGAAACCCTCGGTCGGTATAATAACTAAAATCGCCTTGCCGTTGTCGGCCATGTTCTTCCTCCTCCGATATATTCAGAAATGCTCGTGTCATGTTGCCCAACGGATAGAAACAACCCAACGGATGAAATTTTTATCGATGGGTTTCTTTTTATTCGTTGGCTATGTTTATATAGAAACTTATCAAGAAGAGAGCTGCACAAAAAATTAGCATTTTACAGAGAGAAAAGCAAGAGGATTGTGCGAACATTATGGCGTGACGATGAGTTTAAGTTTACGACGTAATACCCGTAGCGCAACATTTATGTTGAGCATTGAGCACAATTACCCATTTTGAATTAAAATTCAAGGAATGATTTATGAAAATTCTCTTCACGACGCTAGCCGCCATTTTTCTGCTAACCGCCTGTACCGCACATTCGGAGCGGGAAAGATTGATGGCAAAAGCCGAATCTCGGCGGGAATTATATGAGCAGATACAAAAAGATGACGAACTACACAAGAAGACATCGTCCAGTTTTGCAGAAAACGAAAGAATCGTCATTTCTCGGCGCGGCTGGAAATGGAAATGGCAAAACCCGACAGCCTGCAAAATATTCTCATGACGCTCGCGAAAAAATATTCCGGCTACGTGCTGTCGTCGGGGCGGGAGGTAACCACTATTCGCGTGCCGGCGATTCATTTTAAAGACGCGATTCTGCAAATTGAACAACTTGGGAAAGTAAAAGACAAAAATATTTCCGGCGAGGATGTAACCGAGGAATACCGGGATCTGGAGATTCGGCTGGATAGCGCGGAAAAAACGCGAAAGCGGTATCTTGAGCTTTTGAACAAAAAAAACGCGCACCAGAGGGAGCACGTCGAGTTCCTCTGATGCGCGTATGCCGATGACCTTGTTTACCTTGTTCGATGGTTCAGGCTGCTTCCTGCAGCCTGACATTTTTATTATTCACAAACTTTATGCCACAGCAATTGATCTTTGCATGCATTAGAATAAATTGTGGATGCGGAAATTATGCCCGCTATTTATCAAGCATTTATTATCTGAAAGACGTGAAAAATAATTTAACTGTAAACCGGCCGAAGGAATCGCGCGATGGGGAAGTGAGAAAATTCATCACACAACTGAACAAATTTTTCGCAGCGCGATCAATGGCAGATGTAATTACTCTGGTAGGCAGCCGCCGAAGCTAAAGCTTCGGACTCCGAATCCTCTCATGTTACAAAGAGCAAATCACGCCTGCACCGCGAACCAGCTCGTTTCCAGACCGCGACGCAGCAGGGCGCGGGCACGATGCAACATGACCCAGAGATTATTCGGCGTAATGTTGAGAACCTCGCACACTTCGTCGCTGCTCAAACCATCCACTTCGCGGAGCGTGAACGCTTCAGCGAGACGCGGTGGTATTTGCGCGAGGCAGCGGTTGAAAATTTCCCAGAATTCTTTTTGCTCGACGATCTGGCTCGGATCGTCCGACCAGGCTTTCGGCGCGCCTTCCGGAGTCCAGTGATCGGCCCACTCGCCGGTTTGGCGAAAGGCGTCGTCGTCATCGACGCTGATTTCAAAATCGGCGACCGGACGTTCGCGGGTGCTGCGGCGAAAATGGTCGACGATCTTGTGTTTGAGAATGCCGACGAGCCACGTGCGCTCGGAAGATTGTTGCGCAAAATTTTTGTAATTCCTCAGCGCCGCCAGAAAAGTTTCCTGCACCAGCTCTTCGGCGAGATCGCGCCGGCGCAGCCGGAGCAACGCGTAGCTGTACAGGTAATCGCCGTATGCATCTACCCAGGTAGCGGGATCCGGCGCGGAGGCAATAACCGCCGCCTGCCGCTTGCGAGTTTTGACCTCGGTAATCGTTTGCGGGTATTCCATTGCGATTGCTGACATGACGACAACCTCCTCCTGCGTGAGATATTTAAAACGAAAAAAAATGTTTTCTTATTCCAACACCCGCGCGGAAAGTCCGGCGGTGTGCAGCATGTTCCGAACGTCCATGCCGGGGTTGATAATGTGAATATCAAAAACTTTGCTCGACAGATAGGCGACGAGAAATTCGAGCGCCGTCGCGTTGATGGACCGGACCTGGCAAAAATCCAGAATGACTTTGTGATCGGGCTGCAGGTTGAGCGCATTCAATTCGTTGCTCCAGAGCAGCATGTTGTCATCCGTGACTTTGCCTTCAACTTTATAAATGGCGAGCGCGTGATTTTCAAAAACTTTTTTTATACGGAACATGGTTGCACGTTTCTTGAAGTTCGGTTTTAGCTGATACGAAAAGCGTGCCGAAAATTTTTGTTTTTACCACTCGTTGTAAGCCTTTTATTTGGTGAAGTTGTGGTATTAGGATTTTAGGCGATTTCGAGTGGAATCAGGCAGAGTAGATGTCAAAATATTGACACGCGTCATTATTTTGACACCGGTAAAAATGATTTTTTGACACTTCGTTGACTAAACGCCCAAAACTCAGAATAAGATACTGAAAGTTCTTTGTTGATTCACGACCAAATTTAACACGGAGACGCGGAGCGCACAGAGAAAGCACGGAGAGCAATATATGTTGTAACTATTCAGCCTACCTGTCGCATGTCATTCTGGAAGAATCTTTTTTCTCACAAGCACTGTGCTTGAGATGAAAAAAGATTCCTACGGAATGACAGCCTCTTTTTGTACCTGAATAGTTACTATGCTTGTTTAGGTTTAAAATTGCAGTCATCGCGAGGCGCTTTTTGCCGAAGCGATCTGTTTGTTTTTATAAAAATTGCTTCGCTGAGAAACGCTCGCAATGACACTTACAAATTAGCCCTGAACGAGTATATATGTTTTTAAAAACTTTTCTCCGTGACGCTCCGCGAACTCTGTGACTCCGTGGTTAAAAAAACTTTTTGAATTTTAAGCCGCCCGCCAGACTTCAGTTTTCAGCCGCCTAAAAATGTGGCGTAGCGGAATGAGGTATGCAAAAATTTCTATTGAGGAAGTCCCCGAAGATTTTTGAGGAAAATAAAACAGTAAATACAATTCAAGCTTTCCCCTTTTCAAGGCCGAGCTTTTTGATTCTGGCCAGCAGCGTGGTGCGATTGAGGCCGAGCCGTTGCGCGGCGCCGTTCACTCCGCCGACGACCCAGTTCGACTCTTCCAGCGCTTTGAGAATGTGCGAGCGCTCGGCTTCTTCAAGCGTCGGCAACGCCGTCTCAAGTTTGGGCGTTGGCGGCGGTGAAATGGCGATATGCTCTTTTTGAATCTCGCCGCCATCGCAAAGGATCACCGCGCGCTCGAGCAAGTTGGCCATCTCGCGAACATTGCCGGGCCAGTCGTAGCCCGTCAGCATATCGAGCGCTTCCGAAAAAATTCGGTCGACGCGTTTGCCCATGCGACGCGCGAATTTGCCGACGAAATGATGGGCAAGCAGCGGAATGTCTTCGCGGCGCTCGCGCAGGGCTGGCAGGTGAATCGGAAAAATATTCAAGCGATAAAACAAATCGGCGCGGAATGAGCCTTGTTTCACCGCCTCTTCCGGATCGCGGTTCGTCGCGGCAATGACGCGCACATTCACTTTCAACGTTTGCGCGCCGCCGACGCGTTCGAATTCCTGTTCCTGCAAAACACGCAAAAGTTTCACCTGCGTTTCCAGCGGCAGCTCGCCGACTTCGTCGAGAAAAAGCGTACCGCCGTCGGCCAGCTCGAAGCGGCCTTTCTTGCGGGTCGTGGCGCCGGTGAACGCACCTTTTTCGTGGCCGAACAACTCGCTCTCAATCAATCCCGACGGCAGCGCGGCGCAATTGACTTTGATCAACGCGCTGTCTTTGCGATGGCTCATCGTATGAATCGCGCGCGCCACCAGCTCTTTGCCGGTGCCGGTTTCGCCGGTTACCAGCACGGTCGAATCCGTCGGCGCGACTTTGTTGATATTCAGAAAAACTTTTTTGATCGCGGGCGAATGGCCGATGATCTCTTCAAAATTAAATTCGGTTTTAATTTCTTCCTGCAAATAAACATTTTCCGCCTGCAGACGGTTTTTTAACGCTTCCAATTCTCTCAACGCTTTTTGCAGCGCCTCTTCGGCGCGTTTGCGCTCCAGCTCCGCGCCGGCGCGCGCCGCAAAAATTTTCATGATCGCCAGACCGCGCGGCTCCGCTCCCAGCGGCTGGTCGTGCAAAATCGCCATATGTCCGATGATCTGGCCTTTGGAATCGCGAATCGGAATTCCCAAATACGCTTCCATGCCCGCTTCCTTCGGGAAGGTGGCATACAATTTCTCCGGCTGATAATACGTCTCGCCGCGGATAACTTTTTCACAGGGTGTGTCTTCCAAAGCATAAGAAATGTTTTCGCAAATGCGCTGGCGCTCGGAAAAGGCGACGGTGCGCACCTCGGTCTGCGCCGGATCGAGGCATTCCGTCACAAAAGCGTAACGCACGTGAAACGTTTCGGCGAGATGTTTGACAAGCGAGTGAAAAAATTCCGCGCCGGTCGTTGCGGCGGTGCCTTCCACAATGGCGCGCAATTCTTCTTCCGTTCTTTTGCGCTCACGGCTTTCACTTTGAAGTTGCGCATTGGCAACGGTTAATTCTGCCGTCCGTTTCAGCACGCGTTGTTCGAGCCGGTCGTTTGCTTCCTGCAATGCCAGTTCCGCGCGTTTGCGTTCCAGCTCGACGGCGGCGCGGGCGGCAAAGATGCGCAAAATCGAAAGGTCGCGCGGCGCGGTCGTCATCGGCTCGAGATCCAGCACGGCGAGATGGCCTAACACGATGCCGGAAGAGTCGGCAAGCGGAACCCCGAGGTAGCTCTCGGCCTGTAAAGCCACGAGATCTTTGTCGCGAGGGAAAAGGGTCTGCACGTTTGAGGGATGGCTGCAGACGTTTCCGGCGATAACTTCTTCACAGGGCGTGCCCGCGAGGTCGTAAGCAAAATTATCAAGATAGTCATTGCCCCGCCAAAACGCCAGCGTACGGACGCGTGTTTTCATTTCGGCGAATTCGGCGACGAAGGCGTATCGCACTCTGAGCGCGGCGGCAAGATGGCGCACCAGCGCGTGAAAAAATTCATCGCCGACCACCGAAGCCGTGCCGCGCAGAATTGAATGCAACGCCTCATCCGCCTGCTCGCGCGCGGTGATTTCGCGTTCCAAATAGGCATTTTTTTCTTCGAGGCTTTTTTGCAGGCGGCGCAAAGCGAGATGCATGTTGATTCTCGCCAACACCTCTTCGTGCTGCAGCGGCTTGGTGATATAATCCGCCGCGCCCGCGTTAAAACCTTTGACCTTGTCCACCGTCTCGGAAAGCGCGGTCATGAAAATCACCGGAATGTCTTTCAATTCGCGGTCATTTTTGAGACGGGCGCAGGTTTCAAAACCGTCGATGCCGGGCATCAGCACGTCCAGCAGAATGAGATCGGGTTGCGCGTACTTCGCCTGCGCGATCGCGCTTTCGCCGTCGCGCGCCACCAGCACTTTGAAATGCGTGTCGCTCAAATAGTCGACCAGCACGGCAATGTTGTTGGGCGTGTCGTCGACGATGAGAATGGAGGGTTTATTATTGAAAGTCGTCATCGGGTTGTTGAAATTTTATGCCGTTATTTGCTAATGCACTCAAACGCAGAATAAAATTCTGCCTGCCCTGGCGCAGGCCAGGGAAAGGTCTTTGACTGACAAACAGCTTTTTAACCACGAGACACGAAGGCACGAAAAAACAAAAGGCCATATGATAAAGCTTTTCTTGGTGCCTTTGTGTCTTCGTGGTGGGGATGTTTGTTTGCAGCCTCGCTGCGCTACGATTCAATGAGGCAAAAAAAATACGCCCTGTCAAGGCTTTTCTTAGATCAAATTTCTGTTGACATTCATGGGAATTCTCCCGAAATTTATTTCAACGTTCAGACAATCGAAAAAATTTCTATAACCTCGCGGGGTTCAGGCATGGAACAAGACAGCCCGTGGAAAGACGTGGTGGAAGATTTGTTTGAAGAATTTTTAGCTACCTTCTTTCCCGACATTCACAAAGATATTGACTTTTCCAAAGGCTACCAGTTTTTGGATAAAGAACTGCAAAAGATCATCAAAAGCAGCAAGACGGGCAGACGATATGCCGATAAGCTCGTCAAAGTTTATCTTCGCGATGGAACGGAGAAATGGCTGCTGATCCATATCGAGATTCAAGGATACGAGGAAAAAGAATTTCCCGAGCGAATGTTCACTTACAATTATCGCATCTTTGATAAATTTCGAAAAGAAGTCATTAGCCTTGCGCTTCTGACCGATGAGAATCCTAATTTCCGGCCAAACGAATATGGTTATGCCGGTTGGGGCTTTCAAATGTTGTGCCGCTATCCTGTGGTCAAATTAATCGATTATCGCGACCGTCTGCCGGAGTTGGAAACGAGCACAAATCCGTTTGCGATCGTCGTGAGAGCGTATTTGAAGACACTTGAAACCGTTGGAAACGTCAAAGAACGATATTCGTGGAAAAAACGCTTTCTGCTGGAGGTTTACCGGCGAGGCATGAAAAGAGAAAAGCTTCTGGCAGTTTTAAAGTTTATCGACTGGATCATGGAATTGCCGGACAAGCTGGAAACCAAACTTGTTGAAGAAGTCAAACAAATCGAGGAGAAAACCAAAATGCCACATATGCTTTCTGCCGAACGCCTTGGCATGAAAAAAGGTCGCGCCGAAGGGCTGGCCGAAGGGCTGGCGAATGGGCTGGCGAATGGGCTGGCGGATGGACTGGCCACGATTATTGAAATAAAATTCGGCAAGGCCGGACGCCGATTGAGCAAACGTGCCTATCAAGTGAAAAGTTCGGAAGCGCTTCGAAAACTGATGGCGAAATTGAAGCGTGTCCAGAGCTTGCCGGAGGCTGAAAAGCTCTTTGACGCCGTCGAAGCGCAAACGCGCGAAATCGTTTAGAGGAGAGAGCGATGCCACACATGACTTCTGCACAGCGCATTGATATGAAAAAGGGGATTGCAAAAGGAATAGCCGCCATACTTGATATTAAGTTTGGCGAAGCGGGAAAACCTTTACGTGAGCGTACCGACAAAATGCTCTACAAGATAAAACCCTGGGAAACGTTTGAAAACTTAATGGAGCAATTAAAATACGCCCAGAGTTTATCGGAAGCCGAAAAGCTTTTTGATGAAGTAGAATCTCAAAACTTTAAAACTATTTCCTAATCGTGCGGGAGTCAGGGATGGAACAAGACACCAAAGCCCTGAGTTCCTAGGCCAATTTAATCGTTAGGAGATTCTAGCTTCTTTAATAACGCGGCAGGTGTAACAACGTGGAACTGATTTTTAAGGGCATCGTAATGGTGATCGTAGGTCAGAAGATAATCGCAGCTATGAATGTGAGCCGCTATTGCATGTGGCTGGTCGGTCGAGTCCTCCAGGACAAAGTTACGTTTGTATATCAGCCTCTCCATTCGGGTGAGCAGCCCAATTAATTCAAATTTATGTTTGCATAAATCACCTATAGCATGTAGCACACCATCGTCAATTTTATCGAACGTCTCTTTGGCGGAGGGGAAACGCTTTTTGTCCTTTGTCGAATACTCACTGAATAAGAGGACGTTAATAACCGAAGTGTCTAAATACGCCTTCACTTCGCATATTCCTTTATCAGGTTCTCCGGCTCTTTAACGATTTTATCAAGGAAACTGGCAACCGCCAGAGACAGGGCAGCTAAACCTTGTTCATCAAGCAAGTGCATACTATCGCGGCGGGCGGCGCGGGTTTGCGCTATGATATCAAGGTTCTTTAAACGCCTGGCTTCTTTTTTCGGTAATTTCATAAAGGGACTCCATTTTGTTTTTGTATTGTGAACGTAGGTATTTTTTCAGTAAAAAGCAAGCCTTTAGCGCGACAAAATAAACCGCTGCACCAGCTCACGAATCTCCTTCATCCGATACTCTTTGGCCAGGCGCCGCAGCTCGCCGGTCAACGGTTTGAATTCCTCGCCGCGTTGCTCGAGGCTTTCGACGCGCTGCAACAAATCTTTGATGTCGCCCCGCATCGCCAGATCCATCAGCGCGGTGGCTTCGGTCGCGGGCGGACCGATGAGCGGCAGGTCGGATTTTTTCTCTTCCGGCATTTTTACCTCGCTGTAAATCCACTCCAATTTTAATTGTTGCCGCAAGGCTTCCAGCAGATTTTCCGCTTGAATGGGCTTCGGCAGAAAATCATTGCAGCCCGCGTCCAGGCTCTGCTGGCGATTGTGCTCAAAGACGCTCGCCGACAAAGCAATCACCGGGATATTCGCGAGCGCCGATTGTTGGCGAATCCGGCGCGTCGCTTCAAAACCGTCCATCAGCGGCATCACCAGATCCATCAAAATCAAATCCGGCCGCAACGCCATCGTCTTCTCTAAACCGTCGCGGCCGTCGCCGGCCTCGTGCATCTCAAATCCCAGCGGCGCGAGCAAGTGCAAAATCACGGCGCGATTTTCCGTTTTATCATCGACCACCAGAATTTTTCGCCGCGCGCCTTCATAGCCGAGGAGATGATGCGGACTTAATGTCGCCGTTGTTGCCCCTTCCGCGACGGCAGGCAGATCCAGCGCCAGCCAGAAAACACTGCCAGCGCCGGGTGCGCTTTGCAATTGCAGCTCGCCGCCCATCATGCGAACGAACTCGCGGCTGATCGTCAAGCCGAGGCCAGTGCCTTCGACAAAGTCGCGCGCGTCGCCGGCCTGATGAAACGGCAGGAAAATGCTTTCCCAATTTTCCGGCGCAATGCCGACGCCGGTGTCTTCCACCTGGAATCTTATCTGCGTTTTATCCGGCGCCGTTTCGTGATAACCGACTTTGAGACTCACGCTGCCCTGCGCGGTAAATTTGATTGCATTGCCGAGCAGATTGATCAACACCTGCCGCAACCGTTGCGCATCGCCGCGAACGACCGCCGGCAAAGTTGAACGGGTTTCATAAACAAAAGCGAGGCCTTTCTGTTCTGCGCGAACCCGCGCCATCTCGACCACGCTTTTGAGCAATTCCGGTAAATTAAATTCCGTGACGCGCAGCTCCATTTGTTTCGATTCGATCTTCGCGAGATCGAGCACTTCGTTGATCAGGCCGAGCAAATGCTCGCCGCTTTTCTGGATAATCGCCGCGCCTTCCTGCTGCGACTCGTTCAGACTCTGGTCGCGCCGGAAAATTTGCGCGTAACCTAAAATGCTGTTGAGCGGTGTGCGCAGCTCGTGGCTCATGCGCGCGAGAAATTCGCTTTTTGCACGATTGGCGGCTTCGGCGGCTTCTTTCGCGGCTTGCAATTTGATCTCGGTATTTTTGCGCTCCGTAATGTCGCGCGCCACCGCCAGCAGGCTGGGCTGATTGCCGGATTCCAAGAGTGCGGCGTGAATCTCAATCGGAAAGACCGAGCCGTCTTTGCGGCGATGAAAGGCCTCGAAGGTAACCGTTGCGCCAGTGATAAGCTGTTGCAAAAGTCCCCCGATTCTCTCGGCGTTCCAATTCTCGTTTAGATCTTTGACCTCTTTGGCAAGAAGCTCGTCGCGCGTGTAACCCACACTCTCACAAGCCGCTTGATTGACATTGAGCAATTTCCCATCGACATTGACCACGAAGAAGGCGTCGCCGGCATGCTCGAACAAGCGCCGAAAACGTTCTTCGCTTTCGCGCCGCGCTTCTTCCATGCGCCGTCGCTCGTCGATTTCCCTGGTGAGCAAACGGTTGGCTTCGGAAAGCTCGGAGGTGCGCGCTTGAACCCGTGTCTCTAATTCGTCATGCGCCTGACGCAACTCGACTTCAGCGCGTTTGCGCTCGGTGACGTCGCGAATGATTACACTCGCCTTCATCGCGCCGGATTTATCCTTATAAAACGCGCTGGAAACCTCACCGGGAAATTTGACGCCGTCTTTGCGGATAAAAGTCAATTCGCCTTTGAAACGCCCCGTGCGCGCGCGCTCCTGCAACAGCGCCGGCAAGCGGGGATCGGTCGGATCGATCAGGCCGGTTCTTCCAAGCCGGCAGATTTCTTCCTCGGTGTGGCCGAAGATTCGACACGCTTCCGCATTGGCCGCCATCACCGTGCCGTCGGGCGTGGCTAATAAAACGGCGTCGATGCTATTTTCAAACAGCGAGCGAAACTGGTCTTCGGTGACGCTAATTTCCATTTCCATGACGCTGAACAAGATTTATAATAAAAAAATAAAATCAGAGATTTCCTTTGACGATAGGGAAATCTCTGATTTTCCGAGCGGCAAAATTACGCCGGCTAGCCTTACGACAGGCTCGGCCGCAGCTTCGCGCCAATGAGGGGAATCTCGAAACGATGCAGATAAAGCACGCCGAGCGCAGCGACAAAAACCGTCATTGCCAGCCCGAACAACAGGCCGCGATCGCTTTTCACTTCGATGCCGAGAAAAACGAGATGGCTCAAAATCGCGCCGCTCATCGTCGCGAGCGCCATGAGCGCGCCAATCGTCGTGGTGCGCGGCACGAGCAAAAGAATCGCAGCGACGAGTTCAACCACGCCGGAGCCGAGACGGCCCCACGGCTCGACGCCGAGGGTCGAAAAAATATATTTCGACTCTTCCGCGCCGGTGAATTTAAAAAACAGGGTCTGAAATAAAACCGCCGCGGCGGCGAGGCGTAAAATCCAACTGAGGATTAATTGTGTTTTCGTGAGTTCCATGATTAAGTTCTCCTTTAAAATATCCGACGATGTTTCGTTTACAATTGTACTCTGCAATTGGTCGAGGGAAAAAGGAAAAGCTTACAATGTTGGCTGGTTTGCCGGTTGATTGATGATACTCATTGTTCAAAGCTTTTGTTTTAGAGCTACTCGCAGGGCTCAAATTTTTTAAAGGTGCTCCATTGCTTCGCGCAACAAATGGCGCTCACGGATTTCTTCCAGCAGGCCGCCGTGTCCGAGGCGCACCAGATCGCGGCGGGTGAGGCGATCGCCGGCGAGCAGGCGCGGCAGGACGAGATCGAAGGCGTTGATTTTCGGCGACCGCGCGCAGCCCGGCACGCCGATGATCGGCGTGGCGCCATGATAGCCGACGAGCAGCAAATTTCCCGGATCAACCGGCACGCCGAAATGCTCGACGATGCCGCCGCTCATTTCAATTGCCGCCGGCACGACGTCGTGGCGATCAATGATTGCCGTCATGCTGACGATCAAAACCATCTCACAATCGGCAGTGAGTTGCGCGCGAATCGCCTGCGCCATCTCAACAGGCTCATGTTCCGCGAAGTTTTTTTGCGCAATGGCCGATCCCAGTTTTTCCAGACGCGTTTGCAGGGCGGGCGTAAATTCCGCGGCAATGCGTTCGTGTTGATTTTCATCGCCACGATGTTGATGCGCGGAAACGATCACACCGACTCGTCGTGGCGGCAAAGCTTGCACGCGGATAATCAACGGACAATTCCGGCAAAAGGTTTCGATGATTTCGACGGCCGCCTGCGGAACGGCAAACGGGATGATTTTAACGGTCGCCACCATTTGTTTGGCCCGCACGACGGAAAACGCGGGCAAGGTCGCGACGGTGATGCCGTCGTCAATTTCGTTCAGATGATTGACGGCGTCGATATTGATCCGAAGCAGGCCGGGGGCGGTCGCTTTCAAATTGGCGCGCCCCGTCGCCGCGCCCGGAGAAAATACGCCGTCACCGGCGACAACCGCAGCCACGCGTCGCGCCGCTTCATTCTCATTAAGATCATTCGCTTCAAGCCGCGCCACGTAAATTTCAAAGCGGCCGTGTTTTAATAAGAGCTCGCCGTGTTGAGCGGTTAATAAAACACCCTTTCTTAAAATACGATTTCCGCGCTCATCAAACACATTGTGCGCGAGAACGCAATGAGCGGCGGCGCCGGCCGGGACTTTTAAAAATTTCACAACCGCATCTCGAACTGATTACTGATCACTGAACACCGGCTCCACGCCGCACGGCGATGATTTCACTCATGATGCTCAACGCAATTTCCGCCGGCGTGCTCGCGCCAATGTCGAGGCCAATCGGCGCGTGCAGGCGGGCCAACTGTTCGTCGTTTAGCCCTTCTTTCTTGAGTCGATTCAATCTTTTTTCATGCGTCTTGCGACTGCCGAGCGCGCCGAGGTAAGCGGGTGAATATTGCAGCGCATATTTAATCGCGGGATCGTCGAATTTTGGATCGTGGGTGAGCACCACGATGCACGTGCTGGCATCGATGCCAATTTCCGCCAAAGCCTCGTCCGGCCATTTGCGAATGAGCGCATCGACGTGCGGAAAACGATCTGCCGTCGCGAAAGTTTGGCGCGGGTCGATGAGAATGACTTTGTAGCCCACTTCTCTCGCGAAGGTCACGAGCGGAATCGCCACGTGCACCGCGCCGACGACGATCAGTTTCGGCGGCGGAAAATACGATTCGAGAAAAATTTCTCTCGCTTCATCCTTGACCGTTTCGCTGCTTTCCTGTCCGAAGAGAGTGGCGGCCTGCTCTTGCACACACGCGACGAACGCTGCATCAGCGCTATCGCCGTGAATACTGCCATCGCGCTGAATGAGCAGATGCCAGCCGATTTCATTTTCCGCACCGCGAATAATGGTGGCGAGAACCACCGGTTCGCCGGTTTTAATCGCGTTGAGAAGTAATTCAAGCGTATTGGTTTTCATATAATTTGGAATGACAAAACAATTTAACCGGCGTTAGCCGGAAACCAGCAACAAGCAACCAGCCTCAAGTCTCCAATCTCTCAACAAACACTTCGATGGTTCCGCCGCAGGCGAGTCCCACTTCCCACGCCTGTTCATTGGAGACGCCAAACGAGAGCAGTTTGGGCCGGCCAGTTTGGATAACATTCAATGCTTCTTCGATCACCGCATTTTCCACGCAGCCGCCGCTCACGGAGCCGATCATTTCACCGCGCGCATTGACGGCCATTTTCGCGCCCGCCGGTCGCGGCGACGAGCCCCACGTTTTTACGACAGTGGCCAGCGCGATGGCCTCGCCGCGCTCCCGCCAGCGTTGGAGGTCGGGGAGTAAATCCTGCATAGAATTCTCCACTTCAAAACAATTTGAAATTTTCAATTACAAATTTTAAATCGCCAATTTTGACGCCTGAAGGCGCTACTACGAGCCAACACTTCCCCAAGTTGTTCCAATGATACAAGATTATGAACGGGTAAAAAATCATCAATATACGGCAGCGCCGCGCTCATGCCCTGCGTTAGCGGTTCGTAACCTTCGTGCCCCAAAAGCGGATTGAGCCAAATGAGCCGATAGCAGCTCAACGACATGCGCTCCATTTCTCGGCGCAGCAGCGGAATGTCGCCGCGATCCCAGCCGTCACTGATGATCATAACAATGGCTCCGCGGCCTAACACACGACGCGTCCATTTGAAATTAAAATCTTTGAGCGCCTCGCCGATGCGCGTGCCACCGGCCCAATCGGTCACGCAATGCGCCACTTCTCGTAACGCATGTTCGGCATCACGATTGTGCAATTGCCGCGAGATGCGCGTGAGCTGCGTGCTGAAGACGAACGCCTCGACTTGATCGAGGCCGCTGCTCAAGCCGTAAATGAATTGCAAGAGCAAATTGGTGTAACGCTCCATCGAGCCGCTGATGTCGGCGATCACCACCAACGGCCGCGGCTTGAATTTTGGCTCGCGCCGCGCCCACTTGAGAACTTCGCCGCCGTATTTGAGGTTCCGTCGCAAAGTGCGGCGCAAGTCAAATAACCTTCCCGCCCCCGGTTGCTTTCGTCGCGTCCGGCGCTCGCCGAGTTGCCAAACCAATTCCGCAATGAGCTCGCGCGCTCGCTTCAACTCGTCGACGTTCATCTCGGCAAAATCTTTACGGCGCAACACTTCGACGTCGCTATACGTTTGAACGATCTGTGGGCGTGATGATTCACTTTGCTCGGATTGCCCGGTTGAGGGAGAACTCGTAACGCTGGGATGAAAAAATGGCTTGTGACGGCTCGGCGGCTTCCGCAATGGCGACAGTTCGTCAAGGCCGCTCAAATTTAATGTCGTCCACTCCTCTGCCGGTTTCCGCCAAAATAGCTCGAAAGCCTCATCGAAGAATCGCCAGTCTTCATGGCGATGCACCAACAAGCTGCGCGCGGTGTAATAGAAATCGCTTTTGCGGCCGATTTGAATATGCTCGAGCGCCTGCATCAAATCCAGCATGCGGCTGGCATTGACGTCCATTCCGAGCCGGCGCAACAGGCGGCCGAAGAGCAATAGATTGGCAAGCAGATATCCAGATTGTTGTTTCATTTTCTCAAGCCAGCGCGAAAGTCAAAAAAGCGCCCGCGCCCACAACAATATAAAACAAGGCGGTTTCACAAATCAATAGCGCGGCAGCTTTAAAAAACGTTTTTGCTTTAGACTCTTTGTATACTTGCTGGAGAGCGACGTTGAGATAAATAAAAGCGAGAGGATAAAACAAATAAATCATATCTATCGGCAGATTCCAGCTCATTTTGCTTGCCAGGATCAACGCCGAAGTTAGAAGACATCGCAAAACAAAATCAAACGAATAGAAGTGCAAAGAAAAAAATAGATGCTCGGCGTAGTATTTCCTGGCGCCACGATATAAAGCGGAGAGGAATAGCCCCGAAACCAAAATACTGCCAAATCGCATGACTGCCGTATATTTTTCATACTTCCGGTTGAGGGTTTCCGCAAAAACGCGAGGTTCGACATTCTGCGCCTGGGCTTTGGTGATGAACCATTTCTGCGCGGCAAAATTTTTGAAATCAAAGCCGCGTATATTCAGAATCGCGCTCCAGGCAAAGAGGAAATACAACGCACTGATGGTTAGATAGACGCGGACCGGGTTGATATAGCGACCCTTTCGGCCGGCTAAATACTCTTCCGTCAACAATCCGGGTTTAAAAAGCAAAGCCCGCATCGTATCGATGATTTTATTCGAATCCAAATGCGTAAATTCGTGCACGAGATGTCCAAAGAAATGCTTCACGGTCAAATCATGCCGATCAAATTTCTTCTGGCCGCAATTGGGGCAATATTTCCCGCCTGACTCGACGCCGCAATTCAAACAGCGTTGTACTTGGGTGGAAGCAACGGTTGTCGCAAGAGTATTCGAGTGCATTATTTCATTATCCCACGATGACCGTATCAAAAATTATTTTTGCCGTCGTGCCGCGGACTTTGGCGACGTCGTCCTGATATTTCAAAATCACGCCGAGGGTGTCATCGACGACTTGCGGGCTTAACGCCTTTTGATCCAACGCGACGAGCGCGGCGGTCCAATCGAGCGTCTCGGCGACGCCCGGCACTTTGTACAAGTCGGCGCGGCGCAACTCTTGAATGAAACTCGTCACCTGTTTCGCCAACTGCTGCGGCGCGTTCGGCACTTTGGCGAGCACGATCTCGTACTCTTTTTCAAACGACGGATACTCGATCCAGTAATAAAGGCAGCGCCGTTTGAGCGCATCATGCACTTCGCGCGTGCGATTGGAAGTGACGACGACCACCGGCGGCCTCTCCGCTTTGATCGTGCCGATTTCGGGAATGGTGATTTGAAAATCGGACAGCAATTCGAGCAAATACGCTTCAAATTCTTCGTCGCTGCGATCAACTTCATCGATCAATAGCACCGGCGCTTCGAGGCGGGAATTTTCGATGGCCTGCAGCAGCGGCCGGCGCAATAAAAATTCCGGGCCGAACAGCTCGGCGTCAGCAACTTTTTCATGACGCGCTTCGTGCAAACGAATGTGCAGCATCTGCCGCGTGTAATTCCACTCGTAAACCGCGTGATGCACGTCGAGGCCTTCATAGCATTGCAGACGAATCAACTCGGTGTTCAACAGATTCGCCAGCACTTTGGCGACTTCGGTTTTGCCGACGCCAGCCTCGCCTTCGAGAAACAACGGGCGCTTTAATTTCAGCGCCAGAAAAATGGCCGTGGCCAAACCGCGCTCGGCGATGTAGCTTTGCGCTTGCAGCGCTTGTTGGATGTCGTCAATGGAAGAGAAAGAAGGCATGCGGGGGTTCAGGAAATTTATGTTGGTTCAGATGCAACAATCGTGGTTCGGCGATTTGTGAAATCCAACAAACCATTTGGTTGCAACTCCAGAAAAAGATCACGCCCGGCAAGCGCTGTTCGCCGAGTATTGATGCGGGTGAAAGGACTGGCTTTCCAGTCGGGTACACATGATATGGGAAGTTCGTGCCTCAATACTTCTCCCGAAGGTAATTTGACTTCCACTTTTGCTCTTTCCATTGTCGCTGGAATGCGCCGCGCTCTTTTAAAAACCGACGAATTGCTTCGGCAAAGGCGCCTCGCAATGGCTCACATTCTCACCCGAAACGAGTATATTCACAATTGAATGATACGCATTTCTCCCTGAAAATGCAAGCATACAATCAAGGAAACTATTGGCGGCACCATCAAGGATTATATCAGAATCCATTCGCCTCGTTATCACGAACTTTTCTTTTTCCTGCTCAGGCCAAACCGCCGCGGATTCTTTTTATCGGCGCGTTTTTGCGGGCGTTCTTTCTCTTCCATTTTTTCCTTCATACAATCAAAAAATTTTCCCGCCAGCTTCTGCGTTACCCCACCCATTAACCTATTGGCTACGGAAGCCAGCGTCCCGCCAATATTGACGTCGGCGGTCCACTCCAAATTCGTCGTTTTTGCGTCAACGGCGCTGAGCTTCAACTCACTTTCGCCATCGACCACGCTGCTCGAGGCGCTGCCATGCATTTTCATGCGCGCGCGATTGGGCGCCTCCAACTCTAGCCACTCCACGTTTATGGTGAAGGCCGCGCTGAAAGATCCGATGCCAAAACCGACTTCGGCATTGAAATGCTTCGCGTCCACAATGGCGATGGATTGCAATCCCGGCACGCATTGGCCAACCCGGTTCGGATCGGTGAGAAAATGCCAAGCTTCGGCTTGCGGAAGCTCAAGAGTTTGTTTGCCTTCAAAGTGCATAAAGGTTCTCGTTGCTGGTTGCTGGTTGCTCGTTGCTTGTTTCTTGTTGCTTGTCAACTGATTACTGATCACTGATTACTGATCACTTGTTCTTTATACTTCTCCGGTTCTCGATCAAACTTCTGCTTGCAGCCGGCACAACAAAAGTAATAGGTTTCATCTTCGTAAATGGAAGTGTATCGCGCCGTGGCGATATCGACCATCATGCTACAAATCGGATCTTTGGTTTGGCCTTTAATCTCAACAAGAGCAATCGGAGCCGATTGCGGCGCGTTCACAGTCAGCATCGGCAGCTTGATTGATGGAGGCCGGCGCCGAATTTGCACCATTTCGGCAAGAATGCTGACGGCGATCTCATCCGGCGTTTGCGCGCCAATATCCAAGCCTGCCGGAAATTTGATGCGCGCCAATTTTTCTGCCGGCACGCCGATTTCGCGCAAATAATCTATTGCCGCCTGCCCGCGTTTCTTGCTGGTGACGAAAGCGATATAAGGCGCCTCCGTCGCGAGAATCTGTTCGAGCGCGCGCTCATCGTATTTGCCATGCGTGGCAACCAAAATATAAGTTTGCGACGTGAATTTGAGCTGGCTCAAATCAAGCTCGGTTAAAATCTTGTCGGCCTCTGCGAAGCGTTCCGGAGTTGCGTCGGGATCAATGGTGACCACGAAAAAATTAATCGCCCGGCCCAAACGAACGAGCGCTTCCACGACCGGCGATTCGCCAATCAATATCAGTTGCGGCTGCGGCAAAACCGGTTCGATGTAAATTTCCAAAGTGCCTCCGCTGTGACAGGTCATCAAAAATTCAATCACACCAGCCTCGGATTTGACTTCGTCGGACACCGAGGGGCCGATGCGCAAAAAGCGCGGCTTGCCATCGTGCAGCGCTTTCATGGCTTCTTGCCGGACAATCGGCTCCGCGCACGCGCCGCCGATCCAACCGCGCAACGCGCCGTTTGCCGTGATGATCGCTTTCGCTCCCGGCTTGGCCGAGGTGGGTTTCTCGCAACGCACCACTGTGGCGATGGCAAAAGGCTCGGCGGCGTGGTGAAGAAAATGAACATGATCCCAAAAATTTTCGGTCATATCGCTCACTTTGATAGGAAGTCAGAGCCTTGAATGGTTTGGTCCTTTTCAGCCCAATAAGCTTCTTCAAGTATGCCTTCGAACTTCTTTTTCATGCGAGTGGAAAAACTGTTGTCCTTTGTCAACTCTTCAAATCCGGATTTGGTCAAATGAAGTGGCATATCTGCCAGGGCTTCCAGAACAGCGTTCAGATACCTGCGTGTCGTATTGCTGCTTTTGACCCGTTTCATTTCGCTAAATAAAAGATTGGCGCAGCCCAAAGCATGGAATCCTTTGATTGCTTTGACCACCTCAATTCGTTTCTCCCAATCGTCCGAGAGATTTGCCAAAAATCCCATCAGAAAAATGCCTGCTTCCTGGCGACCGTGGAGCTGCATCGACTGCAAGATTGATAGCGCTCCGAGAAACGATTCCTCATCTTCCCGTTGGATTTGAGCCAGGATGCTGTCAATGGGAAATTTTGTGACGTCAAAGTAGCCGTCTTTCGTTATCCACGGAGCGTCATTTATTTCATTGTGGAAGGCCATGAGACTATTTTATGTTCCATAATTTCTATCGTATGTGTGCCAACTCCGGCAATGAGCAAGGGCTTATCAGACTCCAAGCACTTTGGCCGAAACCATCGCCGTGCCAACGATGCGAGCGCGGATTTTTTCAAAAGCCGTTTCACGCGACGTTGAAGTATCGTCGCCGAATGGAGAAAAACCGCAATCGTCCGTCGTTCCCAATTGGCTCAGCGGAATGTATTCGGCTGCTTCAAGAACGCGATCCCTGACGTCTTCCGCAGTTTCGACTCGGGGATTGATCGGATCAATCACGCCGATGAAAATTTTGTGATCGGCTTTTGCGCGTTCCTGAATGATCTTCAGAACCCTGGCGCGGTCGCTCTCGCTGGCCAATTGAATATAAAAATTCCCGACCTTGAGCTCAAACAAGCTCGGCAAAAGTTCAGCGTAGTCCACATCCGCACTGTGGGTCGAGTCTTGGTCGCCGCCCGGGCAGGTGTGAACTCCGATTCTCTTGCGCTCCTCGGCCGAGAAACGATCCAGCACTTGATTGTTCAGGTTGATAAAGCTTTTCAGGAGTTGCTTGGTCGGATCAAGTTTAACCACGAGCCTTCCCTCAGTGAAGTCGATCTGAACATTATACGCACCTTTTTGGAGGCAACGGCGAATGTCGGCCTCATTCTCGCGAAGAAGGTCTTCGATAAACGCTTCTCGAGAATAGCCCGTGATGCCGCTTGGCGGATACAGCAGGCTCAAGGCCGATGCGGAAATCACCGCTTGCTTGACGGGAACACGCGCATGCCGCTGCGCTGCTTCCAAGTATTGATCAGCGTAGGTCTTGTAACGAAAAGGCCCGGCGGTCAGCCTGGGCAACTGGCGCGTATGGCCGTCCGCAAAGGGAATCGTGATGCCATCAGACGCAAGGTTCGCAAGCCCATGAATCGGATAAGTTGCAAAACTTGGCTTAGTCTGTTCTCCGTCCGTAATGACTGGCGATCCGGTTGCCTCGAAAAGCTGAATGGTGTTGAGAATTGCTGCATTGTACAACGCATCCAATTCCTTTTGCGAGACACGGCCGGCTTGGAACGCCTGCATCCCTTCGATCAGCGCTTGCGGTCGGGGAATGCTGCCAATAGGTTCAGTTGGTATTGCCATGGTAGAAACACCTCCTTAATTTAATTTTTGGACATTGCAATTGTCTCGAATTTGAAATTTATTTTGACTTCTTTTTCTGCTTTCATTCTTTGCCGCTTTCCCCTACATCGCTTCCTATTTGCTTCATGACGCCGTAGTTATTTTAAATCGAATAAACGACAAAAATTCAATCACACTGGCCTCGGTTTGACTTCGTCGGATACCGAAGGGCCGATGCGCAATAAGCGCGGCTTGCCATCGCGCAGCGCTTTCATGGCTTCTTGCCAGACAATCGGCTCAGCACATGCGCCGCCAATCCAACCGCGCAGCGCGCCATTGTTTCTTCGTTTTGCTTCCTTTCTCGCTGAACTCAATTTAGCAAATAACTCGTTTGATGCAAGCACGATTTTCGTTCTGATACTGTTCTTTATACGAGCCTATTTGATACGAGCCTATTTGAAAAAAAAATTTCATCCACCCACTCGATATAAATAGTTGTTTTTTAATTCTGTAAAAATGGATATACATGGTAATTTATATTATAAAAATAAACATTTACGTTAATTTTAAAAATATTAATTGACTTTGTGAACTCAAATCGTTATATTGTTTGGCATCATGACGATTCTCAGCTTTTTAAAATATTCTGTATGCGTATATCCTGAATATGGTAACCACATCATTTGCCTCATTGTCATGTGCGATGGCCGGATGGAAACGTTAAAGTAGCACTTCCCGATTTGATGATTCTCGTAGGAGGCGAATTGCCGAGGGAAGTGAGGACAGTTCTTCTTGAGAATTTAGAAGAAATATGCCGTTGTTGGAATCAATTAAATCCGCTTCGAACTGTCTAAGCCTTGGAGATTTATTATGAAAATTTGGGATAACCCAAAATATCAAAGAATTTCAAACGTAACAATCGAAAATGACATGTTGATTGTGTCTTTTGAAGATGGAACTGTTGCAAAGGTAAACGCTCAAAGTGTATTGCCACCTAATGTGCAGCAAGCTCAGTGGAACTTAATGACTTTCGATGCTTATGAACTTACCATCCCTACGGAACATGGAAATATAGAAATTCCTTGGTCAACGATTCGAGTTCTTTCGGACGAAAAATACAGCGCGTATTTGGCTACAATGGCTGAAGTGCAAGCCAAGAAAATTGGCAGTCGCATCAAGGCACTCAGAGAGAAACGCGGTATAAAGAGCAAAGAGCTTGCAGAGCGTACTGGAATAACTCCTCAAAGCATCTCTAGAATAGAAACTGGAAAACACGACGTAGCGTTAACGACATTGCAAAAAATCTTGACCGTTATGGGCTACGAACTTAAAGATCTAGCTTATGATGAAACAGAATTCGAGGAGAAATCATTTCCTAAACTTTTAAAGAGAATCTCTCAAGCTGGGGTCGACAAAAACTTGGCTTTGACTCGAATAATTCCAAAGTGGGTACAAGAAGCATTGGAGAGCAACCAAGAAGGCGTACCCGATATTCTGCTTGACGAGGCCGCAAGAGCGATAGGAGATATTTTTGGTTGGTCAGTAGCCGCAATCTGGGGACACGAACCATTAAAAATTAATCCTGAGCCTGCTCTTGTAGCATCTTTTAAATCTCCGGTTAGAATTAAAGAAAAGCAAGCTTATGCCTACACTGCTTACGCATATCAAGTGGCCCAATTAATACTCATGGCAACTTCACATGTTTCAAGAAAAGCTTATCCAGAAAGCATGGCAGAAATCAAAAATGAACTTTTCTCGGGAAATGAGCTTCTTACTTTTGAAAGGCTACTAACCTATATATGGAATTTTGGTATCTGTGTTATTCCGCTAGATGATTCAGGCGCATTTCACGCTGCCAGTTGGAATATACAAGGAAGACATGTTATCATCCTTAAACAAAAAACCAGATATCAAGCGCGTTGGTTGTATGATCTTCTACATGATTTCAAACATGTTTTATCAGATCTTGATTCTGAAAACACAGGGATTATAGAGCACGAGGAAATCTCTCCCTTTTCTAATCCCGCATCGGAAAAAGAACGCGAAGCAAACGCCTTTGCGAGCCTCTTAATTTTGGGTGGACGAGCTGAAGAACTTGCTCAAAAATGCGTCAAAGAGGCACAAGGCAAAATGGAACTGCTCAAAAATGCAGTTATACAGGTTGCTCAATCTGAAAATGTTGGCGTTGATTCCTTAGCTAACTACCTCGCTTTCAAATTGTCTCAACAAGAGCGCGATTGGTGGGGAGCTGCCAACAATTTGCAGATAGAGAATCCACCGCCAATCATGATTGCTCAAAATAAATTGCTTGAGCATCTAAGATTCGAGAAGCTTACAGAATCTGAGCAGGCTTTTATAAAAAGAGCTTTGTCATTAACAAGTTAATTTGTCCAAAGAAGTAGGAGTTTCCCATGCCGTTTGAGAAAATTGCTCAGGAGCCCAGTGCAACGAAATCGACACCGCTGCGAGTAACCTGCACACAATCACGGTGCCAAGATAATCTGCATTGCTACAAAAAGTCGCATGAAATGAGCGATACGGAAAGAGGAAAATGTAGGTCATGTGGAATTGACTTGGTGGATTGGGCGCGTGTTCATAGAAAAGATCTAGCAGATATTGCATATACCTTTGAAATGCTCAAAACAGAATTTGTTCGGCACGAATTCTGGCATAAGGAAATCGATCAGCGGGCTATTAACAAAGCCTTACGAAAGGGAAAGCAAAAATTACGCATTGATGCGAGAAAACGTCTTGTTAGTTGTGTTGCCAAGCCAGAAAACTATCGAGAAGGATATCAAACACCATGGGAAGGCAATGTCATTTATTCTGCACAACATGCAACTGCCTGTTGCTGTCGACCGTGCATGGAATACTGGTATAACATACCAATGGGAATTCAACTGAGTGATGAACAAATTAATTATTTCGTTGAGTTGATCATGATGTACATTTCTGATCGAATGCCACAATTACATGAAATTGGAATCAAAGTACCGAGAATCCGCAGCAACGGTGGACATTGATCAATGAATTAGCACCATGACTTGAGCAACCATCAACTCAATTGAACCATCACCAAGTACGAGATTGGATAATTCGCGAAGAAGATTGATGTTTTTTTCCATTGGATGGAGCATTGCCAGTTTGATAGACTCAGCGTCTAAATTATCCCGCTGTTGAAGTCGTGCTATTCTGACTTCTTCAGGAATATCAAGATAAACAAGGATGCCTCTCGGAGCGATAGATTGAAGCGCTTGCCAAATTTCGACATGTCGTATGCCATCTATTACCATGTTTGAATTTATCTTGTCTGAATATAAAACTTGCCGCACAAATTTATCTGGGCCAAGTTCTGCGATTAGATCTTCGCCAAGCTGCTGTAGAGCAACACGATCTATGTTTATCCCTCGACGGTTGGCCTCAGACCGGACAAACGAACCGAAAGAAATGGGTTTCCAATTTAAACGCTTGGACAATTCCATTGCGAGACTAGTAGAGTGATTCCAAATTAAAAACGTCATTTTCTTGCCTATTTATTGCTATGCTAATTTGGAATCGCTCTACTAGTCTTGCCGGAACCAATTTGTCCGGCAATCCCTACAACTTTAGAAAAGCCTGTTTTGTGTTCCATCATTTAAAACAACCCATGCGCGTCTGTCTGATTTTGCTATTGCCAGTGGTTTAACAGGCAAAACTTCTCCAATATTAATAAGAGTAGCATACTTGCTGTCTTGCTTGGCTTTCGTGAAGGACTCTTCAAGAGCTAATCCAGTGCCATATTCCTGCATCACCAATTCAACGTCGTGAGGTTTGAGAGGGCCGAAAAATTTCACATTGGAAACCAAAGCTATTGCCGCAATTGGCCCTGCCACCTCCTTCAGAAGTAAAATGTCACCTTTTTGCACTTTGTAAAAGGGCGGCACACGCATTTTGCTAAAACGGGATTCAATCGTTTTTTTACCGACAATTATTTTGTCCAAATACGGCTGTGTAAGAATCGCGAGATGACCACGAATATTTGCTTGGGAGCATATTTGCGTTAAAACCTCGACATTCAATGCCTTTTCATTTTCATATAATCGTTCTTGTAGCCGAATGAGAAGTGATGTTTCCGAATCAGTCCCGTTTGAACTCTTTTCACCATGAATAGAAATACGAAAATTGATGTTGCCAATTATTTGTCGAAGCAATTCCAAGGCGCGTTTATGATTTGCCTCTGTAATTTTATCTCCATTATTCGGAAGCGCTTTTCCGGCTAAAGTGTGTAGCGCCGCCCAGAAAGAAGCCTTGCCTTTGACAGCAAATACTCGATTATCCCAAAGCCAAAGATCGATTAATTCTCTACGCTTGTAGCGGCGACTAACTGTTGGAAGTATGTCATCCTTCTCTATAGAAATCAATTCGGGAACTTCAGAATAATCATCAAATGGGCCACGCAATTTCACCTTATAGCGATCAATAAGGAATGCGGCCCATTTTTCCATTTCAGTGATTTCGACAGGTGCTGAAGCCGTGACCTCCGAAATTGCCTCCGGCTTTGGATGATAGACTTTTCTGAAAAGAACAAGATCACCTTTACGCCAATGATCATCGATTTCAATGCCGGAAGAGCGCAAAGACGCCACTTCAAAAAGTGGAGTTTCATACCCAAGCTTGCCTGCCTCTATGCTCTGGGGGTGTAATCCAAGTCTTTGAGCAATCTCTAAAATTTTCCATCGCTCAGTTACTGCATTAGGACGAGTATTTACGGGAAACAAACTAATGGCAACCAAGGCGCCTACTTTTGTAACTTGGGCTGCTTGAGCAAGGAAGGCGGCATAATATTCAGGGTACCAAGGTGGATCACATAGAACAACATCTGCTGATTGATCAGGATTCCACAGAACAGGAGAAGACAGATTATGATTTATTGCAGTAAAAAATTGGGGTAAGCTATATTGATTTAAGCGATTTATTAATTCGGAGCTCCCGTCTATGAGGGTTGTGTGAGGCACATCATAGAATTTCATCAACTCGACAAATACTGAAGGCGCCCCTAGTAAAAGAAGTCTCCCCTCGCGGAGACTTTTTGCAATCAACATTTCGGCCAAATTGCGGATGGTTTGAGCGTCAAATCGCCAATCAAAATCATGGGGGTGTGGTTCCGGCAGTTCCATCGACTGATTGAAGCTTGGTAGTGAATTGGATTTTGCCGAATCAATCTTTGGGTTTGAAGATGGCGCGAGGTGATAACCTTCGGTTGATCGGTTAATTTTCCCTTGTTTGACAAGCTCATTCAGCACAGCTTGAAGCTCAAGTGGATAAAGGCCTCCACATTTGCGCGCTATCTCTCCAATACGATAGTAACCGCGTGCGATTGCGGATAAAATGAGGTTTAATTGAAAGTCTTGTTCAATCATTTTTCTTCGCCTTAATTGGAAATCGTTCTTCGTTTTTTTTCAGTTTGGCCATTACGACGGCCTCGGGATCAATCTCAAACTCAATGCATAGTGCAAACATAAAAATAAAAATGTCTGCAATTTCGTTTTCAACTTCTGCGCGCTTGGAAACGGATAATTTTCTCCCTGAACGAGTTCGCCAGCGAAAATGGTGCGCAAGCTCTCCGAGTTCGCCGCATAACGCAAGAATAATCGAGCGAGGATCGAGAAATTTGTTCCAAGAACGTGCGGCGTTGAACTCGCGCACAAGCTTCATGAGTTTATTCATAGCTCATCGAAATTTCGCAAATTGGCAGGTTGCGTTCAGTTTCGGAAAAACGTTGGTTTAATTGCTCAAGCCACGCCTGATGAACTTCGTATTGAAATGTCAACGCCATTTCATGGTTTTGCTTGATGCGGTCTTGTGTCGGTGTGAAGACTTCTATTTTTAGTGGCACCGTTCGTAAAGGCAAATTGGGGTGAATCGCCTGAAGTTTATCGACAAATCGTTCCATAGCGTTTTGTAATCCTTCGTGCGGCACGGCAGTAAAAGTTACATAAGCATACAAGTCCAATCCCTCCTTTAACAAATCGCGATAAATTTCAAACTGCTGATGAAAAAGCTCGGGAGCGGCTAAGGTATTGAACGCAAAAGAAACCTCATCATGTACTCGTTACGGGTGAATTTGTAACTGTCATGGTAAAAACAGATTCATAAAAACAGTAATTTACATAAAGCTTTTTGTTACCTTCTCACCTTTAACGAGTATATCCTTTAAAACACGCGACGCGAGAGTATTTAGGAAACCTCGCGATTTTCCTTCTTTGATCATGAGTGAGAAATTTCCAAAAATACCTGTTGCTTAAATTATCATCTGACCAAAGAAAAACCTTCCCATCCAAGCCGTTCTCTCTGAGGGATTCCATTATCCATAAGAGCCATTCCGGAACCAGATCAGGTTGGCCTCCAGAAAGATCGATGACTTCTGGCCTGTCTCCATCTTCGAGGTACAGCTTAATCAGTTCGCTAGAAGTGAAATATTCTGAGAATCGACGGTCTGCGGAAAGACGGTTAAAGTCCACGAAGCAATACCAACACCGCCAATTGCAAGCGGCATTTTGAAACACTTGTGCGCGCAACACGACATCAGGTGGATGTCCAAGCGCTTTGCAAGCTGGTAGAATAGGGAGCGGATTCGGAGACCAGTTATCGTGATTATATAACCGAAAATGTCGTATACGTCCATATCCTCGACAGTTTACTGGGGTAGTAAGATCTTTTTCCTGTTCGGAACCACTCAACCGCGCAATAAGAACTTTTTGTTCGGAAGGGATGATGGCTCGTTCGCGCAAACGGTTAGAGTAAAGTTCTGTATCTATGCTCATATTATTTTTACTACCACGACGATGCCAGATTATCAAGCTCGCTTGTGCCACCACGACTCACCGGCATGACATGCTCAACAGCGAACGTCTCGGTTGCGTAATCTGCCATGCTCTGGCAGTACTCGCAGCGGCCTTCTGTCCGTTCGATAACAGCGCGTTGCTTGTCAACCGGAATGTAAACGCTAGACATGGGCAGGCCGTCGAATATCTAGTTGGTCCATCAGCGTATCTACTGACACATTCCGGATACGCGCCAACTCAATCAAATGCTGTAGCCGCCCGGCGTCTGCAAGCTCGATGCGATCAACCAACTGCAGCAGTTCCTTTGGATTTCAAATGCAAAATCTCTGCTTCGGAAAGATTGGTATACCGCTTTATTTTTTCAATCGGCTCGTTATCCGCAAGCATAACTTTGGCAATTTCGATCACGGCGTCGAGCTTTGCCGTCTCGATGACGTCTCTTTCACTCGCCGTGTTCATCAAATAGCGCTCATACGCTTTCCGCTCGCTCTCCGGCATTTTGAGCAAATCCAGCTTCTCTTTCGCGCGCTGAATATTCTTCGCCTTGAAATCTTCCTTGATGTCGGCATTTTTGAAAAAATAGATCCATTCATCGAGATCGCTTTTGATGATATCCTGAAAGCGCTCCACTTCGATCAAATAATATTCGGGAAAGACGTTTTTGGGCGCCTCGATGTAGCCGTTTACCAGGGCTTCGCGCTTGCGCTGCCGCAACACCAATTGGCTGCCATCGTGCAAGCCATAAAATGCCGTGCTGCCGTGATAGACGTAATCGGTCTCGCCTTCTCCCAGCAAGAAATACAAAATGCTGATCGAAATCACCTTCTTGACCTGCTCGTAGCTTTCCCCCAATTGCAGGTGGTCGACGATCAGCTTCGAGGCGCTGTACAACAGGCGTTCCAGATAATGCACCTCGCGATTGTTTTGTATTTCAATGATGATCAGCTCGCCATGCTGATTTTCCACGAGCAAATCCACGCGGTTGAATTTGTCCGTCGGATGCTCCTGGTTGCTTTCGCTTTCCAAAAGCGAAAGAATTTTGATCTCTTGCTCGAGCAGCGTGGTGAGGAACCCCTCCAAAATGTCGTAATTGGCCTTGTCGCGCAACATCTTCTTGGCGGCCCAATCAAAGCTGACCAAGGGTCGGTCTCTTTTGCTTGGCATAACTTTTTTATTGTAAGGTTGTGTTGGGATAAAATTGAGTTATTGTGTGCTCGATTTTTAATTTAGCACAAATTGCCGAAACCGCAAATAAAATTTTGCATCTCAATCTGCTTCGGCGTCAAACCTCTTGGTTTATAGGCATTCTGGCGAAACATAATCCGCACCTTCACATTGCTGCCGGCGACTTCCTCGAAGAAATGTTGCATGAGGATCTCATACTTTGGCAGATAGCGTTCGGTAACTTTTTCCCATTTCACCTCGCCGAAAAGGTTCAGCTCCTGCTTGATCGCGTTCAGCCGCTTGGTTATGCGCTCGTACTGCGATGCCCCGACCAGCAAGCCGCCGTAGAAGTTCGAATAATATTTGCCTTCTTTTTCCGACTGCGTCCGTAGGATTCATCACAGAAAATAATGTATTCTTTTTCTGCTTTCATGCTTTGCCGCTTTCCCCTGTGTCACTGCCGTTTTGCTCCATGGCACACACTTGATTACTTATCGCGAGACTTCAAAAATCTATACTGTATGCTTTCCCACCATCAAATTTTACTATTCCTTTTGTGGTAAGGGAATCAACTTGCTCTTAGCATTTAGGCCATTGTTTGTAGTTACCGTCCTTTTGTTATTTCGATATCCAAACAGTGATACTTAGTCCTTAAGTGTTATTTGCTCGCTAACCAGATAAATCCCGTTGTCATTCAAAGCGAGGTAATGGAGATTATTGAGGGAGTCAAAAACTATCTTCATTTCTCCTAAGACATGATCATAATATTTTCCCTCTTCGCCATCTATTACCACAAACCAGCTATCGCTCTCTTGAGCTACATAAGCTAAATGCTTGCTATCCGGACTGAAGAGGGGATTGCTTCTAATGTGGGCGTATTTCTTTCCCTCTTTTCCGTCCACGACTACAAACTGTTTATTACTCACCCTAGCCGCATAAGCCACCCGCTTACCGTCCGGGCTGAAACAGAGAGAGCCGTCCAATATGCTATCATATGGTTTCCCCCTTTTTCTATCCATGACCACAACCTGCCTATTGTCTTCTTCAGCTACATAGGCTAATTGCGTGCCGTCCGAGCTAAAAATGATACCATTCTTACCGATAAAATCGTATTTTTCCTCTTGTTCTCTATCTATGACAACAAACCATTTATCATCCTCTCGAGCTACATAAGCTAACCGCTTACCATCTAGACTAAAAACGAAAGTAGTTCCTATATTCTCGTATTGCTTCTCATGTTCCCCGTCTACAACCACGAACTGTTTATTTCCCAATGCTGCACCAAAAGTTATCCGTTTGCCGTCCGGGCTATAAATTGGAGTACCTTGCAAGATGCCATCATATTTTTCACTCTCTTTTCCATCTACGACTACAAACCACCTATTGTTTAGTGCTGCCACGTAAGCAAAATGCTTACTGTCCGAACTGAAAATAAGAGTACTTGTGACATGGTCGTATTGCTTTCCATCTTGATGATCCATGACTAAAACCATTTGTTGTTCAAATTGGCCATATAAGCAATATGCTTGCTGTCCGGGCTAAACGTGATAGTGGGAAGTCCAACATAATCGTATTCTTTCCCCCTCTTCTTTATCCACTACCACAAACTGTTTATCTAATTGAGCCGCATAAGCCAATCGCTTACTGTCTGGACTGAAAATTAAAGTAGGGCCAACCTTATTATATTTCATCATCTCTTCTCCATTTCTGGCTACAAACCACTGTTCGTTTTGTCGAGCTACATACGCAATATGCTTACTATCAGGACTGAAACAAAGAGAGCCTTCTAAAATGCCACTGTATGACTTCTGATTTTTTCCGTCTACGACTACAACCAACTTGTGGTCAATTCGAGTTACATAAGCAAATCGAGTGACGTCTTGGCTTATTGTAATAGTGTTTGGTATCAATGAAAAAAAATCAACTTCTGTAATCAGTTTTTCTGAAACTAATCTATTTAGTTTAGTTGTTGTTCTTCCGTTTACAGTTTTAGATACATCTCGAACTAATCGAATACCCGCAGTAGGAACCGGAATATTAGATTGAAAATAAGAGCGATCAGCACAACGCATATCGAGCGCAGGGAAACGATCCAACCACGAACCTCCTCTAAGGACTTTATTATAGCGATACCTTTCAAATGGTGGGCCTTGCGGGTTTGAATTGGGACTAGCAGAATAATACTCCTCATGAAACCAGTCACTACACCATTCTGAAACATTACCCGCCATATCGTACAAGCCATATCCATTCGGTTTGAAACTTCCTACAGGTAAAGGCCCAAATGAAGGATTATCTAGCATTACTATACGTTTTCTTATAAGTGACTCATTCTTTAGAAAAACATTATTACATTTATCAGCATCCCACTTATCACCCCATGGATATAATTTTCCTTCCAAACCTCCTCTTGCCGCCTTTTCCCATTCTGCCTCTGTAGGTAGACGCTTACCCACCCAATCAGCATAAGCTACAGCATCGTCCCAAATCAACTCAGAAACAGGATAATTTCTTGCATTATCAGCATTTTCCGCTCGCCAATTTCCTCTTACTATATAGCCTGTTAATGCTACAAATTTTGCGAACTGCTCATTTGTTACCTCGTACTTGTCAATATAGAACGAATCAATATAAACATGGTGGGCCATCTCCCGATTAAAGTCTTCTGGCTTAGTATAATCTGGGAATTTCTGTAATATTTGATCTATTTGCTCTTCGCTTGTACCCATCCAAAACCACCCACTTGGAATAAGTACTTCATTTGAAGTAGTTTTTTTTGAGCAATTGAGAAACAATATGCTAATAGAGATCAAAAGAAAATTGCAGATAAGTGTTTGCGGCGTACTCCAATTTTGTAATTGTCGCCACGTTTTGCGTAGGTCTAGGTGAAAACTTGAACTGTTTCCAACGCAAACCAATTTGCGTAAAATGTTGATGAAAACTCGTGTAATTATTTTGATGCGCATTATTCCCTCCGAGTGCTATTTGCTTGCCTTAGGGTCCACGCAAAAATAATTTCACATTTTTGCAGGCCTGAGCGTGTAGTTCCATTCCGGAAAAGTTGTATGTGGTTTTATCATAATTTGGGCCGTTTGTGTTTTTGAAATTTTTAAGCCTGTTTCAT
>Ga0247727_10003931_pt1 | contig 32269 bp, 36 predicted proteins | sample WisWelCaveWW1625_FD_202498 | JGI IMG/M metagenome (GOLD analysis project Ga0247727, IMG submission 202498) | Biofilm microbial communities from Wishing Well Cave, Virginia, United States - WW16-25 | ecosystem: Environmental > Aquatic > Deep subsurface > Groundwater > Cave microbial mat | place...
AAATCACCAATAACAATAACATCCCTGGCAGAAACATGATAGGCTTTCAACATCTCCTGAAAGAGCTTCCGCGAAGGCTTCTTATAACGACTAATAAATACATCACAGCCCAGTATATCGACAATGGCTCCCCGCCTCTGCGCAATGCTCGCACTATTCGACACGCACACACAGCAGAATTTCTTTTGTATCTCGTGGAACCATGCTAAAATTTCCTTGCGAATCTCAGTAGTCTCCGGCAGAAAGAGCGTGTTATCAATATCCAGAAGCACTAATTTTTTCCCGGTAAACAACACGGGATCAATGCACGTAACGTCTTGATAACAAATCATGCATCTTTCCAGAACTCGAGCTCATCGGTGCTCTCATTCACGAAGAATTCTTTCTTTAGTTTCTTCTTCATCTCAATGTTCTGAATGTGATCCAGCGTGCCTTTCCCGCTGATGCCCACCTGCGGCGTCGGCCGTACGTAGTCGAGAGAACCAAATGCATTTCCAGAAATAACAAGCTCATGATACTTCGGAAAATCAATCCACGTGCACCACTTTCCATCAATAAAAAACTTTTTCTTCGCAAGCATCACAACCCGTGAAGGAATGTGCTCTGAAACAATGTCATACGCGGGAAGATGTTTTGCCAACTCCTGGGTAAACCCGACGACCTCTTCATGTAGTGGCATATTATCTTTGCTCAACCGTTGCCGGGACGCACCAACGAACATGTACCCTTTCACTTCAATGAAATCAGGATTCCCCTTGGTAATCAACTGTGCATATCCCTCGAGGTCACACATATTCTCTCCTTTAACCAGCGTCAATCGAACACACGTTCGCTGCTTCTTCTGCGCCAGATATTCTAGACTTTGATTCAGCCGTTCCCAATAATCTTTAAATAAAGGAACATCCACCTGCTTCAACAATTCTTTATTTGGTGCATCGACACTAATGTACAACTGCGTCACGGGTTCCAAATCTCTAATTTGATCAGGATACTGTGCATTCGTCACAAGAAACGTAGAAATATACTTTTCATTGAACAACTTCAGCAGCGCGTTCATTTTGGGATACGTGATCGGCTCTCCCGTCAATGACAGCGCCACATGCTTCACCGTCTTCGATGCCTGGTACGCGCCCGCATGCGCATTCTTGTTCCCACCGAAGCCATTCAAAAGATCATGATGCTCTTCCAGAGAACCATCGAGAATCATTTTCGGATCATCCACTTCCCATTCCCATTCCTTGCCTACCGGCGCCTTATAGCCTCTCCAGCAAAATGTGCATCGATTCGCGCAGCTGATGCTCGTCGTCATCTGCATGCACTGGTTGCTCATGATGCCATAGAACTTGAGCTTGTAGCAGCCACCCTCCCCTTTAATCATCTTCTTCGTCCAGCCACAGACCTTTACCGCACTATGGTTGCCAATAACGCGATACTGCTGCTTCTCTAATTCCTGCTTTGCAATGGTCGTGAGTTGAGGCATCTAAAAAACGAGTAACTCTTGGTTTAAATAGCTTTGGAGCCACAGAGGAAGATTTATATTCTAAAATAATCTAATATCACTCAGGCCGGGATTCGAACCCGGACAGTCCGTCAAGACTAGAGGTTGTCTCGAGCCTTCAGCCCCTCTTTTGTTGAAGGCCTTTTAGACCTCCACCATACCTGCTTAGGCGACCTGGACGCACATACATTCTAAGAAAGAGTACTTAAAAAAACTTTAGCAGAAATTTCCGAAAATCCTTCAGAATTACTCTTGATAATAATCGCAGCCCAAGACAAGAGCCATCTCAGCCTTCTTCAGCTCTTTGCCCAGATATGCCGCATGGTCCACAACGTGAAACCAGCCCTTCTTGTGCTCTCTGTCATACTTGAAAATAGCACTGTAAATATCCTGTGCCCGTCTTCCACGAAATTCCTTGAGAATGACATGCTGCTGATTGCAAACTGCCACGCCAATATCATGCGTTTCGCGATAGACTTTGATCAAAACATAGCATCCTTCTTTGTCAAAAATGAAATCCTTGATATCATCCCATTTCGGAACCTCAAATATCTCAAAATCATCAGCAACGTTCTTATCCTTGATCCATGCTGGTCGTGCTTTAATCGTTTCCATAATGCTGTAACTCAAGCCCAACTTTAAAAAGCTTTCGTCCAAAACCCTTATAAATAAATCCAGCTGCATCTTGCAAATGCCCAACCACAAAGATACCCTTCTAAATCTACAAAGCAGCAAAGATGACCGCATTCAAGCAGCCTTCAGGCTAGAAAATATTGCAGATGAAGACTCTATCAAAGCCATGGCAAAGGCAATGTTTACGGATCCCTCTCCCATTGTGAGACATGAATGTGCCTTTGCGCTTGGAGAAACGGCTACGCCAAAACTTGCCGGTCCGTACCTCATGCAGGCTATTGAAAGCGATACCAGCATCTTCGTGCGCCACGAAGCGCTCATGGCTCTCGGGACACTGGGAGATGAAGCATTCATCCCATTTGTCAAGCGATTTCTAAACGATACAGAACCAGACATAGCAGAATCTGCCGAGATTGCACTGCAGAGGCTGCAGATGAAACCTATTTAAATAGATACTTTCTCAATAGGCATATGAACAAAGCACTTCGTAACCAGCTCATTGATCTGGCAAAGAAAAGAATTAAGAGCGATGATCCTTCGCACGACTTCGAGCATGCCTTACGGGTACTTTCCAATGCTGAACGCATCGCGCGAGAAGAAAGGGCAGATCTTGATATTATTGTACCTGCTGCGCTTTTCCATGATATCGTAAGCTGGCCAAAAAATCATCCTCGAGCAACGTTTTCTTCTGAAGAGAGTGCAAAAAAACTCAAGAAAATTCTTACGGATATGAACTATCCAAAGGACAAGATAAAAAAAGCCTGCTACGCAGTGCAGGTGTGTTCATTCAGCAAGGGAATTGTTCCACATCTTTTGGAAGCAAAGATTCTTCAGGATGCCGATTTCCTGGAAGCCACGGGAGCGATTATTGTCATGCGCTGTTTCGCGTCGACTGGCCAAATGAAACGGCCATTTTATCATCCAGCAGATCCCTTCTGCACCACGCGGCAGCCAGCGCCAATGAAATATGCTCTGGATGTATTTTATGATAGGTCATTCAAAATTGAATCCCGCATCCATACGAAGGCAGGCAAACAAATTGCGAGAAGAAGACTTAAGTATCTACGTGCATTCCTGTTCGAGCTCAAAGAGGAACTGGAAGGAAAATGAAACTCGTCTTAGACACCACAAAATCATTGGAAGAGAACGCAGCATTCTACTTTGAAAAAGCAAAGAAAGCGAAGAGGAAATTAGAAGGCTTAGAGACTGCTACCGCAATCACCAGGAGTAAGCTGCAAGCTATGGAAAAAGAAGCAACGGAAAAGAAAGAGCAAAAACACTACCTCGCGCCTCAAGAAAAGAAATGGTACATGAAATTCCATTGGTTCGTCTCTACGGATGGCTTTCTCTGCATCGGTGGCAAGGATGCAACAACAAATGAAATCATCATAAAGAAACATCTCGACAAGGGAGACCTCGTCTTCCACACGGATCTTGCAGGCTCACCTTTCTTTGTAATAAAATCAGAAGGAAAAACAATCCCACAAGAAACAAAAGAAGAAGCAGCACAGGCAACGGCATCCTTCTCTCGCGCATGGAACCAAGGCTTTACGACGGCGGAAGTATACGCAGTTTCTCCGGAACAAGTAAAGAAAGAATTAGGCCTTCCCAAGGGAGCTTTCATGATTCACGGGAAAAGAGAATACTTCAAACCTATAGTAAAGCTCTACATAGGAATGAATAAAGAAAATTATTTGGAATGTTCCCCGGTGAAAAAAGAATTTACAGTAATACAAGGCGGTAAGAAAACAGACGCTGCAAAATTTCTACAGAAAAAAATAATGGAAAAATACAACATAAAATTCAGTGTCGATGAAATTCTTCAGCTCTTGCCTGGCGAGTGTACGATAAGTTCTTAAAACTATTTTGCAAAGAAAAGTCTTATTAATACCAACAATTCCACAACCAATATGGTGCATTACTGTTCGATACAGCAACGGAATCGAATCATTGCCAAGAATGCAAAGGTCTGCGATACCTTTCTTTCAAGAGTACACGGCCTCATGTTCACGCTCCCATTAAAGCACGATGAAGCAATAATCCTCGTCGCAGAAAATGAAAGCATCCTGGAAGCATCAATCCATTCTCTCTTCGTCTTTTATCCGTTCGATGTGCTTTGGCTAAACAACAGGAAAGAAGTGGTCGACAAACGCACAAGCGTATTCCCATTCATGCCATTCCTCAGACCACGATCCCCGGCGAAATATGTCGTAGAGCTTCGAAGAGGAAAGGCACAGAATATAGTCCTAGGAAGTACGGTGGAGTTCTAAATGGCAAACGCAGGCATACCAGCATTTTCTTTGGAGCAAAAACGTCAGTGGATGGAGCGTTGCATTGAATTGGCATATACAGCCCCAGGAGGCATTGGAAAGCCTCATGTAGGTGCAGTCGTTGTCTCAAGGGAAGGGGTAGTACTTGGTGAGGGCTATCGCTCCCTTTTGCAAGGAACACGGAGGCTGCAGCGGCATGCAGAAAGGATGGCGTTGGACGCTGCAGGGGTAAGAACCCGCGGCGCTACACTGGTCACGACGTTAGAACCTTGCGTGAGGATAAGACGGGGCCAGCTCTTCAAATCGTGCAGCGAGCTCATTGCGGAAAATGGAATTGAGCGTGTCATATATGGCCTAAGCGAAAGAAATCCGGTCCATGACCTGAGCGGAAAGGGGATACGGTATCTCCAAAGAGCGGGTGTATTCCTTGAACAATACCCTGACCTAAATAGCATTATCTGTGAGAGACTGCAACCCAAAGGCACATCGGACGAGAAATAGGGATAAACCCGATAGACTTATATATAAAAATATCTTCTGCACACGATAAATGGCAATAGAGTTCTGTGCAATCGGCGGGTATTCTGAAGTGGGAATGAATATGTGCGCCTTCAAAATCGGCGATGACGTAATTATTTGCGACATGGGTTTTTATCTGCCCGATGTTATCAAGCTGCAGGATGAAGAGATTGTCAAAACAGCTCTCACCCGAGAAGAACTGATTCATTTGCACGTCGTTCCCAACGACAATGTCATGAAACACTGGCAGCCTTTAGTCAAAGCAATCGTCCTTCCTCATTGTCATCTCGACCACATCGGCGCCGTGCCATATCTTGCAGAAGCGTACGACTGTCCGATTTACGCGGCACCGTATACTTTGGAAGTGCTGAAGAGTAATCTCAAGGATGAAGGCATCAAGCTCAAGAACAAGCTACGGATACTGAATGCAAATGATACCGTAAAACTAACGGAAAATATCTCACTAGAATTTCAGGGAGTTCCACATTCGACGCCGCAGACAATGCTCGCCGTATTCCACACACCAGAAGGCATTGTCTTGTACGGCAATGATTTCAAGCTCGATAACAGTCCGACATTAGGTCAAAAACCGAACTACAAGCGCCTGCGAGAGCTGGGAGAGATGGGCGTCAAGGTTCTCATTGTCGATGCATTGTATTCCTATGAGGATATGAAGACACCGTCGGAATTGGTGGCGAAAGAAATGCTGAAAGATGTCATGCTTGGCGTGGAGCACAAAGATAAGTTAGTGATTGCAACCACATTCGCATCGCATATTGCCCGTTTGAAATCTATCATCGAGTACGGGAAGAAAATGGATAGAAAGATTATCTTCCTTGGCCGCTCAATGCACAAATACATAAGCGCTGCAGAGAATATTAAGTTAGTCCATTTCTCTCGGGATGCAGAAATTGTGAAATATGGAGAGCAGGTGCGCAAGAGACTTAGGGATATCCAAAAACATCCAGGGAAATATCTGGTAATCTGTACCGGACATCAGGGAGAACCACGGTCGATTCTCAGTCGCCTGGTCAATAAAGAGCTTCCCTATGAGTTTTCCCCTGGAGATCAAGTGATCTTCGCATGTAAGGTCATTCCTGCACCAATCAACATGGCGAACCGTGCGGCTCTAGAGATGAAATTGAAACAAAAAGGAGTGCGGCTCTACAAAGATATCCATACGTCTGGGCATTTAGCGAGAGAGGATCATCATGATCTTATCGACATACTAAAACCTAAGCATATCATCCCTGCACAAGGCGACATTACGAAACTAACTCCGTTAGCAGAGCTTGCCGAGGAGCTTGGCTACGTGCGCGACAAGGATGTGCATGTGCTGAAAAACGGCGTCACTGTCCTCCTAGAGTGATTGGTTCAAGAATGACAACCAGTAGGATTAAGCGTCAATATTTACACAGCGTAAAATAGGGCTAAAAACGAAAGGTTTATATACTCCGAATTTTTCTCAGACTCAATGAACATGTCCTTCTTCCCGGTCCAACACAAAAGAGAGCCTTTTATGCTTATACAGCTACTTGGGGCTTTAGTGAACACTATCGACGGAAGAAGGGTATATGCCCTGATAGTGTAGTTGGCCTATCATGTGACCCTGTCACGGTCACGACCCGGGTTCAAATCCCGGTCAGGGCGCTTGGGCCGGTAGCTCAGCTTGGTAGAGCATCTGTGGATCATGTTTAAGGGGATTTGCCTTATGCACAGCGTCCTGATGAAACTTTTATCAAGCGAAGAAATCAGGTGGTCGCGGGTTCAAATCCCGTCCGGCCCATCACGATGGTAAAGAGGTTGTATGAAGGAGAGTTTGCAGCACTAAAATGGATGGAAGCGTTGAAATTACAACCCATATCCTGGTACCCAATCACAGTAAATTAACTGTTGAGGAAGCACATGCCTTGTTGGAGAAGCTTAACATTTCTATAAATCAGTTACCAAAAATTTTGAAATCAGATCCTGCGATTAGAAACCTCAATGCCGAACCCGGCGACGTGATAAAAATAGTAAGAAGCAGCCAAACCACTGGCACATCGGATTATTATAGGATGGTTATCAATGGCTAATACGAATCATCTTCTTATCAAAAAATATTTTGAAGAGCATTCTTTTATCGAATCCAGTATCGCTTCATTTAACAAATTTATCGACGTGGAACTTCAAAAGACGATCGATGAGATAGGGGATATTATTCCAACGATCCTTCCTCCGGATGTGCAAGAGTTTACGATAAAATTCAACAAGATCTGGATTGAGAAGCCGCAAATCACAGAAGCAGATGGCTCAAAGAGAAACATCTTTCCTATTGAAGCCAGAATCAGAAAATTAACATATGCAGCTCCTATCTTTTTGGAAGTGTCCGCATTTATCGATGGGATCCAAAGAGAATCATTCGTTTCACAAATTGGAAAGATACCAATTATGTTGCGCTCAAAATATTGCCACCTGCACAAACTTTCTGAAGAAGAACTTATTGAGCATGGAGAAGATCCAACAGATCCTGGTGGATATTTCATCATTAACGGCAATGAAAGAGTCATCATCACGGTAGAGGATTTGCTGCCAAATAAAGTATTCTTCCAATACAGCAAAATTGGCCCAAGCAAGTATACCGCAAAAATTTTCTCGCAGCGAGGCCCATATAGTATTCCTCATGTTATCGAACAGATGAAGGACGGAATCTTTTATCTCTCTTTTACAAAGTTCAAGCGAATTCCTTTGGTCACAGTCATCAAAAGTCTTGGCTTGACTAAAGATAAGGACATTATGGATGCCATTTGTGACGAGAAGGAATATGACGACGTATACATTAACCTGTATAATTCTGCAGAAATAAAGAACGAAGACGATGCAATAGAATTCATAGCAAAGAAGATTGGCATGACACAGCCTAAGGAAATCAAGGTAGAAAAAACGACGGAGCAGCTCGATCATTATCTGCTTCCGCACATTGGTATCACGTCGAAAGAAAGAATCAATAAGGCCTATCATTTGTGTAAGCTCACCAAAAAATTCCTGCAGGTAACTATCGATAAGAAAGGAAACACAGACAAAGACCATTATAAGAATAAAAAACTGAAATTACCTGGAGATCTTATAGCTGATCTATTCAGAGTAAATATGCGTGTATTGGTCAATGACATTCTTTACAATTTCCAAAGGCTTGTTAAGCGAGGAAAATTCCAGTCTGTAAAAATTATTATCCGAGACAAGCTATTAACATCCCGTTTAAAGAGTGCCATTGCAACAGGAGCTTGGGTTGGTGGTCGACGAGGAATAAGCCAGAATATTGCGCGAGTAAATTACCTTGACACCATGTCACACTTAGGCAGAGTCGTATCATTGCTTTCCGCAACGCAGGAAAACTTCGAGGCGCGGGAAATCCACTCTACACACTGGGGAAGATTATGCCCTATAGAGACGCCTGAGGGAACTCCTATCGGACTGAGAAAGAACCAGGCCATGCTCTGCCAGGTAACACAGGAAGAAGTACCGGAAGATAAATTAAAGAGAACTTTAGAAAACTTAGGAGTGAAACTGGTAAAATGAGCGACGTATACTTAGATGAGAAGTATATTGGAACTGTAGATAGTCCAAGAGATTTTGCAAAGTCTTTCATAGAAGAGAGAAGAAAACAAAAGCTCAGTACCGCCATAAACGTCAGTTATGATTCTGAGTTTGATGAAATTTCTATTCATACCGCAACAGGAAGAGTTCGCCGGCCATTGATCATCGTAGAAAATGGCAAGCCTCTGCTCACAGAAGAACATCTGAAGAAATTGGAGTCTGGAGATATGCGATGGCAGGATCTCATAGAACAGGGAATTATCGAGTACCTTGACGCGAACGAAGAAGAAAATACATTGGTGGCACTAACAGACAAAGATCTCACAAAAGAACACACGCATTTAGAATTAGATCCTATTACTATCTTGGGTCTCATTACATCCCTCGTTCCTTATGCAAATTTTGGACAGAGCTCACGTCTGAACAGAGGTTCAAAAACACAAAAACAAGCATTGGGACTCTACGCCAGTAATTATCTACTACGGATGGATACGGATATCAGCATATTGCAATATCCACAAAGGCCAATTGTCAAATCATTTATGCACGATATCTCTAAGTACGAGCGACATCCATGCGGCCAGAATATCACGATCGCATTGCTAAGTTATGATGGCTATAACATGCAGGACGCATTAATCGTCAACCAAGGATCTGTTGAGCGAGGTCTTGCAAGATCATTCTACTTCAGACCCTATAATGCAGACGAGCTTCGGTATCAGGGCGGTCTTATCGACGAAATAGGTATTCCTGACAAAGAAGTAAAAGCATACCGCTCAGAGGAAGATTATCGATTCCTTGAAGATGATGGTATTATTTTCCCTGAAGCAAAAGTGCATGAAGATGATGTTCTTATCGGAAAAACTTCTCCACCAAGATTCTTGGGAGAGATGGAAGAATTCAGCATCGCTGCTAATACCAGAAGAGAAAGCTCTGTCGCTGTGAAGCATGGGGAGCGTGGCGTTGTTGACATGGTAGTCCTCACAGAAAATGATGAAGGAAATAAGCTGATCCAGATTCGATTGAGAGATGAAAGAATCCCAGAGCCTGGAGACAAGTTTGCGTCACGATACGGGCAAAAGGGAGTTATTGGAAGAATTGTTCCTCAGGCAGATATGCCCTTCACTGCATCTGGCATCGTACCAGACATTATCTTTTCACCACACTCTATTCCTTCACGTATGACCATCTCACACTTGATCGAGGTTATCGGCGGAAAAGTCGGTGCATTGGGAGGCCGCCAGATTGACGGAACAACCTTCTCCGCAGAGTCTGAAAAAGACCTGAGAAAGGAGTTGTTGGAGCTCGGCTTCCGGGAGAACGGCACCGAAAGAATGTACAATGGCATTACCGGAGAAGAATTCACCTCAAATATTTTCGTGGGAAACATGTATTATCTCAAACTCAAGCATATGGTTGCAAATAAGATGCACGCAAGAGCATCAGGAAAGATTCAATTGCTTACGAGACAGCCAATCGAGGGACGAAGCGCGGGCGGAGGTCTGCGATTAGGAGAGATGGAGAAAGATTGTCTCGTCGCGCATGGAGCATCATTGCTCTTGAAAGAAAGATTTGACTCTGATAAAACAATCTTGCACATTTGTGAAAATTGTGGAATGGTCGCAATCTTTGACTGGGTCAAGCGTCGGGCATCATGTCCGAAATGTGGCGTAAATGCAGAAGTGAACTCCGTGGAGATGAGCTATGCATTCAAACTCCTGCTTGACGAGTTGAAGTCATTAAACATATATCCAAAGATAAACCTCAAGAACAAGTACTAAAATGGAAAACGTATTCAAAAAAGTCGGAAGTATAAGCTTTAGCCTATTGTCACCGCAGCAAATTAAGAAAATGGCGCACGTGAAAGTCGTGACTCCAGAGCTGTATGATAAAGAAGGCTATCCTGTTGAAGGCGGCTTGATGGATACGCGCCTTGGTGTCATCGATCCAGGTCTCCGTTGCAGAACCTGCAATGGAAAGCTCAAGGAATGCCCGGGACACTTCGGATATATTGAACTAGGACGACCGGTGTTGCATATCAGCTACATCAAGGCTATTTACACATTCCTGCAAACGACCTGTAAGGACTGCAGCAAAATTTTGTTGAACGAAGAAGACAGTAAAAAGTATATGGAAAAGATTGAGAAGTTCAAAAGTATGGGCAAAGAAGACCTCGTTTCCAAGGTGGCAAAGCTCGCACGTGCTGCTGCAAAGAATGTCAAGAAGTGTCCGCACTGTAAAGCCAAGCTCAACGCGGTCAAGTTTGAGAAGCCGAGTACATTTATGGATGATACCAAGCGGATCAGCCCCCTTGAGATTCTTGAGCGCTTTGAAAAGATTTCTGATCACGACTGTTTACTCGTGGGAGTAGACCCTCGATTTGCAAGACCGGAATGGATGATCATGGGCGTCTTCCCGATACCTCCAGTAACGATGAGGCCTTCTATTACGCTAGAGACTGGTGAAAGAGCTGAAGATGATCTCACGCACAAGCTGAGCGATATTGTAAGGATAAACCAAAGATTGTTCGAAAATATTAATGCAGGAGCCCCCGAGATAATCGTCGAGGACCTTTGGGACTTGCTTCAGTATCACATTACCACATTCTTCAACAATGACATTGCACAGGTTCCTCCAGCGCGTCACAGATCAGGACAGCCGCTGAAGACAATAACGGAGAGAATTAAGAGTAAAGAAGGACGCTTCCGGCACAATCTTGCTGGAAAGCGTGTCAACTACGCTGCACGGACAGTTATTTCTCCGGATCCAAAGATCGAGATGAACGAAGTAGGTGTCCCACTTCAGATCGCGATGGAACTTACGGTACCAGAGAGAGTCACGGAATGGAACATGGATTGGCTGAAGGTTTTCATCAAGAATGGTCCAAAGAAATATCCTGGTGCGAACTACGTGCTGGATGGTCTCAAGAAGAAGAAGATCAGTCTAGAAACGCAGGAAGTCATCATCGAAGAGCTTGCATCTGGCCAGATTGTCGAAAGACATCTTCTGGACGGAGATGTTTCTATTTTTAACAGGCAGCCATCCCTGCACAGGATGTCCATCATGTGTCACAAGATCAGGGTTCTCCCAGGAAAATCCTTCAGGCTCAATCCATCCGTCTGTAACCCCTACAACGCAGATTTCGATGGGGATGAGATGAACCTCCACATTCCACAGACCGAAGAGGCTCGTGCCGAAGCCGAAATACTTATGGAAGTAGAGACGCAGATCATGAGTCCAAAGCACGGTCTGAATGTCATTGGCTGCGTTGAGGATGCGGTGACCGGGAATTACATTTTAACGGATGATCGCACGGAATTGTCCAAGGAAGATGCTATCGCGCTTCTCATTTCAATTGGAGTAGAAGATTCAAAAAAACTGAACAAATTGAAGAAGAAAGTAAGTGGAAAAGAAGTGTTCTCTGCAGTGCTACCAGAAGATTTTAACTTTGTATATGATAAAGTCATTATTGAAGATGGTCAGCTAAAGGCGGGGCAAATCGATCCTAAAACTATTGGAGAAGGGAACGGTACTCTTTTGCGAGATATTCATAGAAACTATTCTGAAACAGAGTGCGTTGATCTTTTCGGAAAAATCTTCAAGCTGGGAATCGCATTCTTGTTGCGAAGAGGATTTACCATTACTACATCCGATGCAGACATACCGGAGGATGTACGGGAGCGCGCAAGGAGCCAGATTCATGAAGCCATAGAATCGGTGAATGATATCATTAACCAATACAATCACGAAAAGCTCAAGAGCTTCTCTGGTAAGACACCAGAAGAGACCTTAGAGTTGATGGTCATGCAGAAATTAAACGAGACGAGAAACGCTATAGGAAAAATGATTAGTAAATCCGTCTCGGATACAAATAACGCAATTATCATGTCAAGAGCTGGGCGAGGAAATCTCCTGAACCTGGCACAGACATCTGTTATTGTCGGGCAGCAAGCGTTGCGTGGGAAGCGGATCGAGCGTGGATATCGAAACAGAACGCTTTCATTGTTCAAGGAGCATGATAAGAGTCCAGAGGCAAGAGGATTTGTGCGTCACAGCTACAAGAATGGTCTCAACCCGGTTGAGTTCTTCTTCCACGCAATGACAGGGCGAGACTCACTGATGGATACTGCGCTGAGAACGCCAAAATCTGGATATCTCTATCGGAGATTGGCAAACGCGCTGCAGGATCTCAAAGTTGAATACGACGGCACAGTAAGGGATGCGAACAGAACTATCGTGCAGTTTTCTTATGGTGATGATAATATTGACGTATCACGAAGTGAAAATGGAACAATAGACGTGAAAAAGATAATTGATGAAGTGAGCAAGAAACAAAAATGATAGACGAACTAGCAAAGCAATATGAAGGAAGAATTCCCTTTCCCCTTTTGGAAGAAGTAAAACTGGAAGCCAAGGAAAGGAAGCTGAGCAAGGCACAGCTCGAAAAGGTGCTTGCAAAGCTCGAGGAAAAGTACCTATACGCAAAAATCCAACCAGGTGAAGCGATTGGTATTGTTACTGCAGAATCCTTCGGAGAGCCGGGAACACAGATGACACTGAGAACATTCCACTTTGCAGGAGTTGCTGAAGTAAACGTTACACTCGGTCTTCCACGTCTTATCGAAATCTTCGACGCGCGAAAAGAGCCAAGCACTCCATTGATGATTATTTATTTGAAAAAACCATTCAATAAGGATGATAAGTATCTCGAGAAAATTATCGCACAGATTAAGGAGATTCGCGTGCAAGAAGTGCTATCCGAAATATCCATTAACCTTCTCAAACTCCATGTCGAGTATGTGTTGAATAAAAAAAGAATGAAAGATCTCGGCATCGTCGAGGCTGACGCAGTAAAGGCAGTCAAGGATGCACTAAAGACAGTCGACATCACGGAGAAAGACGGCCGGTACACCGCCACGCCGAAGAACAAGGAAGGTGGCCTGCCTGCATTGTACACGTTGAAAGAGCGAATAAAGGAAGTAAAAATAAACGGTATTGAAGGAATCCAGGATGTCATTCCAAAAATGGAGAACAATGAAATTATCCTTCTCGCATCCGGCTCAAACATAAAAGATGTATTTAAGATTCCAGAAGTAGACTTCACGAGAACGACAACAAACAATATTTTTGAGGTCGCAAAGAACTTGGGTATAGAAGCAGCTCGTCAAATAATCATTTCAGAGGCATCGAAGGTTATCCAGGAGCAGGGTCTGGACATTGATATCCGACACATCATGTTCATCTCAGATTTGATGACGGTAAAAGGAGATATCAAAGGAGTGACACGAAGCGGTATCACCGAAGAAAAAGAATCCGTCCTTGCACGAGCATCATTCGAAACACCAATACGACACTTGATTAATGCAAGCCTTATTGGTGAGGTGGACAATCTCAACTCTGTCGTCGAAAACGTCATGATCAACCAGCCTATTCCATTAGGAACAGGTCTCCCGAGTCTTATTACCAAAACAGCAAAGGAGCATAAAAAATGAGTGTGGAACAGCTAAAGAAAGCATTGCGAGACGAAAAATGTACGTTTGGACTCAGTGAGACCATGAAGAACTTGAAGCGTGGAAAAGTTTCAACAGTATTTCTTGCGAGCGATTGCCATCGTGACGTCAAAGAAAAACTAAGCCATTATGGCAAACTCGGCAAACTGAGTGTAATGGAATTGGAGATAAACGGTGCTGAGATTGGAACCCTTGCAAAAAGACAGTTCTCTATTTCTATCGTATCCTACTAAAAATGATCCAGTACGACATGCAAATCATCGGGCTCATTAACGTATTTGAGAAGTCCACGGGCGCAAAAGTAAAAGACTGCTTTAACGAAGGCGATGTATTAGTGTTTGTCGTGCAGCAGAAGGAATTGCGCAAGGCACTGGAAGGGCATGGAGAGAAGATTCGCCGGCTCAGCAATATTATGAAGAAGCGCATTAAAGTGATAGAATTCAACGAAGACATCGTGAAGTTTGTTCTTAATTTGCTCTACCCGATGAGACCAGAAGTAGAACTTGTAGATGGCCAGTTGGTTATCAAGGGGAAAGACGCCAAAGAAAAAGGCCAGATATTTGGCCGAGAGAAAACGAATCTGAGACGCATCCAAGGGCTTGTGACGAAATACTTCAAGGTCGAGATCAAAGTAATCTAATTCGCAAATATTATAAGCAAATCCCTGAACAAATTTTTCTATGATACGAGTATACACAGTCTTAGATTTGACGCAGGTGATCCGAGCATCAAGAATTGCCGCAGAGAAGCGTGCAGACATGACTGATTACGTCTCTGGGGTAGTTCTGGATTGCAGGCAGAAAGGAAGCTATGCTCAGCCCAATCGTAACATTTCCCTTGATGCGCAGCCTGAGAAAATATTTGCTGTTCGTGGCATAACTGGATTAGTCACATTTACAGATAGCGGCGACGTGGAAGAGATCTATACACTAACAGTAACTCCTATTCCCAACAAAGCGCCAGCAATTTGTGCAGAGATTCCAACAAGGCAATGGCATACGCTGCTCGCTCTATCTGATGATGCAATTACCTGCCAGGTGCGTCCAAACCATATTGCCAGAGAGTACGCTAAATGGACTCCTAAAGAAGAAGATGCTTCTGCAGCAAGAAGGTATCTGCGCGAGTTGGAATTGCTGTTCTACGAAAACTGAGCCGACAGAAACCTTTAAAAAGTCCCGAATTTCTCTACGACACATGGGTAAGAAAAGTAACGGCTTAAACGCCGGCAACAAGCTGAAGAAAAGAAGAAAAGTAAGCCGGATGGCAAATATAGATTACAAACGAAGCCTATTCAATTTGAAAGTGAAATCTGATCCATTAAAAGGATCCTCACAAGCAAAAGCGATTGTTCTGGAAAAAATCCAATTGGAAGCAAAACAGCCAAACTCTGCAATGAGAAAGGCAGTGCGCTGCCAGCTGATCAAGAACGGAAAGAAGATCACCGCATTTGTTCCAGGCATGGGTGCAATCAAAATGGTGGATGAGCACGATGAAATTCTGGTGGAATGCATTGGTGGCAAGATGGGACGCGCTAAGGGAGACATTCCCTGTGTCCGCTGGCAAGTTATCAAGGTAAACGATCAATCCTTAAATGCCCTCATTCGTGGTAAAATAGAGAAAGGAAGACGATGACTGACATAAAAATATTCAATAGATGGGATACGAGTGCCATTAGAGTAGTCGATCCCGGTTTGAAAGAGTACGTCAACCTGAAGCCTATCATCATACCAAGAACTGGTGGCAGAAATGTCGGAACACAGTTTTGGAAATCAAAAAACAACATTGTGGAGCGATTGATTAACAAGCTCATGATCCCCGGTCACAAAGGAAAAAAGCATAAGTTCACCTCTGGCCACTGTGGTGGTAAAGCTATTACCGCATACAAGATTGTGGAAGATACGTTCTCTATTATCGAAAGAAAAACCAATAAGAATCCTGTAGAAGTCTTTATCAAAGCAGTAGAGAATGCTGCTCCTCGTGAGGAAATCACCACGATTGAGTATGGGGGAGCACGGTATCCCAAGGCAGTAGAAATGGCTCCGCAGCGTCGGATTGACTTTTCCATGCGGCTTATGGTGCAGGGTGCCTATGCAGCTTCGTTTGGCAAGAAGCGCCATATTGAAGACGCGCTTTCAGATGAGATCATAAAGGCCTATAATATGGATCAAGGCAGTGCTGCGTTGTCCAAGAAACTTGAATTAGAGCGACAAGCAGACGCATCTCGATAGACAGATTTCTTCGTAATCACCTACCAAAACCTTTATAAACCTCGATGGGAACAAAAGGGAAAGACAACAATGACCAATAAACAGCATACTTCTCCAGAGAAAAAGCCAGAACCGGAGCAAATCAAACCAGGATTTGAGCTGCCGAAAATGACTCCGGAGATGCAGGAGAAATTCCATAAACTGCAGAAAGATCTCGATAAATTCAAGGAAAAATGCCTCCATAAGATAGAAAATGTCACGGGCATGTCGCTGCTTCCTCCATTACAGCCAAGACAGGGCGAAACCGTAAATCCCAACGAAATCCATATCTTCATTCTCATTGACGATGCAAAAGTGGAAGGCGTTGCAAAAGGCGAACTCATCATAAAAACAACAGATGAAAGCGCAAAGATCGCAAAGGAGATCAACGAGCACTTCAAGCCACAAGTCATGCTCATTTCAGAACTAAAGGAAGCCTGCTTTGATGCAAAATATGATATTATCAGCATGGTTGCCAATTCAGGTATCTTTCACGACAAAGGCCTTCTCTCCGCATTGAAAGTAGCGGAACTGCATAAGAATATGGCGATAAAGAAATTTGAGAAATACGTGGTGAGCTATATTGCAGTGGGAAGCCTTTTCAGGGGTGACGCTGCACCGAATGACATCGACGTCGCCATTGTCATCGATGACACGGACGTCAAGAAAATGTCCCGCTTTGAACTCCGAGATAAATTACGAGCAATCATAATCAATATGGGCTACGATGCATCGCAGATTACCGGTGTTCGCGCGCAGTTCCACATTCAAACATACATCCTCACAGACTTCTGGGAAAATGTCAAAGATGCAAACCCAGTGATATTCACCATGCTCAGGGACGGCGTTCCTCTGTACGATCGAGGCGTCTTCATGCCATGGAAGCTATTGCTCCAAATGGGAAGAATCAAACCTTCTCCAGAAGCGATCGACATGAACATGGAAATTGGAGACAAGCTCTTAGACCGAACCAAACAAAAACTGCTCTCCGTAGTGGGAGAAGACTTATTTTATGCGGTGATGAATCCAACGCAGGCTGCACTGATGCTCTACGGGATACCTCCGCCAACGCCCAAAGAAGCGGTGAAGTTGATGGAAGAGATCTACGTCAAGAAAGAGAAACTCTTGGAAAAGAAATACGTAGACGTTTTAGAGAATATTAGAAAAACCTTCAAGGCAATTGAGCACGGTGAACTGAAAGAAGTTTCTGGAAAGGATATTGATAAGCTCATCAAGGATTGTAAAGAGTATTTAGACAGAATTAAGAAGCTCTTTCATGAAATCGAAGAGCGGACGGAAAGCCAGACCATCGTGGAAATTCATACGACTGCGCTCAACCTGACGAGAGACCTCCTTACAGAAATGCAGGTAAAGAACATCTCCGTGCAAAAACTCCCTGAGCTCTTTGAGAAGCATGTCTGTGAAGAAGAGAAAGTTCCGCTAAAATTCCATAAAATGCTCGTAGAAATCATCAAGGCAAAGAAAGACTACGATGCAAAGAAACTGACCAAGCAGGAAATAAACAAAGTGCGGAGAGACGCTCGTGAATATATCCGAACCATCCTCGACCTTTTGGATAGAAAACGCGCCCTGCAATTGGACAAGGCAAAGCTCATCTTCCGCTACGGAAACAATAAGCTGGGAGAAGTCACCTTCCTCAAAGACATCGCTTTTTTAGTAAAGGACACGACAAAGAGGGATGAAATTTTGATAGCAACCCTCGACAAGGATGGTAGCCTGCAAAATCTGAAGAAGAGTGATCCTGGTGAGTACGAAAAGTATATAAAGGGTGTAAAAATGCCTCATGAGAGAGTCCTCAAGACACGAACATTAGAGTCCATTAGGGACGCAGTAGGTGAGGACATAGAGGTTTTATGGAAGGCATAATCAATAACTTCAGACGGAACAGATCATCCCAAAATACGAAGCACATAATCATAAGTCTTCCGGGCGTTGATGCACGGGAAAAGGCAGTGAAATATGTGGGCAAGAAAGTCATATTCTCAACGCAGACCGGAAAGGAAATCGCAGGCGAAGTCAAGAGCGCGCATGGAAACAAGGGCTGCATTCGCGTTATCTTTGAACGAAGCCTTCCGGGGCAGAGTTTGGGACAAAAAGTAAAGGTGGCATAAGATGGCTGGCATTCGTAAGTTCAAGTGTTATAGAAAAATTAAGCGGGCATACACAAGAAAATCCCGTTACAAAGTAAAGGGCTACATCAAAGCAGTTCCTACAAATAAACTCGTGAAATTTAACTTTGGCGATAACAAGCGAGAATTCAAGCACAAAGTTCTTCTGGTGTCCAAAGAAAGAATCCAAGTCCGCCATAACGCGATTGATTCTGCTCGTACGGTGGTCGTACGAAGGCTCGGAGACTTTTTAGGGAAAGATTTTCATTTTCAGGTTCGCGCCTATCCGCATCATGTACTGAGAGAAAACAAGATGATTACCGGAGCAGGAGCTGACCGTATGCAGACTGGTATGCAGCGCTCGTTCGGCAAGGCAGTAGGTTTGGCAGCACAGCTCAAGGTGGGAACGCCAATCTTCTGCGTGTACTGCGAAAAGACAGGCATTGTAAACGCGCGAAAGGCATTGCGATCAGCAACACCAAAGCTCCCAGGCCGATGTGCAATAGAAGTGCGGTAAACAGTATCCTTTCTTGCATCTATCACTACCAATGTATACTAAAAAAAATACAAATCTTTAAAAATCCAGATTCTTTTTAAATGCCCATGCGTAAAAAGTTTTTGAGGTTCATTGAGAACCTGCCAATGTTTGAAAAAGAAGAGGTTGATGACGAAAATTCTGTGGGGCCTTATGTTGCTATGTAGCAACGCCTAAGTCAACTTTCATTTTCAAATATAATCATAGCATGCAGTTGTTCCGACTACAATAATATTTATAAAGAAGTGGAGCAATTGCAACGTAATTATCCAAAGGAGGAAATAAAAATGAATGTATTCGGTTCTTTGATTGAAAACGCATTGAAAAACGTAGAAACACCTGCGCATGGTCAAGTCGAGGTGGGTCAAGCAAACATTAAGGTTATTGGGTGTGGCGGCGGTGGCACCAACGCAACAAATTGGCTCTTTAAGAAAGGCATCCAAGGTGCAGAGATTATCGCTATCAACACAGATAAACAGCACTTAGATCTCGTAGAGGCAGACAAAAAGATTCTCGTTGGTCGGGATCTCACACGTGGTCTTGGCTGTGGTGGCTTCCCGGAGAAAGGAAGAGAAGCAGCAAAAGAACAGCTGGGAGAATTGAAAGAAGTGCTCCGAGGCTGTGACATGGTCTTCATTACTGCAGGTATGGGCGGAGGAACCGGTACAGGATCCGCTCCAGTCGTTGCGCAGATTGCAAAAGAAGAGAAGGCAATCGTCATAGGCGCAGTAACCATGCCTTTCGAGATTGAAAGGGCAAGAATAGAAAAAGCCGAATACGGATTGCAACAGTTAAGAGACGTCTGTGATACCGTTATCGTCATCGATAACAATCGCCTGGTCAAGATTGCAGGAAACTTGCCTATCCAGCAAGCATTCGCAGTGGCAAACGAGCTTATCTCCACGATGATCAAGGGAATTGTAGAAATTATTGCAGTTCCTTCTCTGGTCAACCTGGACTATGCAGATGTAAAAGCAATCATGTCCAACGGCGATGTTTCTGTTATCGGCATTGGAGAGTCTGACTCCCAAAACCGTGTAGAAGAAGCAGTGAAGCGTGCATTGTCTAATCCATTGCTCGAAGTGAGCTACGATGGCGCAACAGGCGCATTGATCCACGTTGCTGGCGGTGATGATCTGACGCTGGATGAAGTCAACCGCGTCGGTGATATGATTACCCAAGCATTAGATGAGGATGCAAACGTCATCTGGGGCGCTCGGATTTCCGGAGACATGAAAGGAAAGCTTCGCGTCATGACCATTGTAACAGGGGTCAATTCTCCGTACATCATGGGTAGAGGAAAGGCGAAGAAAGACAATTCCAGGCAGATGTCTCAGAACCTTGGAATAGACTTCTTCTAAATTTCTTATTTTTCTATTTTATCATGAGGATACCTTTATATATTAGTGTTTAATTCTCCATATATGAAAAAGTTGGTGCGGAGCACAAAAAAATGAAAGAATCTATTCTATCTCATGTACGAGAAGAATTAAGAGGAACTATGCATTATGAAAAAGGTGAAAAGGCGCTTATTTCTGCGCTGGAGTCGGTATACGGGAATAATGAAATCCCTGCAACAAATCCTATTCTGGTTCGTCAACGGTCTCTCGCTGTAAAAGGGGAGCTTATGTGGAATAAGTGGTGGCAAGGCAGTCCTCAAATCCAGGCGGAGATTGATGGCGATAAGCGCATATTCTTTGATCATCGCCTCCCCGATCCAGGGAACTTGAAAGACTTTCCATTATTGGATCCAAAATACCTTAGGGACAACTGGAGCCGAATTAAGGGTGGTGCTGTCCCAGTTCCACTCGGATATCTTGATTTGTTAGTCTCCTTGTCAGGTACGGGTCCCGCCAGTGGTGTTTGGTCTGTTCCCCACAGTGACATCATGCAAATCAACAAGCGAATGGACATTCCAACTGCAGAGGACCAGCCTTATTATTCTGGGTTCCTTGGCGTTACCCCGGAAGAAAGAAAAGCATACGGTGCAAAACACAGAATAGTGCATGGAGACATTATTGGTCTTTACTGTAATTTAAACGATGCAAATCAGGATGAAGAGAGGGGGCGCGTGTCCGTCTTCAACCTCATTAGTCTCGGTGGCGACGACAGTCTTAGCATTGGAGGCGCGCGTCTTTTCGGGGTACGTCGTCGGTGGGCGAGCACAGCGAGCCACAGCGCCGAAGGCGCTGCGGAAAATGCTGCCTTTAAATCATACTTGGGAAACTTTGTTCCTCCTGCACGCCTTGATGAGTGCATGCAAGGCGCATTAGCATTTTTAAGAAATAAATAAGTTTTTAAATTCCTTTTTCTCTTCTCTTTCTGTCTTCGGTTAAAAAAATATATCTTGCTCTTTACACTATCTGCCTAGTAGAGCACATCGTTGTCCGTATCAATTGAACTAGCAGCAGACGCGAAAATCTCTTCTTCCGGAACGGGTTCCATCTCAAAGAAACGTCGAACTACATTATTCGGATGGAGGTAATCCATGAGATCATAAGAGCCTTCAGTAAGACGCTCAAAAACAAGGTCTCTATACAGCGTGTCACAGCGGTATTTGTAATTCCCTTTGATAAAATCCCTATCAAGGCCTTTTGCGATGCGTTCCAATGACCAAAGGGTGCGGTCTCGTCGGATAGGCGGCTGCTCCCAATAGACGATGCTGTACCAAGTTGGATTATATTCTACCACGAAGCGAATTTTATGTCCTGGATATCTTGGATCGGGTGCCGGCTTCGTCTTGATAGTGAGCCGCTGACTCTCAAGGTTCCTTAGCAAATACGCAGCTTCTACTGTAAAAAAGCCATGTACATTTTCTGGAAGATATGATAACCTCTTTTTCTGGTCCCAGCGCATGAACGCAGTTTAGAAATAGGCGTTTTTAAAATAATAGCAACTAGAAAAAAGATATTTAATAATCACCAAGCTTCGGCTGCAAAAACTTTTTGTATGTTGCCCAGGATTTGCGGAAGATTTCTGGGTGTTTCTTGGCATTCTTCTTAAGAAATTCTTGCGTTTTTGGATCTGCCGGATATCCAGAGCCTATCTCCCCATATTTTTTCTTCAAATCCTCAATGAGTCTATCTCTCGTAACTTTTGCAAGAATGGATGCAGCAGCAACTTGCACGTGCTTCTCAGCGTTATGCTCCAGAACCAAATCCATTTTGTGCGTGAGGAATTGCTCTAAATATTGTGTGTACGCGGGAATATTCGTGCTCGGGCAGTCGACAACAGCTCTATCAGGCTTCAACGCATTTAAAATCATCCCAGTCTTCACTGCTTCTAATTGATTGAGATTCGTCGTCTTCGACTCCACAGCCGCATCTATCTCTGCCGGCTCAACGATAATGAGTTTATACGCATGCACGATTTTTTTTATGGGCTCAAACAGAGCTTCTCGTTTCTTCGGCGTGAGGAGCTTTGAATCTTTTACTCCCAGCTCTACTAGTGTGGGCAAGTCTTTCGACTCGACAACAACGCCACACATAACTAAAGGTCCGATGAGCGGCCCACGTCCAGCTTCATCAACTCCCGCAACTAAAACCATAGAAAAAAAGTATTTTTAGAGAATATAAACTTTTTGAAAAAAAGAAAGAAAAAAAGATTAGACGACGTCGCCTAATTCTTCATCATCCGCAAAAGGATCCAGCGCAACATCGGACACTTCTTCGCCTGTAACTTCTTCCGTTGCTGGAACTTCCTCTGTTGGCGTCACCTGCTCAGTCGTTTCCTCAGCCCGTGGTGCGCATCCTGCAAGCAGTACAAGCACCGACAAGAGAGCAAAAACTGCAATGATAGTTCTCATCTTAAGCCTCCACTCCAACTGCTTCAACAGCTTCTTCAATTGCATCGACTTCAGCTTCAACTTCGCCTGCGTCCCTGTCTTCAGCGCCTACAAGCTCTCGGACAGCGTCAATAAAGGCTTTGACATCTGCCTTGAATGTGGTGAGAGATTCTCTCGCAGCTTCCCTATCACCAGCAGCGATTGCATCTTTAGCAGCGTTGAAATCAGCTTCTGCAGCATCATTGAGGGTGTCTAAGCCAGAGACATCATACCCTAATGTTCCAAGGTCGTTAATGGTCGCACTCATGCGGCTAAGAATAACGGATCCACGAACAGCATTCATTCGATGCCGAGGAGATTCACCTAATTCTCCTGCAAGCGCCTGAACAGCGGTTCGGTACGCATCATTTAAAGCCTTCGCTTCTTTGTGCACATCACGAACTTTTTCAACATCTGCAGCATTTACCGCGGTTTCAAGCTCCGTTCGCAAAGCAGCAAAGTCATCAAGAATAGTCTTTAATTCAGCAACTTCTTCAGGGTTGCTTTCACCAAATCGTTCTTCTGCTCTCGTGTAAAGTCGTTGTAGATTTTCATAATGCCTGTCGAATTTTCCAAGCAGCCAATCGGAAACAGTCGTTGCCAATGCACTTTTTGCTTCATCGACATCGGTACTCTCTTCATGAGCCGTAGTAATTCTTGTCTTCAGTTCATCAACACTTCCGCCGTTCGCTTCAACAAGGTCTGCGGAAAGCTCTCGGAACTCTTTCACTTTGTCCCGCATTTGTGCAGCACCTTCTTTCAACCCTGCTCGAGAGGTAAAAGTAACAACCTGGTCCGCCAATGCAGAGAAATCTGTCTTCAAAGTTTCTAATGCAGTCGTGTCACCGCCAAGCTCTTTGATATATGCTATCGCGGTATCCATTCCCGTTTCAATACGTGCAGTTTGCAATGCAACGTGTGCTTGACCAACTTCAAAGCGACGAGTCTCGTCATCGCTCTCTTCTTCCTGCGCAAAAACAGCTGCAGGCAGCGCAAGCAATGCAATTACAAACAAAACAAATAATTTCTTCATGTAAACATCCTCCTATAGGTATTTTTACAATCCAAAGAGAAGGTTTATTTATATATTTTACCAACTATATTTATAAAGAAGGTCAATGGGCAAGGAGTACGCCCTTCTGCACAAAGCGCTTTTTGTAGTCAAGTCTTTTCGCTATGAAATCCATCTGCACTTCTTTCCCTGTCATGCCGAGCACGCGAAAAAAAGCCTGAATATCTTTTTCATTTCGCAATTCCCAGGCGTTCCGCGCAAACGTGCCGATGACCATGGGAATCTTGTACTTGCGGCAGAGCCGGATATTCTGCATCATCCTTCCCAGTAATGAAACGCGATGTGTGGAGTTAAGAACACTCGAGAAAGAAAAACCAATCGCAACCTGATGCTCCTTAGCTAATGCACAGAGCACGTCATTCAGCCCAGAGTTCCGCTGATGCATAAAATCTTTTCTAGATCCCAGATGCGGGTCTAACAAAATGTCCACATGTTTTGAAGAGACGGCAAGCCTGTTCATTGTATCATCCCCGCCTTGCACCACTATGATGGTATCTTTGGATGCTTTGCTAGGGATTTTCTTCAGCACATCTACTTTGTGCCCAGGCCCATTAAAAAGGATAATGTCCATAGAAAAGAGATATTATAAATTGTCTTTTAAATCTTTGCAAACGGCTCTCTGTCATATTAAAGGGTCATTTTAATATTACCTCATTTTTTGTCGTATTCGGGTGATTGAGACTGTGTTTTAGCAGGCTTAACCATCATGTCTATTTTGAAAATCTTGACATTCACAATTCCATCCAGAGATATTAGTTACTTTATACTTTTTATCAGAGCTTTGTGAATGAATTAAAAACTCCTCCTCCCTTACTGCTATTGGCACATCTCCCTTTGCGAGAATAGCATATCCTCTAATCTTGCGACTAAGAGAAAGGTTTTTATCTGATACTCTTTTCTTTTTTCTGAAAGTTTGTGGTTGTTCCATAATCATTACCTATATACCCAATAGTAATATATCATTAAGTATTTAAATCTTTCGGTTAGTAATATAGTAAAACTTATATACTAAAGAGAATATAACTCCTCTATATGGGAACAATTAAATTAGAAGGCTATGTTTGTGAACGATGCGGACATAAATGGGTTCCTAGAGAAACGACAACTGAAGAGCCAAAAGTCTGCCCTAAATGCAAAAGCCCTTACTGGAATACGCCGAGAAAAAAATGAGGAGGAGATCACATGAACGATAAAAAGAAGTTGTTAGAATTTTTAAAATCGAATAGATTAATGTCTTTAGCAACATATTCTGATGATTTATGGATAAGTATAGTTTATTATATTGTAACTAATAGTTTTAATTTCTATTTTATAAGTGATCCAAAGACAAAACATGGAAGAGATATAGCTACTAATAAGAATATAGCCTGTGCTATAGCAGATTCTCATCAAAGAGTAAAAGATAATAAAAAAGGCGTGCAGATACAAGGAACTGCTTCTATTGTGAATAATAAAATTGAAATAGTAAATGCTTTAATTTCGTGGAATAAGGTAAATCCTGGTTTTGAAAAGATAATAAATTTTAAAAATATCCAAAAAAAAATATTAAATGATAAAATTTTTAAGATAGAACCAAAAATTATAAAGTTTTTTAATGAAGAGCTATATGGTCAAGAAGGATATAAAATTTTTAAATTCGGGAATAAAAAATGAATAAAATCGCCTTAGTAACTGGTGGAAGTAGTGGTATAGGAAAAGTTATAGCTAAAATTCTTAAAGAAAATGATTTTATTGTTATAATTGCTTCGAGAAATAAAGAAAGGCTAGAAAAAACTGCAAAAGAATTGAATATTGATTATTTTAAAGCAGATGTTTCTAATCTTAGTGAAGTTCAAAATTTAAGAAAATATATTGCTAAGAAATATAAGAAAATAGATGTTTTAATAAACAATGCTGGTGTTGCATCATCAAAGAAGCTTATAGATGATAATTATGAAGATATAGATAATACTATAAAAACAAATGTTCTTGGAGTTATTTATTGTACTAAAGAATTTTTACCTTATATGAAAGATGGAATTATTATTAATATTTCAAGCGTTGCTGGATTGGAAGGTTATAATGAATTAAGTGTTTATTGTGCCTCAAAATTTGCTGTTGTTGGATTTGGTGAAGCTTTAAAAAAAGAATTAAAAGATAATAAGATTTATACAATCTGTCCGGGACCTGTTGATACCGATATATGGAAAAAATATGAAATAACACCTGGCACTAAACCAGAAGATGTTGCTAAGATTGCAATAGATATAACAAAAAATAAATACAAGAATGGAGAGATTATTAAGATCTATAAAAAAAAAGATTTGAAATATATTTAGAATATCAATAACGGCCCTTACTTTTCATCTATTTTTAATCTTTTTAATTTCAAATGGCAGGTTCTTAAGTTGTATTAATCACCCGCATTCGACCTAAGAATCATCACCCGTTATTGCGACAGAGAGGCAAACGGTGGGTTGCGCCGCGCCACCAATGCCCTGTGCAGAACGTATCTTAATAATACCGCTCGTCACCGAATATCTCATCAGTCGGCTTATTCAATAATTCTTCTGCAGAACTCTTCATCATAAATTGTCTTTTAAATCTTTGCACGGGTTCAATCTACTTGCGAACTGTTAGTTCAGCCATGCCACCAATGCCTACTGCAGAAGTTTCATCCAGCGTGGTGAGCCGCGTGAGCAAATCTCCATGACCGAGACCCAAATGTACAGGAATGGCTAGCCAGCGACCTTTGTACTCGCCAGTGACATCTCCTGAAACGGCCGAGCCCGGCGTTCGCATAAGAGAGTAGACAAGGTTCGCAAAGCGGGAACCACCAGGGAACTTTAAAAATCGCATTTGTGCCGACACCCCGTGAGTTAGGACTACGCCACGTATCTGCTGTTCTGGCCGTTCGGAACCGGCATCATGTACAAAACCATCTATTTGCTGCCGGGCACCTAAATAAAAATAACCACTCAGCTCACCCCTCTGACCTTCATGTAAGTAGAATCCTTCTAGCATGTACTTGAGTGGATCCATTTTCTCTCTTAATAATACCGCTCGTCACCGAATATCTCATCAGTCGGCTTATTCAATAATTCTTCCGCAGAACTCTTCATCATGCCCTTGTATTCATCCGGCCTATAGACTTTGCCTGTTCTTCCGCCCTTCTTCTCATCAGGTTTTTTTTCTTCTTCCTTCTTCGGCTCTTCCTTCTTCTCGGTGCGTCGATCAATAATGACAGTCTTCCCTACTTTCTTTTCTTCTTTCTTAGGCTCTTCTTTCTTCTCTTCAGCTTTAGGTTTCGGTGCCTCGGCTTTTTTCTCTTCTTTCTTCACTTCAACTTTTACTTCTTCCTTTTTGACAGCAGGGGCATCTTTGTCGTTGAAGAATTGTTTGAGGAAATCATCAGTGACGCGTTTTCTGCCCGTATCGACAGCTTTCTTGCAGACTTCTTCGCAGGTCTTCAGCATGATGCGCACATTGTTATTGGATCGCTGATAGATCTTCCGCACGATAGGCTCTGGCAGTAACGGCAAATCCCCCACACGCCTCTTGATCACTTGCACCGCAAGATCTTCATTCATCTTTCCAAAACCCACTTCAGAAACATGTGCTTTGAAGCCAGGAACGATCTCGTTCTTCCTGATCCCCTTCCCAACAAGAACAATAGACTTGATGTACCCTTCTTGGTAATACGAGAAAAGGCGTTCGTAATCTTTTGCATTGAGTTCTTGCGCTTCATCAAGGAGCATAATCATGTCCTTCCCTTTCATATCAAAAAGCTGTCCGATAAATCCATACCGTCCATTCAAAAGCCCCTTCACGTCGAGGCGAGCATCCATTCGGTTGCAGCTGTAATAAATAACTTGTTTTTTTCCGCCGAAATCATGCAATAATCGTTGGAGAATGCTGCTCTTCCCATTGCCATAATCTCCTTCAAGAACAATAATTTTATTATGCAAAATGCCCTGCGAGACTTCATCAACGACTTTTTCAAATCCCACCACATGATCGTGGAATGCTGCAGGCTTAATGCTGAAAGGGTTGCTGTGAAATCCTAGCTCTCTAAACCAAATGGTATTCATTGTCCACCTCTCTCCAGAACCTTGCGCGCGTCCTCTTCCGTAAGGTTTTTGTTCGCAACGTAGGCTTGTAGCACGTGCTCACAATTGCTTAAAAACTTTTGTATGTTCCTTCCTGATAATTGGTAGGCGATTTTAATGATTCTGTCGCTGAGGATCGCATCCCCAACTTTGTCTCGGAAAATCTGCACTGCTTCAAACTCTGATATTGCTTGCATCGGCAGCACCTTTCGAATCCGTTGCTGCACGCTTTCCCCTAAGGCAAGTTTTCCAAAATCCTTCGTAGTAATAATGACTGACTTCAGGTGATTATGATCATAGAAATACTTGATCCGCTCAATGTTGCGAGAGCTGAGATGCTCCACGTCATCCAGCAATAAAATCATATTTCTTGGGTAGCGCTTGAACAGCCATCCAAGGATCCCGTTTTTCTTCACGAGAACTTTCTCAATATTCAGCTCTTTATCCAGCTCTTTGCAGTTCACATAGGCAATCTTCCCATAGCCACCGAACTTCTTGATGACTTCCCTCAGAATTTTGCTCTTGCCCATTCCCTCGGCGCCTTCAAGCACCATGATGTTCCCCGAAATGATGGAATAGAAGGTCTCTTTGAGCACATCCTCATTTCCAACGAACTTCGTTTCTTTCTTCAACGGATTTTCATCAAAATCAAGATCTTCATACCACTCCATTTATTCCAGCTCCCGTGCTCTCTTTCTCTGCTCTTCTGCTTTCACATAATACGACTCTGCAAGTTCAAATTCGCCTCGAGCATAGGCAGCTTCACCTTTCTTGTGCAAGCGTCGTGCCTTTCTGTAGCAATTCTGCGCGCTTTCATGAAAGAAATAATAAGCGATGCCCAAAAGGATGAGCACAGCAATGACAATTCCAAGTATTTTCCACCAAACCATGTACATTCGCTCCTGAAAGTCAGGCTAATTCTCGTAATTTATAAGCATTTTCATTATGTGTTATTTATGTTATTTTTTTCAGTGTTCTGAGACGGTAGTGACGTTAGAATAACTGAAGAATCGAACGTAGGATTTTGTAGTACCACGGAATGTTGCGCACCGTCACGTGCACGGTTTGTTCTGAGTCATACATCCGTCCCAACTCGTCCGAATAATGGAGAGAAAACGTAATGTCTTCCAGGAACAAATTTTTTCCAGTCACAGGAACCTCTATGCGCTTTGCCCCGGATAATGATGCAATGCGAAACGTGCCCAATCGTTCAACCGAGACCTCAAGATTCTTAACGAGGCTCGTGCTCACGATATCGAATGTCAGGTTAACAGGGTCTGAGAAATCGAGACTCTGTGGTTCTACATTTTCTATGGTCACGCTGGGAATCTCTACAATCTGCAAATCAAAATAGCTGTACCGCGCCTTGCCATCCTTCTCTGCACTGACCAGCAGCCGCTGGCTCATCTGCCCTGAGAGATCTATGCTCCACGTAAGTTCCGGTGCTGCGGAAACGCAATCTCCCTGAAAGCAAACGTCTGCCCCCTGATAATTCCCTCCAAGCACACAGAGTACCGTAGCACTCTCCGTACTATAATATAAGTCTTTGTCCGTGGAACAGGAGACGGAGACATCGTCGAGGTAAGGCTTTTCTTCACTGACAGTAAGCGATCCAATCACCCGCTCCGATTCTGCTTGCGTCATTACTTCGTATCCCTGCGCGTAGAACATATCACTGCTTGCGCTGCCTCCATACATTGTTTTTACTTCAAGCACCGTGGTGTATAGGAAATTATATTCGATGTCTTCTGGCACACGAACGATCCAAAACACAGAGCGCTCTTCATGAGGGGTTAAGAGTATGCTCTTCGCATTCGACCCAACAACGCTGGGCGCCTTCGTGATGTGCAGCTGAACCGGAACATAAAAACTGTTCGGATTGGTGACAGTAATCTGCACAGGAACATAGCTTCCAGGCCCTACAGAATCTTTCAATGCTTCTATCTCGACGTCTACATACGTGTCAGCAACGCCTTCCGCGTCAATTAATGTGCCGTGCACAGAAACTTCGTCAACATCAATAGCAACATCGTTTCCAATCCATTGGTACTCGACAGATGCTTCCGTAGAAGTGAGCTCATCCTGAAATTTAATATGCGACGGATCAATCCAGCCAAACGTTCCAAAGGTCACATCAACGGGAATCCATTGCCCATCGATATACACCTCTGCCCATCCATGCGCACCAAAGTCATAGTTCACATTGGAGTACACAATGCCTGAGACGAATCTCGCTGGAATGCCTTGGCTTCTCGCGAGGGATATGAACAGGTTCGTCAGCTCATCGCATACGCCTTCCCTATGCTCCAGCACCCACGATGACGTTTGGACGGCATCCACATTGAGCGTGGAGAGATTATATGCGATATTCTGCTGCGTCCAGTTCGCTAATATATACACCACAGTGTAAAGATCATCCTCGCCACCAATGAGCTCCTCGGCAAGACTGCTCATCTCGGGAGTAATATCAATGATATCTGTCGCAAGCGTGTACGGTGCAACAGCTTCATCTGCAGAGGTTGGATACGGAACCTTCGCTCGTATTTGCACAAGATCATTTTCTGTCTGCACACGACTCGATGAAGAATAGGAGTAGCTGGTGCTGTCTTCTTCCCAGCTAAAGAGAACTGTGGATGCAGTCTTTGTGGTGCTTGCAAGTGGCGTCGAAAGGAACTGCTCAGAAAGAATGCTTTGATGCGCAAACTCTTTGGGATAAAAGCCGAGGTCTGCCGAGATCTCCTGTATCTGTCCATCCTGTTTTTCAATGCCTGAACTGACCGAAACATCGACAGTTAATGTATCGTACCTGTTATAGTCTTCTGCCTGCGCAGCTACCACAGGTAACAGCAATAGAAAAATAATCACCCACCTTTTCATAGGGCTGACAAGAGAAAGTATCTATATAAAGTTTTTCTAATACACGTATAACAATTGCGCGAGGTCTCCCCAGCTATAGGCAATGATGTCCGCCTTTTCTTCCAAAGCTTCAGACCGATGATGCATCGCAATCACCACACTCTCAGGATTCAATGCCTTCGCAACCTCTGCCATTCCAAGATCATCTTCGGTGTCTCCAATGACAATCGCGCGATTCATCCGTCGACAGATGTCCTTCGCATATTTTGCCTTATCCGCGGCGCCCCCAAGGTCAACATCCTCGGATTTAAGCGGATTCCCAAAGCACCATCGCGTCCCGAGATGCCGACCGTACGCCTCCACAACAGGCTGCAATCCGCAAGAAACGAGAGCAAGTCCTCCTTCTATGCGAGCGAGTGTTTTTCTGGCATCTGGGTATGCGAGCCGAGGCAATGTGGCGGCAGCCTCACCAATCAGTGCTCGTGGGACGCTCTCCAGCGCATCGAGAAACCGGAAAATCAAGTGTCGCGTATGAGCTTCACGCTCTTCCATACGCACGCCGTTTGCAAGCGTCCGTCGATCATAGGCAAATATTTCTATGTTCTCTCGCGCAAATCGCGGAAGCTTGGAGACTGGCATCCACATCGACACATAGAGAGCAAGGTCTGCATTCGTGACACCTCGAAGCAAGGGATCGTAAATGCCCCGATGCAAAGTACCATCGACATCGCAGAGAACTCGTTGGTTTGCATGATCCTTATTATTGAGAACGCGGGCGAGCTCGAAAGGATCTCTTCTGATATATAAATTCCGATTATGAAAGGGCTGCATCATAGATGTTCAAAATGGTTGGCTGCGACAGAAAGCGCAAACACCCACGAATTGCTCACCTCCCCATAGCGTGTTCCTTCGGAAAGAGCATCATATTTCTTCGCAAGAATCTCTTTTCCCGTCAGACTTCGTAAATCATCAATGTCTTTTGTATGAACCAATGTGCCGGCAGAACCGACCTGCGCTCGCAGCAGACTATATTTGTCGAAGAATCCTGTTCGCAGGAGTGGAGCTGGTGTCGGCCTCGTGTGCGCGTCAGTACTATAGAGGAGCCTGATCTTATGCATCTCGGCAAATACACGCGCGGTGCTGTTAGTCCCCGTCATCCAGAGACTGTTTGCTCCATTCAATCCTTCAAAGCGCACCGGAAATTCTTTGGCAATCTGCTGAAGATGAAAGCGCTCTGCTTCATTTGCTGGCAAAAATGCAAATCTCCGCGCAGGCACTGTAAAGGGATGCGCAATCGTCATATATGCTTCCTGTCGCTGTCCTTCATTCAAAACAGCATAGGTCTCTCCTGCCTTGATATCTTCGAAGCCTTCCATGGCAATATGAATTTCATGCTGATCTCGACAAAAACCAGGACCACTGATGCCTAGTCGCGTCTCGACTTCAATGCCTTTTGTAAATACAACCCGTTTCTCACCTCGTCGTGCAATCGTCGCGTACGCATCGCTGAAAGC
>Ga0247727_10003932_pt1 | contig 32259 bp, 23 predicted proteins | sample WisWelCaveWW1625_FD_202498 | JGI IMG/M metagenome (GOLD analysis project Ga0247727, IMG submission 202498) | Biofilm microbial communities from Wishing Well Cave, Virginia, United States - WW16-25 | ecosystem: Environmental > Aquatic > Deep subsurface > Groundwater > Cave microbial mat | place...
AGCCATCGTCTATGACGGTTTGATGGAGAAGGATTTCGCGATCGAAGCTCTGAACAGGGCGTGCGAAAATCGCGATACCGACATCATTTTGATCAAAGTGTGGCCCCACTTCGACAACTTGCGCGACGATCCCCGCTTCCAGGAAGTCGAGCGGCGAGTCGGTTTACGACAGTGAGGGGGGTAAGACCCAGCTTGTCCTTTGCAAGCCAGTACCGCGGCTCTTGGGTGCAGGATTGGGTGCAACCAAATAGGAAAGAATGGCTCTGGTTTTGTTGCAAGCGGCACCAGATAGGGCAATTGGGTTTTCAACTTCACCAACTGTGAACCGCGGAATTACAGGGGAGCCTGCCCCGTCTGCTTTTGCTGGCGAGTCCTGCCCGGGGAGCCAGCTCTGATTGGCTACGTGATGAGAGCAACTGGCCGCGCGCAATGGCGTCTTATTGCGTGGTGACCCGCGAGAAATAGCTTTCCCTGACAATCAAAGGGCGCGTCAACTCGATGCCGAAGGGCAGCCCAGCGGGGATTTCGGCTTCCGGCCCCTTGGCGGGCATGGCGATGGCCACGCCGGTCGTGGCCCTGTGCTCGTACATCCGACTGCGCAAGTCTTCCGTATAGGGTAATGACAGACGATAAAGCATGGAGGTTGAAACTGCGTCAGCCGGCCTTTGGGGGCAAGTCTCAACCAACGTCAAGCAACCACAAGTGGGGAGGCATCATGGAAAAAAGTAAAGCAATCGTCGCTGTAGGACTGGCGTTACTTCTGATCGTTCCGCCCACGGTGCCAGCAGCCAACCACCGGGAAGCGCCGATCACAGCGTTGGATCATAAAGCAGACATCACGGACGTGTACGCGTTTGTGAGCTACAACGATTCCTCGAAAGTTACGTTGATGTTCGGGGTGGATCCTTTCTTGGAACCCGGCAACGGGCCGACTTGGTTCCCCTTCGATCCTGAAATCCTCTACGAAATCAAAGTAGACAACAACCATGATGCCGTCGAGGACATCGTCTTCCAGTTTCGCTTTTCGACCGAGCAGCGCCTGCCCGGCGTCTTCCAATCGTATGTGGGCATCGGGTCCGGAGCATTTGCTCCGCCCAATTCGCCCGCGCCGGTGCCTCCGGGAACTTTGATTGTTCCGCCGAAAATCGACTCGTTTGACGCTCCCGGCCTGGGGCTTCGGCAGACCTACACAGTCGCCATGCTTCGCGGAGATCGGGACGGTGACGGTGAAGAGAAGGATGATGCCGTGCGGCTCAGCAATGTAGACGGCTCACCGTTTTTTGTTGTCCCCGCCAATGTCGGCCCGCGCACCATAAACTACGAAGCGTTGTTCAGCGCCGGAACCTATTCGCAGCTCAACGCGAGCGGTGTCTCCGTCTTTGCGGGCACGGTGGACGATCCCTTCTGGATTGATCTGGGTGCAGCCTTTGACACGGCCAATCTCCGAACCCTCGGCAGTGGCATCCCTGCGGTTCTGACGCCCACCGAGGATTCGGCCAACCAAAACTTCGCCGCGGATGAGGTGGCGGGTTACGCCGTGAACTACATTGCGATCGAGGTTCTGATCGGGATGCTCACAAGCACTGGGCAACTTGAGCCGGCCAGCTCTCCGGCAGCCACGATTGGGGCGTGGGCAACCACCTCCCGGCCCCGCGTGACGGTGCGTCGCAAGCCTCGCCCGGGCGACGACGATGATGACGTCTTCATCCAGAGCCGCGGGAAGTACCGCCAGGTGCAGCGCATGGGCAACGCACTCATCAACGAACTGCTGGTCGGCTCGGGCTTCAAAGACCGATTTAGCATGGATAAACCGAAGAATGACAGCCAGTTTGCCAACTTCTTCCTCGATCCAGTGCTGGCTCGAGTCCTGAATGCTCTCACTGGGGGAGTGGTGGCCATTCCTACGCCGCCACGCACGGATCTGCTGCCGCTCGTGACCTACGCACCGCCTATTGCGGCGGCAGGCACGCCCCCTGGGCCGGTGGCGGATCTACTGCGGCTCAACACCGGCGTGCCGCCGACTCCTGTGGCCAACATCAATCGCCTGGGACTGCTCGGCGGTGATCCAGCCGGCTATCCGAACGGCCGGCGTGTGCAGGACGATGTGACTGACATCTCCTTTCGAGCCGTTGCCGGAGTGCTGGCTGGGGCTCCGTTTAGCGGCTTCCCCAACAACCGCCTGGGGGATGGCGTCAACGTGAACGATGCTGCGTATCGGACGTCGTTTCCGTATCTTGCCAGCGCACCGGACGGCCGCAACAGCCGCCACGTGGATCCGGGTGAGCCCGGCTGCACGGGCACTTGCCCGGTCAACTAGCGAAGGAAGAGTGATCAGACCTCGTGGCCGCCTTTGCGCCATGCAGCGCGGCCACGAGGGATTCTTCAAGTTGTGCGAGAGGAGTCAGATGAGAAGCCACTTTGTTGCCATGGTTGTGTTGCTGTCGGCTGTTACAGCTTCCGGGCAGGCACCGGCTGAGAAGTTGTCCCCCGCCGAGCAAAAAATTGCTTGGGCCAAAAAGGCCATCGAGAAAGACCCCGCCCGCGTCCAGCCGCATAACGATCTGGCCCTGGCGCTGGCCCGCCGCGCACGGGAAACCTCGAATCCAGTCTACTACCAGCAAGCGGAAGAGGAGCTTGCGAAATCTTTGCGTCTCGCACCAGCCAACTTTGACGCCGAGAAGATACAGGTGTGGGTTCTTCTCGGCCAGCACAAGTTTGCCCAGGCACAGGAGAAGGCGAAGGCACTGAACCGGCGCGCGCCGGACGATGTTTTAGTGTACGGAATGCTCGCGGACGCCCAGATTGAACTGGGCAACTACCCCGAAGCGGAAGCGGCCGTCCAATGGATGCTCGACTTGCGCCCGGGCAACGTACCTGCGCTCACGCGGGCCGCTTATCTGCGGGAACTTTTCGGTGACATCGAGGGCGCAGTCGAATTCATGAACCAGGCCTACGAGCGGACACCTCACTACGAGCTCGAAGACCGCGCCTGGATTCTCACACAGGTCGTTCACCTGGAGCTGCTCCGGGGACGGCTGGACACAGCGGAGAAAGTATTGCTGCACGCGCTCAAACTCTTTCCCGAATATCACTACGCCCTGGCCAACTTCGCCAAAGTGCGCACTGCACAGAAAAAATATCCGGAAGCAGTTGACCTGCTGCAGAAACGCTTCCGGGCAGCACCTCATCCCGAAAACCTTTTTGACTTGGCAGTGGCGTTGGAGAAGGCGGGTCGCCGCGACGAAGCCAAGACGGCCTATGCCGAGTTTGAACAGAAGGCGCGCGCGGAGATGGAAAAGCCCGACAACTCCAACCGCGAGCTGGTCTTCTATTACGCCGACCATGCGAGCCAGCCCGCTGAAGCTCTGCGCATCGCTCGCGCGGAGATCGGGCGCCGCAAGGACGTTCACACGCTGGATGCCTACGCCTGGGCTCTTTACGTGAGCGGCGAGTATGCTGAAGCCAGAAAGCAGATGGAGACTGCCCTGGCCGTCGGCATACACGACGCAAAATTCTTCTACCACGCAGGCGCGATCGCCGCCAAACTCGGCGACAGCGCTGCCGCCCAGCGCTTTCTCCAACAATCGCTCGACCTCAACCCGGTTTCCGAAGTAGCCGGAGTTGTTGGCAAGTCGCTTGCCGCGCTGAAGCCGGCCTCCGGGCAGTCCTAGCCAGACGCCTAGCTCACGCTCTTGCTAATGGTCGTCGTGCTCGTCCACCGTCTTGATCTGTCCGCGGGTCTCGCCGCCCGGAAACGTAACGGAATGGACGTTGGCGTAGGTGTTCCCGCTGCGAATCGCGCGAATCAGCTCAGCCAGCTCTCCCGTACCTAGCCCCTGGTTCCTGGCTGCTGCCGTGGCCGGGATGTTCGGGCTGACGTCGGCCGCGGTGATCGTTCCCGTGATGGTCGCCGGCGACGCAGGGCAAGCCTGCGTTCCTGCCGGGCCGTTGCCGAGGTTTGTGCAAAAGAACACGGTGATGCCGCCATTGACGCCGCGCTGGCCGAGGTGAATGTGGGCCTGCTGCACCACTGCTTCCAGGTCCGAGTAGCTGAGCGTCCAGGCAATGGAGCTTTCGTCTTCAGCGATCACTGCATGGAAACTGCCTCTGGCCGTGGAGGAAATGGATGGCACCTCCTGGAAACTGCGCAGCTTGGCGCGCAGTCCCAGGCCATCAAAGTCGCTGCTGGCCACCGTGCTGAGAGCCAGCCCTGCCAGGACGACGACCCCAACCACTGCGATAAACAATCGCTTTCTCATGTTGTCCCCTTTCATTTTGGCTCGTGCGCGCAGGGGAAAGATTCCTGAGCACACGAGTCTCTCCAGTCGCCGTGACTCGACTTGATGGCTTGGCTTTGATTCCGGGGGCGCGCAGACTACTCTAGACGCCCGCGCGATTGCAAGTGATTTGTTTACTGAGTAGAGATGCTTACAAAAAGGGGGTCAGACGAGACGCTTCCTTCGGATGGGATGGAAGCGACCGATTCGTGGGCCGCACTCGGGCCGGGACGATTCGCGCTGCTCGCACCTTCTTAATTGGGATGCTGAGCGCCCCTAAAAACTTCATCGCAAACTCCGGTACGACTTTGCCGGCTTCCTACGCACCTCCTGTGTGACCTCTGGCTCTTCCGACACACCTGTCCAAAAACTGGCCCTTCGGACAAGTAGCTTCCGGCGCGAACTGAGTCTAATCTCGAAGCGGCCGGAAACCGCATGGCTTCGCCAGAAACACATCAACCCGTCGAGCGAATTTCTCCCACCGGGCGTGTCCTGCTAGCTTCGCCGGTTGTGGTGTACGGCTGGGGCACAGATCAGTGCGCCTTTCACGACCAGGCCAGCATCCTTTCGCTCAACATGCAGGGCGGCGTGCTCGAGCTGGCGGCCAACGTCCAGCGGGGTCAGACCATTCTCTTGATGAACGAAACCACCAAGGAAGATTGCGCCTGCCGCGTGGTATTTGTCGGCGTCGAACGGCCCGACGGAAAAAGGAAAGTCGTGTTCGAGTTTTAGCTTCCCGCACGAGAATTTGCCCTGCCTGCCCGATCTCTAACGGAACGTCCTGCTGCAACAACTCAAACAATATGGTAAAAAGCATCCCGCCAAGGGAGGCTGCGTTGCCCTTCGAACTCCAGCTCCGCTGGGCCGGAGACGTTGCCGTGCTTCGCTGCTGCGGGCGCCTCGTTGCCGGCGACGACGTCCGCGCGCTCCGCGCCGAAGTCGAGCGGCTGATGCGCGAGACTCGCCAGGTCGTGCTGCACCTGGCGGAAGTCACCTCCCTGGACAGCAGCGGCCTGGGCGTGATTGTCCGCCTGCTCGGCTCGCTGCGCGCCGCCCACGGCGACCTGAAGCTTTCCAACGTCCCTGCGCAGCTTCGCCAGGTCTTCCAAATCACCAATCTGCTCGGCGTGGTACAGATTTTCGAGAGCGATGAGGACGCCGTCCGCGCCTTTGCCGCTCACGCGCACACGACCTCGGCCGCTCCCGCCGCGCCAAAACAGAAAATTCTTTGCGTGGACGATAACGCCGACGTCCTGGCCTGCCTGCGCGTCTTGCTGCAGCGCGAAGGCTACGAAGTCCACACCACCGACAATCTTCTCGACGCCGGCACGCTCACCAAAGCGGTGCGCCCGGGCCTGGTGATCCTCGGCTCCAGCGTGCATTCGCCTTCAGCCCACCCTCCAGCCGCCGTCTTCACCCGCGCGAATCCCGCTGTCCCACTTCTCCAGCTCGACTCCGGCTTCTCCACGGCTGAAGCCGGCGAAGCAGGCGCCGCCCTGGTCGCGCGCGTCCGCTCACTGCTCGTCACCGCTCGTTAGCCCGGCCGGTAGCAGACACGGGGACTTTCCCAGATTGAAACTGTGTGGCGACCCTCTAGCCGGGTGTCATCCATCTTTCTGAACCGAAACAGTTTGACAATTGCTTCGCTGGCTGATTCGGAGTAGCATGGCCGCACTCTAGGGAGGCGGGCACCGGACCCGGCTTCTCCATCTCCGCGCAGGCCACTCTGGGCCGTTCCGGTTTCAGCGCAAGCGTCGCGGCTTGGGCGCCAGCGCCCCGTGCAGGTCAGTTGATGAGCCAGCCCATACCAGCACCGATGAATTCTTTGGCGTCCGGGGACCTGACTGGCACTTCGGTGGGCCGCTTTCGCATCCGCACCCGGCTGGGGGGCGGCGGCATGGGTGAGGTTTACGAGGCCGATGATACCCTTCTCCAGCGCTCGGTAGCTCTCAAGCGCATCGCCCCGAAACTCCGCGCCGACCAGCTGTATCGCAAGAGATTCCTCCGCGAGGCGCAGCACGCCTCCCGTCTGACCAACCCCCACATCGCTGGCGTGTACGACGTGCTCCAGGAAAACGGCGAGATGTTTGTGGTCATGGAATACGTCGAAGGCCACACGCTGCGCCAGCGGTTCGCCGAGCCGATGAGCCTCGAGCAATTTCTGGCCATCGCCGTTCAGTGTGTTGCTGCGCTCGTCGCCGCTCACGAGCGTGGGATCGTTCACCGCGACATTAAGCCGGAAAACGTGATGCTTTCTCGTTCCGGCCAGGTCAAGGTGCTCGATTTCGGCGTGGCCAAGTTGCTGCCCCGCGGAGAAGAAGCCGTCACCCTGGAAACCCAGGCCGCCGCCAGCGCGGCCTCGCTGGAGATTGACGCCGGGGGCTTGTCCGGCACACCGGCCTATATGGCCCCGGAGGTCCTCCTCGAGAAGGAAGTTGACCACCGCGCAGACCTTTTTTCCCTCGGCATCGTCTTCTACGAAGCGCTGACCGGCCGCCATCCTTTCCGAGCCAGTGGCTGGGTGGCCACCAGCACCCGCATCTTGCATGAGAATCCGCCTCCGCCCAGCCAGTTCAATTCCAAGATTCCTGCTGAGCTGGATCGGATCATCGCCAAAATGCTGGGCAAGGATCCGGCCGAGCGCTACGCCACGGCTGCCGACATGCTCGTGGACCTGCGTGCCGTGCAGCGGATGCTTGGAATGCCGGTCACCCTGCCCACGCTCGTTGAGCGCCTTGGGTCGAGGCGCAAATGGCTTGCGGGAGCGGCTTTGGTGTTCATCGTCACTCTCGCTGTTGGACTCTCTCCCCCTGCACGCCGCTGGGTCTCCTCCTTGTTCCGCCCGGTCTTACCGGATCCAAAGAACCTCGCGGTCCTGCCATTCCGAGTGATCGGCGGCGGGCCCGAGAGCCAGGCTTTCTCCGACGGCATCACGGAGACTCTGACTGCCAAGCTCACCCAACTCACTGCGACACATAACCTGCAGGTGGTGCCGGCTGCCGAACTCCGCGGCCGCAAAGCCTTGACAACCGCCGATGCGCGCCGCGAATTCGGAATCAGTTTGGTGCTGGAGGGCACGTTGCAGTACTCCGGCGACAAGGTGCGCGTCAACTACGCCCTGGTGGACGCTGCCGCGCTTCGCCAACTGCGCTCGGGGACCATCACCGAGGATTTGTCCGACCCTTTCAGCGTGCAAGACAAGGTTGTCGAGGCCGCGGTGACCATGCTGGAGCTCCAACTGGCCCCGCAGGAGCGCCAGAACTTTGAAAGCCACGGCACGCAGAGCGCTGGCGCTTATGAGTTCTATATCCAGGGACGTGGCTACCTGCAAGACTATGACAAGCCGGAAAACATCGATCACGCCATGGATGTTTTCGAGCGCGCCCTGGCCCTCGACCGCAACTACGCCCTCGCTCATGCCGGTCTGGGCGAGGCCTTCTGGCGCAAGTACGAAAGCCGGAAGGAAAAGACCCTCGTGGATTCCGCCCGCCAGCATTGTGAGGTGGCCTTGGTAGAGGATCCCAAGCTCGCCGCCGCCCACGCCTGCCTGGGCATCGTGTACAACGCCACCGGTGAATACGGCAAAGCCGCCGCGGAGTTCGAGCGTGCCCTGGCTCTTGAACCGACCAGTGATGCCGCCTATCGGGGCTTGGCTTTTGCGTTCGAACAGCAGAGCAAGCCCGCCGAGGCGGAGAAAACTTACCGCCGGGCCATTGAGCTACGCCCGAATTATTGGGCCGGCTATAGCTGGCTCGGCGCTTTTTATTCCCGTCAGGCGCATTACGCGGAAGCCGAGCGCATGTTCCAACAAGCTGCCGCCCTGGCGCCCGACAATGTCCGGGTCTTGAGCAATCTGGGGGCGATCTACGTCATGCAGGGAAAATACCCGGAGGCAATTTCCGCTCTCGAGCGCTCTGTCAGCTTTCGCCCTACTGCCGGTGCCTATTCCAACCTGGCCACCGCCTATTTCTATCAGCGACGCTTTGCCGACGCAGCGCAGACCTACGAAGGCGCTTTGAAGCTCGAACAACGAAACCTCACGCTCTGGAGAAACTTGGCCGAAGCCTACTATTGGACTCCGAGGAAACGCCCGGAGGCCGCCCGCGCCTGCGTGCAGGCGATTGCCCTGGCACGGGATCAATTGCAGGTCAACCCCCGAGATTTGGACGTCCTGGGTAACTCAGCCTATTGCTACGCCGTCTCGGGCGACCCCAAACGCGCACGGGATTCTCTGGGCTTGGCGCTGAAGATTGCGCCCAATGATTCGGACTTGCATTTCCAGGCGGCGCTGGTACACATGGAAGCTGGGCAAGCGAGCCAGGCCTTGGCGTGGCTGGAAAAGGCAGTACGCGGTGGCTATTCGGCTTCGAAGGTGCGGGACACGCCAAGTTTTGATTCGTTGCGCGAGAATCCTCGTTTTCAGGAATTACTCCGCGGAACTGGTTCTGACAAAAAAGGAGGCGACCATGACTAACGGCAGCGGTACACAAGCGGCCATGGATGTAGAGACAGATCCGAAAAAGGTGACGGTTTGGATCACGCCGGATGCGAACCCCAACAATCCGCCCACGGTGACTCCGGCGACCCCAATCACCTTGCATGTGAAGAGCTCACCCAACAACCCGAAAAAGATCAAATGGGCGTGCACGGACAAAAGCGCCAAGTTCGAAGTCAAATTCGCACCCGAGTCACCTTTCGACAAATCAAAATTCGATGACAGGGACCCCGAGTCGAGCGACCCCCACGACAACTGTGTAGGGAAAACCTATAAGTATTCCGTCAGCGTAAACGGCGGGACGCCTCTCGATCCCCAGGTGATCATCCAGGGCTGAGTTGGCGGCCCGACAGAGGACCTTGCGCGGCGCACTGGTGCGGCTGACCGCGCTGGCCCTGTGCTAGACGTTGGTTGGGGGCTGTGTCAGCGGCGGAGGCAGCACGTCTTCGAGCGCTCGCAGCATCGCCGTCAGCGGCCCTCAGAGCAAGTTGACTCACACCACCCAGATCGCGCTGGTCGTCCGCTGAGGAAAGCTCCGCGCGGAGATTGTTGTCGTCTTGAATGCCTCGTAGCTTTCATCTCGGACTGAGGATCCCTCTATGTTGCCCCGCATCGCGGCGGCCGGACGTCGCAGTTTCCCACACGCTGCACTTGCGCTTCTCCTGCAATCGGCTTAAACTCTGCCGACAGTTGCCCCATCCCTCGACTTGAATCGAAAGGAGTACCTATGCGTTTTGTTTCACGACATTGCCCGCTCGGCCCGCTCGTCGTTCTCAGCGTGCTCGTGCTGGCAGCTTCACCCCTGCTGGCTCAAGACATCACCAAGGTTGCGCCGACCGGCGTCAAAGTTGTTTTTGAAAACGATCAGGTCCGCGTCCTCGATGTCACGACCCAGCCCGGCAGCACGATGGCGGTCCACTCGCACCCGGCCATGATGGTCGTCACTCTTTCACCCGGTACAACGCGTTTCACCAGCTCCACTGGACAGGTAGATACGGTTGGCGCCGACGGTAAGCGCGGCGCCGGCGCGTACCGGCCGGCCGAATCTCACAGCTCGCAAAACGTCGGAAAAACCAACTCCCACGCGATCCTGATTGAATTCAAGCAGGCCGCTCCCTCGGCCGCCACTGCGCGTCGTCCCTCGCTGCCTGCTCCGTATAAGTGGGTGAGCGAAAACGCCCACGCCGTCCAGTTCGAGCTCACAGTTCCGCCTGGCGGCTCCGTGCCTACGCACACCCACGGTAACCATGTGCTCGTCGCGCTCGCTGACGCCACCGCCGAACTCACCAACCAAGACGGCACCAAACAGACCATAAACCAAGTCAAAGACACCGCCCAATATCAGACGCCGGCCACGCACTCCGGGGTGAACACCGGCAAGACGACGCTTCACATCGTCGTCGTCGAACTAAAGTAGCTCGCTGTACCCAGCAAGTTCCGTCCCTACAGGGGCAGGCCGCAATCAACCCGGAGCGCAAGCGAAGGGGGGCCTGCCCCTCACTTTTCTTGCCGCCGCCTCTCTGCCGCAGTAACATCCCCGCGCGGAGGCCGGCCATCGCTTCCACTGACCCCATCGAATCGTCCGTCGCCGCGCCTGCGGGCACTTCGCACGTTGAGCCGGTTGTGTCTCCTGCCGTTCCTTTTGCCCAAGCCGCCATCGCCGGCCGCCTGGTCTCGCTCGACGTCTTCCGCGGCCTGACCATCGCCGCGATGATTCTCGTCAATAACCCCGGCAGTTGGGCGCACATCTACTGGCCGCTGCAGCACGCCCCGTGGCACGGCTGGACGCCCACCGACCTCGTCTTCCCATTTTTCCTTTTTATTGTCGGCGTCTCCATGGTCTTTTCGTTTGCCGCGCGCATCGAACGCGGCGCTACGCCGGCGCAGCTCGCGCGTCATGTCCTGGTGCGCAGCGCGGTGATCTTCGCTGTCGGACTTTTCCTCCACGGCTTCCCCTACTTCCGACTCGCCACCATCCGCATTCCCGGTGTGCTGCAACGCATCGCCGTGTGCTATCTCTTTGCAGCTCTGATTGTGCTCGCTGTGCGACGCCGCTCGCTCGCCCGCGCCGCCACCGTGCGCGACGCCGCTCCCATCGTCGCTGTGATTCTTGGTTTGCTTGTCGGCTACTGGGCCTTAATGACGTTTGTCCCCGTGCCCGGCTACGGCGCGGGAAACCTGACTCCGCAGGGCAATCTCGCCGCCTACATTGACCGCGCCCTTCTGTCCGGTCATCTCTGGAGCCAGACTCGCACGTGGGACCCCGAAGGCATTCTCAGCACGCTTCCGGCAATTGCCACGGTGCTTTTCGGCGTGCTGGTGGGTGAATGGCTGCGCTCGCAGCATCCGGCGCAACTGAAAGTGTACGGCCTCTTTTTCGCCGGCGGCGCCTGCCTGTTTGCGGGCTGGCTGCTCGACTTCATTTTCCCCATCAACAAAAACCTTTGGACGTCGAGCTACGTGATCCTCACGGGCGGGTTTGCGATGGTGTTGTTGGCGGGACTTTACTCGTTGGTGGAACTCCGTGGCTGGCGCCGCTGGGCCAAACCTTTTATCGTCTTCGGCACGAACTCGCTGTTTGTCTTCGCGCTTTCCGGCCTGTTGGCCAAAACGTTGGGGCTGATCAAAATCACCGTCGAACGTCCTGCCCCCTGCCCGCCCGACTGCGGCGCACCGACCGTCTTGCGGGAGATCTCGCTGCACTCCTACATCTACCAGCGCTTCTTCGCCCCGCTCGCCGCACCCGAAAACGCTTCGCTGCTCTTCGCGGTGTGCTTCGTTCTCCTCTTCCTCGCGTTGAACTGGCTCCTCTATCGCCGCCGCCTCTTCATCAAAATCTAACGCCTAAGACTTCAAATAACGGATCCAAAAAGCGCACGAGCACCGTCGCATTAGGCATCGCTGAACTTGGTCCAGAGTGCTGAATCAAGACAGCCCGGACAATCAGCAAATCTTGCATTCCTCTCCATTATCACCTTCTGAAGCTGCCCAGCTTCTAAGAAGCAGTTGATACAGATGTACTCCGCGCGCTGCGGGACTGTATCACGCACTGAAAAACCGAACGGTCGTCCGTGATACTTGGCAAGTTGAGCTTGGAGCTCAAGCGTTGCTCGGGACTTCAATCTCTTGAGGGGTCGTGCCTCCCTGAAATATGAATTATGGACAGATGTGATTCTGCTAAAGTCGGCATAATTCTCGTCGGGAAGTAGAGGGGGTGCTGCTGGCAGATAGAAAAGGTAGTTTATCTCGTTAGTCCGAAGCGACTCACGTTTGTCCTCGCCTAACAGATTGGCCTTGAAGACAGGAGCAACTTGCAGCCACTTCCTCCTGTCAATGTCACAAGTCTGCGTTACAAGCATTATCATGGTCTTTGTGGCGCGAGCCAAGACCAGTTCATAATCGAGTCCCCAAGCATCAGTAAGCTCGTCTACCACAGATGGCCGAAAGTGTTTGGGAATGTTCCCCCGCAAGAGCTCCTTCAAGAGTCACAGGATGGCTTGGCCGGAGTAACACCCACGGCCCATCACCAGCAGGTGGCATGAACACAACTGGCACGCCAACGAGGAGGTCGCCTTGATAGAGTGACCCGCCATCGGGATTCACGTCGTACCAGGAAACGGCATCAATCGCCATGTCCGCTTTTCAGTCGGGGAACCTATAGGTGGGGTGTGGGGCAGTATCCAAATCAGTTGGTTGATCTGGTTCGATCCGGAATTGCAAGAGATTTGCGTAGCCACGTGCAACTTCCGCGCGATACTCGAAAGACTCCATGGATTGAACAGTCTGACTAGCTGTGGCTTCAATCGCCATCGGAATCGCCCATTCGCTCAATGCTGTGGATGTAAAAACGAACACCACGAAATCTCCCGCCGATTGCAATTGACGAGCGCCCCGATGGCGAGTGAACTCACGGCCTGAGCGTGGCGCCGCGCACTCCGGAGCTACCCAGACAAACCGGTCCTTTAATAACGTATTAGTGAGCAACGGTTGCACGTTCAATCTTCTCCTCTAATCCCTTAGATGCGCTGGGTTGCTGCACGTATGGTTCAAGCAACCTGAAGAATGTCTTTACGAGAAGAGTGGACATGATAATCCGTGCGATTGGTTGCATTGAAATGTCGTAGCGCCGTGTCTTAGCAAGATGCACGTCTCGCGGCGAGAGGTGATAGAAGTCGAGAGAAGTTTCAGAATTCCCAACGGCCACAAAGATATTATTCGCAAATAGTGTGATGGCCGGCTCCTCACCCATCGTCAATCGGCGTTCCGGCGGTTGTTTCCTAAGCTGCCCCAAGATTTTGTCAACGACCTCCTCGACGTTTCGGGTACTCTTCCAAAAGCCCTGGAATAATGCCTCTTCGGGCATTACTATGTCAATACGTTCCGAGATTTTATCTCCACTTTGGCTGCGCCGCCCAAAGGACAATACAACCATGAGCAAAGGCCTATCAACTCGCAAACCTAAGACATCCGCATAGAAATAGCTGGGTGGGGGCGCCACGAGTCCGTAATCAATGCGGATTTCGATCGGACCGCCATCGCCTTCGGGGAGACGATAGCGCACGCCACCCTTTCCAAACAATTCTTGAGCCTTAGCATGGCGTTGCTTGGGTGTTCGCATGGGAGCCGGTAAGATGGCGCGTCACTGCTGCATGCGCCACGGCTAATCAACAGCATGAGACGGGCCAATTCCAGCCTACCACATGTGCCTCTTCGCAACCAACTTTGTGTCCTATGACTACACGACAATTAGATCCTCGACGACAAAAGCTAACTACGCGGGCTTTCCAGGGGCACTCTTATTAACAAGGTAATTAACTTAAATGAGCAGTGATCTCCAGCCCTAGCGTTCGATCGCTTTCGCGAACGCCTTGCCGGAGATGGTACTCATACAACGATTTCCACGACCCGGTCTGAGCCTGTGAACTTGGGCTGCTCGACATCCACAGATAAGCAGCCTTCCACGGCCTCGTAAAGGTTTGAGAGCAACTCTTCAAAGGTTTCGCCCTGCGTCGCGCACCCCGGGATGGCGGGCACCTCAGCCCAATATCCGCCTTCTTCGGCTTCATGAATCACAACTTTGATTTTCACGACATCCTCGATTTCGGGCTCGTCGCCGGTGACTTTAATCCATTTTACCTGAGTCCGAGCAGCCCTCCCCAAAATTTCCAAGCTCAAGCTGCCGCATGGCTGCGTTTAGTCTGGCCTTCTGGTTAACGCGAGCCTGCCGCCCGGTCGTTGCGATAGACCACTCCTTCTTTCATCACGAAGAACACTTTTTCCATCTGGCGGATATTTTGTGTTGGGTCGCCGGGGACAGCCACGACATCGGCCAGCTTGCCGGCTTCGAGCGTGCCCAGCTCTTTCGCAATCCCGAGCAGGTCGGCATTGGCCGAAGTGGCCGCGCGCAGCGCTGCTGCCGGCGTCATCCCCCCGTTGACCATCAACGCAAACTCCTCGGCGTTGCGCCCGTGCGGATAGACGCCCGCGTCGGTGCCGAAGGCAATCTTCACGCCCTTGGCCACCGCCCGCGCAAACAGGGCATTCAACGACGCCATCGCCGCCCGCGCCTTCTCCACAATCACCGGCGGCATATAGACGCCGCGGTCCAATCGCTCCTGAATGCCGACCAGCGCCATCATCGTGGCCACCAGGTAGGTGCCGCGCGCCTTCATCATCTCCAACGCTTCGTCGTCGAGGAACGATCCGTGCTCAATCGAGTCAATCCCCGCGCGAATCGCGCGCTTGGCTCCTTCCGCGCCGTGTGCGTGCGCCGCCGCCTTCAACCGCAGCGCGTGCGCCTCGTCCACTAAAGCGTTCAGCTCCTCCTGAGTCAGTTGCGGAGTATCCACCGCGTCGGTCAGCGAGAGCACGCCGCCGGTCGCACAGGTCTTAATCACCGTGGCGCCGTACTTGTGGTTGATGCGCACCGCCTTGCGCACTTCGTTCGCGCCATTCACCACGCTTTCTGCCGGCCCCGGCTCCGGCAGCAGCCCCTGACGAAAGCCTGCGGTGTCGTCGCAGTGGCCGCCGGTCGAACCGATACCGTTCACCGCCACCAGCATCCGTGGCCCGATCACTTTGCCGCTGCGGATGGCGTTTCGCAACCCCACGTCCACAAAATCCGCCGAGCCCACGTCGCGAACCGTCGTAAACCCGGCCAGCAGCGTTTTCCGCGCGGGCACCGTTGCGTCCAGCGCCTTTTCCGCCGCGGTCTTCTGGATGCGGTCGAGCCGCGACTGCTTCCAGTCGTCGCTGGCTTCGCTCGAGACGTGCGTGTGCGCGTCAATCAACCCGGGCAGCAGCGTTGCGTCACCCAGCTCGATCACTTCCGCGTCCGCCGGAAGGGACGCGCCTGCGCCCACGGCGACAATCTTCCCCTCCGTGACGATCACCACTCCCGGCGTCGTCACGCGGTCGCCTTTGCCATCAAACATCCGCGCCGCTTTGATCACGATGGGCTTCGCTGCCGGTTTCGCCGACTGCCCCGCCGCTGCTCCACCCGCCAACACAATCACCAACGCCAGCACACCGGCCGTCGCTACAGTTCTCTGCATTTCGCGCATCTCCTCGTCGAAGTTTGAGCGCCTAGACGATAGCCCGCTGCATTCAAATGTCAAGCCGCCACCTGTCTTCCAGCCGCGCGTCCAATCAGGTAGCATCATCCTCTCAACCCTCATGGAGGCCCTCATGCTTCGATACATCATCCACAAGCGTCTCGACGCCGCCGAGCGTCTTCTCGGTGCGCCGGTGGACTACCTCCGCTTCATTTACGACCACTCCCGCGCCGCCTTCTTCAAGTTTGCGATGTTCATGCCGCTCGCGTCGCATCGCAAATCCTTGCCCGTCGCAGCGCAGGCCGTGGCCGGCATCACGGCCACGCGGCTGGCCGATTGCGGCACCTGTTTGCAAATCGCCGTCAACCAGGCCAAGCTCGCCCGCGTTCCCAAGGAAATCATCCACGCTGCTCTTCGCGCCCGTCCGCAGGATCTTTCCGACGACCTGGCCGACGTCGTTCACTTCACCGAGCACGTGGTCCGCGCCACCGGCGAAGAAAACGCTCTTCGCGAGCGCATTCGCTCGCGTTACGGCGACGCGGCCCTGGTGGACCTCGCGCTGGCTATCGCCACCTCTCAGGTTTTTCCCCTGACGAAGCGCGCCCTGGGCTACGCCAAGAGCTGCTCGCTCGTCCACGTCGAAGTGTAGGCGGGGCCTGCGCCTCTGCGTTTTCCTTTTGCGCTGTTCAAGCCCGGTCTTTGCTAAAATCGCTGTTCACTCTCAGCGGTTCGCGTATTCCAATACCGACAGCACGACGTAAGCATCGAAGGAGGCTTGATGTCTTCACAACCGGTTCAGCAACCCGCGCCCCAGCCGCCCCCGGTAGCGTTGATCCAGATGATTCTCGGCCGCTGGGTGACGCACATGATCTACGCCGCAGCAAAGCTCAGCTTGGCCGACCACCTGGCCGACGGCCCGCTCCCGCCCGTTGAGCTTGCCGCGCGCACCGGCATGCACGCGCCGTCGCTTTATCGTCTGTTGCGCGCGCTGGCGAGCGTGGGCATCTTCGCCGAAGACGCGCAGGGCCGTTTTGTCAACACACCTCTTTCCGAGCCGCTGCGCAACGGCGTTCCGGGCTCGCTGCGCGGCGTGGCCATCATGTTTGGCACCGACTTCAACGTCCTCGCCTGGGCCGACCTGCTGCGCTCGCTCGAAACGGGCCAGCCGGCCTTCCCGCGCGTTCACGGCAAACCCATCTTCGAGTACTTCGCCGAGCACCCCGAAATGAGCCGCATCTTCGAAGAGGCCATGACCTCCTTCAGCCAACTGACCATCCCCGCCGTTCTCGCGGCGTACGATTTTTCCGGCATCGCGACGCTGGTGGACGTTGCCGGCAGTCATGGCAGCGTACTCGCCGCCATCCTGCAAACTTATCCGCAGATGCGCGGCATCCTCTTTGACATGCCTTCGCTGATGCCCCGCGCGCAAAAATACCTGGCCGAGCAGGGCGTGGCGGACCGCAGCACGTTTGTCGGCGGCGACTTTTTTGTCTCCCTGCCCGTGGGTGCAGACGCCTACCTGCTGAAGCACATCCTTCACGACTGGGACGACCCGCGCTGCATCACGATTCTCAAAAACTGCCGCCGCGCCATGCGCGTTGACGGCCGCGTCCTTGCCATTGACGCTGTCATCGAGCCGGGCAACGCTCCCGCTCTGGGCAAAATCCTCGACATGGAAATGCTGGTCGTGACCGAAGGCGGCCTCGAGCGCACCGAAGCCCAGTTTCGCGCCCTCTTCGAAGCGGCCGGACTGCGCCTCGCCCGCATCGTCCCCACGCTGTCGCCCTTCAGCATCCTCGAAGGCCGCCCCGCGTAGCGCCGCAGAAACTTTTCCCGGCGCACTCTGTACGGGCACGCCGCCTGCGGTGAGCGAAGCCGAACCATGGCGTGCCCCTACTTTTTTGTGTGGCCTTGGTGCCCTCTGCGTCCTCTGCGGTGAAACCAAGCGTTTCCCGCTCAACCTCGCCGCCTTTTCTTCTAATGGCTAAATGGCCCAATGGCTCAATTCTTCCCTGCGTCCTCTGCGGTGACAGTCCCTCTTCTCGCCGCGCAACCCCGTCGCGCGCCCGGCGGCGACCGCTACCTCCCCACCGCCGACCCGCGCTCCTTCTCCGTCTCCGCCACCAACCTCATGTGGTCCTTCTTCGCCTCCCACCCCAAGCCCTGAAGGGCACTGCCCGAAAAATGCAAGTGAAACAAGACGCACGCCCCAGAAAAAAACTCGGCGTGTCGTATAAGACGCTGCTGAACAAGATCCGGGCGATGGGGATGGAAGCTGACGCGGGCTATTGGTTATGGAAATCGGCCTCGGTGAGACGAGCTTGCCGAAGGATGGATCGGAACGTCCCGAGCGGAATTTCCTTTCTTCCTGCAGGAACGATAACCGTGAGCACCGGTGTTCCGAACTTGCGGTACTTGGCGTGACTTCCCCAGTGGGAGACGAAAACGAAGCCGTGTGACTCGAGGACTTTGATAATCCGCGCCGAAGAATAGAGCTTAGGCACGGCTGATGGCTAGTGGGATCAGCTCAGGCCGCTCGACGGGCGTCAGTTTCACGCCATCTTCATCCTGAAAATACAGCTCCAACGCTTCCTGCAAATTCACCAGCGCCTGCTTCTTGGTGGCGCCAAAACTGGAAACGTCTACATTGAGACACTGGGCAACATAGTGCTTGCCTTCTCGCCACACGACGCCCTTCAAGCGAAGTACGCTCATACTGCGTTCATTATCGCATGCAAAAATCCGAGGCACAATCCTTGTGCGAAGTCCGACCCACGCACCGCCTTCTATGCCTAACGGGAGCAAGCAAACCGGGCAAAGCGCATAAGGGATGAACCACCTGCCCGGTTGTTATTCATTTACTATGTTTGTCCTGAATGGTGCAGGGTGGAGCCTCGAAAAGGATTGCGCACGTGCGTCGAAGGTTAGTTTAGTCGCGCCTTGAAGCGGTCGCGTATGAACGCGCCGCGACCGGTAAGGCTTGCCGCAAGAAACGGCACCGGCGTGGATTATGACCGAAATGCCGGGCGGGTTTCTCCTCCTGCGCTACCCTGGGGTGCTTCTCCTATGGTTATTGCTGGTTGTATGGGACGCTGACCTGTGCGGTAGCAAAGGAAACGTTCCCCGAAACATCTCGCGCCCGATATCGCACCGTGTAGATGCGCCCCGTGCCGGTGCCTGACCGCTCGGCACGCAAGAAGAATGAACGGTCGTCGGTGCCGAATGCGGCACCCTGAATATCGTTGGGTGTATCCCCATCGTCCAGGCCGTTGTCGGGCTCGTTGCTTGTGATGGATACCAAGACAACGGTTGGGTTGGGATCGCATGCATCGCTCGCTTGAATGTTCGCGGTTATCGGAACGAGATTGTGCTTCGGCGGCCATAGGACATTGCGAGAAAGCGAAGCAGTCAGGACAGGTGCGGTCGTATCGCGCACAGTGACATGAGTAGTGGCGGTCGAACTGAATCCTGCCGGGTCAGTGACTGTCAGAGTGAAGACATGCGTCCCCAGCGGCACTAACACGCTATTTACCAGTGCGGTCGTTCCCACTATATTGCCGTTTTCGTCCGCCCACTTGTACGTGAGCGTGTCCCCGTCGGAGTCAGTCGAGGCGGAACCGTTGAGAGTCACCGGCGTGCCGGTGTGGCTGCTGCACTCGACGATTTGATCCGGCCCTGCGCTTGCCACTGGCTGCGAATTCACGTGCACCGGGAAGCCGCTAGCCGGAATGTCTTGGACTCTCATATCTTGGGCGAAGACGGTTGTGGTGTCGTTTTGGGTCAGGTTAATCGTAAACGTATCATTGGGCGACGCGCCTGGCTTGGGAATTACTTTGATCTGGTATTGACCCCCAAGGGGAAATGGGATGAGCACCGTCGCCGTCTCATGCCCCGGTTGATCCTCAATGGTCATGTAAGAGGCACCCGGAATCGCGGACAGATCCCTCGCCATTGCCCGGCCATCGGGGGCGGTCACCTCAATATCCACCGGCGACATCACCCGGACTTGCGCGCAACTGGAATTCAGTGCACAGAGAATCGTCGGAAAGTCGTTTCCCTGGCCCTTGTGGGTCCGATTCGTTAGAAAAGTTTGGATTGGCTTGGTCAATTGGCTGGTTACGGGAGCTAGCTTCAAGTTGGCGCTTGTAGTTGGCACAAGACCATCCCAAGTGGCAGCGTGACAATCGAAATTTCGGTCGCCGTCTGGGAGCGGGAAGTCATTCTCCCGGGATTGGCCAATGATCGCTACATATTTGATGTCATCAGACAAAGGTCGGGCATTCAGGTCATCCAGGAATATGGCTGGGTACCGAATGATCCCTCCCGGGGTACTTGGAGGGTCGCAGAAGAACTGCGCATCGCGGGCGCCGTCAGAGAGAAACGCTCCTAAGACCTCGTCGGGGAGATCGGCGCCGCGATGCGGCGTACCATACGTGACCAGCTGGGAGACTGTTTCCCTCGGGTCCGCAAAGCGCGTGGCGTACGTGATAAAGGAGCGCGCCGCTAATCCACCATTGCTATGCCCCACCAAAATGAAAGGGGGAGGTACCTTATCCGCAACCATCTTCGCTACGAAGTGCGACACCTCCTCGCCCTGGTGCACAAGTCCGTCCGGGACGGTATCGTAATTCGCTAGGTTGTTTCCGAAACTGGCTGTGAAAAAATTGCCAGCTGGATCGACGGAAGTATGACCAAAAAAGTAGATGTCGATATCTCCGGTGTCTAAGAGTCGTTCACACTGCCCCGTTCTGTCGATCCCGATAGTTGTGAGGTCTTTGCCTTGGTGGTAGAGCTGTCCACCGTACGTCCAGCCCAGAGTGTCCTCCATGAAATGCAGCGTGTCTTCGAAGGTCCCGCCTTTGTCTCCATCGCCCATGAATCCGTGGAGGAATAGCACTGGGTGTTCTGGCTTCGGAGGCAGACCCGGAAATCCGTTCGGGTCAGCGGTCACCCAATTCGAAGGCGTGCTCGGCACCCCCGCCTTCTCTGCGATGAGTCGGAAACTATAGGTGGCGCCGTCCTGCAGGGGCGTAGGGAGGCCAGAAGAATCTAGCTGGGGCTCCTGCGTCAGGAGGAGAGAATTCTGCTGGGTTACTCCACCTACGCCGAGGACATCCTTGGGCACGAATGGTATCGAGCGAACCCCAGGAGGAACAAAAGGTGAACACATCACGCCAGGCAAACACTTTTTGTCAACCTCAAGGAGATACCTGTCTACGCGCAACGGCGACGGATGCCATAGCAAATACACACTTCCCTTCCCGACAATGGCGCTCAGGCCAGTAACGCCAATTACCGCTCCAAAAAATTGTGCCACCTCGGCAGGCGTCCAAGCATGATCCTCAACCCAGAGATCATCCATTTCACCGTTCAGGGCGAAGGAACCGTTTTCTGCTCCGGCAACAGCTTGAAAGTTGGCAGCGCTGAATGGCGTGTCAGGAAGCGATCCTTGGTTATTCTGGACTCCATCCAGATAGAACGTGAGGATCTTATTCGTGTAGTCGAACACCCAAATGAGACTGTGCCATTGCCCGTCTGAAATCGAAATGGTTGACCTGAGCGGGGGATTACTACTACTGCTACTGCACGCTATCGGATAAGCGCCAACAGAAGGTCCAGCGTCGAGTTCAATAGTCAAATATTTCCGACATCCGCTATTGTCGCTATTTGATGCCAGGATGGTGAGATTGCGCATGCTGCAAACCCCTGTGAAACTGCAATCGCCCAGCTGCTGCACCGTTGTTCGTATCGAGTAGCCAACCGTGAAATTCGCACTCGTACTGCTTGCGATCTTGGAGTTATTGCATTGGATGAAAAAATAGTCGGACGCGCTGCCCCTTGCTGAAACGTGGATGGCCTTGCCGACGGTGCCGAAGCGGTCGGGAATGTACGACAAGAGGCCCGGATTGTTTATACTGCATCCTTCGGGAGCGCCGGCATCTGGTGCATCGAGAGGGAGATAGAAGAGCGTATGTGCGTTGGGTTGATAGACCCCTGGTTGAGTCTGAGCGCTGGCAAGAGGCGCGACCGCCATGCAGAGAACCACCGCCAACAGAAAGCGTCTCATGTTCCCTCCTCAAGCTGAGTTGAAAACATCCGCCACCTGCGGACCCGGTCTCCTTGTGTACCCTGTTCACCTAGTTGGGCAAGTGATAGGATGTGACATAAGCTGACATTTGCGGTTCCCCGTGGGATTTCTGACCGATTGAAGGCCATGGAGCAGTCGAAACCCAGCAGGCTTGAGTCGTGGAAGGACATCGCCGCCTACCTTGGCCGGGAAGTGCGCACAGCGATGCGCTGGGCCAAACAAGGCATGCCGGTACACCACGATCCGGGCGGGAAGAAGGGCCGGGTCTACGCCTATACGGAGGAGCTGGACCGTTGGCGCGAGCAGCCCGAGGCCAAGGGGCTTCACGAGGTCACTGCGAGGCGTCCGTGGTGGCGGCGCGTGCCTGCTCTGATTGGCGCAGCGGTTCTGCTGGCGCTGGTCGTTGTCGGAGCGCTCGTGGTTGGCTATTCTGCGCTATGGAGGTTGCGGGCTTCAGGGCCCTTGGCCAGCGTCGCGCTCCGCGAGGACAGGTTTGTGGGCGTAGACAAAGCAGGCAGGGTGCTGTGGACGTATCCGCTGCCCAAGGGACCTACGGAACCTCCGCCGACTCGCGCGCCGGGGATTGTCTATGTCGGCGACTTCGGCGACGCCAACAAAATCGCGCTCGTGAGCGTGCCTTTTGCCGAGCCGAACAAGGGCGAACGGGAGGTTTATTGCTTTTCCGAAACGGGGAAGCTCCTATGGCGTTTCAAACCGGAGGAAACGCTCACGTTCGGCTCTGGTGACTACGGGCCACCTTGGCAAATTCATACCTGGCTAGTTCGACCCGGTTCGGAGGCGGCGACAATCGCGTTGGGGGCAGATCACGACGGCTGGTGGCCGTCCGTCCTGACGGTTCTGGATAGTCATGGGCGGGAACTGGGCAAATTCGTGAATTCAGGACAGACCTTCACTATCGCTTGGATGGACAGCCCTCAGGGGCTGAAGCTCTTGGCTGGTGGGGTTAGGAACCAGGATCAGGAAGTGTCCGGGAGGCTCGCTGTTTTGGATGCTAACCATCTTTCCGGGAGTTCTCCCGAGTCGGCAGGCTCAGATTTCGAGTGCAAGTCCTGTCCACCGGGGCGGCCACTGAAGTATTTTGTTTTCCCGCGTTCGGAGTTGAACGCGGTCACGATCTCAAACTACAACGAGGTATTGCACATCGCACCTTCGGATAAAGGCGTGCAGGTTCAAACGATCGAGGCGCGAACATCATCATCGCCTGCCTGGGGGATGTTTGAGTTCACGAGCGACTTCCAATTGAAGAGTGCGCGGTGGAGTGACGGCTACCGCGAAATACACCGGCAGCTCGAACGCGAAGGCAAGATCAAGCATTCGTGGGATCATTGCCCCGACCGGTTCGGGCCGCGCCTCGTACGCTCCTGGGATCCGCAGCACGGCTGGAGAGACATCCACCCACAAGCTCTGCAAAAGTAACCCGCACTCGCCGACCGCTTCTTTCAACGCGACATCCGTGAGAGGCACAACGGTGCTTGGCACACCCTCGCCGTCTCGCCTGAGCATCCGCGCCGCTGACTTTTTCTCTGTGGCTCTGTGCCTCTGTGGCCATCCCTCACGCCAGGTCGAAGAGCAGCACTTCGGCGTCCTTGACTCCTGCCAGTTTCACGGCGGCTTCGTCCGTCACCGCGGTGGCGTCGCCCTGACCGAGCGCGTGGCCGTTCAACGTCACGCTGCCGCGCGCGACTTGCACCCACGCCGCGCGTCCTGCCGCGAGCGGATGCGTCACCGTTTCGCCCGCGCCCAGCAGCGACGCATAGAGCTTCACGTCCTGGTGAATTTTCACCGAGCCATCGTTTGCTTCCGGCGACGCCACCAGCCGCAGCCGTCCGCGCTTCTCTTCATCCGCGAAAAACTTCTGCTCGTACCCCGGCGTCAGGCCCTTGCGCTCCGGCAGAATCCAGATTTGCAGCAGGTGCACCGGCTCCGACTTCGAGTCGTTGAACTCGCTGTGCGCCACGCCCGTACCGGCGGTCATGCGTTGCACTTCGCCGGGATGAATCACCTCGCCGTTGCCCATCGAGTCGCGGTGACGCAGCCCGCCCTCGAGCACGTAGGTCAGAATCTCCATGTCCCGGTGCGGGTGCGTGCCAAACCCCTGCCCCGGCGCGACGCGGTCTTCGTTGATCACGCGCAGGCTGCGGAACCCCATCCACTTCGGGTCGTAGTAATCGGCAAACGAAAACGTGTGGTAGCTGTCCAGCCAGCCGTGGTTGAAGTGCCCACGCTCACCCGCTCTGCGAATCATCAGCATCTTCGCCTCCTTGTCAAGTCCTTCGTACAGCCCGCATATTAGTCGTTATAACGACATTTGTCAAGAGGAGCATTTGTCCGCGCGCCCGCCCTCCTTCCGCCCCTTGCCTTTCTCGGCCCGCAGCGCTATTGTGCAGCTAGAAGCTGCCGCGCCCGGCAGGCCCGCCTACGGACCGGGTGCGGCATCCCTGCCAACCCCTCTCCCTTCGACGAGCCTCCAAGGAGCCGCTATGGACACCCTGTATTTTGTGCTCGGCTTGGCCCTGGTGATTGTGGCCTGGGTAACTTTCATTCTGGTTGCGCGCAATCGCGGCGCTGGCTGTTCCAATCGCCGCGTCCGCTGCCCGGAAAAGGATTTGCCGGCCAGCATCGGCGTCCTCTCGCAGAAAACCGGTCCAGGTGCGATCACGCGCCGGGTGCTCTCCTGTTCGTTGACCGCCGACTTACCGGTCACCTGCAATCAGGGCTGCCTGACCCAGTTGTAGTACCGCGCGGTGAACCGCCGCACGCGTCCAGCCGCGCTTTGCGAGAACCCTCTCCCGCCGCACACCTGTTTGGTGTAAAGTGAGGACTGCTGTTGAGCCGCCCCCCGGGATCACGACCATGACTCCAGTCACACAAGCTCCAACCGCCAACAACTCTGAGGCCACCTCGATGGGCAAGGAATCTCTCTCGATCATCGACAACCGCACCGGGCAGAAATACGAAGTCTCCGTCACCGACGGCACCATTCGCGCCGCCGACCTCCGCCAGATCAAGGTGCTTGCCGACGAATTTGGCATGATGAGTTACGACCCGGCCTTCATGAACACGGCCTCCTGCAAGAGCCGCATCACCTACATTGACGGCGACAAGGGCGTTCTTCTCTACCGCGGTTATCCCATCGAAGATTTGGCCGAGAAAAGCACTTATCTCGAGACCGCTTATCTCATCCTGCGCGGCGAACTGCCCACGCACGCCCAGCTCGACGAATGGTCCTGGCACATCACCCATCACACCTTCATCCACGAAAGCATCAAGAAATTCCTCGACGGCTTCCACTACGACGCCCATCCGATGGGCATGATGATCTCTACCATCGCCGCGCTGTCCACCTTCTATCCAGACGCCAAAGACATCTTCAACGAAGGCTCGCGCCTCAAGCAAACCTGGCGCTTGATCGGCAAAATGCCCACGCTCGCTGGCTTCGCCTACCGTCACAGCCTGGGCATGCCCTACGTCTATCCCGACAACGAGCTTTCCTACTGCGGCAACTTCCTCAACATGTTGTTCAAGACCACCGAGCTCAAGTATCGCCCCAACCCAACGCTCGAGCGCGCGCTGGACATTCTCTTTATTCTCCACGCCGACCACGAGCAGAACTGCTCGTCTTCCTCGATGCGCGCCGTGGGCAGCAGCCACGTGGACCCCTACTCCGCCGCCGCTGCCGCCACAGCCGCGCTCTACGGCCCGCTGCACGGCGGCGCCAACGAAGAAGTGCTGCGCATGCTGGGCGAGATCGGCTCGGTGAACAACGTCTCCGCCTACATCAAGAAAGTGAAAGCCGGCGAGGGGAAGCTGATGGGCTTTGGCCATCGCGTGTACAAGAACTTCGATCCGCGCGCCTCAATCATCAAGCGCATCGCCTACGACGTCTTCGACGTGATGGGCAAGAACCCGTTGCTCGATATCGCGCTGGAATGTGAGCGCATCGCTCTGGAAGACGACTATTTCGTCAAGCGCCGCCTCTACCCCAACGTGGACTTCTACTCCGGCCTTATCTACCAGTCCATGGGCTTCCCGGTGACCATGTTCCCGGTGCTCTTTGCCATTCCGCGCATGTCCGGCTGGATCGCCCAGTGGGAGGAAAACCTGCTGGACCCCGAGCAGAAAATTTGGCGCCCCCGCCAGGTTTATCTCGGCCACGACAAGCGCAGCTACATCCCCATCGAGCGCCGCAGCTAGCATCCGTAGCGCCGGCGGCTCGCCGGACAGCGCCTAACCCGCATTTCTCACAAGACCGCAGGAGTAGATTTAATGCGGCTTTTCGCGGGTTCGCTTTCGAGTCGCTTCGACACAGTCCAAAGTTCGGGCAGACAAAGAACCTATCGTAATTCACCGATTAAACGGGACTTGTTCGATTTTAACTCACAATCTTGTGAGAAATGCGGGCTAAACGCACCCGAAAATTACGTTCAGCTCCGATGCCTCAGTGTGTATCCTCCCAGTGACATCCGAGGATCCGCGAAGTAACCGAATTTGTATATATCAATCTATGGTCAATAGCCGCGGGTTCGCGGGCGCTGCTGAAAGGCGTTTGTAAGTCTCACCAAACAAGCAGAATAGAAACAAGCTGCGATTCACTTCTGCGTTCGTGTCTTAATCGCATGACCGATTGGTCGAAGAAGTGCTTACTTTCATCGATTGATCTGCCGACCGCGTCCCGGCTTAGGGCAGAGACCCCAATGTCTTCTGGAGAGGTGCTGTGCTTAAGGCTGGGCGCGCTTCGCCATCGTTTTTGCTCATCCAGTGTGGGGTTGCCTCGCCTGCTGCTTCAGGAGCCCGTTGGGGCGCTTTGGCGCATAACGGCGTTGTCTGTCCAGACAAGTTCGGCGTGTTCCTCGCGAGTTTCTTGCAGCCTCAGATCGCCGCCCTCTCCTCCTTGCCAAGGCGCAATGGTCTATTTCTCGGAGGCATTCCGCGGAGCTTTTTGTTGCTGAAGTGGCTGGCCCACTTTAGCGACTTGACTCCCCCGCGAGTTCGCTCATCGAGGCAGCCCCGGAGGGAATAAAGATATGAAGCCGATCAGGTCTATCCTGTTCGTCGTCCTTGCTATCCCCTGTTTGGCGCTGCTCCTAAGAAGCGCGGCGCCGCAACTGTCAAGCGGCACGTGGGCCTCGACAGATTCCATGGCGCAAGCTCGCTCGGGGGCTTCGGCCGTTTTGCTTCCGGACCAGCGCATTCTGATCATCGGTGGGGATGACGCCAGTGGTCCGTCGGCGACAGCGGAGCTGTACGGTTCGGACGGATTCTTCGCATCGGCCGCGGCCATGAATATTGCGCGCAGTAAGCATACTTCCGTACTCCTCGCGGATGGCCGCGTCCTGGTGGCCGGCGGAGCTACCAGCGGTGGGGAAGTGACCAGCGCTGCCGAGATTTACGACCCTGCGACGAATTCCTGGGCGGCGATTGCGGGTGGCATGGTTGAGGCTCGTGCTGGCCATACCGCAACATTGCTCAAGGATGGTCGCGTGCTCTTCGCGGGCGGCGAGGGTTCTTCGGGAATTGTAAGCTCAACTGCAGAGTTCTTTGACCCAGCAACAGGAAGTTTCGCTTTGGCTGGAGTGCTTTCGTCGCCACGGAAATCCCACGCTGCGGGGCTGCTTTCCGATGGTCGGGTGATTCTTGTTGGCGGCTCTGTCGGCAGCAGCGTTTTAGCCTCCTCGGATATCTATGACCCGGTCACAAGCTCGATTTCCACGGGTCCGAGTCTGGGAACGCCGCGCGCCGGCCACTCTGCCACCACTCTCCTTGACGGCAGACTCTTTGTTTTCGGTGGCAACAACGGCTCGACCGACCTTGCGTCAGCCGAAATACTTGCCTCGCCTTCCGGAACGTTCGCGCCTATAGCGAGCGCTGCGGCCATACCACGGCAACGCCATCTGGCCCTTTTGCTACCGCACAACAACAGCGTCCTAATCGTTGGCGGAACCTCCGCCAGTGCAACCCCGTCTTCGGTCGAGTTGTTCATTCCCTGGACCGGAGCTTTCCGATTCACGGATGCCCTGGCGGGCGGCCGGGCCGACGCCGCGGGCGGCGCATTGAGCCAAGACGGATTGCTCCTCGTTGTTGGCGGCATGAATGAGAGCGGCCTCCTGGCAAGCGCCGAGCTTTATGGATTTGCGACCGTGAAAACTGACAAGGACGATTATGCGCCGGGCGAAATCGTCACCATCACGGGAGCCGGTTGGCGGCCCGGCGAAACCGTTCGGATGGTACTTGAGGAAGCGAACGGGCCGTGCCTTGCGCAAATCATAAACGTCACGGCCGACGCGTCCGGCAACATTTTCGATAATTCGTTTTCGCCCGACGAGCACGACCTCGGCGTCCGCTTCTATTTGACGGCTACCGGCCAGGGCCCTGAACTCACGGCGCAGACGACCTTTACGGATGGAACGCCCAGAATTGATAGTGTCAGCAACAACCCGTTTTCGCCAAATCAAGCAAGCAGCACTGGCGTAAAAGACACGACGGTTATTACTGCCAAGAATCAAGGTGGCGGCAGCATCAACGATTTCCGAATCAGAATCCGTGCGGGTACGGTGAGCGGAACCCTGATCAGGCAATTCACCTTTGGCTCGGTCGCGGCGAACGGCACGGTGTCTGCGACCTGGGATGGCAAGAATACGGGTGGTTCATTTGTGGCTGATGGCACCTACATCGCCCTGGCCTCAAATGGCGCATCGGAAACCACCAGCCCGGCAAACAGTATCGGCACAATCGTTTTGGACAATACCAATCCTACGCTCACGCTGAATTCTCCAGCCGACAACGCTTTCATCAATGACTCCGAAGATTTGGTGGCCACTCCTACGGATGTCGGCGGGGATGACAGCAACATTGACAAAGTCGAGTTCTACGTCGACGGTGCCTTGAAAGGAACAGATAACTCCGGGTCGTCGGGGTGGAAGTTGACGCTGAACACGTCAACCCTAGCCGATGGGAACCACTCTTGGTTTGCAAAAGCCTTTGACGAGGCCGGGAACAACACCGCGAGCGCCTCGCGCATCCTCCGGGTTGACAACACCAAGCCGGACGTGGCGGTCGATCCGGTGGCGGACGGCATTGTCGGCTCGCCGATCACCCTCACTGGCACCGCGAGCGACCCGAGTGCTACCGCCTCGGGTGTCGCTTCCGTGCAGGTCACCATCACAAAACCGGATAGCACTACCGTGGGTGGATCGGCCACGAACACCGATACCAACTTCAGCACCTGGAGCTTCAGCTTCACGCCCGACCAGGCGGGTAACTACAGCGTCGTGGCAAAGGCCACGGATAACGCGGGCAACTTCAAGAACTCCAGCGCGGTGAGCTTCTTCGTAGTTGCAGACGGCACGCCGCCGACGACCACGATTGCGCTGGGTCCTGCTGCGCCAGACGGGGACAATGGTTGGTACAAAACCAATGTGCACGTGAGCGTATCGGCAGCCGACAATGCAGGTGGCACTGGGGTCGCCGAAACCCGGTGTGTTCTCGACCCCGCCAGCGCGCCTGCCACTTTCGACGCCATTCCCGCAGGCTGCGCATTCACGGGGGCGGGCGCTGACGTAACCAGCCAAGGACTGCACACGATTTACGCGGCCAGCAAAGATAACGCGGGCAACAAAGAAACGCCCAAGAGCCACTCGTTCAAGATGGACAAAACTGCGCCGGCTGTTTCTTGCGGCAGCGCGGATAGCAACTGGCACGCGAATGACGTGAGTATTGCTTGTACGGCCGACGACAGTGTTTCAGGTCTAGCCAGCTCGAGCGATGCCAGCTTCTCGCTGTCCACCAGCGTTGCCGCGAATATCGAGGACGCCAATGCGTCAACCAACGGCCGCAACATCTGCGACGCGGCCGGCAACTGTGCCGCGGCCGGCCCGATTAGCGGCAACAAGGTAGACAAGAAAGCGCCACATCTTTCCGGGTGCGAGAGCACCGATGGAGTCTGGCATGCCGGGAACGTGACGTTGCACTGCACCTATACGGACGATGGCTCAGGGCCAGCCAGCCAGCAGGTCAGCCTGACAACGAACGTGGCGGCAGGTGAGGAGAGCGCTAACGCAGCAGCCTCGGCAAACGGGGCGCAGGCGTGCGATGCGATGGGCAACTGCGCTGCCTCGCCCGCCGACATCAGCGTCAACAAGGTGGACAGGAAAGCGCCACAACTTTCCGGGTGCGAGAGCCCCGATGGAGTCTGGCATGCGGGGAACGTCACGTTGCACTGCACCTACACCGATGGAGGCTCGGGGCCGGCCAGCCAGCAGGTCAGCCTGACAACGAACGTGGCGGCAGGTGAGGAGAGCGCTAACGCAGCAGCCTCGGCAAACGGGGCGCAGGCGTGCGATGCGATGGGCAACTGTGCGACCTCTCCGGCCGATATCGCGGGCAACCAAGTGGACAAGAAGGCTCCCAGCAGCTCCTGCGGCGCAGCCGATGGTATCTGGCATGGCAGCGATGTAATCATTGGCTGCACGGCCAGTGATGGTGGCTCAGGCCTGGCCAACGCCGCCGATGCCAACTTCTCGTTGTCGACAAATGTTCCGACCGACACGGAGACGTCGAACGCCTCGACGGGTGCCCATCCGGTCTGTGATGCGGTGGGCAACTGTGCCACGGCCGGCCCGATTAGCGGCAACAAGGTCGACCGCAAGGCACCGAGAGTCTCTTGCGGTTCTGCCGACGCTGCCTGGCACAACAGCGACCAATCGGCCGATTGTACCGCGGACGACAGCGGTTCGGGTCTGGCCAGCTCGATCGATTCCAGCTTCCAGTTGTCCACCTCTGTGCCGACCGGGACAGAACCCGAGGATGCCTTCACAAACAGCCGGAATGTGTGCGATGCAGTGAACAACTGCAGCACCGCTGGTCCGGTCGGGCCCTTCAAGATCGACAAGAAAGCACCGGCCATCAGCGCAGGCGCAACCGCCAACGGCGCCGCGTACACCTCGGGCACGTGGACCAAATACAGCGTAATCGTGAGTTTCACATGCACGGACGGGGGTTCCGGGGTCAACCTAATTGAGGCGACAGGAGCCGCAGGCGGCAGCAGCTCCTCCAGTCCACTTGGCGTAACTGTGACCACTGAGGGCGACGCTCAAGCGGTGAACGGCACGTGTACCGATGGCGTCGGCAACAGCGCAGGCACATCCTTTAGTGAAATCCGCGTTGACAAGACCGCGCCGACGCTAACCTTCGGTACGCAAAGCCCGCTACCCAACGCCGCCGGCTGGAATAACACCAACGTCACGATCCCGTTCACGACCGCCGACAACCTCTCGGGTGTTGCTTCGGCGTTGCCCAACCCGTTGGTGCTGACGGCTGAGGGAACGGCGGTGACTGGCACTGTGACCGTCACGGACGTCGCAGGGAACAGCGCTACGTTCACCTCGCCCGCAGTAAAGATCGACAAGACAAAGCCGACGATCAACGCGCCGTCGGACTTGGTTGTCGCCTGCACGCAACTCATGGCCGATGGGCGCGGCTGCGTAAGGGTTGACAACCCAAGCGTCGCGGCCTGGTTAGCGTCGGCAAGTGCCTGGGATAGCCTGAGCGGCGCGCCAACGGTCACCAACATTGCGCCGAGCGTTTTTCTGATGGGTTACACGATGGTGACGTTCAACGCTACCGATCTCGCCGGGAACCCGGCGGATCCGAAGACCGCGAAAGTTCAGGTCGTGTACACTTTCGGAGGGTTTTTGCCCCCGCTGCTGATGGACGGCTCCGCTTCAATCAAGCAAAGCAAGTTGGGACGGACCATTCCTGTGAAGTTTCAACTGCTCTGCAACGGAACGCCTGTGGGCACCGCAGTGGCTAGTATTTCAGTCTATAAGATGATCGACGCCGCTCTCGGAACCATGGACACTACGAACCTTACGGAAGATTCCGGCAGCGCAAACAGCAACACCAACTTGTTCCGCTACGATGCAACCAGCCAGCAATACATCTACAATCTGTCCACCAAGGGCTTCCCGGCACCAGCAACGTATCGCCTCATCGTCTACATGGATGACGGAACCGAGAAGTACGTAGACGTCTCGCTCCGGTACTAGAAAATTTGCAAAGCAGCAAATCACCGCCAGGCGGCCACTGTTCCTCGTCTCCGTTTCTGTCGGCCTCATCTTCGGCATCTACCCCGCCGTCAAGGCTGCCCAACTCGACCCCGTCGAAGCCATCCGCTACGAGTAGACTATGGCGCTTCTGGCAACAATGATCTATGAGGATGACTTGGAGGCAATGCAAGCTGCGAGCATGAAAAACCAATGAACCGATTTCCAGTACTTGGCTTCGTGCTGTTCGTCTTCGTCAGCTTCATCGCGGCTCAGCCAAAACCGGCGAAGCAGCCACGAAAAGGGAGTTTTCTTGCCGTAGAACGCGACGTAGCCTACGTCACAAATGGCGATCCGGCACAAAAGTTAGATCTCTTCTTACCTTGGCGGAAGGGCTTCGCGACGTTGGTTTTCGTCCATGGCGGCAGCTTGACTACTGGAGACAAGGCGGATCAGGACTACCGTGGAGTTTGCTTACCCTTCGCCAATGCGGGTTATGCATGTGCCAACGTGAACTACCGTCTTGCTGATCGGCACCAGTGGCCAGCACAGATCGAAGACCTGGCCGCCGCCGTGGCCTGGGTGAGGCAGAACATCGCTTCACGCGGAGGCGACCCGGGCCGGATTCTCCTAGTTGGCCACAGTTCCGGTGCGCGCCTGGTGGCGCTGCTCGGCACCGACCGCCGCTATTTGAAGGAATACGGAATGGATCCTTCATACGTGCGCGGTGTCGTACCGATGGGCTCCATCATGTGGGACGAAGACTTCGACCAGGCCGTTGCCC
>Ga0247727_10003933_pt1 | contig 32251 bp, 30 predicted proteins | sample WisWelCaveWW1625_FD_202498 | JGI IMG/M metagenome (GOLD analysis project Ga0247727, IMG submission 202498) | Biofilm microbial communities from Wishing Well Cave, Virginia, United States - WW16-25 | ecosystem: Environmental > Aquatic > Deep subsurface > Groundwater > Cave microbial mat | place...
CGTTGGGATCATGCAGGTAACGCGTAAAGGTTTCTGTAGCGTGATCGAATTGGTTCAGCCCGTTGGCGGTGCCGATCCAAAGGGTTTGAGAGCGATCTTCATAAATCGTCCCAACGATATTATTTGAGATGGTGGTTGAATCTTGCGGATCATGCATGAAGATTTTGAAGGTGTAGCCGTCATATCGATTCAGCCCATTCTGTGTGCCGAGCCACAGAAACCCCCGGCTGTCCTGCAAAATACATTTGACGTTGTTGTGGGACAAGCCCTGCGCGGTGGAGAGGTGCTCGAATTCAAAGGATTGGTTTTGCCCTAAAAGAACGGCTGGCAGAATCAACCCCAGCAGCAGCAAATTTGCGATACCATGTCGATTCATTTTGCCTTCCCTCGGTCAATTAGAGCGAATTTGGAAAGCTACTGACCGGTCACTTTTTGTGCGTAAAATTTCGTCATTTCCACAACTTTAAGTGACCGGTCAGTCTCGGTTTCTAAATTTTCAAATACGCTCTTAGAGCTTGGTTTAATCCTGATATTTATATAGACACCCAAAGCGGCCCGAGGTTCCCGCCGCGCCGCCATTTTTTTTTTGTGCATTGAGAAAGCCCCGTGATTTACCGCGGGCGGGCGTTTTGAAAAATTCTCAGCAGTTCGTCGAGCTGCTTGATTTTCAAAACCTCCTGTTCGGCCACTACGTCAAATGGATCGAGCAGAATCGGCGTCATCCCTGCCCGGCGCGCGCCGATGACGTCACGGTCGTAATTGTCGCCGATATAAACACACGTCTCCGCCGGCAAATTGAGTTGCGCCAGCGCTAATTCAAAAATTTTTGGATCCGGTTTCTCCACGCCGACGACGTGCGAATCAATCATGCAATCGAAAAAATGCGTCAGCCCGAACTTTTTCATCGAGCCGGCGATGGAGCCGTCGGAATTGGAAATGACGCCGAGACGATAGCCGAGTTTTTTCAACCCGGCAAAAACTTCGGAGGCGGCGGGATCGAGCCAGTTCCACAGATGCTCGCGTTTGTGGCGCTCGAAAATGCGCGGCAGAATTTGCGGCACGTCGTTTTCGGCGGCGCCGGCAAATTGCATCCAGAACGCAAAAAATTCCTGCCAGCGCTCGGCCTCGCGATAACGGAAAATTTTTTCGCGCGCCGTGGCGGCGCCTTTATTGAGCGTGGCAATATCGGTGGTGACGCCGTATTCCGCCAACAAATTCTTTAAAAATGGAAAGTCGGGATAGAGAAAAGTTTGCCCGACGTCAAACAAAATCGCTTCAATATGGCTGCAATCATTCATAAATTAATTTGGTTTCAAAAAACTCGCGATTAAAAACTTTTGGCAGAATGATTCTTCCGTAAGATTATTCTGCCATTAGTTAACGCTTCCTTCACTTCTCACTGCGAACCCGAGAGCAGCGAAATCACGCCGATGAGCGCGAGTATCAAAATCACCAGCCCGACGATTTTCCACGGCGAATAGGGGCGGCTGCCCTGCACTTCGCCGGTGCGCGCGTTGATGAGAATGCGATGCAATTGCCCGCCGTAGCGATACGCCGAAACCCACACTGGCAGCAAAATATGCTTGAAGGTGACGCCAGAATATTGCGTGTTTAGCGCGGCAATGCGTTGCTCGTCGCCGCCGAGGTCGTCGCACACCAGTTTTTCAATCTCGTGTTGCATAAAAACCTTGGCGCGACTAAAACCTTCTTCCAGGCCGACCTGATAACGCTCGGTCCGAAACCCGCCGAGATAATCCGATTTGAAATCGACGAGCTGCGGCAAATCCCACGGCGCGAGTTCCTCGGCATAATTCTGCGGCAAACCTTTCGAGGCGACGACCAACACGTCGTCAAACCAGTTGCGCACCTGGCCTTCCTTGTATGTCCATTTGGTTTTGCGCATCTGCCGGGTCTGCCGCACGGTTTTGCCGTTGACGATGGCGTCGTAGGATTCCGTCACGTAATAATGCGTGCCGCGCTGGCCGGTATAAAAAGTGTATGTCATCGTATCGTAAGTCCAGTATGGCACATACAACCCCGCGAGCCGGTCGAGATCGGCGATTTTGGTGAAATCACTCGGGGCCAACCAGCGCGAGCCGACCCATTGCATAAAAGTTTTGCGCGCGGCATTCTGATCGATTTTAAACGGCAACACCGCGCTCGGCTCGATAAACGGTTCCGCCGCTTGCGGTTGCGATTGCAAATGCACGCCGCAAAAAGGGCAATCCTGCGTCACGGTTTTCGCGTCCATCATGATAATCGCGCCGCAGGCGTGACACTTGGTTTCCAGCTCCGCGCCCGCGGTGATTTTCAATCCGGCGCGGCTTTGTTGCAAATACGCCTCGTACGAATTTTCCACAATCTCGCTGGCGCTGTGCGGAATTTTTTCCTCGTGCCCACAATAGGGGCATTTTAGGGACTGTGCCTGCGGATCAAAGGCCAACCCGGCGCCGCAGGCGCTGCAAGGAAATTTTTTATGGTGCGACGGGTTGGGTTGGGGTTCTACTTTGAGCTTGTTGGAATTTGCACTGCCAATATCATCAACAGTCATTCCATCTGATGGCCGTGTCGGAGGCGTCGACATTCGATTTTCCTTCTTCAATTTTCAGCAAAACAAAACGATATTCGCTTCATTTTCCCCAGATCTCCTTTCCGATCCAAATCTCTCCGGATGTGGACGAATGTTTGATCGCCGCAAAAATCGCGCGCGCCAATACATTGACATGAACCGGTCGATAGTCATCCACAACACGTTGCAAGCCGGGAACGTAACGCAAACCCTTCGCCACCGGAATCAACATGCGCGGCCATTGCCGGCCGGGGCCGACGATGGCGGCGGGGCGCAAAATAATCCAATCGAGTCCGGAAGTCATCACGATTTTTTCCGCCGCGGCTTTGGCGCGAAGATAGGCAACCCCGGTTTCAGACGCACCGACGGAGCTGAGCAAAACCAGGCGTTTCATGCCCGCTTGCTTGGCCGCGTTGACGAGCAATTGCGTCGTGCCGATATCAACGGTTTCATAAGAAACGCCGGGGCCAAATTGCGCGCGCGTCGTGCCGATCAGGCTCACCACCGCCTCGCATCCGGCCATGGCCGAAATCAGCGCGGCGGTGTCGGCGAGATCAACTTCGCGGCGCTCCACCTCGATGGGCAAAACCTCGCGATGGCGCGAACCGGGGCGCACGTGGGCGATTGGTTTCCATTCAGTGGATTGAGCCAGCAGCGGAACCAGAATGTGTCCCGTGTAGCCGGTCGCACCGGCAATGAAAACTTGGCGAAGTGTTAAAGAGGTCATCTAATTTTTTTTTAAACGACTGCTGTATCTTCGGCTTCGATGAGCTTCTCAATTTCCTGAATTAATGCTGCAAGATTAGGTTGGGTAAATCTCATATTGGGCGCTGGAAAACGATGATGTTTTATATCGGGAGGTATGTGTTTGTGATGCGGGTGAGTGGAGGCAAGTGTCGGATCATTAGGATGCGGTTGGGCGTCGTACCAAGCTAATTTCTCGTCACTGTGCCAAAGCTCATAACCATAATCTTCAATGCCGACCAGGCCATTATCATGAGTTAAGCGTTCTTTAAGCGTGAGGCGATATCCGTTTGCAAACATTATCTCCCCCTGCAAAACTGCCGTTCGTTTGCCTCGTTTTATGATAACGAGAGAAGAACGCTGAATAGAAGGAAACTGCTGTTTAAGCGTATAAACGTATTTTTCGTACTCATGAAGCGACTGGAATGGATTCATAGCGCGCCGTTCTTCCAATAACATGAACCAATGTTTGCGAATCTTGCCGTAATGTTTCTATGGCGCGACGATACTGTTCCTGCCGGCGAAGTAAGATTTTGTAAGCGCCAGCCCAATCAGCCCAATCCAACACCCACGATTCATCCTCCGGCTCTTCGCCATTAGTGTACGATTCGTAGAAGGTCTCGGAAAGAACGCCGTACTTTCGTTCGTAAGTCTCCAAGTCTTCTTTTAGCGCGTGAACATCCGCGATCATTTCTTGTAAAGTCATGACTATATCTCTCAGTATAATTTTCCCGTGATCTGTCGATTCATTTTACAAAAATGCCAATTGAGAAGCAAGCGGAATGTTGCCGCACGGAAAATTCTCTTGATCTTTTGCCGTGGTTTTGCTATACTTTTCCTTCGCCGTTTGCGTTTCAACACATCGCATTACCCTCTGAGGAACGTTACATGAAAAATCGCGGGAGTGGCATTCTGCTGCATATCACTTCCCTTCCATCGGCTCATGGAATTGGAGATCTCGGACCGGCGGCCTATCAATTTGCCGATTTTCTGACTGCCGCCAGGCAATGTTTTTGGCAAATCTTGCCCTTGAATCCCACTTACGCGGCCATGGGCCATTCGCCCTACAGCAGCCATTCCGCCTTTGCCGGAAATCCGTTGCTCATCAGTCCGGACCTGTTGGTGCGCGAGGGTTATCTAAAATCAACCGATCTGCCGCCGGTCTCGAAAGGGGCGGCGGCGTGGGTGGATTTTGCAGCCGTGCTTCCCCGCAAAAAAAAACTTTTGCAAGTTGCTTATCGGCGCCGCAAAAACCGTTTGCCCCGGGATTCCGAGTTTGCGCATTTCTGCTACGAAAACGCCGGCTGGCTTGATGATTTTGCCTTGTTCATGGCGGTGAAGGAAAATTTTAACGAAATCGCTTGGGGCCATTGGCCTAAGGATTTGCGCGATCGTCGCGCGCCGGCGCTGGCGGCGGCGCGGAAAAAGTTTCGCGATAAAATTTTGCAGGAAAAATTCATTCAGTATTTGTTTTATCAGCAATGGTCGTCATTAAAACAATATTGCAAAAACCGCCATCTGCAGTTCATCGGCGATGTGCCGATTTATGTCAGCTACGACAGCGCCGACGTGTGGGCCAATCCCGCGCTGTTTAAATTGGATGCAGAAAAAAAACCGCTCGGCGTTGCCGGGGTGCCGCCGGATTATTTCAGCGCGACCGGCCAGTTGTGGGGCAACCCGGTTTATCGCTGGGAGGCTTTGCGCGAAACCAGTTACGTCTGGTGGGCAAAGCGGCTGGAGCACAATCTTAAACTCTTCGATGCCATTCGTCTCGATCATTTTCGCGGTTTTGTGGCCTTTTGGGAAGTTCCCGCCGGTGAAGCCACCGCGGTCAATGGAACGTGGGTGCAGGCGCCGGTGGAAGATTTTTTCAAAACCATGTTTCGGCATCTGCCCAGCTTGAATATCATTGCCGAAGATCTCGGCGAAATCACGCCAGACGTGCGCGAGACCATTCACCGCTTCGGCCTGCCGGGGATGCGCATTGCCATGTTCGCTTTCGGCGAAGAGCTCGCAACCAGCATTCACGCGCCGCATAACTATCCGGAGCATTGCGTGGTTTACACCGGCACCCACGATAATAACACGACGCGCGGATGGTTCAAAACCGAAGCCGGCGCGGCAGGACGCCGGAAACTTGCGGCGTATCTGGGGCGTAAGGTGAATGCCCAAACGATTCATCGTGAAATGATTCGCCTGGCCATGGCGTCGGTCGCCAAAATCGTGGTGATTCCCATACAAGACGTGCTCGGCCTCGACGAAAAGGCGCGAATGAATTTTCCCGGCACGCTCGACGGCAACTGGGGCTGGCGCCTGCGCCCCGGACAATTGACGCCAGCGTTGACCTCAAAGCTCGCGACGATGACGCAAATTTATGGAAGAGTTTAAACTGCACATATGCCAAAGAATCTGAAGCGGGCTGGCGCTCTACTCATTAGCAGCCTCGTCAGCATTTGCTCCTGCGCCCGGCAACTTCCGCCTCCCGGCGGCCCGGAAGATCGCACGCCGCCCCAAATTCTCTCCGTGGTGCCGGAACAGAATACGACGCATGTTTCTCTTTCAATGCGGCCGCGTTTGGTGTTCAGTGAAAAAATTGACCACCAGAGTTTTGCGCAGGCTTTTTTTGTTTCGCCGCCAATGCCGGGCGAGAAGCCGATGCGTTTTCGCTGGCATGGCAAAGAAGTCGAAGTGATTTTTCCCGACTCGCTGCACGCCGCGCGCACTTATGTGATCAACCTCGGCACCGATGTGCGCGACTTGCACGGCAATCGTCTCGCGGGCGCGTTCACGCTCGCGTTTAGCACCGGCGATAGCATCGACACCGGCGAGATTCGCGGCAAGATTTTTTTTGATAACCCGGCGGGCGTTTTAATCATGGCCTATCTCCGGCGCGCGGCGCCCGAGCCGAACCCGGCGCGCGATTTCGCCGATTATTTCACGCAGGCTAATGAGAAAGGCGATTTTTCGCTGTCGCATCTTAGCGACGGTCGTTATCGCCTGTTCGCCGTGCAAGACGGCAGCGGCGACCGGCTTTATAATCACGGCGAGGAACCGATTGGCGTTCCGATTCAAGATATCGTTCTTGCGCCTGCCGCGCGCGAGTATCGTGATTTAAATTTGCGGCTGGCATTGGCCGACACCATTCCACCGCGACTGGCCGGAGCAACGGCGGCGGATCAAACCCATCTCGAATTGACTTTTGAAGAGGAGGTCGCGCCGGCGGATTCAATCTGGGAGCGGCATCTGCGCATCATTAACTCCTCCGGCGATTCGCTGAAAATTCTCGGGGCGAGTCCGCACCCGCTCAATGCCCGGCAAATTCATTTGCTCACGCAACCACAACAGCCGGCGGATTATAAAATTCTTTTTGATAAAATTATTGACGCCGCCGGCAACGAATTGGATTCATTGTCGCGGCAGTCGGAGTTTGCCGGACGGGCGCAGCCGGACACGAGCCGGCCGCGCATTGTGCGCCTGTCGCCGGCGGATAGCAGCCGCAATGTGACCGTGACCACGAACATTGATATGATTTTTTCGGAGATGCTCGCCAATTCGCCAGGGCGCATGAATTTTTCGCAGAAGAAGATTGAAAGTAAAATCGCGCCGCTGGCGGTGTTGGATTCAACGGGTAAATCCGTAAAAGGCAAAGGCGTGTGGCTGAATCCGTTGCAATTTCGTTTTCGACCCGACACGCTGTTAAAAAGCCGCGCGCAGTATTTTGTCAACATTTTTGCGGATTCGACGTTTGACCCGGGCGGCAACGCGCTTTTTGACACGATCAAGCAGATCACGTTCTGGACGATGAATGCGGACACGTTGACGTCGATCAGCGGGACGCTCGCCGAGGCGCAGCCGGATGCCACTGGAACCGTGCATCTCACTTTGAAACAGGTGGGCGCTTTTTCGAGTTCCGGGTTCGGCGCCTCGCCCGCCGCGGCTCGCTCCGGCGTCGAATACTCGCTGATTTTGCCGGCGCCGGGACCGTATCGGTTTGATCACATTCTGCCCGGGCTTTATCAGCTCAACGGTTTTCGCGATGCGAATAAAAACGGGCGTTATGATTTCGGCGTCGCGTTTCCGTTTGTTCCGGCGGAACGCTTCGTGGTCTGGCCGGATACGATGAAAGTCCGCTCGCGCTGGCCGAATGAAGGGAATAATTTTGTGATGCCGTAGAAAATGCGGGAGATTTATTTTTTGCGGGCAGCTAATTTCCTGGCAGAATATCCCGTCTTGCTTCTGCCAAAGTCTCTTGATAAAAGCGGGATTTCTTGAAATCGGAAAACTACGAGTCGCGCATTGCCACTCTCGCGTCGGTTTTGCAAACGAGTTAAACGGTTGCGATGAATCAATTCCTGCGAGCAGCCGAAGCCTTGTTGAGCGCTTGAATTTCTTTCGGCGAAAGTCCCGTTATTTTGGCAATCCGGGCAAGGGTCATCTTTTCCTTCAGTAAAGCTCTCGCAATCTTTTGCGCTCTTTTTTGGCCAACCTCTTCGGCAACATCTTGATAAAACCGGGTTTTTCTAACATCCGTAAGTATCGGCTGAAACATTTTTTGTATCTCCTTTTCAGAAAGTTCAGGAAGTTTGCTCGACAGCAGATTCATGAGCAGGTTAATGATCTCCTGTTGTTTTCTCGGGCTGCGAATTTGACCTGACAGTTGCCGTATAATCTTTTTACCCGTCAAAACCGCATCTTGGTTCGAAGATAATATGATTTGGAATAAATTCAAAGGAAATTTTTTAAGCAGCTCTGGCGGTAATTGATTCAAATAAATACGCAACAGCCTCCCGCTTTCAAAAAATTCCTGATAATGATGATCGATTCCGGGATCGCCGGCCGGTGTTGGAAATACAACCACAGCACGCCAATGATTGGCCAGTTTCTTCTGCCGAAGATAGACGGCGATTTCCGCAAATAACCGCAGGTAAAAATCCCGCTTTTTGCCGAATTGCGCCTCGACGAAATAAATATCATCGTCTAGCGCTTCGGGAATAAATATGCCGTCAAAACGAAAGGATTGCTCTTTCACCTCAACCGCCGTGAATTTATACTTTCGCGCTTTACGCCCGTCTTCTCCAATCAACTCGAAAAAAGCTGAACGGAATTGGCGGAAAAAATCATAAAAGAATTTGTCGGTTTTCATACGGTACCCGCGAGAATTTGATGGTCGAGATTATTTTTCGTAATATAACATTAAATTTATTGAAAGCAACCTCCGTTTAAAAAAGATTCGGTGCGCAGAAATGCGACATAAATTTTTCGCGCGAATTTTTCCACCTCATCTCTTTCCGCATTTTTCTTTCCCGAATGTAGTTGCCCAATGACGAAAAGGTTATTGATCTTCCATGGTTATATAACTAAAACTGAATGTAAAAATCTGATTTACCTCTTTTATTTTTCAGCACTCTGCGGTCATTGTCGGTATGTTAAAGATTGTTTATAATCTCAGTTAAAGTATCACCCACGAACATTGTCTCACCCTAAAACATGGCGCGGGTTTTGGGCGAATTTTTCCTGCCGATTTTTTGCAAAAACCTTCGCTAAGTTCAACATCGAATAGCGTTTTTATTTCAACCCCGTCGGCTGCACTGGTATATCGTTTGCTAAAAAGAACTACGTTTGTATTTAACCTTTGCATGAGTCGTATAGCCGTCGTGTGAATTCCAGGGAGATTAGGATTGATCTCGGTCGGTTGGCGAATTCGTGCAGTAATCCACAGGGGTTGTTCACGCAACTTTGAGACGCATCAGATGGACGCCAAAAGACTTTCTTACCTTGTTCCGAGGATCGTAACAGGGGGATATTCGCAAGGGGAACTGTGTGAGTTTATTAATTTAGTGCAAAAGATTTCGCTCAGCTACCTGAAGTATCAGGAAGTGATCGGCAAACATATTCGCTGGGAACGCCGCGGCAAAAGCGGCGAACTCGAAGATATGGCAATCGATTGCGTTGCCGGCCTCTTCATGCGCAACGAGAATAACGAGTTCGTGCAATTGCGCCGTTACTTCGGGCCTTACCTTGACAGCACGACGGAGTTGAATGACGTTGAATTGTTGATCATGCTGCGGCGGTTGGTGATTAAAAAAACGAAGCAAGAGTTGTCGCGCATTTTTAAAGAACGCGACCCCGAAGGCGCGAAGATCATTCGTAACATTCGCGTCGCCGTGAAAAATGCCAAGGACCTCGGCATCTTTCGCGAGATGGGCCGCGAGTATATTTTCGTCCGCAACGCGGTGTCCATCCGTAGCTTGGCGCTCGCCGAAGCCTACACCGAGGGCCCGAAGAAAAAATTCGGCCTCAAGCCCCTTCCGGGCGGCGTTAAAACCGCTCCCGCCATGGTGAAGGAATCCTATAACGTAAAAGCGGAACAGCCCGTGCGGGTCAATCCCATGCCGGTGATGAAAGCCGCGGACCTGTCCGAAGACGAGCGGATTTACCTCCGCAAGACCAAACCCAGCATTCCGGAAAAAATGCTGAAGAACAATTATTTGGAGCTTTCTACCGCCAAAGATCACGTTTCTACCACGATTCGGAAAATGCTCTCGGTGGTGAAGATCGACGAGCGTTTTCAAAACTTTCTGCCTACCGATGTGGTCGCCCGCCTGATTCGGCACACGAATTTGGAGATGGTGCGCAGCCGCTTGATTTCTCAAATTGAAGACCTCTCGCCGCTCGATTACGTGCGTTTGAAGGAGATCGAGCTCGCCAAGAAAAGAGTGTTGCAGCGCGTTCGGCAAAAGATTCACAGCCAGTATGTCGCCAGCGGCAAAGTCGCCACGGAGAAGGGCGAGATTTATTTTCGCACGCTCGCCGACGTTTTGGACGACATCACCCACAGCAAGAAAATCGAATCCTATTTTCGGCACCTGCGCAAATACATTCCGGATTTGACCCAACGCCGTTACCGCGAAGAAGAACGCACCATTTTTGAGTACCTCGGGAAATTGACGAAAAAATGGTTCCGCGAACTGCTTAAAGAATTACTCTAAAACAATATCGTAATTTATAAACCGCACGATGCCTCGTCGTGCGGTTTAAGATATTTCCTGTCGACAATTACGAAAATGTTTCTATCCCCCATTAATTTTTTTGATGGGGGACGCGGAATATTTTCCGTGAATTGCTGGGATTGTTTGTACCTATCAATACGTTTTAAAAGACCTCGGAGCCGAGCCGCAAGGTTGTAACAAGGTCGGTACAAACACGGTGTACGGAAGTGACCGTGTGTGCAGTGGTCATTCGGTGATATGGATCATCGCCGTAATCCCTAACTTTTCACGACATGAGCATGAACAAAAATCTGTCGCGTTACAGGAGAGCAGTCGTCTCTGGCATGGGGGAGATTGACGAGCATTGCCCCGATTCGGGATCGTTGGAGTACATCCTGCTTTCGGCGCACCGAAACCGGGAACAGTTCGAGCAATTTGAGCAGCATTTCGTGGTTTGCGAAAGCTGCCAAAAACGGATTCGCCTGATTGAGTTGTTTTACGTCATCCTCAATGAAGAAATTCAACAACCGGTTTCGCCGGTCGTCATTGAACTGGCGCAAAAACTGACCGAGCCGCAACAGGCGTAAGCGGTTGTCGAAAATTTTTTCTTGCATGGGTTCGGAGGTGCGGTTGAGAAAACTTGCGGCGCGGCTTTCCTCATTTTGGTGCGCCGCGCGGGCCGGTAATGTTTTTTTCCGGTTTACTGCATCATCGCCGTCCGTCGCCTCTTGATGTGGTGGAATCGTTTTTTATTCGATTCGAACGAAATAAATTTTGTTAACCTCGGGCTGGCGCCATACCCGCCTCAGCGCTTCCTTGCTTGCGTCTGATCAGCCGCGGATAACTTGAGTCAAATCAAGCCAAAATCACGCGGTCTCACCTCGTTTTTTTCTGCTAAAAATAACTTGACAGGTTTGGAGATTTCCTCTATATTGTTTAGTTATGCCGCAACTCAAAGACATTCGCTGTAGTATGTCTTTGGGGAGCATCGGGTTGGTGTAAAATGCTTTATAGCTCTCCCGGCAGCGTTTGCCAGGCAAAACTATTTGGGGAAAAATAATCGAGCTCTCGTTTCAGGGTTAATCAAATAATTCTTTATCACAGCTAACGGCAAATTTTTGCGGCTGGACAAAAATGGACAATCCAACAATTCTCGTCGCAGACGGCGATCCGAAAAATCTGCAGATTCTTCGGGAAAGCCTCGAGGCCTCCGGCTTTGAGGTGATTGTGGCCTCGGACGGCTTACAGGCCTGGCAAAAAATTTCTTCCGACGTTCCCGATCTCATTCTCTCCGAAGTCAATCTTCCCAAACTCGACGGTTTTCAATTGTTGGAAAAATTGAAAGCCGATCCGGTGACTTCCTCTATTCCTTTAATGTTTCTCACCAACCGGCGCGAATTGCAAGATCGGGTGCGCAGCTTGCGCGGCGGTGTCAAGGATTATATGATCAAACCGCTGCATGTGAAAGAAGTCATTGCGCGGGTGCGCATGATTTTGCGCCGGATGGAGCGCATTCGCGAAGAAGAGATTGAATCCACGCGCAAGCTGGCGGGGCGTTTGGAGGAATTTAGCGTGATCGATCTCATCGAAAATTTTGGCATGGAGCGCAAAACCGGCATTTTGGCGCTTTATAATGCCAGCAACAAAAGCGGCGAAATTTATTTTCGCGACGGCGCGGTGATCAATGCCTCCCTGGCCAATTTGAAAGCGGAGAAGGCCGTTTATCAAATGTTGCCCTGGAAACGCGGCCACTTTACGATGACGTTCAAAGAGATCAACGTGCCGGATGAGATTGCGGTGAGTAACCTCGGCCTGTTGCTGCAGGGCTTCAAGCGCATGGAAGAGCGCGAGCGCCTGTTCAAGATGCTGCCGTCGCCGGAAACCACGTTTGTCACCACCGAAACGTTTCGCAATATCGTTGCCCGGCGCGAGCTGACCACGGACGTGGAACGCTTCATCGCGCTCATCGACGGCAAGCGCGATATTTTGCAGGTGATCGACGAGAGCAATTATGACGACATCAAAACGCTCGAGCGGATGGTCAAACTCTATCAGCAGGGTTTCATCAAGCCGAACAAAACCTCGCTGGCCGGCGATGACGACGGTGACATGGTTTCGACGCTGGCCGAGCCGAAAATTATCGAGAAGCTCGATTTTGAGGGCGTTGAATCGCGTTTCGGCGGAGGCTCGTCCGAAAAAGAAAAGTTGCCGCAGTCGTTTCGCGGGCCGAATGTTCCCACTTATACGCCGCCTGAACGCCGGCGCCAAGAAACACCGGGCAGCTCGGTTGAAACCAAACATGACGTGCCGGTGCGGCCTCGCCCGGTAACCCCCATAGTAAAACCACCCGCGCCACCGACCGAGATCATTGGGGCGGATGAATATGATATAAATATGGACGACTTCGGCGAAGACCCGAGTCCCGCAGAGCCGCCGGCTAAAATTGATTTGCGCGATTTAATGCAGCGCCCGACGGCGCTGCCGATTCTCGATAAACCGGTGGCGCCGCGTGAATATGAACCGCCGCCGAAAGTTGAAAAGCCGGTGGCGCGGACGCTGGAGTATGTTCCGCCAGCGCCGGAGGTTGCAAAGCCAAGCTCCGCAATAAAACCGCCGACAATCGACGCGCGCCGGGAATTTCCACCGCCGCCCGTTGATGCGAAAAGTTTGCCGACCGAGGTGTTTCCGGTCGAACCGGAGCTTCCGGAAATTAACACCAAAACGATCATCATCAATTCTCCGGAAGAGATGGAGCAGGCTTTGACGCGTTTACAAAAATCGGAGGCGTCGCCGGTTTCTCCGGCCGCGCCAACGGTGATCGAGCCGGTGCAAATTCGGAGCGAGCCGGTGGCGCTGATGCCAACTCAAATCGAGCCTATCGTTCCACCGAAGCCCTCCGTTGTCGCCTCAACGGAAGCTTTGATGTCGAAAAGGCTCGAACCGACGACTCCCGAGACCGCGGCGCCTGCCACCGTTCAACCGGCCTTGCCGGCGCAACCGATCGATGCGATCACGACGTGTTTAGCGCAATTACTCAAGAATCGTCCGGCGGCTAAACCTAAGTTAGTGATCATCGGGCGCGAAGGACAGCATGTTTCGCCGATGCTGCGCCAAATACTCGGCGCCGAATCTTCCTTGCGCCGCATGCAAAGCGCCGTGTTTCAATATCTCGAAATCGGCGAACGCAAATTGGAAGCCCGGCCGTTTGAGATCATCGGCATTTCGATGGAGCAGCAATTCACCAGATTATTGGACACCGCCGGCGCGGACTTGCTCGGCTACGTGGTGATGATCGAGGCGCATCGCAAAGAGCGCATCGAGTATTTAAGTTATCTCGTCAACATGCTCAACAGTGTTTATCGCCGGCCACTGGGCATCGGCATTATTAAATCACCCGACCAGAAAAATATGTCTCCCGAGACGTTGCGCGATTTGCTCAACATGGGCACGGCGGATTTTCTGCAGGAATGCATGCCGACCGATAAGCTTTCGGTGACGGAATTTTTGCAAGGATTTACCAGCGAGGCGAATTTGCAGCGGTGGAGTGCCCAGAGTAATGCTGGAGGGCAAGCTCAGTAGATATTAAGTTCTGTCGTTAATTGTATTGAAGAAAAGATTTCTCAATTTTTAAGGAAATATGGCTCGTACTAGACCATCTATTTTTGTTGGCTCTTCGACCGAAGGTCTAAAAATCGCCAAAGCGCTCCACGTTCTTCTTGACCCTGCTTGCGAAGTCACTATTTGGAGTCAAGGTGTATTTGGTTTGAGTCAAGGCACACTCGAATCACTTGTTTTGGCACTTGATCAATTCGATTTTGCGATTTTGGTTCTAACGCCGGATGATCTGGGCATCAGCCGCGATCAAATAAATTCTACGCCAAGAGATAATGTTCTTTTCGAACTCGGACTTTTTATGGGCGGTTTGGGTCGTGATCGGACATTTATAGTTTATGACAGGACATCTCATCTAAAATTACCATCCGACCTCGCTGGTGTTACTGCCGCCACCTTCGAGCCTCATTCTTCGGGCAACTTACAAGGTGCTCTCGGAGCTGCTGCAACGCGAATTGAAGAACGGATTGAACGATTAGGAGTGAGAGATAAAGAACGACTGAAGATGTTGTCTGAAGCGGCGCAGGGACTGGACGGCGCTACATCGCAGATGCAAAGATTAATTCAGCTTTTAGCTAGATCTCGTAAAGTCGAATTGGATATTATCTCTGCGCAGTTTTCTCCGTTCATTGCGCCGGATAAGTTGAAGCAAATGCAGCAAGATTTAAGGGATCTCGAAAGTTCTCTTCAATTGGCCAAACAAACTGATACTCAATCGTGAGGTGTCAAATTTACTGCGGAGAATTAAATATGGAATTAACCTTAGAACTGCCGAATATTGAGCCCCTTTCCGAGGTGAGCGGTTCTTACCTCAAAGAAATGCTGATTACGAACCTCTATCATCTTGGCAAACTCTCTGAAAAAGAAGCCCGTGAGGTTTTGGGAAAGACGAGACGAGAGTTCGAAGAGCTTTTGCCCAAATTCGGTTTTTCAATACTTGGCGATTCGGAAGCGAACATTGCCTTCGAACTTAACACCTGAGTTGCATGGCAAAGATCATTGTGAGCAATACCGGGCCGATCATTTCTCTGGAGAAGCTTGATGAAGGGTTTGAGTTTATTCGTAAACTCTATGATCAAATTATCGTTCCGGAGGCAGTTCTGGAAGAACTCGCCGGAGATCGTTTTTCATTTGCAGCAGAGTATTTATATGTTCATGAGATCGATAATCTGCTTGACATTAGACCGGTTTTTGAAATTAGCGATATTCCTGAAATTCATCGATTGGATAGAGGAGAAAAACAGGCGATATCTTTAGCCTATCAACTTGGTTTGCCTCTACTTATTGAAGAAACGATGGGACGTCAAATTGCGTCATCGGCAGGTATTCAGATTTCCGGTATAGCCGGTCAGATTATAAAAGCATTTAAAGAAAATTTAATTTTGCGTGACGAAGCCGCCAGAATGCTAAAAGCGATGTTCGATTCAGGCCGAATCAATCGAAAGATTTATAAGTCTCTGCTTGCCGGATTGAAATGATCGCCTGAACACGAAAACAATACGACAGCGGGCATTATAAAATTATGTCGAACTATTGCGACAATTGCTGAATAAAGGTGCAATTAAATTTATGTAACGACGTCGCGTTGTGATGATTGGAGGAGTTCGTTGTGATTACCGGCATTTATTTTGCTCCATATTTTGCGGCTGCCGCCGTATTGCCGGAGAATATTACAGCGAACCTGTTTGTTGTGAATTATGGATCGAAAAAAAATACTCATTGCGGAGAAGGAACCGAATGACGTTTTGGAGTTGCGCAAAGCTCTGGTCGCCGCGGGCTATGAGGTGCGGATTGCCACCAATGGCGCCGAAGCGTTGACGCTGGCCGAGAACTTTCATCCGGATCTTATTGTTGCCGAGATGCGCCTGCCGCAGATGGACGGTCCACATTTGTTGCATGACGTGCGCAACCTGCCGGCGTTGCAGTCGTTGCCGTTTATTTTAACCGGCAGCCTCAAAACACTGGATGAGCGGGTGAGCGCCATGAAACTGGCGGTGGATGATTATCTGCAAAAGCCGCTCGATCCCGAAGAAACCGTGGCGCGCGTCGAATGCCTGATTCGCGAAGCTGAATTGCGCGCCACCGCGCCGGATCGCCAGACTCGCGGCTTCAGCGGGAGTTTGAGCGAGATGAGTCTTGTCGATCTTTTGCAAACGCTCGAAGTCGGCAACAAAACCGCGGTGATTCGTTTGCGCCACGCCAGCCGCGACGGGATCGTCTTTATTACGGACGGCCAGGTGGTGGATGCGCTGCTCGATGATTTGGAGACGCGGCGAGCGTTGTTGCGTATGTTCACGTGGCGGGAAGGCACCTTTCAAGTTGAGATTCGCGCCCACGAGCGCTCGCGAGCATTTACCATCGCCACGCGGGATTTGATTTCCGAAGGCATGACGCGACTCTATCGCTGGGAACAGTTGTCCAATCAATTGCCGCCGTTGCAATCCGTGGTCAATCTCAATGGCGAGGCGGGCAAAGCCAAATTAACCGACGAAGAAAATGGCTTGCTGCAATTGGTGCGTAAAAACGGCTCACAACGAATTATCGATCTCGTTGAAGAAAGCCAGTACGACGATTTGCGCGCGTTGACGCTGATCAAAAATCTTTACGAGCGGCACGTGCTGCAAGCGTTGCCGTGGACGGATAGTCCGCTCAACGGCGAATCGCGTCCAACCTTGAAGCCGCTGCATAAAAACGGGCAGCTCTCGTCGGATTTGATTAGTGGCGCGTTTCAAGCCATTTTCAAAAAACCGGCGGACGCCACAGCGCGACAACATGATCGCCGGCGCGACGATCGCCGGCAGGATGATCGCCGCAAACACGAGCGCCGGCGCGACGGCCACGATCGCGACAAAAATCATGTGTTCCTGAACAAAAGCGAGTTGATTTTAATTCGTGAAAAGCTGCTGCAAAATAAGTGATGAAAATAAATTTTAATTATGCGCATCGGTGAAATTGCCGTCCTCGGTCCCAGCAATGAAGAAAAACAACTTTTCATTCAGGCGGTTTGCGGGCGGCTTGAGCTGACGCATGAGAATATCGCGTTCGGACGTTTTTCCATCAATGACCAACTGGTTTTGCATCTGTACGGCGTGGCTTTGCAATCCGAGGCGCAGACGGTCGCGTGGGATCTACTCGCCAAAAAATGTCTCGGCTATATTGTGTTATTCTCCTGGCAGGACCCCGGCTCGTTAGACCGCTTTAAGCCGGTGCTCGATATCCTCGCCACCAAATATGAAGCCACGATGATAGTGGCCGCCCATATGCCGGAAGGCGACCGGCCGTTGCCGCCGGCGCTTTTTGAAGATAGCATTTCCCTCACCGCGGCAGGCAAGTTGATGTTCTGCGATGCCCGCCGTCCCGCCAGCGCCCGCAAAGTTTTGCTGGCGTTAATTGACTCGTTGTTGGAAAAGATCGCGTAAAAAGGCAGAGAAAATGAAACGGGTTTATCGCAATATTTCCGAGGCCGTCGGCAACACGCCGTTGATTCGTTTGAATCGCGTCACCGCCGGCATCAAAGCCACGGTTTATGCCAAAGTCGAACATCTCAATCCCGGCGGCAGCATCAAAGATCGCATCGCCTTCGCCATGGTAGACGACGCCGAAAAAACCGGGCGGCTCAAACCCGGCGGCACGATTGTCGAAGCCACCAGCGGCAACACCGGCGCCGGCCTCGCGCTGGCCGCGGCGATCAAAGGCTATCGCGCGATTTTTACGATGCCCGACAAAATGAGCCAGGAAAAAGTGCGCATGCTCAAAGCTTACGGCGCGGAAGTAGTGATTTGTCCGACCGCGGTGCCGCATGATTCGCCGGAAAGTTATCACAGCGTGGCGGCGAAGCTCGTCAAAGAAACACCGAATGCGATTCTCGCCAATCAATATTATAACCCTGAAAATCCGGCGGCGCATTATCGCACCACCGGCCCGGAAATCTGGGAGCAGACTGACGGCAAAATCGATTATTTCGTCTGCGGCGTCGGCACCGGCGGCACGATCTCCGGCGCGGCGAAATATCTCAAAGAAAAAAATCCCGCCATCAAAGTCATCGGCGCCGATCCCGCCGGCTCCGCGCTGCGCGAGCATTTTTATACGCGCAATTTGGTTCACGGCCAACCCTATAAAGTTGAAGGCATCGGCCAGGAAATTATTCCCGGCACTTTGCACTGGGAATATGTCGACGAAGTTTATACCGTCGGCGATAAAGAATCGTTTCTCGCCGCGCGCCGTCTCGCCCGCGAAGAAGGCTTGCTCGTCGGCGGCTCCTCCGGCAGCGCCGCGCACGTCGCGCTAAAAGTCGCGCGCGAGCTTCCTGCCGACAAAATGATGGTCGTCATTCTTCCCGACACCGGGAAATATTATCTCTCCAAATTTTACTCCGACGAATGGATGAAGGAGAATCGCTTTCTCGATATCGAGCGCGCGCTGGTGCACAATCTGTTGAGCGCCAAACATCAAGGCCTGCCCTCGCTGATTTCCATCGCGCCCGCGGCCACCATCCGCGAAGCTTTAAAAACGATGGGGACTAAAAATATTTCGCAGTTGCCCGTGATCGACGAAGGCAAGTCCGTCGGCAGCCTCGAGGAAAGCAATGTAATGGGCCGCGTGTTGGAAAGCGCCAACCTGATCGACCAGCCGGTGCGTACGGTGATGGAACCAGGTTTCCCGGTTGTCCAACACGATGACACGCTGGAGCACACCAAATATTTGCTGGCGCGACGCTATGCCGCTATTCTCGTGCAGGAACACGGCCAGCTCGTTGGCATCATCACGAAATCGGATTTGATTGATTTCTTGGCGTAAAAGCTGGTCGCTGGTTTCTCGTTACTGATCACTGAACACTGATTACTTACTTTTTCTCACGGAAGGGAGAATATGGGTTATCAAACCGACGCAGTTCATGCCGGGCAACATCCGGACGAAACCACCGGCGCGGTGATCGTGCCGATTTTTCAAACGGCGACCTATGCGCAGGAAGCGCCGGCGGTGCACAAAGGTTATGAGTACGGCCGCACCGGCAATCCAACGCGCCTCGCTTTGGAAAAAAATCTGGCGGCGCTCGAACGCGGCCAATTTGCCTATGCCTTCAGCTCCGGCATGGCCGCGACCTCGACCATCTCCCAGCTTTTAAAAGCCGGCGATCACGTCGTCTGCACCGCGAATGTTTACGGCGGCACCGCGCGTTATTTCCGCCAGGTTATGGGGCCTTTCGGTTTGCAATTTGATCTCGCCGACACCTCGCAGCTTGCCAACCTCGAACGCGTCTGGCGCCAAGAAACGAAAATGCTCTTCGTCGAAACGCCGACGAATCCGCTGTTAATCATTTCCGATCTGCGCGCGTTGGCGAAATTCTGTCACGATCGCCAAGCGCTGCTCGTCGTTGACAACACGTTCATGAGCCCGTATTTCCAGCGGCCGCTCGAGCTCGGCGCGGATATCGTCGTTCATAGCACCACGAAATTCATCAACGGCCACAGCGACGTGGTCGGCGGCATCATCGTCACCAATCGCGCGGAAATCGCCGAGCGTCTCGCCTTTCTGCAAAACGCCGTCGGCGCGGTGCCAAGTCCATTTGATTGCTGGCTGGTTTTGCGCGCGACGAAAACGCTGCCGCTGCGTATGCGCCAGATCAACGCGAATGCGATAACGATTGCCGAATTTCTCAGCAGAGAAAAACGCCTGCAAAAAGTTTATTATCCCGGCTTGAAAAACCATCCGCAACACGACCTCGCGCGCCGGCAGCAACTTGATCCCTACGGCCAACCGGGTTTCGGCGGCATGATTTCATTTGACCTTCCTGATTTTGACAGTGCCAAAAGATTTCTCACCGGCATCAAACTCTTTACGTTAGCCGAAAGCCTCGGCGGCGTCGAAAGCTTGATTTGCCACCCGACTTCGATGACGCACGCCTCCGTTCCGCCCGCAGAACGCCGCCGTATTGGGCTGTCGGATGGCCTCGTCCGGCTCGCGGTGGGTATTGAGGATGTTGAAGATTTGATTGCGGATTTGCAGGAAGGGCTGGCGAAGCTTTAAAAATAGGCTTTGATTTTTCGATAAATTGGCTTTATCATTAATTCAGCACCTATTTCATTCGTTTGCAAATTTACCAGACTGAATTATTGTTCTCACATGGCAAACATTTTTGAAGCCTATCTCAAAAAAATCGAAGCCGACTTGAAAAGCGGCAAGGCCACTGAGCACACCTATCGCCCGGCGCTGGAAATGCTACTGGAGTCGTTGGCCGATGGCATTGACGCTGCCAATGACCCCAAACATATCGCTTGTGGCGCACCTGATTTTATTGTTGCGCGCCGCAAAGTCCCTCTCGGTTACGTCGAAACGAAAGAACCCGGCACAGATCTCGATAAAGCCGAAAAGTCTGACCAACTCAAACGCTATCGCGAAGCGCTCGGCAATCTGATCATGACCGACTATCTGGAATTTCGCTGGTACGTCAACGGGCAACATAAACTCACGGCCCGCCTTGCTACAATCGTCGATGAAAAAAAAATGCTTCATCATCCCGAGGGGATCGTTAATACAGGGCGGTTACTCAAAGCATTTTATCAAACTGAAGTTCCCGTCATAAACACACCGCGCGACTTGGCCGAGCGCATGGCGCATATAGCAAAACTCCTCCGCGAGTTGACCTTCAACACGCTGCAAGCTGAAGGCGAAAGCGCCGGGGCACTCCATAAACAATTCAAAACCTTTCAAGACTATTTGCTCCCCAATCTCAAGTCCGGCGAGTTTGCCGACATTTATGCGCAAACGCTGGCTTACGGTTTATTCGCTGCCCGCGTCAGCGCTCCCAGGGAGGTTCAATTCAACCGTTCTTCCGCATACCAGCACCTTTCGGCCAATCGCTTTCTGCGCAAATTGTTTTTGGATGTCGGCGAAGAGTTGGAAAACACGCTGATCGCGCCATTTTTAGATGATCTCGCCTCACTATTAGCCCGCGCCGATTTAGCCGCCATTCTCAAAGACTTTGGCAAACGCACGCGCACCGAAGACCCCGTCGTGCACTTCTACGAAACTTTCCTTGCTGCGTATGATCCCAAACTCCGCGAAAGCCGCGGCGTGTATTACACCCCGGAGCCGGCTGTTCAATTCATTGTCAACTCGGTGGATTGGCTGCTGCGAAATCGCTTTGACCGCCCGCTGGGGTTAGCCGACAAAGACGTTCATTTACTTGACCCGGCGACCGGCACGAGCACGTTTCTATATTTCGTAGTGCGCGTCATTCACGATACGCTGATGAGCAAAAAGCAGAGCGGCGCCTGGCAAGAGTACGTTCATTCTCAACTTTTGCCGCGCTTGTTTGGCTTTGAATTGCTGGTGGCGCCGTATGTGATGGCGCATTTAAAAATAGGCTTATTGCTTAGAGAGTTGGGCTATCAGTGGGGTAAAGATGATCGGTTAAGAATCTATTTGACCAACGCGCTTGATGAAGGCGTCCCGCATGCTGAAACGCTGGGTAACCTGGGCTGGTATATCTCGCAAGAAGCCAACGAAGCCGCGCAGATAAAGAAGAACACGCCGATCATGGTAATCACGGGCAATCCGCCCTATTCCGGCCACTCGGCCAACAAGGGTGAGTGGATTGCCAAACTGGTGCGCGATTACTATTTCGTGGACGGTCAACCTTTAGGTGAGCGCAATCCTAAATGGCTGCAGGATGACTACGTGAAGTTCATTCGTTTTGCACAGTGGCGCATTCAGCAAACCGGGCATGGCATTTTAGCATTTATCACGAATCACAGTTATCTGGACAACCCGACCTTTCGAGGAATGCGTCACCATTTATTGAAAACGTTTGACGAGATATATGTACTGGATTTGCACGGCAACGCCAAAAAGAAAGAGCGTACACCTGACGGGGGCAAAGATGAGAACATTTTTGATATTCAACAGGGCGTGGCGATTTTGCTGGCCGTAAAGTTGCCGACGAAGAAAGGCTCGCCAGGCATGGCGCAGATGCATCATGCCCATCTTTATGGCGAGCGTGAAGAGAAATACGTTTTTTTGGAAAACCACCACGCGGGTTCAACAGAATGGACGCGATTGCAACCTGTTGCCCCGGCTTATTTCTTTATACCGCAGGAATTAAAGCGGCGCAAAGAATATGAGCGCGGGTGGAAAATTACGGAGGCGATGCCCGTCAATTCTTTGGGGGTCACTACGGCGCGTGATGAATTCGCCGTTGCGTTCGAGCGCAGAACTTTAGAAAAGCGGATTGCCGAGTTAGTCGGTAAAAGTAAAACCGATTCGCAGTTGTTGGAAGAGTACGGTTTGCACAATACGGAGAGTTGGAACATCTCAAAAAGCCGGACGCGGCTTCGTCGTGCCCGTCAACCGGAAGCTTTATCTCATTACAACTATCGACCCTTCGACACGCGATGGACATGCTATGACTCCGCTATTCTGGAACGTGACCGGAGTGAAGTGATGAGCCATTTGCATAATCAAAACAATCTCGCTCTCGTTACCTTGCGGCGTTCGCGTGGACAAGAAGCATGGAACTTTGCGTTTATTGGCGAATATCCGGTTGACAAATCTTTCATCACTTCTCTTGACAATGCCTTTGTTTTTCCTCTTTATCTATACCCAAATGGCGACTACCCGCCGTCGCTTTTTGACCATGAAAACGGGCGACGGCCCAATTTATCCGAGAAATTCATAGCGGACTGTTCTCAAAAATTGGGTTTAGCTTTCATCCCCGATGGCGCGGGTGACTTGAAAAAAACTTTTGGCCCGGAAGATGTTTTCAACTACGCTTATGCCGTCTTTCACTCTCCCACTTACCGCGAACGCTACGCCGAATTTTTGAAGATCGAATTTCCGCGCCTGCCGCTCACCTCCGATAAAAAGCTGTTCGCTAAACTCGCCGCTAAAGGCGCGGAACTCGTGAGCCTTCATTTGCTCAAATCGCTGGCGCTGGACAATTTTATCAGCACTTATCCCATAACCGGTGATAACGTCGTTGAACGCGTCCACTATGAGAAAAAGAAAGTATGGATAAACGGCGCCCAGTATTTCGGCAGTGTGCCTGAAAACGTGTGGGAGTTCAAAGTCGGCGGCTATCAAGTCTGTGACAAATGGCTAAAGGACCGCAAAGGCCGCGCCCTGAGCAACGACGATCTCGCGCATTACCAGCGCGTCGTTGTTGCGCTAAAGGAAACCATGCGTGTCATGGCGGAGATTGGAAAAACCATTCCAGGTTTCCCGTTATAATGGCATAAGGTAAACACAAGCATCTGTCGTCGACTGTCATAGTATGCCGAAATAATGAACATTTTGCTTGCAAAGCTTTTTTCGTTTCGGTTCTCTTTTCGCTGCGCGGTTTTTCTCTTTTTATTCCAACTCTCCGCCATTGCGCAAAATCCCGCCGGCATCAATTGGCATTATCACAGCTCTGCAAGTTTTGTCGTTGCCTATCGCGAGGCCGATCAAACCCTCGCGATTCGCGTTCTCGGTGAATTGCAGGAACAACAGCGGCAACTCGCGCAGCGCCTCGCTTATCAGCCGCGCCAAGTGATCACCGTTTTTCTCTGTCCCACGCAATATGTTTTCGACCACATGACCGGCGGCGGTGTGCCGCACTGGGGCGAAGCCGCGGCCAACACGGCGAAATGGCGGATTTACTTAAAAACCCCGGCCGCAAGTAACACGCGTGAATTATTGCCCGCCACGGTGACGCACGAGCTGGCGCATCTTTGTTTGGCGGAACTGGCGCTGCCGCATACGCTGCCGCGCTGGTTTAACGAAGGCGCGGCGATTCTCCTTTCCAATGAAGCCCGTCCCGCCGATCCCATTCTGATCTCTCGCGCGCTGCTCACCAATTCGTTGGTTGATTTTGAAGAAATCGACGATCTCCTCTCGTTTCCGAATGTCCGCGCGGCACTGGCGTATGCGGAGAGTTATCAGGCGGTGAATTTTATGACGCAGCGGTTTGGCGAAGACGCCATCACAAAATTGGCGCGCGCTTTCGCGAGGCAAAATCAGCCGCGGCAAGCGTTCCAAGCGGCTTTCGCGGAGGATTTGTGGAATTTTGAAACCGAATATTTTGATGCTTTGCGCCAACAGTTTCGTTGGTATTTTTTGCTGGACGAATCTTTTCTGTTTGGCGGGATCATTTTGATTCTTTTGGTCGCCGGATTTTTGCTAACCCGCTGGCGCACAAAGAAAAAAATACAAGAATGGGAAGCGGAAGACAGAATTGCGGAAGAGTCGTTGCCGCCAAAACCCGACGACAATAGCAGCATTGAACCCGGGTAATTTTTAAACCACCACACACGAGGCACCAAGACACGAAGAAAAGCTTTATGATATGGCCTATTGCTTTTTTGTGCCTTCGGGTCTTGGTGGTTAAGAAAATTGTTTAGCAGTCCCAAAACTCTCAGATTTTTTTCTGAGTTTGAGTGCGTTAGCAATTATAGCACAATGCGAAAGCGCGTTCCCTTGCCTTCTGCACTCTCCACCTCAATGGCGCCGCCGTGTTCTTCAACAATACGTTTCACCATCACCAAGCCCAGGCCGGAACCTTCGCGTTTGGTCGTAAAATTCATTTTAAAAAGATTTTCGCGCGCGGCGGCGGAAAGGCCCGGGCCGTTGTCTGCAATCTCCAGCACCGCGCGTTCGTTTTGCGGACGAGTTAAAACTTTCACCTCACAACGGCGGTTCGGCGTCGCTTCGATTGCGTTTTTCAAAAGATTATTCAACAAGCGCTTGATCTGCTCGCGATCAAGCGGCCGCGCCGGCAAGTGCGGCGCGAGGTCAAGATGAATTTGCACACGCTCGGAGCCGTACAATCTCGCGGTTGTTTCGACGATTTCATTTAACTGCTCCGGCGCCGGTTCGGCTTTCGGCAAACGCGCAAACTCGGCAAATTCGTCGGCGAGATGGCGCAATCCTGCCAATTCGGCCTCAATACTTTGGAACGACTCGTTAATCACGGCGGCATCATGGCGATCCGTATTGACGGCGGTGAATCTTTGCCGCAGGCGAAACAGCGCCATTTGCAACGCGGTCAACGGATTCTTGATTTCGTGCGAAACCTGCCTCGCCACTTCGCGCCACGCGGCGAGCCGCTCCGCGGCCAGCAATTGGTTGCGGCTCATTTGCAAATCGCCAATCATTTGATTAAACGAATTAACGAGCACGCCGATTTCATCCCGCGCCTGAATGTTCGCGCGCACCAGCAAATTGCCGCCGGCAACTTCGCCCATCGTTGCCGTCAGACTTTCAATGGGCCGGCTCAACGCTTGGGAAAACCGCCGCGCCGCATAAACGGAAAACGCGCTGAGCAAAAGCACTAACAGCGCCGCACCGCTCCACAGAATTTTATCGCGTAAAAAACGCTCTTTCATCAGCGCCAGCGTGTTATAAACCCGCGCCGCTTCGGTGATTTTTTGCTTCGTTTTGATCAAATGCGGATCCACCGGAAAACTCAACAGCAACATCTCCGCGGCTGCGAAGGGCTGCCCATTGTCGCGCACCGTGTTGGAGAAGTGCGGCAGCCAGACCTCGCAGGAAATCATCTGCGCCGAATCGCTGCCGGCCGTTTGGCGTTGAGGGTTTTGCAATTGGCTGCCCGTCTGCCCCCACCGTTCACTCATTTGATCCGCGCCGAACGCCAGCCCGCGTTGCCGGCGGCTCAGGTCGGCGCCGACCGCAACGAGCAGTTGTATTTGCATGTTTTGGCGTTGCCAGAGCAAGCAGAAATCAACGTCCCATTGTGCCAGCAGCCCGGGGGTGAGCGGTTCGCGCCGCGCGGCTTGTTCGAATAAGCGCGCGCGTTCTTCAAGTTGAAACTTGATCGCCTCCAGCCCCAATTGCAGCGATTCCTGCATTTGCGGCATCAATAAAAATTGCATACTACCGGTGTACAACGAACTGACGAGGAAAATCAAAGGCACGGCGGGGACCAGGGTGAAGAGCAGAAAAAAAATGGTGAGCCGAACTTGAAAGCGGCCCGAGGGCCTCGGAAAGCGCGCACTTTTTTTAAATAAGAAACCAGGCCGCCACCACAGCAAACTCAGATAACCGGCGAGAAGAATGAGGGTGCCGGCAAACCAGAGGAAAAAAATTTCCATTGGGGATTCTATTCGTGCGAAAAAGATCTTTAAAAAACCCGCCCCAACGGATTGAAAACGACCACCGGATAAAAATTAAATTTAAAAATTCGCTGGCCGCTTTTTATCCGTTGGAAATTTTTATCAGTGTTTAGATAAAAATTGGCTTCTACCCCACCAGACGTTTGCGCTTAAGTAAATATTGCATCAGCGCCTGATCAAAATCCATCGCCGTGTCCAGCAACTTATAGTCGATTTGATTTTCGCGGCATTGGCGTTTGAACCAGGCGAGATAGTCGTCAATTTCCTTTTGCACGGCGGCGCGCAGATGATGGGGCTGCGTCGGCAACTGCACGCCGGACTCGACGTCTTGAAAGATCGCGTCGTCGCGAAAATTGAAACGGTAATCCAACGGATCGAGAATTTGAAAGACGAGCACTTCGTGTTTGCGGTGCCGAAAGTGTTTAAGCCCCGCCAGCATTTGCGCCGGTTCGCTGTCCAAATCACGCGGCAGAAAATCCGACAGAATGATGATGAGGCCGCGGCGCTTGATCTGCTCGGCGATTTGATGCAGCGACGTTGTCCAATTTGCCATGCCGGCGGGTTTGGCATTTTCCAATTCGCCGAGCAGCGGCGTTAAATAACTTTTAACTGATTTGGGCGGCAGATAGCGATTGATCTTTTCATTGAACAGCATCATCCCCGCGGCGTCGCGCTGATGAATCATCAGATAACTCAGTGCCGCGGCAAGATAACTCGCGTAAGCGAATTTGCTCACTTTGCCGGCGTCGACAATGCCCATCGACGCCGATTGGTCGAGCAGAATGTAGCATTTGAGATTCGTCTCTTCTTCAAATTGCTTCACATAATAACGATCGGTCTTGCCGTAAACTTTCCAATCGACGTGGCGAATCTCATCGCCCGGCATGTACTGGCGATGCTCGGCAAACTCGACGCTGAAGCCGTGATACGGGCTGCGATGCAAGCCGGTGATGAAGCCTTCGACCACCAACCGCGCGCGCAGATGCATGTTGGAAAGCCGCGAGATCGTGGCGGGATGGAGGTATTTTCTATAAAGGGGTTCTGAGGACATTTCAATTTTTCTGTTGCACGGTTCGAATAAATGTGCTAATTTACTTCGTATATTTCATTGGTTTGGAGCAAGATCATGAATCTCACTTTGCAAGAAATCCTGGACGATTTGCACGCTGCCGAACGCGAACTGCAAGAATATGAAAAAAAATACAGTTTGCGGTCGGAATTTTTTTACGACTGCTATCAAGCCGGACTGGTCGAAGACGATGGCAGCAATTCCGATATTCACGCCTGGGCAGGCATTTTTGAAATAAAGTGTGATCTTGAACGTCGATACAAGAAATTGATTTTCCGTCAAAAGTCGTTCGGCGAAAGCGTCAAAGCTTTGAGCACTCATGGCGTGGTCGCGGGATAAATACGAAACCTACATCTATTCTATCCAGGCGCTTTCCTCTCATATTCAAGCCAGCAACCTGGTTTTGATTCGCCGTGGAAAGTTCTGGGCTGAAGTAGGAGGAACTATTTCATTCGATTCGGATATTACTCTTGAAGTGAGAGAAATTTTGTACTTTACTTCTGCGGCGTTTATTCAGAAGTATAGTTACAATGTCAAAAAAAATGCGGAAATTTTGTATTGGTACGATTCACAAGAACATCCAAACGATCCGAATCTCCAATCCACACATCCGCATCACAAACACATTCCGCCGGATATCAAACACCATCGCATTCCCGCGCCCGGAATTTCATTCAGTGAACCCAATCTCACTTTCTTGATTCGCGAGATCGAAAGCCAGTTTTTTACGAATAACTGATTTACTTCCTTCCCTCCTCCAGCAACCGCTCAACAATCTTCACCGCATCGACGCCTTCCGCATCCGCATTAAAATTAGTGACCAGCCGATGGCGCAACACCGGCGTGGCCACGGCGCGTACGTCGTCGATGTCCGGCGTCGGGCGCCCGTCGAGAATGGCGCGGGTTTTGGCGCCGAGAACGAGATATTGCGAGGCGCGCGGTCCGGCGCCCCACGTAATCCAGTCTTTGATGAATTGCGGCGCGCCGCTTTCATTCGGCCGGGTTTTGCGCGCGAGATGAACGGCGAAGTCAACCACGTTATCGGCCACCGGAACCTCGCGCACCAGTTTTTGCAATTGCGTGATACGCTCGGCGTCGAGAACGATTTTGAGCGCAGCCTCGCGTCCGCTCGTCGTGGTTTTCACAATCAGTTTTTCTTCTTCCAGGCTCGGATAATTCACCCACAGATTGAACATGAAACGATCAAGCTGCGCTTCGGGCAAGGGATACGTGCCTTCCTGCTCGATCGGATTTTGGGTGGCTAAAACAAAAAACGGTTCTTCCAGCTTGAACGTTTCGCCTGCCGCCGTGACTTCGTGTTCCTGCATCGCTTGCAGCAACGCGGCCTGGGTTTTCGGCGGCGTGCGGTTGATTTCATCGGCCAGCACAATATTCGCAAACACCGGCCCGCGCACAAACTTGAAAGATTTGCGGCCGGTGCCCATATCCTCTTCAATGATTTCGGTGCCGGTGATATCGGACGGCATCAAATCCGGCGTAAATTGAATACGGCTAAATTTGAGCTGCAACACTCGCGCGAGCGTGCTGATGAGCAATGTTTTGGCCAGGCCGGGCACACCAACCAACAGGCAATGCCCGCGCGCCAAGAATGAAATCAGCAGTTCATTAATGACCTGACGCTGCCCGACAATGACCTGGCTCACTTCCTGCACAATCATGTCGCGCGCTTCTTTCATTTCCTGTATAATCGACAAATCCTTTGCTGCGGTGTTCATGGGAATATTGGGATCCTTTCACAGGTATTTATAAAAGCAGAGGCGGATAAAAGTTTTACGACTCAAGTTTATAAAATAACCATTGCGGCCAGAAAAAGCAACGCTTTTCACGATTAAAAAATTGCAATGAATGCATGCAGAAAAGACGGAACCGGGGCGCGGGTGTTCAAATGTTAACTAAATTTGATCGAACGGTTCCAACTTTTCCTTGCTTTGTTATGTCTACTTAATTAAATTGACTTAACCGCAATGAGAATCAACCTTGATAATCTTCGCAGGAAAAACATGGCCAGTCAAAAATCTCGGCGCGGGGAGCACTGGATCGAGGTTGGAAGGAATACATTTCAGCTGGTTTATAATGTCATCAACGTCATCGCCATTGTGGCGGCGGGCGGCGGGCTGGTTTTTGCCTATCGCAACGAGTTGCAGTTCGGGCTGATGGCGATTGCCATTGCCGTCCTTTGTTTTGCCATTCTCCATTTTTATAAACAGAATCTGCAGGAAAAAGGCGTGGCGCTCTCCAATCCGCATCTCTGGATTGACGAGGATCAGATGCTGGTGCGGGTTTATAAAGACCGGCGCGTGGTGCGGCATCAGTATGATTTTCGCGCGCTGCGGAAGGTTGACCGCTATCTGTTCAAATTTTTCTGGTCCGGCATCGGCGAGGCGCGCGTGGTCTGCGAAGCCGCGCCGAATGATGCGCTGGCGCCGATTCCCGATCCGAACAACATTCCCAAATGGCGGCGGTATGTGCTGCTGTTCGCCGAGCCGTTAAAAAAACGCGAGACCAAACAGATCACGCTGACCTACGAGCTGATCGACGAGAATCATCGCGCTTTTCCCTATCAAGAGGTTTCGTTTGCGCACGTTGCCGGCTGCAGCAAATTGAGTCTGCGCTTGCAGTTTTATCAGCCGGTTTTGCCCGAGCGGGTTTATCTGACGAAATACAGCGCGACGCGCGAGCTGTTGAAACGTGAAGAAATTCCGGTCACGGGTGAAGAAGAAAATTCGTGCGAGTATTTTGTGGAAGTGGAGCCCGAGCGCGGCGCGAAATATCATGTGGAATGGGAAAGCGGGGCGTAGCGCGGCACTCGTCGCAACCAAATGGCAGAATCTTCACGGCTTGGCGCAAAACTCTCTGCGCCGGTTCGACTCGGCTGCCGTTTGTTTTCTCAAATAATTCTTCTTTATGAAATTATTTTTTCGTATATTGGAATAGGTGGCGGCGTTATACCCGCCGACGTCTTGAGGGTGACTCGATCAAAACGACAAAGGAGAATCCATGTTTGCAGAAAATAATACGCTGACCCGGGTTAAAGAGCGCGACGCCGTCAACAGGTATATGACGAAGAATATGTCTCGTGATGAAGTTGTTGTTGATCGGGAGACCGGATTGATGTGGCAGCAAGCCGCTTCGCCGGAACACATGCTCTACAATCTGGCCGCGCAGTGGATCAATAATCTGAACAAGCGCGGCTTTGCCGGCTACAGCGATTGGCGGCTACCGACATTGGATGAAGCGATGACGCTGATGGCGCAAGCCCCCAATAGCGCGGGATTGTATATCGATCCGGTTTTTAATTCCAAACAGCGCGCGTGGATGTGGACGGCGGATAGAGGGGAAGCGGATTCGGCGTGGTATGTCAATTTCAACTATGGCTATAGCCGATTGAATCGGATCAAATCCAGCAGCAACCAAGTTCGGGCGGTGCGGCGGCGGTAAGTCAAACCTCCATTTTTATCACCATGGCTGTAACCTCATCCTGCCACTTGCCTTGATGGTCGAAGGCAAAGATCGTTTGGTAAATCATCTCTAAAAATATTTGATCGGCGCGCCGTGCACCAAAAGGTTTTTGGGTTGCATCACCGACGGGCTGTTGCTTAATGATAGATTCTCACCGGCGTGGGCGCGAGCGCAAAAACTTTGATGGCGCCGTCCGCGACGACGAACTTCGGGCAGATCATCTGCAGCATGGTTTTGACGTTCTGGAGCATATTGCTTAAAGTTTCTAAAGCGGCGCCGCTCGTCGTAATCTTGCCAATGTACTCATCGTCGTCAATTTGCATGACTTGCAAATATTCGGGATTCTTCTCGTTGAAAAACGCCTTCATCGAGGCCGGGCTGGAATCGAGCTGGTCACGCAGCCGTTCATTGACCTTCACCCCCACAAAAATCGTGTTGTCTTTGCTTTGCATATTTTTCTCTAAGCGACTTTTTTCAGAAGTGCGGGTTGTTGTATGGAAATCTTGACCATTTGTTTGCTGCATTCGAAGCGAAAATCGGTTTTGGCTATTTCCAACAAGCGAATTTGACAAATCAAACAGAGATGGTATTTATGCGGCTCGTAAGGCAAATCCAGCGGCTGGCGCACTTCGTGAAGATAGCATTTCGTTCTCGTCGTGGTTGGCATGGGGATCGTCTCCTGTCATTTCATTTAAATTTTTTACCGCAGCTCGGCAATTAGAACTTTACCAATGAGCGCTTGAATTTTAGCACAAATGGTTTTAGGCGACCGGCCCTATCGGTGCAAAGGCGCTAGCGGCGAGGCGGTGGCGCGTCTGAGCATCTCGCCGCAATCGACACAGAAAAGGTTTTGATTGCGCCGGCTTCTGGCATGGTTACCCTCGTTGCATCGTCGCGTCGCTATGCGCGCATTGACCACGGCGCCGCATTGCGGACAACAGCGGACCGGCGATTCCGCGCGGCGATGATTCAGATTGGTGCAGGAAGTGGGCGTCATTCTTATCTCCTTGAAGCGTTCTTTTAACTAATGTGGAGCGCCGGCAGGGCTTACAGTATTGAAGTTTCCGGCGCCGTCGACTGCTTGGCCACCTCAGCCAAAATGCTCGCCGAAAAACGCATGCCGAAAGATTCCAACTTTTTTAGCACACTATCCGTCTCGGCGAAGTTATCATCATCAATAAGGGCCGACTCAAAAGAAAAGCCTTGCACGCGCTCTGCCGGTCCGCTCCACACGGTTAACCATTGATACTTCCGCCGGTCTTTCGTGCCTTTGAGGAGGCGTTGGCTCGTCAGCAAAGCCTGCGCGTTCCCGCCGGGCCCCGCATACTTTTTTCCGAAAAACGGCAACAGTTCTACGGCCACGAACTTTTCAAAATCATCTTCCTGCACTCCGGGGTGGAGCTTGATCGGATCGTTACGAAATACGGTGTTCATGATAAAATTCTCATTTCTTGAAAATGCGGTTAACCCAACGAGTCGTTATAGGTTCAACAATATGCACCTTAACGCCTGGCCTCCCGAATAGCGCCAAGCAGCGACGCCTCGCCGAGCTTGGCGAGGCGCTTTTTTTTCTTGCCGGATTCGTACAAGCAAGCGGCGTCACCATTGGCTTGCAGCGTGATAATTTTTAGCCGTGGTTGTTCCGCCAGTAAATGGCGGCAGATTCCTGGTTCGCCCT
>Ga0247727_10003934_pt1 | contig 32238 bp, 33 predicted proteins | sample WisWelCaveWW1625_FD_202498 | JGI IMG/M metagenome (GOLD analysis project Ga0247727, IMG submission 202498) | Biofilm microbial communities from Wishing Well Cave, Virginia, United States - WW16-25 | ecosystem: Environmental > Aquatic > Deep subsurface > Groundwater > Cave microbial mat | place...
CGAAACATTGGATCGATGGGCACGACGGAATCGCCAAACCACACCGGCGAGAGGTCATTTCTCTCAAATCGGTCGCCCATCCGCGGACAACAGCTCAAACACCAATTTTGTCAGCAGCCTGTTAGCCGCCTTTTTCACTAAACCACTACCGCGGATCTTCGCGATCTTGCGCGCAGCCTCCCTCTGCAGGCTAGCGATCCTCGCCAAATGGGGACGGAGTGGTTTCTGGAAGCTCAATCACCCGACTCCCCGGCGGTGGTCGGAAGCGAAAGAGATCCGCTTCGGGATTCTGATTGATCTCGATCGCATCGAGTTCCACCCGTGTCTCGTTACCAAAGAGATCAAAGATGCGCGTCTCTACTACGAAACCCGTTGTTGCTTCCACGGCGATTTCCAACCGCTCATAGCTAGAAGGCTCGCGCGGAACAAGCCCGAGGCGCGGACGCGACCCTGAACAAGACACCTCGTTGATCGAAAAAGCCTCTCGCAGATCTCCATCGCCCAAGAGAAATTGAATCGCGGCTCCGGAGAGAAAACCGCTGCCGACCGGCAGGCGCTGGGCTTCGCGGGTCTCTGCGTCGTAGATCCACAGTATTTGTCCATCACTTACAACGAAAGTCTCTTCCGGCGTCTCGTAGGCCCAGCGCATTCGACCCGGTTTGGCAAAAACCACGCGACCACTCGATCTCTCCGCTGCAGGATCCTCTACCCCGCTCGCGATTCCCAAGCTCACGGCCCAGGTGGTCTGCACAAAGCGCGCACGCAGATCGCGGATACCGTCGTAGCGTGCCTGCACCTTCTGGACGAGTGCTTCCGTGCAAGGAGTGACGCTTGTAGCAGCCGGCGGATTCGCAGTCGCTCCCTCGGCACCCGCCGGTAGCGAGCGCAATCCAAGGCCCGCAAAGCAGACGAACGCACAACAGGCGCCGATCTTTCTTCGCGCCAACCTATTCGACATCCGGTGACCGAGCAAAGACCTCGCGCGGTTTAACACCGATCTGGGGTCCGATAATGCCTTCTTCTTCCATGCGCTCGATCATGCGCGCTGCGCGGTTGTAGCCGACCTTGAGCCGTCGCTGCAGGTGCGAGATCGAGGCGTTGCGCGTGCGAGCGATGAGGTCCACGGCCGCATCGAACATCTCATCGACTTCGCCGCCGCTCTCTTCTTTGCGTTCGCTCTCCTGCTTTAAACGCAGCAGCGTGTCATCGAAGACCGGCGCTCCTTGTTCGCACAAAAACGCGACTAGCTCGGAGACTTCTCTCTCCGAGACGAAGGCACCGTGCAGACGCTGAAGCTTCGATGTGCCAGGGGGTAAAAACAACATGTCCCCCTGACCCAGCAGATGTTCAGCACCGTTGTGATCAAGGATGGTGCGCGAATCGGTCCGGGAAGACACTTGGAACGAGATCCGCGACGGGAAATTGGCCTTGATGACGCCGGTCAACACGTCCACACTCGGCCGTTGGGTGGCCAGCACAAGGTGGATGCCCGCCGCCCGCGCCATTTGAGCCAAGCGCTGCAGCGACTCTTCCACATCGCGCGCGGAGACCACCATTAAATCGGCTAGCTCGTCGATCACAACGACGATGTAGGCAAGCGGATCGAGCGGAAACTCCCCGGGAGCATCCTCACCAGCTTTGGATTTGAACCGGAAAGTCTCCTCGCCCTTGCGCCGGAGCTCCAGCGCGCGCTCGTTGAATTGCTGGATATTCCGGACACCCAGTGCCGCCATCATCTGGTAGCGCTCTTCCATCTTGTGCACGACGCCGGCAAGGGCGGCCGCTGCGCGTTTGGGATTGGTGACAACATCCGCAATCAGGTGCGGAATCCCCTCGTAAATGGAGAGCTCGAGCACCTTGGGGTCGATCAGCAGAAGCTTGAGCTCCGCGGGGCCGGCCCGAAACAAAATGGAACACAAAAGTGCGTTTAAAAAAACGCTCTTACCGGTACCCGTGGCACCAGCCACCAACAAATGCGGCATTTTGGCCAAATCGGCCTCAACGGGATTCCCGAAGATGTCCTTTCCCAACGCGATGGTGAGCTTCGATGGACTATCCCGAAAAGATTTGGCTTCCAGCAAATCGCGCAGATACACAACTTCGCGCTCGGCGTTGGGCACTTCGATACCCACCACCGACTTGCCGGGCAACGGGGCGATAATGCGCACCGAGAGTGCGCGCAGTGCCAAGGCTAGGTCGTCGGCGAGGTTGACGATGCGGTTTACCTTGACGCCGGAGGCGGGCTCGAACTCGTACATGGTGATCACCGGACCGGGGTGAACCGTCACCACGCGCCCGACCACGCCGAAATCCCGCAGTTTCTTTTCTAAAATCCGCGAGTTCATGATCAAGCTGTCGCGGTCGTAGGCGCGCGCACCGCGCGGAGGCTCCTGAAAGATCGAGATGTCGGGCGGTCGGAACGTGCTCGCGCCGCCGCTGCGAAACGCAAAACTCTCCTGGGTGGGCGCGCGTGTCGTACGGCGCTGCTCCGCATGATCGACAATGTCCGGACCGACGCTGCGGCGACGCCCACGTTCAGCGATTCCTTCACCCCCGGTGATCTCCGACGCCGGAGGCGGTTCGGATTCGGAGCGAATCGCAGCCACGCGCGTCTTGCGGGCGCGCCGCTCTCTCCATACCACGGTGAGAGCCGACAGCCGCCGCATACCCTTCCCCACACGCTGCAGGCCAATCTGCGCGGCGTGCGCCGCCGTGTTCCCGGCAGCCACCGCGGCCCTCCCCGCAGCGAAGATTCCCCCTCCTCCCGCCGCTAGTACGCGGCCGAGAGACAAACCGGAAAGCGCGAGCAAGGCCATCACAAGAGCAAAACTCGATAGGACGAGACCACCCCAATTCGAAAAAAGAGTGCGCTCGCCAGAGGCCAGCCACGCCCCTACGATGCCACCGCCTCCAGCAGGAAAGTGCTCTGGCAGTATGTCGTGCAGAAGTGGAGGTAGACTGGCAACGGCTGCCAGCAAAAGCGCTGTGCCGGCCCAAAAACGTGAACGCAGAGGCGGAGTTTCCCCTCCGAGCACCAAGCGCCCGCCCCAGCCAGCGGCAGCAGCCAGCAGCACGTAGCTCCCGTAACCGACAGCGCGCAGGAGCAACGTAGAGAGCGCCACGCCGACGACACCCGCACGGTTTGCGACCGGAGAAAGCACAAAAACGGGATCGGAAGAGGAGTATGTTGCGAGCGCGATGGCACCGATGAGGGACGAGGCGAGCAACACAATGCCCCCCAGCTCGCGCCTCAGACGCGGAGAAAAAAGAACAAAAACCCTCGTCCTGCGGCGTGCTACACGCGTTTGCGCTCTAGCCACGGCGCTGGTGGTCTCGCATGTCTTGGAGTCGTTCTTGAACCACGTCCCTACCCCCCCTTGGGACGGCCCACGGGACGGGGGATACAGACGAGAGAGTACCGGGAAAGCGGGGGAAAGCGCAAACCGCGCTTCGTCGGCCACGCATTAGCGCTTGACGAGATATACTGCGCGAGAGATGATTGCACTCATCCCGAGTCCCAGCGAGGGAGTAATATTGTCATGGCAGGCGTCAACAAAGTGATCTTGATCGGAAATCTCGGCCGCGACCCCGAACTTCGCTACACGCAGGGTGGCCAGGCCGTCGCCAATTTCACCATGGCGACTACGGAAAACTGGAACAATCGAGACGGCCAGCGCGAGGAGCGCACCGAATGGCACCGCGTCGTCGCGTGGGGGCGCACAGCGGAACTGTGCGCCCAATACCTCTCCAAAGGCCGCACCGTTTACATAGAAGGGCGTCTTCAGACCCGAGAATGGGAAGACAAGGAAGGTCAAAAGCGGCGCACCACGGAAATTAACGCTCAGACCGTGCAATTCCTGGGCGGGGCTCGCAGCGCCGGCGGGGAAAGCCGCCCCTCAGCACCAGAAACACCGCCCGCGGAAGGCGACGATATCCCCTTCTAAGTGTTCTGCGCCGAAAAAACTGCGGCTGCCAAACTACGCAACCCACCTTTTCACCGGGGCGCTGCGTGAAGCCGCGAAGATGCGGTAGCCGCAGTAATCGCTTGATGAAAAGACGGGGAAAGCAAGCAGTACTGAGGTTTTAAGGCGCAGCGCGTAGATGGCGCACGAGCTGATTGATGCGTGTCCGGGCCTCGGAGTCGAGGTGATCGAACTCGATGCCCATACCAGGGGGGCCTTCGCCGTTACCATGCTCTCGAGTCCACACGACTCGACCAGTCACCCGCACGGGCACTTCGCTACCGGGTAAATGAAACTGGAGCGAAATTTCACTGTCGAGAGAAAGCGGGGTTTCCGTCTCGATGAAGGTGCCCCCTTCATTGATATCCCGAGTGAAATCGCTGAAAAAAGAATCCACGGTCGAGTATTCGACGCGCACGATCACCGGCGTCCGCTCGGACTGCCGGCGCTCGATCAAAGTGTGGAAACCGGCGCCTTCTCGGCGTTCTGCGCTTGTGTTGCCCATGAGTCAGCCCTCAAATCCTACGGCGTCGCACCTCCACGACTCTCTGTCAGCGGATCATCGACCAGACGACGCGCTCTCTGTAGTTCTCCTGTGAGCGGTGCAGATCTTTTCAAGGAGAAGCAAGCAAAGCTTCAAAGTCCCCGTCTTCCCGAAAACTTCGATAACCGGACTCGGCCACGATGACGTGGTCAAGCACGCGAACCCCGAGGATTTCACCGGCGCGGGCAAGGCGCGCCGTGATTTCTCGGTCCTCGGGACTCGGGGTCGGATCGCCGCTCGGGTGATTGTGAACCAGGATTACCGCGGCAGCGGCTTCGCGCAGGGCCGCGCGAAACACCTCGCGCGGGTGGACGAGGCTCGCCGTGAGCGTGCCCGTCGAAATCACCATGGTTTTCAACACGCGCTGGCGACCGTCGAGCAGAACCACCAGGAACTGCTCGTGAAGCACATCCCGCAGAGAGGCGTGAAAATGCCGGTGGATGTCCGCGGCGCTGCGAATCGCGACACCGGGCGAAAGGCGCTGTGCCGCCAGGCGTCGCCCCAGCTCGAGAGCCGCGAGTAAGCTTGAGCACTTCGCCGGTCCCACGCCCGAAGCGCGGCACAACTCAGAAGCCGCGGCCCGCGCCAACCCCCGCAACCCACCGCAGACTTCGAGCAGGCCGTTCGCGACGGCGAGGGCGTTCTCACCACGTCCCCCCGTACGCAAGAGCAGAGCCAACAACTCAGCGTCCGTCAGCACCTCCACACCCAAACGGTGCAGGCGCTCGCGCGGACGTTCGGCAACCACCCAAGTTTGAGAAGGAGATCTCGGCGAGGGCATGCTCCTCTCCCCGAGACCGGAGGGACCGACAGGATAGCTCGTTATCCTCAGCGCGCTGGAGAAAGACTCGAAATTCGTCGGGGGGGAGTTCCGGTGCCACGAGACTGCGCAACGTCTCGTAGCGCTTCTGCTCAGCATCGGGCTCCAGTTCCCAAACCCAGCCACGCAGGAGACTCAGGTAACCGCGCACCTGAGCCGCTTCCGCCAGCGCCGCCGCAAGTTCCAGTGGGCTATCCCCTCGGTAAGAACGCCCACTCTGCAACGTAAGCCTCCCTTCCGGATTCAATTCGGCCAGGCGCTGCATCGCTGCCCTCAAATAGGAATCTGTGAAAGATCCCCGCGGCGCCAGCGCGCGCGCCAGCGCCTCCGGATCCAGCACTTCCCGCAGTGATTCTTCAAAAAGAAAAGCGCAGCCGCTCACGTTGGACGCCCGCAATTTCGCCAGCGTTGCGCGCGCGCGCGCAACGGCGTCCGCTTCCCAATTTTCCGGAATGAGATCGACGACGAAAGCGTACAAATTCCGCGCAGGATCGTGGCTCCGGTGCTGGCGCAGATCCAGAGCAGCGGACCGCGCAGATGCGGTCCACTCGACGCGCAGTATCAGATCTTCTCCCACCTGTTGTGAATGCAACTTCTTGATCAGGGGGCTGCTGTATTGAATCCGCGGTGCCATATGTGATGCAGCGAGCGCCGTGTGATGCAAGATGACGTTGAAACCCTCTTCGGTGCGTTGCAAGCGAACTTCCGGGGCTTCTTCGGTGAGAAAAGAGAGCGCACCTCGACCGAGAAAATAACTGTGCGCCAATGAGCGCAGCGAATTTGGCAACGGCACGAGATCAATCTTTAGCGAGGCGACCCCGCTGCGAACCCGCACGCTGCGCTCCTGCGACTGATAACCGTCCAAAAAAGCGCGGATGTTCACCGCGTCGCGAGGACCGGCGTGGGCGCGCGGAGGCAGACGCACGCTGGCGGGAGCACGGGCTTGCTCGTAACGCTTTTGAAAATTGGCGCGCACATAAAATAGATCGAGAGCGGCGCCGGGAGGAGAGCTCGTGATCTCAAGGACACGCGGCCCGTAATTGTAATGGGGACGCAACCAAGCCCATAACTGAGTCAAGTGCCAGGGTGCCTGTTCTTCCGGTATCAGCTCAACTTCTTCCGCCAGCGCTGGAAACGCCAAGGCAAAGCCACATGCACAACCCAAGACATCGCGCAGAAAACGGTTCAAAAGAAACGTGACCAAAACCTGCGCCGAGCTTTTTGTGCATCCAACGCCGCAAGCCACCCTTCGAGAACACCGTCCGGCAACACCGGCTCCGTCAATGACCGCAGGTCCTCCACCAATTTCCGCAGCGCGCGGAGTTCTTCCCGACAAGTTTCGCAGCGATCGAGATGCGCGTCGATCAAAGCGCGGCGGTCGAGGGTGAGTTCGCCCTCGAGATATGCCCCAAAACGACTCTGTACATCCGCGTGCCGTGCGCGACGCCTGCGCTCTCCCACACTGTGTTCCAATGCGCGCTGCACCGCTTCGCGCGCTCGACAAACACGGATCGCCACGGCTCCCGGCGGCCAGCCCAGCGCGGCCATCATTTCTGGGTAGGACAATTTTTCGACGTCGTAGAGCAACAGCGAAAGCCGCAGTGCCGGAGGGAGAGCGAGCAACGCTGCTTGGAGAGCGCTCGCATCGAAAACACCGTGGGGGTGCGCTTCCGCGGAGGAAAGCGACGACGACGCGCGGAGAACGGGGCGAAAGCGCCGGCGTTGCGCAACTTGGGCGATGGCACTGTAGGCCACCGTCGAAAAAGTTGCAGCGCGAGGCCGGCGCCGGTGCCGACGGCGCGCTAAGGACATGCACACCTCGCGGCCGCCCACGGCAGCCGCCTCTGCAGCACCGAACATGCGATACAACACGCGGTAAATGCTCTGCGCGCGGCTGCGTACCAGATCCTGTAGTGCCGCGTCGTCGCCGCGCCACCAGCGTTCCGCCAGCTCCGCGTCCGGAGCACAATGGAGTGAGGACCTTCTCTCTCCCGCGGCGGCCAGTGGACCTTTTTCGATAATTTCGTACGACACGCAGTTATTAACCCGGATTATTCGTGAAGCGCCTACTGCGACTGCATATCTGCTCGACCTGGCGAACGATTTCAGCGTTTGCCTCCTCGACGTACTGGGAAGTCAGCCTCCGGTGCCAAACGCCGAAATCGTTCGCCAGGTCGAGCAGATATGCAGTCGCAGTAGGCGCTTCACGAATAATCCGGGTTAAGATTGGAGCCGTTTGCGCATCTCGGCACGCGCCGTCAACACCTTGCGCAGATAACCCTCGCTGCGGATGTCGGAACCCCAGAAATAAGCGGAAACGCCGTCGGCCTCGCCAAGGCGCGCGATGTTGCCCGCCAAAATCCAGCAACCGACTTCGATATTGGTCTCGATGGTGGCAAAATTTCCGACAACGGCCAGCGGCTCCAACATGTGCGGCATGATCTGCATCAGGCCGATAGCGCCTTTCGGGCTCCGCACCCAGGGCCGAGCCCCGCTTTCCACCAGAATCACCGCCGCCACCAGTTCGGGATCCAAGCCATACTTGTCACTTGAACGGAGAACAGCGGTGGCGATGCGTCTACGCTCACTCGCCGTAAGGTCGGGGTTTGCCCATCCAAGCACAAGCTCAAGAGCAACAGCGTCGACCGAGGGCGCGACGTCTGCGACTTCCGACTCTGCAATGACCGGAACCGGCGCGCGCCCTCCGGACAATCCTCCTAATGCCGTCACCAACCACAGAAGCAAAAGACCTCGCCGTCCCACTCCACGTCGGCCTTGTTGCTGCTGTTGAATGATCTTGCGCATCGGAGGGTCCTCCTACTGCTTTTGCTTCACTCATTGCAAAACCGCAACTCGTTTTCGCGCCGTGCTATCGCGTTTGATGTCGAAGTGCCTCGCAGCGGAAAATCATCGCGCGCCGGAACAAAAAAGGGAATACTGAAATTTCGCTTCACCCACCGCGAAAGAACTCAAGCCTAAAAGATGAGAGCTTTTTTCGCTACATCGGCAACGTTAATTTCCCCCTCGGGGTTGTGATTTTGACGCACTCCCACACCCCAGCGACGGAAAACATCAGAAAAACAGCTTCAAATCGAGTTCGAATGAGAATTTTTAGTGGCGGTGTAAAAGATCTGTAAGTGGAGCTGTGTCAATTTACAACTGTCGACACAAGACCAAGTTCCTGTGTTCGACCTGTTGCAACCGACGCATGGAAGCCCCCGAGAGAAATCGGATGCGGGAGTTCGCTGAAGCAGCTGAGCTGTTCAAAACAGTGTTGAACTGCCTTTCGGAAGTTGTTCTGGGTACTAATCTCGGGGGCTTCATCAACTTTTGCAAATACTCTGCGGTAACGACTATATCCTGCGTAGCACCCGAGGACATCGTCGACAAACCCGCGTCGGCGCTCTTGGCCGACGGCAGCGAAATGGAACTGCTGTACCCGTTCGCTCGCAACCAGTGACAACCCGAGCGCTCGAAAACGTGTGCATGCACCGACTCGATACGGGGTCGGTGTTTCCCATTTACTTTGTTCGTGAAACTCGCGCGCAGCAGCGACTACAGATCGGCGGAGATGGTCACTAGGCCGCACACCTCCCAGCCTTATGAGCGAACGCTCGTTTCTGTTTCTCACACTGTTTCTCTCAAGAGCGACGCGCGGGAACTCATGCACGGTCCGCGCTCATTGCTGGCAGTCATCCCGAATTTTTCGCACTTGCTGAAAGAGTGCTACGGCACCCTCGCCTCGACACCAAAGGACTTCTTTTTTGCCGCATCCAAATAGGTTTTGCGCGCCATCCAGGAGGCAACTCACCACGTCCTAGCCCGCCGCTTTCCCACCCAACTGCTATTGCGGTCGCTCGCCTTCAACGGTCTCGCAACGCACCCTGGCGAAGAAAGGAAGACTAGACCAGGGGCAATTTTCAAAACGCGCTTGCCGACTGTATGCGCTTTGCATAGGCTGCGTTTCATGTATCCGGTCCTGTTCGAAATTTTCGGTTATCCGATCAGCACCTTCGGCGTGATGATGGCGACCGGCTTTTGGGTCGGCACATGGGTTACGGCGGTGCGCATGCGCGAGCTAGGTCTCCATCCGGAACTGGCCTCCAGCATGCTGATCTATGTAATGATCGGAGGCATCGTCGGCGCCAAGCTTTACTTCGCTGTCGACACCGCGATTCGGCAGAACACTTCCATCTTCCCTTTGCTGTTCTCGCGCGATGGTATCACGTGGTATGGTGGCCTATTCGGCGCCATGCTCGCTTCCGTCATCGGCTGCCGCCGCCATCACATATCCATTTTGACGTTTTGGAACATCGGCGCTCTCGCCGCGCCATTAGGACATGCACTGGGCCGCGTGGGATGTTTTCTCGTCGGAGATGATTACGGGCGACCCACCGACTTGCCGTGGGGAATGGCTTTCCCACGCGGCGCTCCGCCAACTCTCGAAACCGTGCACCCCACGCAGTTGTACGAAGCAGCCTGGCTTTTGCTCGTCACCGCTTTTTTATGGATGCGAAGAAACCGGAGTCCTTTTTCGCTCGGTGAGTATCTGGCTCTCAACGGCGTAGGCCGCTTTGTGATCGAATTCTGGCGCATCAATCCGAAGCTGGCGCTCGGACTCACCGAGCCGCAGTGGATCGGACTCGGACTTCTGGTGAGCGGAGCGACTGGCTGGCTGATTTTTCACAAGCGCCGCGCAACGCTCTCCGATTCCCAAGCCACCTGACCGCACACAATCCAAGGGCCGGCATAACGAAAGAACAAGTGGGTACGGCCGCGGTTCAGGGCGTGGTGGATGCCAGTGGTTTGAGTCGCTGCGCCAGCGCCGCCGCAGCGCCCTGGAGAGCCTCGTCCTTCTCGGCGACAAGAAACGAGCCGAGATGCGAGAGTGCGGCGTAGGCCAGGGCGGCGTAGCGGCGCTCGCCGACCTCTGGTTCCGCCTTCAGCCAGCGCGCGAGCGCGGCCACGGCCGCCGCGTAATCACCGGCGAGATAAGCGGCCATGCCCTGCGCGTAATCGCGCAAACGGGGGAGCTGGAGCTGCGAGCTACGGCGCGTGAGCGCTTCCTGCAGCGCCGCATCGGCTTCCTCGAAAAACCCGCTCTCCAAAAAAGAGTGTGCGGCCGCGGCGTACCCCTCCGCCGCGTCCTCGTAAACCTGCGCGAGCAAAGCATCGAGGCCGTCTGGAAAAAGCTCTGCGACCTCTGCGTGGTGTCCGCACAGGTAACGCGCGATCAGGCCGTTGTCGCGGTGGGTCCACAGCAGGCCCACGAACTGCGTGCGGGTCTGCACCAGGAGCGCTTCCATTTCCTGAAGCGATTCCTCGGCGCGGGCCTGCGCGGCGGCCAGAATTTTCTCAAATTCTCGGAATAATTCTCCCGCATCCGCCGCCGCATTCGTCTTCAGTGCCCTCACCTTGGGACCGTAGACTTCCCGCTGGTAGAAACTTTCGCGAAACTTCATCGCCTCGTGGAACAACGAACCCACGGCTAAATCAAAGAGTGCCTCGCGTCGCATCGCGATGCTCCCGACCTCCTCGGATGGGCGGAAGAACGCGTGGCAACGCTCTTTTAGGCGGTACAAGCAACTGCCCTCGTCATCACCGATCAAGCGCTTGACTTCGTCGAAGCCCAGCGTGCCGGCGCGGAATTCCTTCTCCACGTTCCGGGTCAGCCGGTAGGCCGTGAGAAAATCGCGAGTAATTTCAACGAGCCCTGAACGAAACCAGTCCACGGCGGCATTATACGGTCCCAAAGCCGCGCTGGCGTGCTATCCAATGCACCGCCTCACTAGGAAGCTGGAGCACGGTATCCAGGCGCGTATCTATCGTTGCTGGACTACCGCGTTCCAGCTTGGGTCAGACTCCTAGAGGAACGCTACCGGCCATTCACAATGAACCGCGAACAACACAGCGACCAATCTCCTCTCAACGGCTCCAACAGCCTATCTCCAGAACGCACGCGTTCGGCGCTGCGCGCGGTGTTTCTCACGATCCTGATTGATTTCATGGGTTTCAGCGTTTTGATCCCGGTCCTGCCAATTTGGATTACGGATCAGTGGGGAGCTACCCCCCTCCAAGCCGGCGGTCTGCCCATCGCCTTGTACGGGCTGTCGCAGCTTCTATTTCTACCCGCATGGGGACTCGTCTCCGACCGCATCGGCCGGCGACCCGTGATTTTGCTTTCTCTCCTCGGCAGCACCCTCTCCTTTTGTCTGCTGGCCTCCGCAGATTCTTTGGGCATGATCTACGTCGCGCGCATCCTCGGCGGGTTTTTCGCTGCGAGTATTGGAACGGCCCAAGCCGTCGTCACCGATTTGACTCCGCCGGAAAAACGCGCGCGCGGCATGGGGCTTTTGGGTGCGGCTTTCGGTCTCGGTTTCGTGCTCGGCAACGCCCTGGGCGGCCTGCTGGCGAGCCTGCACCACATGTGGCCGGCATTGGGCGCGCTGGCCCCGGGAATCGTGAACGAGCGACTGCCGTTTTTCGTCGTCGCGGCCTTGGCCGCCTGCAATCTTCTTTTCGCTTGGAAACGCCTACCCGAGACGCGTCCGCCGTACAAACGCGCGTGGGAATGGCGCCGGCTTTTTTCATCCTTCGTCCCGGTGCCGGTGCGCTTGATCGCGGCGGTCCACGATCGACGCATCGGTCTCTATCTGTATCTGTTTTTTCATTTCTTTACGGCCTTCGCCGCGCTCGAATCCATGTGTGCGCTGTACTTGAGCGAACGCTTCGGGCGCGGCCCACAGGCGGCCGGGCTTTTCTTTGCTTACATCGGAATTTTTATCGCGCTCACCCAGGGAATATTGGTCGGCCGCTTGGCGCAGCGTTTCGGCGAAGCGCGCTTGGTCGTCGCCGGGCTCTCGATCATGGGTCTGAGTTTGATCGGCCTCGCCGCCGCTCCGAGCTACGGGTGGATCGTCGCGGTCGGTCCGCTCATCGCCATCGGCCATGGCATCGCCTTTCCGAGTTTCACGAGCTTATATTCCCAAGCCTGTGCCGCCGAACAATCAGGAGAACTTTTGGGACAAAGTCAGTCGATGGGAACAACCGGGCGCATCGCCGGTCCAGCCTGGGCCGGACTGGCCATGGGCAAAATCTCCGCGAGTGCCCCGTTTACGATCGCCGGTTGCTTGTTTTTACTCGGCGTCCTGCTTTTTCTGAGTTTCCGCCGGACGCTACTCAATACGACGCGCGCTTAGCCCGCATTATCTTACCAGCGGTCTCTCCAACGGAGACGCCATCTGCTGCAGCCGCACATCTCCGCGGTCCTGCGCGCGATCTCTTCCTGCGGGCTAGCGGCGCGGCGGTTGCCGTTCGACGGGGTTCTTCTTATGCTCGCTCACAGACCACGCGCGGCGCCCGGCGGTCTCCTTGGAGGAAAAGCATGAGCCAATCCCCCGAACGCGAGAGCATGCAAGTCGACGTCCTCTTCGTGGGAGCCGGACCCGCGAATTTAGCATCGGCGCTGCACCTGATGCAGCAAGTTGCGGCCCATAACGCCGGCGCCAAAGCGTGCGGCGAACCACAGCTTGATCCCCCGTCGGTGTTGGTGATCGAAAAAAGCGCCGCGGTCGGCGATCATTTGCTATCGGGTGCGGTCATGAACCCACGCGCCATTACTGAATTGATGCCGGACTTCCAGCAAAAAGGCTTCCCAACCGAGTACATCTGCGACTGGGACGCTCTTTATTTCTTCACAAAGCAGCGCGCGCTGCGCGCTCCCATCACGCCGCCGCAGTTTCGGAAAAAAGGCTACCACGTGGTCTCTCTTTCCAACGTCGCCAAGTGGTTGGCGGAACAGTGCGAAGCCACCGGTGTGGAGATCTACCCGGGCTTCGCGGCCGATCAGGTACTTCTCGATGGCGAGCGCGTGATCGGCGTGCGCATGGGCGACGTGGGGGTCGACAAAAACGGGAAACCGAAACCCATCTACCAGCCGGGTATGGATATCTTCGCTAAGGTGACCGTCCTCGGCGAAGGTGTACGCGGCACGCTGAGCAAACAATTGATCGATCGTTTGCAGCTCGATGGCTTAAACCCTCCCGTTTTCGAGACCGGCATCAAAGAAATCTGGCGCGTCCGACCGGAAAAACATCGCCCCGGGCGCGTAATCCACGGCATGGGTTTTCCCAATTATTTCTGGCCCGTCTCCGGCATGTGGCTCTACGACATGCAGGACAACCTCGTCTCATTCGGCTACGTCGCCATGCTGGACTCCGAGAGCCCCTTCAATGATCCGCACCTGGCGGCACAGCAATTTAAAACCCACCCCTTCATGCGCAATCTGCTCAACGGCGCGGAGCTCGTGCGTTACGGCGCGAAGGCCATCCCCATGGGCGGCCTCTACTCCCAACCAAAATTGTACGCGGACGGTGTTTTGCTCGTCGGCGACGCGGCGGGGTTCTGCAATGCCGAAAAACTCGCCGGCATTCATATGGCGATAAAGTCAGGCATGCTGGCGGCTGAGACCATCGTCGATGCCTTGGTCGCAAAAGATTTCAGCACCGCAATTCTCGGAACCTACAGCGAACGCTACCACCGGAGTTGGGCCTTCGAGGAACACCGGGAAGCGCGCAATTTCCACGGCTCCTTCGAACTGGGTTTGCCTTTTTTCTTTCTCAACCAACCGTTGCGCATGCTGACCAAGGGACGCGGGCTCATCGACCCGATCCGTTTCAAGCCGGGTCACCGCCACATGAGAAAATTGGCTGAATTGCCCGAAGCAAAACAGTGCCGGCAGCCCTTCGAGTTCGACGGTGAGCTCACCTTTTCCAAGGAACACCTCGTGCAGTTCAGCGGTGCCGCTCACGAAGTCGATCAACCCTCGCATCTGGTTGTCGCCGACACGGATCTATGTCGAGATGTGTGCAGCGAAGAATACGGAAATCCCTGCGAAAGCTTCTGTCCGGCGGCGGTCTACGAAATGGTCCCCGACTCGGAGCACCCCGGGAAAAAGAAACTCTTCATCCACCACGAAAACTGCGTACACTGCAAGACCTGTGACATCGCCGACCCTTACCAGGTCATCACCTGGACGCCTCCGGAAGGTGGACAGGGCCCAGATTACACACAAATGTGAAGATGTGTACCGTCCTGACGACGGTGCGGAGAGACGTTTTTAACCCGGATCATTCATGAAGCGCCTACTGCGACTGCGTTGTCCCGCTTGCTGTTGAACTTTGGCGAGCGGTGGCTCCTGGTTTGAGCATTCTACGCGACCCGTTTCTCCTTTTCTAGTTCTTCGTTTTCTTGGACTCGCTTCAGCGTATGCAACAGTGCACGCAATTCACGATGCCCTCGGATTCGATGGAAATGGGTTTGGGCTTCTAGGAGAGCAGCACTCACCCAACGTTGCAGCATGAGCCCGCCTCACCAGCGCTTCACGTTGCGCGTATACGTCTCCACCGATCCGATCACGTTCTCGATCGCATTCGTGGTTCGCAACGCGCGGTACAACAGCGCTTCGGGATCGAGCTGCAGCCGCTGCAGGGTGAGCGTTTCCTCCAGCCCTTCGCGCACCGAAGCTGCGGCTCCCGGATGCTCCTTCTCCAGGGAATGCGTCAGGCGCTCGAGCTGGCGTTGCGCGAGATCCGCATCCTGGGTTTCCCAGGCGTCGCGCAAGGCGCGCTCCACGCTGGGTTTCAGCGCAGGCGGCAAGGGGGTCCAACACGTTGCGCCGCTTGTGCTCCTGGCAGCGTTGGACCACCCCCCACGATCCGAAGGTGTCGCGGATCGCTTTCCGAAGCGCTTTCGCTCCATCGATCACGAAGAGCAGCGCGCGATCGGTCGGCAGCCCGCGCTCCACGAGATCCGCCAGCAGCGCTTGGACCGCGCGCGCGTTCTCCGTCGTCCCTTCCCGCAAGCCAAGAACGTGTTTTTCTCCGTCGGCGGTGATCCCCAAGGCGATCACGAAGCAATGGTCCCGGAAGTGCTTGCCGTCGATCAGCACCACGCCAAGATCCAGCGCGTTCAGAGGCTGCGACAACCACCGCTGCATCTGCTGCTGCGTCAACGCCACAAAGCGCCGCGACACGGCGCTCTTGGACACGGCCCCTTCGCGCTCGCCCCGCGGCAGCGGCGCCAAGCTCCGCCGGTATTTCCGGGTCGACACCCCGAGCGCCATGGCCTCCATGGTATGCGCGTCCAGCGGATCGCGTTCCGCCGCCCACGCGAAGCTCAACAGCGAAAGCTCCTTTCCCTCCGCCGAACGCGCCCGCAATCGTTTCACCGGAATCGTGCGGCCGCCCAGTACGATCGGACTCGGCGTGCTGTCGGCGCGAATGGCCTCTCGATCCAGAATCTGTTGATCCTTGGGACCACACAGCACCGTGCGATCGGCTTCCCATCCAGGCCGCCAACACCTGGCGTCCCGATTCCACGCACAATCCGAAGAATGCGCTGCGCGTATCCTCCAACGCGTTCAACACCGGGAGCGGAATTTGAACGTGTACCGGCCCTCGATATCCGAGAGCAAGGGCTTGGCGATCCCGAATTCTTCTGGCACTCTTAGCCACGGTGGCCTCCTTCTTTTTGGTGATTCCCGTCCTTACCGTAAGGACGGAGAAGGAGCCACCACTCTTCTATCCCATTAGATCAACAAATTCTGGGACATCGCCAGATACGCAGTCGCAGTTGGCGCTTCATGAATGATCCGGGTTAATGCGCGGCGCGGAGCGCCTGTTCCAGCGCAGTGAGCGTTTCGGCGTCGGCAGCGGTGAGCAGGGCGCACGCAGGCGTATCCAAATCATCGGGAAATTCTACTCCGCGTTCGCAATGCACCCAGGCTCCGGCTTCGCGCGCAACAAAGGCACCGATGCGGCCGCGCACGCTGACGCTGCCGCTCTCAGGCACCACGCGCAACCCACCACTGAAACCCGGCAATAGCGGAGCGAGAGCAACCGCCCCTCCGCAGCCCGGCAAAGCTTCGAAACCGTGCTCCGTCAATGCAGCGGCGACAACGGAAGGCAGCTCGTGAGAAACCAAGACGCGGCGCGCGCCCTTCGTGAGCGAGGCCTGAAGTACCTCGCCGCCAGCGGAGAGCATGCGCACTCCTTCACCGCGCACCGCCGTGTAGCACCATTGTTCGCGGGGCAGTGCGATTAGACCGGCGCAGTAGCGACCGCCGCGCGAGAGACCAAGCATAACCGCATAGGGCCCACGGCGGTGTAGATACGAGTGGTAGGTGCCGTCGATGGGATCGATCACCACTTTCCACTCGCCGCCGATGCGGAAGTGCCGAACGCTCGGCGTATCTTCTTCGGCTTCGAGTTCCACGCAGTCGCGAAAAACCAACAAACCGCGCAGAAGTGCCTCCTGCGCGGCGGTATCAGCGTGGGTCAAGGCCGCCTTGACGTCGCTCACTTCGCCCGGCTTGGGGCGATTGCGGACCTGTCCCTCCAGGGCACGGGCAAGCTCCGCCGCCTCTTGTAAAGCAGGGAGCAAGGCGTCGACGAAATTTCGGACGGCCAAAAGCATAGTTCTAGCTCACAGCTTACCAGTGGTGAGTGCATTCGACTTCAAAAATTCACGACGAGGTCGGCTTCGAACCGAATCCTTTCCGCATCCGCTACCGAAGCGTCGAAAAGAGGCCCTCCCAGCGCGTGATCGCCTCGGAAATTCTCGATCTCATCGCTGCCGTAGAGAAGCGTCAGGTTGAGATCGGTGTTGGGAAGAATCATGCGGGAGCCGTAAAGGATCCAGCCTCTGCGGTTTGTGCGGCTGTCCAGAAAATCGCTGTCGACGAACTGTGCCGGAAAAGCGTTGGCTTCGAGGTATCCGTAACCCAGCCCGAGCGCGGCGATTCGTCGTTTGTCTCCCACTTCTAGACCGAGCAGCCAGGCTCGACCTTCGGTATCGGCCTCTGGGAACAACGCGGACTCTTCGGCGCTGAAGTTATTCGCCAGCTGCCCGTACACCAAAAGCGGCCAATCCGGCAAGCGCTGGCAACGCATTCGAAGATACACCGAAAGCTCTCCGATATTGGCGCCACTGCTGCCCTGTAGACCTCCCGTGAGTCCATCGGGAATGTTGCCCTCCGAAGCGTGGCGGGTCACAAAGGCTGGATCCAGCGAACCGAAGCCGTACCAACTGGCATGGGCGCCGAGATCAAGCACCGGTGAGAAATGATGCTCCCCGCCCAATTGCAACGCGGCGAAGTGTGGATCGCGGCTCATATTATTCTCGTCGATGATGAAGTAACCCGCGTTCAAAAAAAGCCGCAGCGCGGCATTCGGCTCAGCGGAGAATTGCAGGGCCGCGCCTTCTGGCGTGATGTCGGCATCCCAGAGCAGGATGTCTTTCCCTACTTTCCAGAGAAACGGGTTCGGCATTTTTCCGACGCGCAAGGAAAGGTCTCCCTTCGGGATGCGATCTGCCAAATTTGGGAACGGTGTGACGTCGAGAAAGGCGTAGTCGATAAAGATTCCGTCCGGCGCAAAATCCACCGCGTCACCGAACGACAGATTGCGGCTGTCGGATTCGCTCCCCGTCGCTAGACGGAACTCCACACCAATGTAATCGTTGATTTCAGTTCTGCCTCCGATGCGAAAGCGGTAGCGGCCACGGTGGCGATTCGAGCGATCAACGTTTCCGCTATCGCGATCGAACCAAAAACTCTCGTAGCGCACGCGCAGGTCACCGAACCACTCGATGTTGGGCATCAAGCGCTCATGCCGGGCTGCATAATTCTGGTGTTTGGTCACCAAACGGCTGTATTCGCCCTCATCGAGAATTCCGCGTTCCTTTAGAATCGCGAGCACGTCCTCAATAACGGCCTCCTCGCCCACGGCTCGTGGCGCGGTGACGCACACCAGCAAACCGATGAACACCCCGATCACGAATCTTCTTTGCATACCCTTCCCTCCCCCGCCGCGCGCGGCAATGCACCCGACCCCGTTTTCTCTGCAAAGCTAACTCGACGATGTGCACGAAATATGACTAAGCGGTCACAAAATGGCGGCAAAATCAACTGTGTGATGAACCACACAAAGGTAATGGCCACCAAACCCGCTGTTTTTTTAGAGCCCCGCGCAGATCCACTGAACGATTCTGAGGAAGGACCGTTGTCGGTCGCGCAAAAGATCCCTAGGTTTTGCCGGCGCTCAGGTCTATATGAGGGGGTGTCATGCTTGCCGTGCGACGTCGTCTGCGCAAATGCTTCTGGGCCGGCTTCCTCAACCCGAATCCCTCTTGGGCCGCCACCGCAGGCATGGTCGCCGCCCTCGTGCTGTCCCAACCGCCAATGGCCATCGCTGGCGAAGGGAACGGCATCGAGCCCCAAATGGATGGGCAAGTCCTGACCAGCCTGGATCTCTTCGCTTTCTCATGGATGCAGCAGTTGCGCACCCAAAGCACCCAACCTGCTCTAGAAACCATCTCTTACAGCACGCGTCGCGCCGTGCTCAGCTACCGCGAGTTCAGCAGTCCCCTCACCGAGTTGAAAGCAACCGGTTACGCCGCGGCACCTTTCGTCGGATTGATCCGCTACACCGAGCGCATCTACGCGTGTTTCGATTCCCAGCGCCAGCAGTGCGTGCTGTCTTCCAGCACTCCCGTCACGGAAATCTTTCGCTACCAAAACGGCCGTTGGATTTATTGATTACCGTTTTTAACCTGGATAACGACTAGAACGGCTGTCCTGGGATCGGCAGCCACAGGTAGTAAAAACCGGCCGGGCGCTGCGCGGACCACAGCCGGCGCCACAACGCCGGCGAAAATTCGGGTGGCGTGGCATCCGCGCGAAAATACAAATTTTCGCGCCACTCGCGCGGACGGTGATAAGAAACGACACGCGAGGCAGGCAACCCCGCCCGTTTTTCCGCTGCCTTCACCGCATCTTCCAGATAACCGACGCGGTCGATCAATTTTTTGTCTAGGGCCTGCAACGCCGTAAACACCCGACCATCCGCCGCGGTGTCGAGCTGCATATCCGAGAGCCCGCGTCCATCGGCAACCACTTTCCGAAAGCGCAGGTAGAAATCGTCGATCACGCTCTGCAATTGGGCGCGTTCCTCGGGAGTCATTTCGCGCAGCGGCGAACCCGAATCTTTGAAAGCACCGCTAGTCAAGGTCTGATCCTCGATACCAACTTTTTCCATCAAGCCTGCAAAATTTACTCCCGAGAAGAGCACACCGATGGAACCCGTCACCGTGGTCGGGTGGGCTATGACTTCGTCGGCAGCCATGGCGGCGTAGTAACCACCTGAAGCCGCCACACCCATTAGCTCGGCGACAACGGGAATCTTCTGTTCTTCTTTAAAGCGCAAAAGTTCGTGGTAAATAATGTCAGAAGCCGTCACCGAGCCGCCCGGACTGTTGATGCGCAAGAGCAACGCCCGGATATCCCCTTGCTCGCGAGCGCGGTCGAGCTGTTCCCGCAGGCGCGCCGTAGTGCTCTCGCGCTCGGCGATACCGAAGGCGCCGGAAAAATCGACGTCACTGATCTCACCATCGATTTCGACTAGGAGAATCTTCGGCCCTTCTTCTCCGTGGACGACGCTCTCCACCAAAAACTCGCGCTGGCTGCCGATCGCGTTGATCGTGATACATCCCGCAAGCCAGGCAGTGCTCGCCAAAAGCATTGCGATCTCCGCGAATATCAAAGCACGCCACCTCATGGACCATCCTCCCTCGCCTTCACCCCCGAAGCACCGCCAGAACGCGTATCGATTCACGATTGCCCAGGAACATAGATCGGACTCGATCAGAAAAACAAGCGCGCGGCTGCCTCACACCAGTGATACTTTGAAATGCGATTTCCGTTCACATTGACAGAGCGGGTGCCTTGGTCGAAGCACAGTACCCTCTGCGAAGATTCGCAAATTCGGGCGCTTCGCGGTCAAGGGGTGCTGGGAGAGGGTCGTGGCGACGAGCTAAACAGCCCTGCGAGGAGCCGCGACCCTCTCCCAGCACCCCTTGACCGCGAAGCGCCCGAATTTTTCCCCGGATCGAAGTTTAGCTACAGCCGCTGGTGCTGCCGCAGTTTGGGCATTTGTAGCAGGCACCGTTGCGGATCATGATCGATCCGCAGTCACTGCACGCTGGCGCGTCGGCCTGGTTCACCACGCTGTAAACCGAGCCAGCACGGTGGCCGACGGCACCGCCGGCTACCACTACGCGCGGCGCCAGCGGCATCAGCCCCGCCGCCTCCGCCTGTGTCTCCTGTTCATCGGGCGCGATGTCTTCACCGCGCAAGTAACGGTTGCCGAGATACCGGAACACATAGTCCATGATGGATTTCGCGATCGGAATGTCTCGGTTGTTGGTAAAACCAGCCGGCTCGAAACGCGCGTGACTAAATTTATCCACCAAGGCCTTGAGCGGAACGCCGTACTGAAGCGCCATGGACGTCATGGTGGCAATGGTGTCCATGAGCCCCGAAACCGTACTGCCTTCCTTCGCCATCTTGAGAAAAATCTCGCCCGGTGTGCCGTCTTCGTACAAACCCACGGTGAGATAGCCTTCGTGACCCGCGATCGAGAACTTGTGCGTGAAAGCGTGGCGTTCGTCGGGCAACTTTCGCCGCAGGGGGCGAATCGCTGCGTCGTTGGTTGCCACTTTTGATTCTTTTGCGGTGCTGAGCGGCTGGGAGCGCTTGCAACCATCGCGATAGATCGCCAGCGCCTTGAGACCCAAACGCCAGCCCTCCACGTAGGCTTCGAGTACGTCCTCCACCGTTGCGTCGGTGGGCATGTTCACTGTCTTGCTGATCGCTCCCGATAAAAAAGGCTGCACCGCCCCCATCATGCGCAGGTGGCCCATCCAATGGATGGAGCGCGCGCCGTTCTGAGGACGAAAAGCACAATCGAAGACCAGCAAGTGCTCGTCGCGCAGGTGCGGCGCACCTTCGATCGTTTCCTTTTCATCGATATAGGCCACAATCTCTGCGATCTCCGCCGCTGAATAACCAAGTTTGGCAAGCGCCATCGGCACGGTGCGGTTCACGATCTTGAGCAGACCGCCGCCGACGAGCTTCTTGTACTTCACCAAGGCGATATCGGGCTCGACACCGGTAGTGTCGCAATCCATCATGAAGGCGATCGTGCCCGTCGGTGCCAATACCGTGACCTGAGCGTTCTTGTAACCCCAGCGCTGACCTGCTTTCAGCGCTTCCGCCCACGCGCGGCGGGAAGCCGCCGCCAGTCCAGCAAGTACGCCGGTCCCCGGCACGGCATCGGCAGCGGCTTTGTGCATACCGATTACCTCGAGGAAGGGCTTGCGGTTCATGCGGAAGCGTGGGAAAGGGCCCATCGCCGCGGCAATTTCCGCACTGGTAAGGTAGGCCTGACCACACATGAGCGAGGTCACCGCCGCTGCGAAGTTTCGTCCCATGTCGCTGTCATAGGGCACGCCCATGGCCATGAGCAGTGCGCCCAAATTCGCGTAGCCCAGGCCCAAGGGCCGGAACAGGTGGCTGTTGCGCGCGATGGCGGGCGTCGGGTAATCGGCGTGATCAACGACGATCTCTTGCGCCAGAATCGTGATCGCTACAGCGCGCCGAAAGGCCTCCACGTCGAACTCGCCCTGCTCGTCAACGAAGGTCATCAGATTCAAGCTCGCCAGGTTGCAGGCCGTATCGTCCAAGAACATGTACTCGGAGCACGGATTGCTGGCGTTAATGCGGCCCGAGGCCTTGCAGGGATGCCAGCGGTTGATCGTCGTGTCGTACTGGATACCGGGATCGCCGCAGAGGTGGGCAGTCTCCGCCATCTCGCGCAGGAGCTGGTGCGCCTCGAATTCCTCGATCACTTCTCCCGTTGTAACCGCGCGCGTCTGCCACTTGCGTCGGTCGCAGGCAGCGCGCATGAACGCGTCGGTAACGCGCACGGAGTGATTAGCGTTCTGATAAAAGACGGAATCATAGGCGCCACCCTGGACGTTGAAGCCGCCGTCGTAGCCGGCGTCGATCAAGGTCCAAGCTTTCTTTTCCTCTTCGGCCTTGCAGTGAATGAATTCACGAATATCGGGATGGTCAGCGTTCAAAATCACCATTTTCGCCGCGCGGCGGGTCTTGCCGCCGGACTTCACAACGCCGGCGAAAGCATCGTATCCGCGCATGAAAGAGACCGGCCCCGAAGCTACACCACCGCCTGCCAGTCTCTCACGCGAGGAGCGGATGTTGGAGAGATTCGACCCCGCGCCCGAACCGCCCTTGAAAAGCATCGCCTCGGTTTTGGCCAGATCCATGATGGAAGTCATTGTGTCATCGACCGAATTAATAAAGCACGCGCTCGCCTGCTGGGGCGTGTCCACGACGCCCAAATTGAACCATACCGGGCTGTTGAAGGAGACTCGCTGGTGCAGTAACAGAGAGGTCAGCTCGGCGTGAAAAACGTCGCGGTCCGCAGCTGTACGAAAGTACGCGGAGCGATCACCCCACTCACACAGTTTTCCAACCACTCGGCCGATCAACTGCTTGACGCTCCGCTCGCGCTCAGGAGTTCCGATGTGACCCCGGAAATATTTGGAGACGACGACGTTGGTCGCAAGCTGGGACCAGCTCGCCGGCACTGCGACGTCAGTCTGTTCGAAGATCGTCTCACCCTTTTCGTTGGCGATGCGGGCGGTGCGCAACTCCCATGCGACTTTCTCAAAAGGATCCTCGCCCGCCACGGAAAAAAACCGGGAAAATGAAAGTCCCTTCGACAGCGCGGCGCGCCGCTTCTCCCCCACTACCCGCAGCGGCTTCGCAACTTCTCGTTCCGTGGTCCGCGTTTCACTCTCGCTCACGTCCTCTCCCCTCGAATTGATGTGTGTTGTCACTGTTTCTCAAAAAACCACTCGCATACGGAACGTCCCCGCAGCGAGTCGAGTTTGTGCAGGCACGCCAACCCCTCTGCCAACTCCACCGAAGTTGCAGCCACTGCGCGCTGAATTCCGACAAAGCTTCCGGCGCGCAGCCCGACACACACATCAACACAAACGAAAGGGGTAACGACCACGGAGGATGAGAGAGGCCCCGAGAAGTTTCCCGGGGCCCCCGAGCAAGAGCAGGTCCTCCTCCCACTTCAAGCCCGCGATTGCCTCTGGCGACCTATCGAACCCCCCCAGGCCACCGGAGGAACCTTCTCATATCCCCGTGGATTATTTGATACTGCTCTACCGCGCCTAGGTCAATAAAAAAACCTCAAGATATGGGGTTATTTTGGAGATAGAAGCACAAATTATTGAGCTATCAGCTCTTCACCGGGAGTATGTAGCTAACGCACAGGTGTGGCAAACTTGGTTTTAAGCAGTTCATTCCGGCAAGCAATTGATTTTCCTAAGTTAACGCTTCGCGCTAACTGTCTGCGTCACCTGGTAAGCTGGTGAAACGAACGCCTATGCCGCGTTCAACCTTGTACCGCCGATTCATACCGATAAGTAAGACCGTCAACGCTTCGACCACGCGGGCGTTCTCGAGCGAGCCTCCATCGATCCCACGCAGGCCCGGAATTTGTTGACACAGCGCCATGACGCACCGGCGCGCCTCTCTTGGTCCAGAGACCACGACATCACAATCCACCGGGACGTCGATGAGCTGCAAGCGCTCGGCAGAAACATTCTGGAAAGCGGAGACAACCGACACACCGGCCGGTAGACAGCTCGCCACAAGCTCGGCACAGGACCCCTGCCATACGCCCAAGGTGCGGACAGGTGCGTCCCCTACAGCGCTGGCCAAGGGAACTCCCGTCGAAACGACGATCTGTGCCGCGGAAAAACGGTCCTTCAATTCGCGCAGGAGCGCACAGGTATGCTCGAAGGGTAGGGTCACCACCACGATCGACGCTTGGGTTATGGCTTCGCCGTTGCTTGTGCCCACTATTTCGGCATCTGGTAAACGCCGTATCACTTCGCGCGCTGCCTCTTCCGCTCGCTCGCTCCGGCGAGAACCGAGCACGACGCGCCGACCTGCCGCAGCGAAGCGCAGAGCTAAACCTCGGCCCATGGCCCCCGTGCCGCCGAGAATGGCGATCGCTTCGCTGCTCTGTCCCTTCACGCCGGCAAAGCTAAGCAGCCTTCCGCTCCTCCGGCCAGGCTATGCTCCTGAGAACGTGAGCGAATCTCTCTCAACTACACCGCAGGCGATCCGCCAGAAGAGCGTGGACCTGCTCGCCATCCTGTGGGCGGACGGTCACGAAAGTACTTACGACGTGCACAGTCTGCGCCTCGCCTGCGCCTGTGCCCAGTGTATCGACGAGTGGACCGGCGAAGCCCGTCTCGCCGTCGAACGGGTACCAGAGGACGTGCATCCGTTACGCATCAGGCCGGTGGGGCGTTACGCGATCCAAATCGATTGGAGCGACGGGCACAATACAGGCATCTACCCTTTCCAGCGCCTGCGCAACATGGGGAGCTGAACAACCTCGAACACTTTCTTCTCAAGCCCAGGTCATCCGCTTCCGATGAAGCGCCAGATCAACGCTCACTCAGTTATAACCGGTACCTGCACGCAACTCTTTCTTCTAGTGAGGATCTAACGACATGTTGTCCCGCCGCTTTTTCTTCGCAGATTCTTGCGGTCTCAAAGCGGCCTATGACTGTGTGGCGGACGACCCCTGGGTGGAGAACTGTTCTATCGATTTGCCGACGCGCTGCCTAAGAGTGACCCTGCGGTCTGAATTGGCAGAGCACAGCCACTCCGCAAACCTCTGGTTCAAACGCACCGAACAGCGGCTCTGCAGCGGCGATTAATTTCTCACCAGCGGAGCGTGTGCGCGGTCGCAGCAGTAGTTTGGCGAAGAATGCGGGTCTTAACACACATATTTCTCTTTCTCAGGAACCGCGGAATGTTCGAACGCAACCAGTGCGGCGTTAAAAGCCGCAGGCTGTTCCACGTTTACGACGTGACCAGCCCTAGGAATGACCACCAAATACGCCTCGGGTAAGGCGGCTGACCACTCCTGAGCTGCCGCCAGGGATGGAAAATCCTGTTCTCCGGCGATCAGCAGGACTGGGAGGGCGGTAGCTCGCAGCTGTGGAGCAATATCAGCAATCGGGGGCAGCGTGGCGATGAATTCGCGCAGCCAGTGCGCCAAGGCCTGGGGATCGTGCTGGCGAAATCCCTGCCGCACCAACCGCTTAGCAACAGGATCCAACCCAGATTCAGGTCCCCACACGAAGCGCGCTCCCGCCGCTTCACAACCTTCGCGTTCGAGTACTGCTGCGAAATCTGCCGCCACGGCAGCGAGCCCCCCGCTCTCCGGGCGAGCGGGGTACGACGCCAAAATCAAGCCGCGCACTCGCGCGGGGTGCATCAAAGCAAACTGGAGTGCCAGCGCTGCACCAAGGGAAAGCCCGCCCACCACCGCTCTCTCGACATGTGCGGCAGCGAGCACCCGCTCGACATCGGCTATCCCGGCCGCGGTTCGGTAGCGCTCGCGCTCTTGCGGTGCGGCACTGCGCGCGTGACCGAGCAGATCGAAGAGCACGAAGCGGTAGCGATCGCCGAGGACGCGCACCTGCGGCCGGAAGTTGCGGGCGCTGCCACCCAGACCGTGGGCCAGAAGCAGGGTCGGGCCTCGGCCGTGGATTTCGATATGCAGTTCGAGCTTGCGCTCGGGCTCGCGCATGTCCTCCGCCCTTTCACTTGTGTCAGCAAATGCTGTTCCGGTGCACTACAAGGTACTGCTCACGTGATACGCTGCTCGCGTGTCCCGCCTTGATTTCGCCCAGGCTGCTCGCGCCGCGGAAGCGGCGGCGGATGTTGCGCGCCGCGAAATTCTCGCGCGCTTCCGCCACACCACCACCGAGATCAAGAACGACGGTTCTCCTGTTACCGAAGCGGACCGTGCCGCCGAGCGAGCGATCCGCGCCGTCTTGAAACAACACACGCCCGATGTAGCCGTTGTTGGAGAGGAATTCGGCGGGGAGAACAGCGGCTCCGGCTGGTGTTGGACCATCGACCCGATCGACGGAACGATCGCCTACTCACGTGGCATCCCACTCTTTGGCACGCTGATCGCCCTGCTAGCCGAAGGAGAACCGGTTCTCGGCCTGATTGATCTCCCGACTTTGAACGAGCGCTACGTCGGCTGGCGCAACGGCGGTTGCCGGCGCAACGGGAAACCCGTCCGGGTCTCCCAGGAACGCGATCTCGATAGCGCCATCATCGCCCACGGCGACGCCGCCTACTTCGCTCGCGCCGGCGAAACCGAAGCTTTTCGACGCTTGGCGGCGGAAATCCCCTATTTTCGCGGTTACACCGATTGTTTCGGCCACGCCCAGGTTCTCGGCGGTGGCGTCGCTGCCATGGTGGATCTGAATTTGAGCATTTGGGATGCGGCGGCTACGCGCGTCTTGGTCACTGAAGCCGGCGGTACTTGCCTGTGCTTCTGCGACCCCACACCTCAGAAGATCGGCCTGGTCTTCGGCAGTCCCCCGCTGGTCGAAAAGCTGGCAGCTTTCTTGGGCAACGAGCGTTTGGACACAGATACCCGCTCGAAAGAGCTACTGAAATAGACTCCGCGGGGACGCCCGCCTCAGACTGGGCATCCCCGCGGAGATCTTTAGTGCGCGCTCATTTCCCCCGGCAGGACAACGAGCGTCGCGGTGCGATGGGGCGGGTGCAAGTGACACTGAATTTGGTACACGCGGCGTCCACTGAGTTCCGGCAGCGCGACCCGCGTCTCTTCACCAGCCGGGAGCACCACCTCCACGGCAAGGCCCGGAATTCGGAAGCCGTGCGCAGCCTCCGTGGCGTTGTAAATCGAGAGCGCTTGCCCCTTGCCGGCGGTCACCACCACCGTCGAAGGAATGAAGACGTTTTTGCCTCCGACAACAGCGCTCACGATTTGCACGTCACCGCGGTCATCCGCGAAAGCAGCGTGCCGGTGCATGGCGCGCGACGCACAGCTCGCGAGGCCCAGAGCGCAACCCATCGCCAATAGGCCGCCACCGAGACGGCAAAACCGCAACTTCAACGGGCCTCCTCGTCTCCTTGCTGGCTTTCCTCTTGGATCTGCTGCCCTGCGGCTTCTCCCGTCTCTTGCTGTACCGCGTCCGCCTCTTCCAGAACGCGCTCCATGGCATCGGCAGCAACATCTGGGAGGGATCGCTCCTCCGCCGCGCCACCCTGGGCACCAGCACCCTCTCCTTGTTCCGCAGCCTGGATCGGGGCGCCACCTTCACTCGAAGCGTCGTTCTGTCCCTTGCAACCGGCAACAACCAAAGACAAAAGCCCAAGGCCCATAGCTATTCCGAACCCGACGTGTCGTTGCATTGCTCACCTCCTCGGCGCCACGGGCGCCTTGGGAGCAGATCGCTCTCCTTGCGAGGCGACTGCAGCTCCCCGTATTTGACCACGCTATCCTACGCCTTTCCCCAGCCTCGTACAAAGCGTTATTCAGAAAACTAGAATGCCGAGGGGGAACCGATGAGCTCCAATCCCGAAGTTGCACTGCCCCACCTAGAAGATGCCCACACTTTGGTCGCTGCAGCAGAAGCGCTGCTCGCGCCGGTTGTTGAACGCGCGCGCGCGATCAGTGATGGGGGGAAAAGGATCGACGATCACCAAGTTCTCGCCGAGCGTGTGGCTTATGCCTCTACCGAGGTGCGCGCGGCGCGCGAGTTCTGCGACTACGTCGCCAGCGTCCAGGGTGAAGGGAACGGGAACCTGGAAACCTTGGCCGCAGCCGCCGCAGCGGAACTCGTCGCGCGCCTGAAAAATCGTTTGGAACCCGCGTTAGAAGATCTCGGTCTCTCGGAAAGTACCCTGGATACCGCCTTCCCCGCACCGCTGAGAGCGCAGCTTCGACGCGCCGGACACGAATCCGTCTTCCGTCACCTTGGCCGAGCGGTCGCGGAGCAGCGGGGGCGTCTGGATTTCCCTCTCGACGCAACCCTCGAACAAGTACGCGTTTCAGTGCGCGAATTTGCCGACCAAGAAGTGGCACCTCTCGCCGAGCGCATCCACCGCCGTGACGAGTTGGTACCTGAAGAATTCATCGCCAAAATGAGTGAACTCGGTTTCTTCGGCCTGTCCGTGCCTGAAACCTATGGCGGCGTCGAAATGGGCAACCTGGCCATGATCCTCACCACCGAGGAGCTTTCCCGCGCCTCGCTGGCGGCGGCTGGCTCGCTGATCACGCGACCGGAAATTCTGACAAAGGCACTGCTGCAGGGCGGCACGCAAGCGCAAAAACAGCACTGGTTGCCGCGTATTGCTTCCGGCGAGCTGATGGTGGGAATTTCGGTGACGGAACCTGACGTCGGCAGTGACGTCGCTTCTCTCAAATGCCGTGCGGAACGCGGAACCACAGATGGAAGGTCGGGCTGGTTCATCAATGGTCCCAAATCATGGTGTACTTTTGCGGGCCGCGCGAATGTTTTGGCCCTTCTAGCACGTACCGACCCGGACGCTTCCAGGGGAGCAAAAGGTCTCTCTCTTTTCGTCGTTCCCAAAGACCCCTTCGATGGGCACAGCTTTGAAATGAAACAAAGCGGCGGGGGCCGGCTCGTGGGCAAGGCCGATACCACCCCCGGTTATCGGGGTATGCATTCGTTCACCCTGAATTTCGAAAACTACTTCGTGCCGGAGGAAAATCTGGTGGGTGGCGAAGCGGGCTTGGGGCGCGGTTTCTACCTGCAGATGGCCGGCTTCGCCGCGGGGCGCCTGCAGACCGGCGGCCGTGCCTGCGGACTCGCGCAGGCAGCTCTCGAGAAAACTGCGAAATACGTAGTCGACCGCGCTCAATTCGGACGGCCGATCGTGGAATTTCAACTCACGCAATTCATGTTGGGCCGCATGGCCGCGCAGCTCGCCGCCGCGCGCGCCCTCACCTACGCGGCCGCCCGCGCCATGGACGAGGACGAGCGCCGGGCAGCACCGCTCGCCGCACAGGCCAAGCTTTACGCCTGCGACGTGGCCGTCGAGGTCACCCAAACAGGGCAACTACTCCATGGCGGCTGGGGCTACGCCGAGGAATACCCGATCAGCCGCTACGTCGTCGACGCTCAGGTGTTACCTATTTTCGAAGGCGTGAAACCGATCTTGGAGCTCAAAGTCGTGGCGAGGAACCTGCTGGCGTGAAGGTCCCGCTGCTCGATCTGAAAGCGCAGTACGCGCGCATCCAACCTGAAATCGACGCGGCCGTCGCCCGCGTGCTCGCGAGCCAGTACTTCATTCTCGGTCCCGAGGTCGAGAGCTTCGAAACGGAAGTCGCGCGTTATACCGGAAGCGCCTTCGCTGTCGGGTGCGCTTCGGGGTCAGACGCCCTGCTCCTGGCACTCATGGCGCATGGTGTGGGCACAGGTGATGAAATCCTCTGCCCCGCTTACACCTTTTTCGCGACGGCCGGTGCCGTCGCGCGTCTGGGTGCACGGCCGGTGTTCGCCGATATCGATCCGGCGACGTACAACCTGTGCCCTACGGCCACAGCTGCGCGCGCGGAAAAGTGCGAAAACCTGAAAGCCATTTTGCCCGTTCACCTGTTCGGGTTCACAGTGGATCTAGATGCTCTACTCGAGCTCGGCCGCCATCTTGAAGTGCCCGTGATCGAAGATGCCGCCCAGGCCATCGGTGCACGCGACGCACGCGGTGCATCCGCCGGTTCGCGCGGCGCTGCCGGTTGCTTCAGCTTTTTCCCATCAAAAAATCTGGGGGCCTACGGTGACGGCGGCCTCGTGACAACCCAGGATCCGCAACTCGCTGAATACCTGCGCGCCCTGCGCGCGCATGGTGCTCCGCGCAAGTACTACCACGAGTGGGTCGGCATCAACTCACGGCTGGACGCGCTACAGGCCACCGTACTGCGTGTGAAACTGTGCCATCTCGATACCTGGAACCGCGAGCGCGCCGAGCGCGCGGCGTACTACGACCAGTGCTTCGCCGAAGCGGGAGCCGCTGCTTCCGATGTCCCTCTCGCCGACGGCGGCCTGCCGCTGCGCACGCCGAAGGCACCGGTCTCACCCGCGGTTCATATTTACAATCAGTATGTGATCCGCGTGCCGGCGGAGCAGCGCGACGGCCTGCGCGTCCAACTCACGGAAGCCGGCATCGGCAGCGAAATTTACTATCCGCTGGGGTTACACATGCAGAAATGTTTTGCCGGTGGATCCGAGCAAGCCGGCGATCTGCCACACACCGAGGCTGCCGCGCGCCAGACGTTGGCGCTACCCGTTTATCCCGAACTTACGCAAGCACAGCAGGATTACGTGGTCGAAACGATCGTGAATTTTCTGCGCGTGCGCACCGGATAAGCCTCAGCCACCACCACACCGACCGGAGTAACGCAGATCACGCGCCAAGACGGCCGCTTCGGCGATTTCACCCCGTCGCTCGGACGCCGTCGATCAGTCCCTTAGCGAGCAGCGGATCGGCGTCGTTCTCGACGATTGCTTCGATGCGCTGTAGCGCCGCTGCGCGCAATTGATGTTTGATAGCGGCATAGCCGCGGCGCGGGAACGCCGCCCGCTCGGCGGCGATTTCGCGGGCGCGCAAGAGAACTCTCTCCGGCGCGATGAGCTCATCGAGCACACCTTGCACAAGAGCCTGCTCGGAGGTCGCGCTCTCTCCTCCCAACCCCCAGACGCGTGCAACGTCGGGCGCTAACTCGGCGCGCACCACTTCCATCGCCACCGCGGGAAACGGAATACCAACGCGCACCTCCGCAAGGCCGAGCTTACAGGGCGCCGCGGGACCGATCCGATAATCGCAGGCCAGCGCAAGCACGAGACCCCCCGCCAACGCGTGCCCGTTGACGGCCGCAACCAACGGGCGCGGGAAAGCGTAGAGACGCGCGAGAGACCGATTGCCCAAGTTGATCAATTCCCGCTGCTGCTCGAGGGAATACATCGGCACCTGCTTGAGATCGAGGCCGGAGGAAAAACAGCGACCTTCTCCGGTCAGCACGACTGCCGCGATCGCCTCATCAACGAGCAATTTCTCGAAGCAGGCGTCGAATTCTCGAAAGAGAGTGAGTTCCAGCGCATTCACCGGCGGGCGGGCAAGTATCACCGTGGCGACACCGTTCTCTATCACAACGCGCAATTGAGGATTCCCCATCTTCATCTCCTCCAACAATCGATTTCAACCCGCGTTCTTATACCTGCTCTCAAACCCGACCATACGATTCCCCACGCACGAGCGCGCTTCCGATCAAGTGCGCGAGCCGCAGAGGTTCGGGTACGCGCGCTTTTTTCAGCGTAGCGCACAAGAGTTGTACCGCTTGATGCAGCATGGCGCCGGCACTGGCCAAGAACAATCCGTCCTCGACCTGCACCGCCTGCGGTGTACATTCCACGATGGCAATACGCTCCGCAAGCTTCGCTGCACGCAGGTCATCCGCGAGCGGACTCTGCTGCGTATCGCGGCGCGTCACCACCAGCACGGGGCGCTTGAGCAGCGCAGCCAGCTTGCGAATGTCAACGATTCCGAGACCGGCAAGCGTAATGCCGCCGAGCACTACCGCCTGCAGCGTCTCCCAAGAGCTCAGAGAGAAATCCAGTCGGCGAGAAAAATGGTTGCACGATCACCGTCCACGGGAAAGGCCGTCACGGCCACACTCTCGACGAGATCACAGTCTTCCATCAGAACACCAAGCACAGGAACAGGGGCGCGTTGCCGCTTGTGAAAAGACGCGTCGTCGCTTCCGAGCACGTGAGGGCGGCCCGCAGCCATCGCCGCCCGAATTTATCCCGAAATGCGCGAAATGCCGCTGCCTCCGGACGCCGCGGATCGCTATGCAACAAGGGCAACGGAAAAAATCTTGGCTCTCCGGCCGTGCGACCTGCGTTGGCAGCAGGCCAGGATACACTGAAAAACAGACCCGTCGGAAAATGTGAGAAACATTATTTCATTTCAAAGTATGAGTCCTTTCCAATTCTTAAATGAGTCTGAGTGGGTTCGTGGGACTGGTTTCGGTTTTGTGGGCATTTTTTCTGGTTTGGGTTGTTTTTATCCTTTTGTTTTTGGGGGTCCGGGGGCGAAGCCCCCG
>Ga0247727_10003935_pt1 | contig 32222 bp, 34 predicted proteins | sample WisWelCaveWW1625_FD_202498 | JGI IMG/M metagenome (GOLD analysis project Ga0247727, IMG submission 202498) | Biofilm microbial communities from Wishing Well Cave, Virginia, United States - WW16-25 | ecosystem: Environmental > Aquatic > Deep subsurface > Groundwater > Cave microbial mat | place...
GCAGCGTCGTCAGGGCGACCTGCATGAACTCAGGCGGCGGCAGCATCAGTTCGAATCGCAGCCAGAACGCGGCGAACCAGGCCATGCCCGCGGCGACCACGTCGTGCGCGAAGGCGAGCGAGGCGCGTGCGATGAACCGGCGGTCGAAATTCACCGCTGCCGCGCCCAGCGCAGGTCCACCCAGACGGCGATGGCGATCAGCGCGGCCGCGGCGAGCGCCAGTGCGGCGGCCTGCACCGCAGAGGGCTCGCGCCGCGCGAGGAGCGCGGTCGCCGCGCATCCCGCCATCACCGCGTACTCGATGAATGCCGTGCCGCGGTGGCCGTAGCCCATGCGCACGAGGCGCTGGTAATAGTGATCCTTGTGCGCCTGCCACACGCGCTCGCGGCGCAGCGCCCGCCGCAGCAGCGTGAGGGTCGCGTCGCAGACGAAAGGCGCGAACACCAGCAGCGGGAACCATACCGGCCAATAACCCCGGCTCCAGCCGTAAACGCCCAGCGCGCCGGCGAGGAAACCCAGCGGCACCGAGCCCGCATCGCCCATGAACAGGCGCGCCGGATGGAAATTGAAGACGAGGAACGCCGCCGACGCCGCAGCGATCGAGGCGCACAGCGCGGCAAAGGACTCCGCGCCGGTGAGAGCCGCAGCCGCGCCGTATGCGCCGAACCCTATCACCGCCATCCCGCCCGCGAGGCCGTCGGACCCGTCCATGAAGTTGTACAGGTTCGCGTACCAGGCGATGGCGAGGAGGAATATCGTGAACAGCACCGGCTCGGCATACCCGAGCTCGAACGCCACCACCACTGCGGCCGCGGCAAGCTGCGCGGCGAGGCGCGCCAGCCTCGGCAGACCGTAGACATCGTCGGCTAAGCAAACCACCGCGAGCGCCAGTGCGGCGCCGAGCGTCACGCCCATGCCGGGCTGGGCGAGCGCGACCGCAACGGCGACGCCGGCAGCAATGGCGATGCCGCCGGTGCGCGGCAGCGGCCGGTCGTGCAGCGAGCGCTCGTTCGGCGCGTCGAGCGCGATGCGCCGGCCGGCCGGCGTGAGCAGGAGGCGCGCCGCGAGCAAAGCGGCCAGAAACGCGGCAATCGGCGCCAGCGCAAGCATGGCGCGCATTCTAGCCGCCTTGCTTGCGATACCACGCCGCAGTGGCGCGCAGGCCTTGCTCGAAGCTGAACGGCGGCTGCCAGCCGAGCTCCGCGCGGATGGCGCGATCGTCCGCTGCCTGCGATTGCACGAGCCGCGCGAGCGGAGGAACGACCCGCAGCAGCGCGGGAGGGAACGGGAACAGCCGCGCGGGCCGGTCGAGCGCGCGGGCGATGGCGCGGCACAATTGCGGCGTGGAAACCGGCGTGCCGTCGCTCAGGGCGTAGGTCTTGCCCTGCGACGGGCCATCGAGGCAACGCAGGATCGCATCCACCAGGTTGCCGACGTAGACCAGGCTGCGGCGGTTCTCGATGCTCGCCAGCGGCAGCGGCCAGCCGCGGTCGACGGCGCGCAGCAGCGCGAGGAAATTCGCCTTCACGCGCGGGCCGTAGACCAGCGGCGGGCGCAGGATCAGCGCCTCGAGGCCTGCCAGTTGCATCAGGGCCTGCTCCGCGATGGACTTGGCGCGGCCGTAGGCGTCTTCAGGCCGAGCCGCCTTGATCGAGCTGAGGTAGACGAACCTGCGGGCGCCTGCGGCAAGGGCGGCCTTTGCCTGCGCAATCGTGCCCTCGACGTTGACGCGGTGCAGATCGGCGGGGCTCGCGGACATATGCGCGATGTTCGCGAGGTGCACGACTGCATCGCAGTCCGCGGCCGAGGCGAGAAGTTCGTGGCCGGCGGCGGCGAGCGCCGGGCAGAGATGGCTGCCGATGAAGCCAGAGGCGCCGGTGACGAGGACGCGCATCGGGGCCGATACTACCGCCGGGACGGACGGGTCTCGATTTAGTCTTGCAAATTAGATGAGACACTTCTAATATGCAATGCATGTATGAGCGGCTCTGCGCCGCACGGCTGCTCGAGCTGGCGCGGCGCTTTCCCGCCGTGGCCATCCTTGGGGCGCGCCAGGTCGGCAAGACCACCCTCGCGCGCAAGGTGTTCGGCGGCCTGCACTACCTGGACCTCGAGGACCCCCGCACGGCGCAGCGCTTCCGCGACGACGCGCGGCTCGCGCTCGACGCACTCCCCGGCGGCGCGATTCTCGACGAGGCGCAAGCCGTCCCCGAACTGTTCGCCGCGCTGCGCGGCGCCGTCGACGCGAACCGCCGCCGCGCCGGGCGCTATGTCTTGCTAGGTTCGGCCCAGCCGGCCCTGGTCCGGGAAATCTCCGAATCGCTCGGCGGCCGCATCGCTATCATTGAACTCGATCCCCTCGCGGCCTGCGAGGCCGCGACCGGGGCGCATCCCGCCGGTTGGCGCGCGCTCTGGCTGAAGGGCGGGTTTCCCGACGCGCTCGGCGGCGATTTCCGGGAATGGTGGGAAGCTTACCTGCGTACCCTGCTGGAACGCGACCTGCCTCAGTACGGCGTTTCCGCCGACCCGTTGTTCATGCGGCGCCTGCTGACCATGCTCGCGCACCAGCACGGTGGGCTGTTCAATGCTTCGGCGCTGGGCGCATCGCTCGGCGTTTCCTATCACACCGTGCAACGCCAAGTGGACGTGCTCGAGTCGGTATTCCTGCTGCGCCGGTTGCCGCCGTACTTCCGCAACGTCGGCAAGCGGCTGACCAAGGCGCCCAAGCTGTTCCTGCGCGACACCGGATTGCTGCACCATCTCCTCAATATCGGCTCGGCCGAGGAGCTGGATGCGCATCCCGCGCGCGGCGCGAGCTGGGAAGGTTTCGTCGTCGAGGACATCCTGCGGCGCGAGCGCGTCGCGCGTCCCGCGTCGCAAGCTTTCTTCTGGCGCACTCTCGCCGGCGCCGAGATCGATCTCCTGCTGGAACGCGGCGACACTCGCGTCGCGATCGAAATCAAGGCCGGCCATGGCGGCGCGCCGCGCGCGGTGCGTTCCCTGCGCGAGGCGGCGCCGGACGTGGGCGCGAAGCGCGTCTGGATCGTCGACCAGGCGCCGGGCACGGAACTGCTCGCGCCCGGGATCGCGCGCATCGGGTTCGACCAGGCCAGTACGGGCACGCCCTGACCGTGCCGGCCTGCTGCCGGTCATGGAACTCCGTCGCGCCGGTGACGTGGACGCGCATCAGCCGCCCCGCACCCGCCAGCCCGCGGCGATGGCCGGAACCAGCAGCGAACGGAACAAGGCCGGTTGGAATACTTCGGCCAGCGGCAGCGTGCCGGCCGCGCCGCCTGCCTGCCGGACCCTGGCAACGCTGGAGGCCATGCGGCAATCCCAGGCCAGCTTCTCCGCCAGCGACAGCGCGGGCGCAAGCGCCGGCGCGAACTGCCGGAAGAAGCGCTGCTTGTCCACGAGCAGGCGCGCGCTGCGGATGTTTTGCGCCGTCGCCTGGCCCGCGTGCTGGCGCACGCGGCACAGCGGGTCAGGCAGCAGGACTGCGGGGCCCGCGGCAAGTAGGTGGAACCACATCTCGAGGTCCACCAACTGGCTGTACGCCGTGCTGAAACCGCGCGCAGCGGCGCCGCGCCGGAACATGACCGCGCTAGGCTCGCCGATCCGGTTGCCCCAGGCAAAGCACTCGCGCATCAGCCGCGGTCCCTCCACGCATTCCCGCCTCGCCCGGGCGCGCACCGTGCGGAGCGCCCGCAGGGTTGCATCGGTGAGAATGCGGCCACCGGCAGCGAGCGTCGCCCGCGGCTGGCCGCCGAGCGCCGCCGCCAGTGCTGCCGCAGCGCCCTCCTCAAGCGCGTCGTCGTCGCACAGGATCTGGACGAATTCTCCGCGCGCCATGAACACGCCGGCGCTGAAGTTGCCCGCCATGCCCAGGTCCCGGTCGTGCCGGACGTAGCGCACGCGCGGATCGGCCACTGCAGCCTGCGCCGCGATGCGCTGCGTGTCGTCGGTCGACGCGTTGTCCAGCACCAGGATTTCGAGGGCCGGATGGCGCTGGCTGCAAGCGGACCGGATCGCGTCGGCGAGGACCGTCGCGTGATTGCGGGTCGGAATGCAGATGCTGACCAGGGGACTAGCGTTCATAATTGCGTCGTCTGCAAGGCGGAATCGCTGCCCCGGAAAACTCCCGTGATCACCATTTCCATCGTCAGCCATGCGCAAGCCGGGCTGGTCTCCGGGCTGCTGCGCGACCTGCGTGGGCTGGGGCGCGACGATCTTCAGCTCATCTTAACAGTCAACGTTCCCGAATCGCTGCCCGAGGAGTTCGGCCGCCTGCTGCCGCGCCTGGAGATCGTGCGCAACGCGGCGCCGAAAGGCTTCGGGGCGAACCACAACGCGGCCTTCCGCAGGGCGCGTGGGGAATACTTTTGCGTGCTGAATCCCGACATCCGCATGGCGCAGGACCCTTATCCTGCGCTGGCGACGGCGGCGCGGGCACCGCAAGTGGCGCTCGCCGCGCCCCGCATCGTGGATGCCGGCGGCGCCGTCGAGGACAGCGCGCGCCGCTTTCCCACGCCGGCGAGCCTCCTCAAGAAGCTCTTCGGCCTGGCGCCGCGGCTGGACTACCCGCCCGGCGAGCCGCCGCGTTCGCCGGATTGGGTCGCGGGAATGTTCATGCTGTTCCGGCGCGAAGCATTCGAGAAGGCCGGCGGGTTCGACGAGCGATTTTTCCTGTACTACGAGGACGTGGACATCTGCCGCAGGCTGCGCCGGCTCGGCCTCGAGGTCAGGCTGGTGCCGCAGGCGACGGTGATGCACGAGGCGCAGCGCGCCAGCCGGCGCGATCCGCAGCACATGCTGCATCACCTGCGCAGCATGCTGCGCTACCTGACGCGCAGCTATTGACTGCCGGCGCCGGCCTCGCCGCGCGTAGCCTCAAGGATGTTTCGATAGCCAACCGTGCGCCTTTGCGGGTCGAAGCGGGGATAGGCGCTCAGCGCGGCTCTCAGCCGCTCCTGCAACGCGCGGCGCCAGGGGCCGGGCAACAGGCCGGTGAGCGCGAACGCGGTTGCCGCCGGCAGGTAATACAAATACTCCCACCAGTGCATGTGGCTGAGAACGGCGCCCAGGCCACCCCCGGGAGACTGCTTCAGCAGGACGTTGTACTGCAGCAAACGGTACCTGCGGTAGTTCACGCGCAGCCCCGGAGCGCCGGCGAAATTCGCGGCGAGCGCTTCCGTCGCGGCAAGCCAGGAGTCGTTCATGTTCGAGCCCGGCACGAGGCGCCGTGTCGCTTGCCCTGCCGCGGCGGCCGCCGGCGTGTTCTGCAGGAAAGCCACCCCCTCGCCTTCGCGCTGATTGTGAAAATAGAAACCGAAGGATTTCGGGCTGATCCCGACCATGGTCAGCGGCCGCGGCTCGGCGACGATCCGCTCGGCGCGCAACAGCACGGCATTCGCGGCGTAATAGTCCGGATAGGGGGACTGGAAGAAGGGCCCCTTGGGGCGCAGAGAGTCCACCAGGGCACGACTGACAACGAAGTGCTGCATGTTGTACCCGAACCGGATGCGGAATCGCATCGTCTCCAGCACCAGCCGTCGCGCCATGCCGCGCGCCAGCAGGAACGGTTGCCCGCGCCCGGCTCGAAAGAACTCGGTATAGCCGGTCTGCACGAAACCTTCCGCATGCCCGGGCATCGTGCCCGGGTAGGCAAACTGCAGCGCCTGCGCGTAGATCGCGTCCGGCTGCGACCATTGCTCGAGCAACTGCGCCGCCCGCCGCAGACAGCCTGGCATTAGCGCGTCGTCGTCGCCCAGCATGATCAGGTACTCGCCGGTGCTGCGCTCGAGCGCGGCGTTCCAGTTGTCGGTGACGGGAACCGCGGCCTGCTGCCGGTAGCAGCGCACGCGTGCATCGGCGAGCGAAGCGACATACGGCTGGACGTCCTCCGCGGAAGCGTTGTCAGAGACGACGATTTCCCAATCCGCGTAGTCCTGCATGCGTACGGACTCTACGGCGTAGCGCAACAGGTCCAGCCGGTCGCGCGTGGGAAGGAGGATCGAGAGCTTCACCGGGCTATACGCCGGCCTTGCGGAATACTGCCGTATAGGCGCTGCCGCGGCCCTCGAGTCCTTCGATGAGCGCAAACAGCACAGCGGCAAACCTGCCGGCAAAGCGTAGCGCGCGCTTGGCGAGGGGCGAGGCGACGTGGTTGGCCAGTGAGAACCGCCAGCCGAACGCGTTCCAGCCGAGGCTCCCCGGATCGGTGGTTGTCGACAGGGCCAACTCCAAGCCGTAGTCCCGCGCGCGCGCCGCGAGCGCCGCCGCGGGTACCAGGTGCACGTGCCGGGGTGCGTCCAGGTGCGCCCAGTGCCGGCCGAACAGCGCAAACTGGAATGCGAGGGGATTTGGCGTGGCGATGACAAGCACGCCGCCTGGCCGCAAGGCCTTGGCCGCAGCCGCCATCAGCATCCACGGGTCGCGCAGGTGCTCGAACACATGCCACAGCGCGATCACGTCCGGGGGCGTCGCCTGCTCCAGGGCGACCGCTGGATCGGCAGCCTGGATCGCGCGGATCCCCAGCTGCTCGCGCAGGAAGGTGCAGCAGCGCTCGTCCATCTCGATCGCTTCCACCGAGAATCCGGCGCGCTTGGCGGCCAGGCAGAAGGCGCCCCACGACGGGCCGATCTCGAGCAGTTGCCCGCCGGAGGCGTACGGCGAGAGCAGATCGATCTTGTAGCGTTCGTGCGCCGCGCCAAGCTCGAGATCCGCAGCGGACCGGGGCAGCGCATGGTAGCCCGCGGCGTAATAGCGGGGCAGGTCCACCGGGACATTGGCCAGCGAGACCAGGCCGCATCGGGGGCAGCGTTCGTAGTGGAACAGGACGTCCGACGCCGCGCGGTTGTAGTCGCGCGCCGCAACGTACGCGGCCATCTCCGTACTGCAGGCGCTGCAGCGCACGTTCAGGCCGGCCGCGCGTACCGGCCCCACGCCTGGCGCGACAGGTCTGCGCGGGTCGCGGCATCTGCGTTGTCGTAGGCGTCGGACTGGTTGTCGGCTACCAGCAGATCTTCCTGCCTCGCTTGCCGGAAGACGTTGGCGAGGTGCCAGCGTTCTCTCTCGTAGGCAGTCCCGGTCCGATCGACGACTCGCGCGGCAAGCCCGAGCTGGACGAACTGGGCCGTGATCCCGCCCTTGCCGCTTTCCAAGGCAAACGCGGACAGCTTGAACAGCATCGGTTGCAGGCGGATCCGGGTAAGCATGTCGCGCGCCGCAATGAAAGCGTTGGTGCGCACATGGTAGTTTGGAAAAGCCGGAAAGTGTCTGGCCGGCTTCCAGAGTCCGGCGGCGCCCAGCACCCACGCCGCCGCCCTTTGCGCAGAGCCGCGCAAACTGGGATCGGCCGCGATGTGCCGCACGCGCCACGCCAGCCGGGCGCCCAATCCGAGCTTGGCGAGTTCGCGGGCACGCTCTTCATGGCCGGTGGCAAAACTCTGGTACGAGCCTGTTGCGCCGGCCAGGCCGACCCCGGGCATGGCCACAGCCTGATAGAGCTTCGCCAGCCAGTCCGCCGCAAGGATCCGGCTGAAGGAATTGAAGAAGCAGAAATACCGATAGTCGAAGCGCTGCACTGCTGCGAAATACGGCTTGAGGTCGAAGCCCCGGTCCGCCAGGAACAGTCTCTGGTGCGGGACGCCATCGAGAAGGCGGTCGTATTCGGCGCCGCATTCTGCGCCGAAGCCCTTGAACAGGATCACCAGTTCGTGTCCCGCGCCTGCCGGATGTTCGCGGTAGGACCTCAGGAATCGCTCAAAAGCTGCCGGGCCGTTTCGCCTGCGCACCAGGTGCACGACGCCGACCTCGGGCACTTCAGGCGTTCCCCGGGTACTTGGCCCGCAGGTAATCCGCCAGCGCTTCGCGCCATGGGCGCAGGGTCACGCCGAGCGTCCGCGCCTTGGTATTGGCGAGAACCGAATACAGCGGCCGCCGCATGCTGCCGCTCATGCCACCGCGGTCCACCGGTACGACCTCCGACCTCCCTCCCGCCAATCGCACGATCTCGCGCGTGAACTCATACCATGAGCAGGCGCCCTCGTTGACGAGGTGGTACAGGCCGGGGGTGAGCTTGGGGCTGACGAGCAGCTCGAATACCGCCCGGCTCAGGTCGTTGGTCGAGGTTGGCGCTACCACCTGTTCGCTGGCCATCTCGATGCGCTTGCCGGCGCGCGCATCCGCCACACGCCCGTCGACGAAATTGCCGCCCTTGGAGCGCGCCCCGGACTGGCCATAGAGCCCGCAGGTGCGGATCACTACCGCGTGCCCGGGCGCGGTCGCCAGTGCGGCATGCTCGCCGGCCAGCCGGCTGATGCCGTAGACCTGCAGCGGCGAGGGCTTGTCGTCTTCGCGCCACGGCTCGCTGCGCGGCCCGCCGAATACGTAGTCGCTGCTGAAGGTGACCAGGCGTGCGCCATGCGCGGCGCAGGCCGCGGCCAGATCCCGCACCGCGACGCAGTTGACGAGGAAGGTCTGCGCGGGCTCCTCCTCACACTTTGGCACGTTGTGGAAGGCAGCGCAGTTGATGACGGTGTCCGGCCGGATCTTCGCCACCATGCGTTCGGCTTCGCCGTGGCGTGCGAGATCCAGCTCCGCCCGTCCCGGCGCCGCGATCTCGTGCCCCGGGTTGTTGCGCACCAGGTCGCCGCCGAGCTGCCCGGTCGCGCCGATCAACAGGATCTTCATGGCATGAGCGGGTAGGAACAGTCGCGCTCGGACAGGATCGGCCCGGGCAGCGGCCAGCGGATGCCGAGCTTCGGATCATCCCAGCGCAGGCCGCGCGCCAGGTCCGGGTGGTAGGACTCCGACATCTGGTAGAGCACCTCGCTGTCGTCGGCCAGGGTCTGGAAGCCGTGCCCGAAGCCTTCCGGCACGTAGAACGCGAGGCGATTCTCGGCGCTTAGCTCCAGCGCGTGCCAGCGCAGCCGCGTCGCCGAGCCTGGGCGCAAGTCCACGATCACGTCCCAGATCGCCCCGCGGGTGCAGCGCACCACCTTTGCCTCTTCGTGCGGCGCCGCCTGGTAGTGCAGGCCGCGCAGCGTGCCGCGCTTGCGGTTCCAGGAGACATTGCACTGCGCGATGGCGGGCTTGAGCCCCCGCTTGCGGAACTCTTCCTGGCAGAAGGACCTCGCGAAGAACCCGCGCTCGTCCTCGATGCGCTCCAGATCGACGACGAACGCCCCGCCGAGCGGCGTCGGCAGGAATTTCAATCGAGCACCTTCGTCTCGGGGATCGGCACCACGAAGCGACCGCCCCAGGCGCGGATGCCCGTCATCTGCGCCACGATCTCGTCCTTGAGGTTCCACGGCAGGATCAGCACGTAATCCGGCCGTGTCTGCATGATTTTCTCGGGGGCGTGGATCGGGATGTGCACGCCGGGCAGGTAGCAGCCCTGCTTGTGCGGGCTGCGGTCCACGGTGTACTCGAGCAGGTCGCCCCTCACGCCGCAATAGTTGAGCAGGGTGTTGCCCTTGGCCGGGGCGCCGTAGCCCGCGACCCGCTTGCCGGATTCCTTCGCGCCGATGAGGAACTTGAGCAGGCTGCGCTTGGCCGCGCGCACCTGCTCGGCGAAGGCGCGATAGGGTTCGGCGCGCTGGAGGCCCGCCGCCTGCTCGCGCGCGCGCAGCTCGGCCACCTTCGGCGAGATGCGCAATGCCGCGTTGGCCGCGTGGCGCGCGTAGATGCGCAGCGAGCCGCCGTGCGTGGGCAACTCGTCCACGTCGAACAGCGTCATGCCGTGCGCGGCGAACACGCGCTCGGCGACGACGAAGGAGAGGTAGGAGAAATGCTCGTGATAGATGGTATCGAACTGGCTTTCCTGCATCAGCCTCAGCAGGTGCGGGAATTCCATCGTCACCACGCCGCCTGGCTTGAGCAGCAGGCTCATGCCGCGCACGAAGTCGTTCAGGTCCGGCACGTGAGCGAGCACGTTGTTGCCCAGGATCAGGTCCGCCTTGCGTCCGGCCGCGGCCAGTTCGGTCGCCGTCTTCACGCCGAAGAATTTCACTAGCGTCGGCACGCCCTTGTTCTGCGCCACCGCCGCCACGTTGGCCGCCGGCTCGATGCCGAGCACCGGCACGCCCTGGGCGACGAAGTTCTGCAGGAGGTAGCCATCGTTGCTCGCGATCTCGACCACGAAGCTCGAGGCGTTCAGCCCGAGGCCGGCGATCATCGCCTGCGAGTAGGCCTTGGCGTGCGCCAGCCAGGATTCAGAATACGAGGAGAAGTAGGCGTAGTCGCTGAAGATCTGCTCGGGCGTCTCGAACTCCTCCAGCTGCACGAGGAAGCACTTCTCGCATACCCAGGCGTGCAGCGGGTAGAAGCGCTCCATGCGGTTCAGCGCCTGCGCCTCGAGGAAGGCGTTCGACGGGGGCGACATGCCCAGATCGGCGAATGAGAGACTGAGCGGCGCGCCGCAGAAGCGGCAGGCGGCAGGCTTCATGCCGGCGTAATTCCCATGTAGCGCTCGATCTGCGCGAGCGTGAGCTGCCTCGCATCGGCGCCCTGCGACTGCGCCTTGTACCAGCCGACCGTCCACTCCAGCGCCAGTTGCAGGCCGAGGCGCGGTTTCCAGCCCAGGCGGCTGCGCGCCTTCGAGCTGTCGAGTTGCAGAAACTTCGCTTCGTGCGGGTGCGCGCCCTTGTCCGCCTCCCAGGACGCCTGCGGCCCCCACAGGCGCGTGATGGCGGAAACCACTTTCTCCACCGCCACGGCGTCCTTCTCGTCAGGACCGAAATTCCAGCCTTCGGCGAACATCGCCGGGGTGTCGTGCAGGTACTCGGCGAGCCGCAGGTAGCCCGCGAGCGGCTCCAGCACGTGTTGCCAGGGGCGCACGGCCTTGGGGTTGCGCACCTGCAGCACCCTTCCCGCGACTGCAGCGCGCACCGCGTCGGGCACGATGCGGTCCTGCGCCCAGTCGCCGCCGCCGATCACGTTGCCGGCGCGCGCCGAGGCGATCGCCGCGCCGCCGGGAAACGATGCGCGGTAGGCGGTGGTGACCAGTTCGGCGCAGCCCTTGCTGCTGCTGTAGGGGTCGCGCCCGCCCATCGGATCGCTCTCCTGGTAGTCCTGGCCGGTTTCCAGGTTCTGGTAGCACTTGTCGCTGGTGACGTTGACTACCGCGCGCACGCTGCCCGCCTTGCGCACGGCCTCCAGCAGGTGCACGGTCCCCATCACGTTGGTCGCGTAGGTTCCCACGGGATCGTCGTAGGACGGGCGCACCAGCGACTGCGCCGCGAGGTGGAACACGATCTCGGGTTCGCAGGCGCCGATCGCCTGCGACAGCGCGCCCAGGTCGCGGATGTCGGCGATGGTGCTGGCGATGCCCGACTTGGCCTCGACCAGCGCCCACAGCGAGGGCGCGCCGGCGGGCTTGAGGGCGTAGCCCGAAACGCGCGCGCCGAGGGAGGCGAGCCAGAGTGCGAGCCAGGAACCCTTGAAACCGGTGTGGCCTGTGATAAAAACGCGCTTGTCTTTCCAGAATTTACCGTTAACCAACTTCAACTCCGCACGCGATCATGCTCAAGAAGTCCATTCCTTGCGCTTCCGGATGAATATCAGCGAGCCCCAGGCAAGCGCGAGGCACATGCCTGCAATATAGCTCAGCGCAGGCCCGTAGGCGCCCAAGTTCGGGGTGAGCCATAGTGTACCTCCGCCTATCGTCACGGCGGTCAGGATGGACAGGCCTAGAAACGGCTCTCGCTTGAACACCCGCAAGAAAGTGGACTGGGCCATTGACAGTTGATGCAGCAACTCTGCAAACAGGAACACTGCAACTGCACCTAGCGGGATGAAACGGGATGTCAAGTCCGGGCGCCAACTTTCAATGGCACGAAGCGCAATGAGGGCGGCGAAGCCGCCGACCAGGAAGACCGCCACGCCGATTGCAGCGGTCCTGGCTACGGTCCGATCCAGCTCCGCAAACTCCTTGCGCGCCACCATCATCGAAAGCGCTGGCGTTTGCGCTTGCAGCCACGTGGCGGCAATCCCGGACAGGCCGTTGAGCACCGCCCAAGTCAATCCGATTCTCCCAGCTTCGCTCGGTCCGAGAAAATAGAACGTCGCCGGGGTAAACAGTGAATAGACAAAATAGCCGCTAACCCAGCTCAAGGCGATCCTAGCCTGCAGCGGCAGAATTTCCCCGCGCCACTCGATGCTCGGTCCCGTTTGCTTGCGCAACAGCGTTCCTAGGAACCGGCGATAAGACACGAAAAGAAACGCGCACGCTGCAATGGTTGTGGCTGTGATCGCCGCGACCGCGGACCAGAGCGCAGCGCCCAGCACCATGCAGGTCCACAGCGCGGCATATCGAACGATCGACTCGCCGGCCTTGTAGGCGTTCACATGAGCAATGCGGCCGCATCCCGAAAGCATCGCCCAGGCAGGTGTGAGGGAAAAGTTGACCGTGGCGAGCAGGCACAGGAACAGCCACGGCTCCTGCCATTCGACTTCTGGCGCGCCAGCCTGGCTATGAAAGAACCAGTAGCCAGCCGGGACGAGCAGCGCGAGCAACAGCACGGCGCCGACGAAATACCACAGGGCCACCAGCCGCGCCAGCGAACCGAGCCGGGACTTTGCCGCTGCATCACCCTCTATCGACTGGTCGGCGGCGAGGGACAACTTGGACCACTCGTGCGCGGCGAACATCGTGACGACCGCGGACAGGCCTAGCTCCAGGAAGATCTGCAGGGCGAGGATATTTGCGAAGGTGTAGTAGTAGCCCTGGACGTCGGGCGTAAAGTACCGCAGGACGAGCATCGCCGTGACGATGCCGCCTGCGCCCATCAGCGCCTTGGTTGCAAGCGCGTAGAGTGCGGCGCGATCGGCGAGGATCTTGCGTAGCAACGATTGCGCGCCGTCAGCAGGCGTTCAAGGCGATCCGGCGCATCACCACTTCTTCCACGGCGGACTGCCGCTGGCCCACAGTTCTTCGAGGTGATTCTTGTCGCGCAGCGTATCCATCGGCTGCCAGAAACTGCGGTGAAAATAGGCCGCGAGCTGGCGATCCCTGGCCAGGCGCTCCAGCGGCTCGCGCTCCCACACCGTGGCATCGCCCTGAATCAGGTCGATGACCGACGGCGAGCACACGAAAAAGCCGCCGTTGATCCAGCCGCCGTCGCCCCTGGGTTTCTCCTGGAAGCTGGTGACGTGATTGCCCTCAAGCACCAACGAGCCGAAGCGGCCTGGCGGCTGCACCGCGGTGAGGGTGGCCTTGACCTTCTGCGTCTTGTGGAACGCCACCAGGGCCTTCAGATCCACGTCGGCGACGCCGTCGCCGTAGGTGAAGCAAAAATCTTCCTTGCCTATGTATTGCTCGACGCGCTTCAGCCGGCCGCCGGTCTGCGTCGCCTCCCCCGTCTCGACCAGGGTCACCTTCCAGGGCTCGGCGCTCTTCTGGTGCACCTGCATCGAGTTGTCGCGCATGTCGAAGGTCACGTCCGACATGTGCAGGAAGTAGTTGGCGAAGTACTCCTTGATGACGTATCCCTTGTAGCCCAGACAGACGATGAACTCGTCCACGCCCTGCGCCGAGTAGATCTTCATGATGTGCCAGATGATCGGCTTGCCGCCGATCTCGATCATGGGCTTGGGCTTGAGTACCGACTCTTCGCTGATCCGGGTGCCTAGACCGCCCGCAAGAATCACACACTTCATATAACCTCGCTGAATGCTCCGCCGATTCTCGCTATTTTCGCAGAATAGCGCCCTGACAGTGGCATGCACTCAGTCCGGTAGCAAATGCTCGTATCTGCGCAGAAACGCGGGCGAGATTCGCGAGCGAGCTGGGGCCGAGTAGTATCGGTGCGGATAGATCGAACGAAAGCGTTTCTGCAGCGGGTCCGAGTCAACCTGGCTCGCCGGCATGCCGTCCGACTCGTCGAGTAGCTCACGTACCAGGTCCAGTATTTCCTGCGGACTGTTCTCGAGCATCTCGATCCCTGGATTGGCGTCGCGGGTTGTGTAGGACATCTCAGCTTCGCGTTCCACTGTTTCCTTGAACGTTAGATAGCGACCCGACCCTTCTTCCCTCAAGAGTTTCGGGATGCCGAGTCCCTTTGGGCTGAGTGGTGGCCTGGAGATTGGCACAAAATTGGTCATCCCGAACGCACGGCCGAACACCATCGGTACCATTAAGAGACCAGACGTTGTTCCGATGAATATCCGACACCTCCAACTCAGATAAATATCCATCCAGTCACTGCGAAAACGGGAGTGCGCATAGTCGATAAGGCGACTGTGACTCGGCGCCAGCGACGTCGACGCATCTCCCATTCGAAGACACCAGCCGCCCCGGCGCGCGATCTCATCCATGGCCAAGCGGTAGTTCTCGATGCTGCAGTTTCGGTACTCATGGATATGGTCGTCAACGGGCGAGTACCCTGCCTCCCGAACGTGCAGACAGGCAAACCACGCTCCGGGTGGCACACCGAGGACACGCAGTGCTTCATCGCCCCGGCGCATAAGCGCATCCGGCATGGTCAGAACTGCAGGCCTTTCCGCCCACGAATTGACGATCTCGAAGTATCGCGCGGGCTCCGTGAGCTCGCCCGACACGTACCTCTTGGTGTCAATCCATAGTGCGGGAACGCCCGCGAATAAATAGTACGTCAGCCTAGCCCAGACGGGACTGGTGATTGCATTCAAGTGCGGCAACCAAAGGTCGAGCAGGGTCTCGTTAGCCGCCTGATCGCGCGGTACCACCAGTATGCCAACGTGCCTTGGCAGCATGCCGAGCCGCTTTTCCTTTAGATACGCGTCCGGTTCAACTGCCAAGTGGCCGATTCGATGCGGATTGGTCACATACAGAAATCGAACTCGGCCCATGTACAGAGCCAACGCGAACGGAAGCATGAGGACTGTCACAAGGATCCGCCCGCACCGCCGCACAATACGGATCAGGGCACGCCGCAGAGACGTCTTAGGAGGCCCGTTCACACGCGGCCACAGCAGCTTGCACAACTGTCGAAAGTGGCTTCTGCTCGTACTGAAATTCCTTCCGCGCCTTGTCTGAGCGCATCGATGTGTCGCGCGGCCGCTCCTCGGCGAAATTGAGATCCTTCAGCAGGCAATCCACGATGCGGGTTCGAACAGACTTGTGCCTGCCGTACTCCTCGACCAGCAGCGAAAGCAGATCGCGCCGGCTCAGCCGTTGCGCGCCGCCGAGGTGGAACAGCCCCTGCGCTCCGTTGCGAATCAGGGCACGAATGGCACCCGCCACATCCGCCGCCGCTGCGGGTGTGAAGAACTGGTCAGTGGCGCAGAGAATCTCCTCTTGCGCCTGCAGCTGCTTCATCCACTGCGTCAGCATGCAGCGGGGATCGCCGTTCTCCGAAACCAGTTTCGGCAATCGCACGACCAGCCAGGGCGGCGGCAGCGCGGCGATATGCTGTTCGACTTCCAGTTTCTGCTTCCCATAGGTAAGGATGGGACGCACCGGATCGTCCTCCCGGCTCCAGGACCGACTGCCGTCGAACACGGCGTCACTGGAAACGAAGACCGGCATGATGCCAAGCTCGCGCAATTCATCGACGACACGCACCGCGCCCTGAACGTTGACCTTCGCGGATTCCAACGGGTGCCGCGCGCAGAAATCAATCGAGGTCCTGCCGAACAGCACGATCGCCGCGTCAGGCTTGCCCCGCAGCCCGGCGATCAGGTCCTTGACCGGCGTTGAACTTGCATCGAACGAACGGCTGCGCCCGTCGGAAGCCGGGTTCTCGTGGTAGGTCCAGACCGCGACTTCCATTCCCATGGCGCGGCGCATCGCGCTGCCGAGAAAACCGGATCCCCCGAGCAACAGCACCGATTGCCTGTGCAGCAAGAGATCTACCGCCTAGGATCGGCGCACAACGCCATCAGGTAGTGCGCCATCTTGTGGTACCCGGTATGAACGACTTCGTCGTTCATCGAGAACATGAAAACGTGATGAAAGTGCTTTTCCATGGTCTTCTTCAATTCCGGCAGGGTCTTGCAGTTCACATGCCCGGCCTTGCTGATCGCTGACGCGTACTTCTGCGATTCGAGCGAAGGCATCCCGATGAGCGCGACCCCATGCACGGTCAGCGAGGCGCAGAGATTCTTGAGGAATTTCGTTTCATCCTTGGGCTTGACGTGCTCTAGAACATCTAGCGCGTATGCCGCGTCGAACCTGCCGGGCACGGGAGAAGTCAGTGGATCGTGAACGAAGCATTTGAATCGCCACTTCGCCCGCATGCGACGATTCACGTCGGCGACGAAAACCGGGTCGAAGTCCACCGCGGTGAGTTCGCGCACTTCCTGGCGCACGATGCGTGTAGCAAACGCGTCGGCACACCCGACTTCGAGGACGCGGTTCTGGCCGCTCAACATCTTGGCCGCGAACTTGTACCGCGAAAGCGTAAAGGCAAGCCGCTTCGGGTCGTCGTCCCAGGCCTGGCTGGTCATCAGGCCCAGGGTTTCGAGGCCTTTTTCCTCGAACTTGTCGAGAATCGCCTGATACTGGGGTTCGCGGCTCTTCTTTTTGGTCATGTGGACTGCCTTACAAGGCTGCGCAGTTTGCTTACCACTGTCCGCTCGTCAGGATAGTAGACCGCTTCGAGCGCGGAGCTCATCGGCGTGTGGCTATCCGGGTGGCAGATGCGCACGGGGTCGGTAAGCAGATTGCGCCCCTCGCGCTCAGCAACCTGGGCTATCACCTCGGCTGCGACCCCGAATGAATTCCATGCCGGATCGAACACGACAACTCGCCTGGTTTTCTTGACCGACTGAATTATCGAACCAGTATCGAGCGGCGATACGGTGCGCAGATCCATGACTTCGGCGCTGATGCCCTCTTCGCCTAGCTGCGTAGCGACGCGCAGCGAAAACGGCACCATCGCTCCCGCGGCCACGAAGGTCATATCCGTGCCTTTCCGGCGTACCACAGCTTTGCCAAACCGCACCCGATAGGGAATCGAGGGAACGCGATCCTTCAGGCCAAACAGCGAGCGCTGCTCGATCATGAGCACAGGGTCTTCTCCGAAGATGCTCTCGAGCAGAAGCCCCTTGGCGTCGAAGGCCGTAGCCGGCATCGCCACCTTGATTCCCGGAATGTGCGCGAACCAGGCTTGCAGGCTTTTCGAGTGCTGGGGACCCTGCCCCCAGCCCCTTCCCACGATGGCCCGGATGGTGACGGGTGCCGATGACCGGCCATTTGATTTGAACCGCCACAGCGAGAGCCAGTTCACGATTGCGTCCATCGAATAGAGCATAAAGTCCAATCGATGGTGCACCAGCACGGGACGCATGCCGGCGACTGCTGCGCCAATGCCGATGGCGGTCATCGCGCTTTCGGAGACCGGGAAATCGCGCACGCGATGGGACCCGAATTCTTCAGCCAGCCCCGTGGTCGAACCAAACACGCCCGGTGCGTAGTCGATCAGCTGTCCCAGCACGATGACGCTCGAACTGAGGTTCATCGCCTGCCGGAGGCCCTGCCTCAGCGCTTCCGCATAGCTGATCTCGGTAATGGCATTTCTTTGCTCGGCTAGCATTGCACCCTCAGTATCCCTTCGTCTGCGTGGATTCCTGATGCGCGTCGAACTCATGCAGTTCGACCTCCGCTAGAAGGCGATCGGCTTCCGGGGTAGAGCGCGCCAGGTTCAGCCCATCCCAATCGATCTCCCCGGGGAAAGGGCTCGACTTCGCGAAGCTGAAACACTCGGCTATCTCGGCTTCGAACTGCCGTTGCAACCGCGCTTTGTCCTGCTCCGAAAGCAAACCTAGACCCGTCAATGCCTGTTCAAGCAGAACGATCGGGCAGTTGCGCTTCCATGCCTCGAGGTCCTCTTCCCGGCGGTAGCCCACGAGGTCGTCGCTCGCCGGGCCGTAATGCCCGCTCCACCGGTATGTGTATGCCTCGATAAAGCTTGGACCGTCTCCCCTCCGCGCACGAGCCACGGCGTCTCGCAGCGTGCGGTACACCAGCATGGCGTCGTTGCCGAAGATCGCGGCCTGCGGCATGCCGAATGCGGCGACACGCTGACTGATGTTGTCCAGAAGCGTGCGTTTCAGCTGAGGCGAAAACACCGAGAAATTGTTGTTCTCGCACATGAACACCAAGGGCAGTTTCGCCAGAGCGGCGTAGTTCACGGTTTCCCAGAAAATGCCTTCATCGGTCGCCGATTCGCCGAATCCGGCCACCGCTACGCCGTCCTTGCCGCCGAGTTGCAGGGCGAGAGCGGAACCGGCCGAAATTGCGGTTGCCCCGGCCAGAATCGCACCGCTGTAGAAGCGCTTGTCCGGGTAGGAAATATCCTGGGAACCTGCAAGACCGCCGTTTGCGCCGGTCTGCTTTCCATAGAGCTCAGCGAACAACGCCTTCATCGGCGCATGCTTCGCAAGATAGTGGCCGTGCGACCGATGATGCGAGTAAAGGTAGTCGTCATCGCGCAGCAGGAGCGACAGCGCCGCGGGCACCGCCTCCTGCCCGACGCAAAAGTGCACCGGACAGCGCATCTCGTCGGCGGGATGGTATTCGCGGGCCAGGGCCTCTTCGCAAAGGCGGAGACGCAGCATGAACTGGTGCAGGGATTTGGCGACATCCGCTTCCCCGTCGCCAATCGTCAGGTCGCGGTACCGCCCGGCCCGCAGAATCCCTTCGTGGGTAATCTCCGCCATCGATCCCGCCCTATCCGCCTTGCCTGGCAAACCTGTGCCGGCTGCAATGTAGCCACACGGCAAACGCGTCATACGGTGTCACCCTGTTGTCCACCAGCAGCTCGGAGGCCTCGAAAGCCCGCATGTCCGTACCTTCATGCAGCTCGAACCTGGCGAATGCATCATTGGTTACCGATACCTCGTAGAACATCCGGTAGACCTTTGCGTGTCCGAGCTGCGAGAAATCAAAGTCGAAGCGAGTGAACTCACGCGCTGCCTCTACTTGAAAATTCAGTTCCTCGGACAACTCGCGCCGAAGCGCGTCGAGCGGGCGCTCGCCCGGTTCGACAGCACCACCAAAGCATCCCCAATGGTCCGGGTAGAAGATCTCGGGCTTCGGATCGCGCAACTGCATGACATAGCGCCCATCCTCGAGTACAAGCAGGGCCGCCACGGCGTCGGCCGGCGAAATCGAGCTGTCCGACTCCAGGAAATATGCCGTTTGCATCAGCCGCGAAGCACGTAGTCCTTCGGCCAGTCCCTGAGTTCGTCTAGGTACTTACGGCCCCAGGCGGCCATCTCGGCAAGACCCTGCTGCCAATCAATCCTGGGTTCCCAGCCCACGTCTCTCCTGATCGCGCTCGAATCGAGCCAATAGCGCGAATCCTGTCCCAGCCGATCCGGCGCCATTTCGCAAAGCTGCTCGAACGGCATCCCCAGCGCCTCGGCGCAAAGTTCCACGACGCGCTTGATGCTGGTTGGTTGCGGAGGGCCGGCGTTGTAAATCATGCCGACAGGCGCTTTTTCCGCGACCAGGTGTATCGCCCGGGCAAGGTCACGGGCATGGATGTAGGACTTCTCCGCCTTGCCCCCTCCCTGCAGGGGCAGCTTCTGCCCGGTCAACCCGCACACGATAGCTTTCGGCACTACTCGATGCAGTAACTGGCCCGGACAGTATGCGTTGGACGGACGGATGACGTTCATGGGGAACTTGAGGAACTTGTGGACCGACATCAGGTACATGTCGAATGCCACTTTTGAGGCCGCGTAGGGACTGGTCGGCTTGATGGGTTCGTCCTCGGTCGCCGCATGACTGACGGATCCGTACATTTCGGAGGTCCCGATCTGAATGAAGCGTTCCAGCCAATCACGCTTCATCAATTCCTCGCACATGCGAGCCAGTGCCATGGAGTTGGTCTCGAAGAACCGCCACGAGTGCTTCCAAGACACCGCGCCCTCCCCCTGCGCCGCATAGTTGATGATCACCTGCGGCTTCTCGCGGTCGAGCAACTCGAGGAGCAAGTCGAGCTCGTAGGTGATGTGATAAGCGTGGTAGCGGTAGTTCCTCCTCTTTTCAACGTTCAGTGAAAACGGTTCCGGCCGCAAGGGGTTGCGCCCGACACCTATCACCATGCTGGGCTCTGCGTGATCGAGCAGATAGAGCGCCGTATGAATGCCGAACGAACCGCCGGCCCCGAGAATCGCGTATTTTTTCGTCATTCTTCCACCACAGTCCAATCCCAGTCGCCAGTGTATCCGGCCTCCTCGAAAAGCTTCAGCCAGCCCTTTGGGTAGTCATGGAACTTCGCCGTCAGCACCCATCGCAGGAACAGCTCGCGCTGCGCCTCGGTGTGATAGGCATCAACTTGCACGAACGCACGGCGAGGCGCCAGGCGTTCGATTTCCCTGAGCGCCCGGAGCAGCGCTGCCCGGTCGAGATTGTGGAGCGTGTTGATCGAAATGACGGCGCTGAACGACCGATCGGGAAACGGCAGCCGCTCCGCACTGCCGAGTTGGAGGCGGCCAGCGGCTTCCGGCTCGCAGCGCTGCAAAGCGTACTCCGACACATCGAGTCCGAAGGCTTCGAGACCTGGGCACACGGCCATGAGATCTTTCACTAGAAATCCCTTCGCGCAGCCTACGTCCAGCACCCTGTCGCCCGATTTGAGCTGAAAATGCCGCACGATGTCCTTGGCGACTGGAATCCAGCGGCCGTCGTATCGATATCCCCCGTAGCCCACTTCTCGCGGACCATCGAAGTACTGCTCCCCGAACCGCTTGGCGATGGCCACGCGCTCGGCAGTCTTGGCCTCGAGGCGGGCGCAGACGTTGCGCCTGGTCTTCGGCAGCTTGGCAAGTAGATGGACTTGCGCCACCGTCAGGAGAGGATTCTTCTGAGGCCTTCCGCCAGCGGCGTATAGCGGAAGTCGGGGAAGGCCTGGTGGCAAGCCGTGACGTCGAACGGCCGAAATCCGTTGTGCGGCATCGGACCCTGCCGCGCAGATCCTCTGATCTGGACTTCTCGACCAGCCAAGGCAGCAATCTGTTCCGCTATTTCCCGGAAAGAGTGAACCTGTCCGGTGGCCACATTCAAAACGCCAGTGCTCTTGCGGTACAGGACGCGCGCCACCAATTCTCCCAGATCATCGACGTGGACGTGATCGCGACGCTCTTCGCCTTCCCCGAACAGAACAATAGGCTGGCCTCCTGCGGCAAGGCGCCGGAATCGGTTTGGACCATAGCCGTTGTGCGGATCTCCCGTCCCGTACAGAAGGCTGGGTCGCAGCACGGCGAGCGGTTGCCTGAGTTCGCTGCGCAGCATAGCTTCGCGGGCCAGGTGCATTGCGCCGTGAAGCGACTCCGGCGACGCACAAGACATTTCCGTGAGTGGCTCCCGGGAATCCGCATAAACCGCATCGGAACTGATATTCACGACATGGGAAACGGGGCTGCTGCCAAGGGCTTTGGCCAATGTCCGCGCAATCAGCATGTTTTCGACGAGCATGTCCGGGTTCTTGCAAGGCGCTCGCGCCGCAGCAGCGACGAACGCATCGCCTGCCCTGAGTACGCTCGCCAGCTTTGTTTCCGCGCCGGTGTCAGCAAGGTCCACGTCGCGGCGTGTGAGGCGCAGCACCTCAATGCCGTCGCGCTCAAGCCGGTCGGCGACGGCGCGACCGACGAAACCGGCGGCCCCCGCCACCACAACCCTGCCTGGCTTGGTCGCCTCCGCAACGAAGTGCTTGAGCATGCCAGGACCGCTATGCGCTGCGCAGGGGCGGTCGGCCCAAAGTGTGGACCTCCAGGCCTGCGGCGAGCGAGCGGCTATGGTTAAGCACAGCGTAGGGATCGACGATTACGCGCCCGCGCATCGCATCGCGCAGCCTCGTCGGGTCAGTCTCTTTGAACTGTGGCCACGGGGTCAGGATCATCAGTGCGTCGGCGCCCATGGCGGCATCCATGGCATCCTTGGCCGCGACCGCCCTGGGATGATTGGCAACGCTGGCGGGTACAACCGGGTCGTACAGCCGCAATGACACGTTCGGCATCTGGCGGATGGTAGCGAGCGATGGCGAGTTCTTCACCGAACGGGTGTTTTCCTTATACGCAAGGCCCCACACCGCGATCACCCCGTTTGGGTTTTCGCGCAATACGGCCTGGCGGATCCTGCGCAGAGCCCAGTCCCGCCGATGCCGGCTGTTCGCCACCCAGGCCTTGACCACGCCCGCATCAGTACCTGACTGGTCTGCCAGCGCTATCACGGTGGCCAGATCCCGCTCCAGATTTCCCCCGGCGATTCCCAAGCCAGGTGCCAAGTAGGCATGCTTGCCAATGCGGGGATCGAGTCGCAGTGCGGGAACAATGTCCGACCAGACCGCGCCTGTTTGCTCGCACAGCTCGGCGAGGGTATTGGCGGTGCTGATGGACGACACCAGACAGCAATTGATTGCGATTTTCGCCAGTTCGGCGCTCTCGTATCCCATTGGCAGCACCGGGCACTCGAACGCCGCAAGAAAATCCCGCAGCACCGCCGGAAGCGGTAGTTCCGGGTCAGCGCAACCGATGATGATTCTCTCCGGTCGCAATGCACGCTCTACGGCTCTCCCAAATACAAGCGTTTCAACCTGGCAATAGAGCCTTTCCTTGGGCAGCCCAAGAACCCTGGTGAATCCTGGTGGAACCTGACAGAGCAACGCCACAATCGCCTTGTCGCCCAGGACCCGGCCAACCGACTCGATGAGCTTGCGTATGGCCCCAAGCTCGCTGATCCCGGTGTCGTCGGTGGGAACATCTGTCGATATATAGACTAGGTCACAGCGCGACAAATCCCCCACGCGAGATGTAAAGGTCGCGCTCGCGGCATGCTTCATCAAGAGTTCCGGCAGGCCAGCCTCGAGCACCGGTGGCTCCCCGCCCTGCAGTTGCCTGACCAGGGTCTCGTCTTCGTCGTATCCGACAACGCCGAATCCGCGGGCAAGCGCGGCGGCGGCGGAAACCACGCCTAGATGCGTCATTCCGGCAAATCCGACCGTTAGCCGGCTCACGCTCTTGCAACCTGCACGGCGCGATCGCCAAGCGTGCGCAGAATTTTCTGCAGCCAAACGTCCTTGCTCAAATCCGCCCGGGCGCGCTGCCTGCACAACCCTTTGAAATGCGCGTATTCGAGCTCCCAGGTGGGGTCGTCCAGCACCAGGGTGACGGGTTCCTCCGATGGCCGGCCGGATGGCAGGACGCGCGTGCGCAAGGTGAAAGTGCTTGGTCCCCATTTGCAGAGCGAGCTGATGTGTGCCGACCCGCGCTCCGCGAAGACGTCGCAGGTGAAATGGTTCCTCCACGAAAGCAAGGTCATCTCCAGCTCTAGCTGAGGCTTCGAAGATCTGGAACCGATGACCACATGGTCCGGCGCGCGATTCTCGAAACATCGTGCCGAGTAAACCTCGAAATCGTCGGCCGGCTGCCCAAACCAGAAATTCGCGGTATCCAGCAGATGGGAGCCGAGATCGGGCACGACGCCCGCACCGCGATCGCGCCACGACGACTCCCTCACCAGGCGGGCGGTTCCGTTGCCGTAGAACATGCGGCAGTGATAGATCTCTCCAAGCGCACCGCCCGCGATCACTTCCCGCATGCGCACGAAGTGGGGTTCAAACCTGTGGTTGTAAGCCACGTAGCAAACAGCGGAATTGCGGTGCGCGATGGCTTCCAGCCTCCCAATCTCAGCATCCTCTGCTGCCCAAAGCGGTTTCTCGACAAGCACATGCTTGCCGCGCGACAGGAGGTAGTCCAGCACTTCCACTTTAGGTTCGTCCGGAACGCTGACCAGGGCCGCCTCGTAGCTGGCAGGAGGCACCTCGCTGAGTTTTCCATACTGGGCTTCCCGATTGACTGGATCGACGGCTGCGACAAAATCCGTGCCGGCCGCGGCCCGGCGCTTGCACCCCTGTACCCCCAGGCCGACGACGATGACCTTCAAGCGTTGCGGCGCTCGTTGTAGCTGGCGTGCTGCTCGACCACGTCGATTTTGCCGCTCACGTCGGCCGGCGTGACCGGCACATTGCCGTCGACTTCGCACCCGCAAGCGGCGGCCATGGAACCGAGGATGGTCGCGATCGCATCGGAACCCGTGGCGACTTTGGCGAGCGTTGCGTAGGCGAGGAGCGCGTCGCCTGCGCCAACGGCATCGACTACCCGATCAACGAACGAGTCCACAACGATGAATGAGTCGAGCGATTCGTGGTCGGAGCTCCTGCAGGTCAGCACGCCGCGCTCCCCCAGCTTCAATATCAAGGTCTTGCAGCGGGCGGTGTCATACAGTTGCGACGCAAGCGGCCGAATCCCCGAGTCCTGGTCGGCCAGCGCGAAGCGGGCTTCCCGTTCATTGGGCGTGATCAGATCGAAATCCTTGAAGTCCGTGATATTTCCCCACCGGCTGGCTACCTGACTGTCGGCGACTTTGAAAACCTTCTCTGGAATCGCTCCGATCAGGCGCGGAATGGTGCGCCGATTGTAGATGCCATGCCTGAAGTCGCTGCACGCCACTGCGGTGCACTTCACGCCCCGTATCGAGGCGCACAGCGTGTCGACAATTTCGTCGGAAACCGAGCGGTTGTCGAGCGTATCGATCTTCAACAGCCTGTAGCCGCCAGCGACGATCGCGTTCTTGTTGGTCGTGGGTCGCGTCGGATCGATGACGGCGCGGCAATCGACTCCTCGGCCCTGGAGGCCGGTCAGGACGAAATCCTTCAATGCGTCGTCGCCCAATACGGTGGAAAACACGACTGTTGCGCCAGCCGCGCGCAAGTGTTCGGCCACCACAGCGGCGCCGCCGATGTAGTCGTCCCTGCGCTCATAGAGAACGCTCATGGTCGGGGTCTTGGTTTGGCCGCCGACCATCGCAGCCTGCGTGTAGCTGTCCACAATGGTGTCCCCCACCACATGGACGGTGTACCTGCCGAGGTTCCGCAGGGCCTCGCGCAAGGCGTCGAACGTCAACCCTTCGCTGTCCATGAAGGTAATCAGCTTTTCGTACTTGATCGCGGGAGGTGCGAGGTCTATCAGACGCGAGGAGGAGTAGACGATGTCTCCAGGAGTGAAGATGATCTCGCCGCCATACGCCTTCAGCGCTTCGACCTCCTCCTGGGTTTTCGGCGGCAACCCTGCCGAGGTGTATTCGTAGCCCTTGGCAAAGTAGTCGGGCTTGATTACGCCGATGTTCTTGATCGGGGCCGGATTGACATCGATGACCACGTAATCCACGATTTCGTACGCCGCCAAGTTGAGGGCGCGCAGCTCTTGCGGCACATGCGGGCGGTAGTGTCCCTTGCTGATATGGATGTCGGCCGTAATACTTGCCACCAGTATGTCGGCCTTGCTCTTTGCGTAAAGCAAATGGCGCAGGTGGCCCGGATGCACGACGTCGAAGACGCCGTGGCACATGATGACTTTCTTCTTGCGCGGCCGCGGTCCCAGGACCTTCGCGAGCTCCTCTGCGGTCTTGATCTTGTGCCGGTATTTTTCGGATAGGGACGACAGCATGCGTTACTCCCGTTCCAGGTATCTGAACCACGTCCTGGTGGCCTTGGCGATCGAATCCGAGTCCCAGAGCGGTGCGTTCTTCCAATAGTCGATGTTCGCGACTATGCGCGCGACACCGTCCTCGAAACTGACTTCGGGCTTCCACCCGAGCTCTGCGGTAATTCTTGTGATGTCCGCCCACGTGCAGTCTGGTTCACCTGGCCGCTTGGGAATCTGGATCCTGCTGCCGCCCAGCAGCTCCACCAGTCGATTTACCGACTGTGGGTTGCCGGCGCCCAGATTCCAATAGCGCCCGACATGTGGCGTCTGTGCTGCAGCCAGGAACGCCTTCGCCACATCCGTGACATACAGAAAATCGCGGCGTTGCGTGCCATCACCGACCACCGTGTAGGGCTTGCCCGCCAGTTTCTGCCGGAGAAACACTCCGAACACGGCGCCATAGGCGCCCGACGTGCGCGAGCGCGTGCCGTATGCGTTGAAAATCCTTATTGAATTGGCCGGCAGTTCGTAAAGCTGCTGCCAATGGAACATCGCTAACTCACCCTGATACTTGGATAGCGCATACGGATACTGCGGCGAGATTGGATGGTCCTCGGCAGTTGGAACCTTGGCCAGGCCATAGCAGGATGATGAGGCCGCATAGACGAATTTCTCGACCTTCGCGTGCCGCGCGCACTCCAGCATATGCACGGTTCCCTGCACATTTGCCGACATGTACTCCAGGGGCCGTTCGATGGACGGCACGATGTCGCCAATGCCGGCAAAGTGGAAAACGTACTTCGCCTCGCTGAACAGCGGGTCCTCCGGCGCGTAGCTGCGGATATCGCGCGCTTCAAGCACGAAGTGCGGCGAACTCCGGAGGTGCGCGACGTTCTCGGGCCGGCCGCCCACCATGTTGTCAATGGCTCGCACCGCGAATCCCCGCTCCAGCAGCAGATCCACCGTGTGACTGCCGATGAACCCGGCGCCGCCGGTGACGACGGCGATCGGGCGCGCGCTCATGCCGCCTTGAGTTCCTTGAGGCGCCGGACGTTGAAATAGAACGTGTCGTCCATGCTCTTCGGGAGCTTTCCTGCCTTGAACGCCTTGCACAGATCCCTGACCGCGTCTTCGATGTTCCGCTTGGGCACGAAACCGAGCACGCGGCGGATCTTGTCCGAATTCACGTGGTAAGACCGGATGTCGTTGGTTGGCGTGGTGACGATCGGGATATCGCCTTTCTCCGGAAATTCCTCCTGCACTACACGCTTCGCGATCTGCGCGATCTCCATGATGGAGAGGTTCTGCACGCCCGCGTTGAAAGTCTGGCCGGCGATCTTTTCGTCCGGCACCTCGAGTAGCAGCTTGTAGAGGTCGCACATGTCCTGCACGTGCAGGTTGGGCCGTTTCTGCGAGCCGCCGAACACGGTGATCTTGCCGGCGTTGATGGCGTGGTTGGTGAGGATATTGACCGACAGGTCCAGCCGCTGGCGCGGGGCGTAGCCGCACAGCGTGGCAGGCCGGATGGTGACGCAGACAAACTCCTTCGACTGATGCTTCCACAGCAGCGGCTCGCACATGCCCTTGTACTTGTTGTAGAGCGTCAGCGGCACGAGCGGGTGGTCTTCGGTCACATCCGGCGACTCGGAAACGCCGTACACCGAACTCGACGAGCAGTAAACGAACCGCTTCACTCCCGCCGCCTTTGCCGCGACCACCATCGGTTCGAAGGCATCGAGATTGATCGAAGTCGAAAGCGCCTCGTTCAGCTCGAAGCTGGCGTCGTTCGAAATGCAGGACAGGTTTATCACCGCCTCGACGCCCTTGAGCTCCAGAGCCAGCTTGGCAGCGTCCCGGATATCGCCTTTCACTACCCTGAGATTCGGGTTGTCTTTCGGCAGGAAGTGGTCGCCGAAGTACATCATGTCGTAGGCCGTGACCTTGTAACCAAGCTCCAGCAATTGGGGGACAAGCAGGCTGCCGACGTAGCCGGCGCCCCCGGTTACTAAAACGTTCTTGAATCGCATGGTGCTAGGCAGCCTCGCGCTTGTGGATGGTGTACCCCGCGGCCTTCGCATCCTTGTAGAACATCTCGACGGTCTCGAGGGAGTACTTGTCCAGGTCCTTCCCCACGAGCGCAAGCTTCTTCAGGATGTCGTTGGTAGCGGTGATGATGTGGCAGCCGACTGCGTCGGCCTGGAAAATGTTCAGCAGTTCACGCGGGCTGGCCCAGATCAGTTCCGCCTTGGGCTTCGCCTTGAGGATGCGCACCGATTCCGCCATCACCGGCACTGGATCGCGACCGGTGTCGGCGATGCGGCCGGCGAACACGGAGACGATCGCCGCGGTTTCGGGCGCCAGCCGCTCGGTGACCCGTTTCACCTGGTCGAGCGTCAGCACCGCAGTCACGTTGACCTGCACTCCAGCCCTGGATAGCCGCTCGATCAGCGGCCCGCAGAACTCGCCGCGCGTACTGGTCACCGGGATCTTCACGTTGACATTGCGTCCCCAGGACGCGATCTCATGCGCCTGGGCCTCCATCTCGCCGAACTCGTCGGCGAAGACCTCGAACGAAACCGGCCGGTCCGGGATGATCCTGAGCACGTCGCGCGCGAACGCGGCGTAGTCGGCGATTCCGGCCTTGCGCATGAGCGTCGGGTTGGTCGTGAATCCCCTGATCTGGGGATTCGCAGCCATTTCCTTCATGCCGTTCAGGTCGGCACCGTCGGCAAACAGCTTCACCTTGAGACCGTGGGCGTTGCTCATCTGTTCTTCCTCGCTAGGAATCGCCTGTCGGTCTGAGAATCAGATCGACCGAGTCGGCCAGCGATTCTACCGTAGCGTAGGGCTGCTCGGGCCGGCGCTCGTCGTATTTGTAGTCGAGAAAATAGCAGCGGCAGCCCGCCGCCTGGCCGGCGGCGACGTCCCTCCAGCGGTCTCCGATCATGAAGCTATTTGGCAAGCTGATGCTCAACTCTCGCGCCGCGTCGAGCAGCATGCCGGGCCTGGGCTTGCGGCACGCGCAACCGTCGGCGTCGGCGTGAAAGCAAACCTTGATTGCATCGAGTGCAAGATCCTGAAGCAGCCGGGCGTGCATGGTTTCGACCATCGCACGCGACTGCCGGCCCGTCGCCACGTCCGGCTGGTTGGTCACGACGACGTTGAGGAATCCTGCGCTTCTCAGGCGCAGCAGGGCCTGCGCAACGCCAGGGAGAATTACCATCTCGCGCAGTGTGTCCGGCGGATAGGGCTTGGCATCCCGTACGACCGGCTGATTGATCACCCCGTCCCGGTCGAGAAATACCGCCCGCCGCGGGCCGCTCACCACTTCGTCGGGATCTGCTGCAGAGCCGGGTGAGACACCAGGCAATGCCACACCACGGCCTGGAAGGCCTCCGTGTGCGGCGTAACGCGGGACGCGTCAACAGTGGGCACCACCACCACGCAATCGCCGACCTGCTTGGTGTAGCCCCCATCCCGGCCAACGACGCCGAATACCTTCAGGCCGCGAAGTTTGGCCTCTTTCAGCCCGGCGACGATATTCGGGCTGACGTTCTTCTCCATGTTGCCGCCGCCCACGGAAAACACGAGTACCGCGTCCTTGTCGTTGGCTCGGCTCGTGCGCAACCAGGCAGAGAACACGGTATCCCAGCCCTCGTCGTTGGTGCGCGCTGTCAGCTCCGAGACGTTGTCGGTGGGGGCATAGGCCTCGATGCCGCACAGCTTCCTGAAGTCGTTGACCGCATGGCTGCTGTTGCCCGCACTACCGCCGACGCCCAAGATGAACAATCTGCCATGCCGCTCGCGAAGAGACGCAAGTTCCCCCGCGAGCGTCTCGATCGCAGCGGTATCAATTGACTGCGCAAGTCTTACAACTTCGCTGAAGTAGGCCTTGGTATGCATGGAAAATTCCGCTCGTGCTCGCCATTATAGTCCGACACCCCTCAGAACCTGAGGGCAAGGAAACATCACGCGACGCGTCGCCAAACCTGCTCTGAGAATTGATTCTGGACCGCGTCAGTTCTGTCGAGAATGCAGCGAAACGGCACACCTAGTGCCATATCCTGCTTTGTGAAGAACTGCTTGTCGTCCGGGTTCTCCCACTTGATCCACTGCTTCAAATAGACCAGTCCAGCCGTAACGCGCTCCATGAGCGCAATGTAGTTCCGACTCTGCGCTGCGGTCATTTCAGGCAGCGTGCTGATGCTCGAGAAGACATCGAAGAACTCTGCGGGGAAAAGCTCCAACTGATTGGGCGTGAAGAAACCGATACGGGATTCCGATATTTCTGCTGCGCAGTTCCTGAAATCATCGAAATGTCGAAATCGAAAGATCTTCTCATTCGGAAACAGCTGTGACAGATACCACTGCGATACGTGCAGTCCCGGAGGAATATCAAAGACAAAGTACTTGGTGCCCGGATCCGACAACAACACATGGCCAAGCCGGCCATATCCCGCGCCCAACTCCGCCATCCGTTTGTCGCGACCTAGCAGGGACGCATCAACCTCAAGGAGGGTATTGAATTCCCGGATGGAGTTGGCGAGATCCTGCGAAATACGCCGGCCGCGCCGCCACAACACGATTGGATTTCCCAGAGATGGCTCTTCCATGGTTGCAGCAAGCCCACTTCGGTCGTCCCGCCGCGCGATTTCCCAGAGCATCCCGACAAACACTTTGTAGATAAAAAGTTGCCAACTGCCGACTTTCTTCTCCAATCCAACTGTAGTTTTCAGTAACTCCGGCGCTTCGAGTTTGTTGAGAATCGGCTGCATCGATGGGCGACGCAACCATGCAGCGAACACGTTCCTAAACTGATTGTCTCTCCCATTGATGACGAGCCAATTGAAGTAGTTCTGCGCGACTGTGCGCTTGAAATTGCCGAGCCCGTGATCGGACAGCATTGATAAGTTGATTGCGTTGAGGTTCTCCCAAAATCTGGATGGGCGATAAATTGGCGCAGCTGCCGCCACCTCTTCAAACATGGCTGCCAGCATCGGCTCCATGCCGGATTGCACGGTCGCAGCGTTTCGTTCAGATCTAGGTTCTACTTCCGACATGGCGCCCTGCGGTGAGACTGATTCACGTTCCAGCCAAAGCAATCAAGAAAACACCTCGGCGTCGGCGAATGGAAGCCCTTGCCGGTCCTTCGCCGCCACCACCGGCTCCCCCCGCAGCGGCCACTGGATCCCCAGCGCCGGATCGCTCCACAGCAGCGTGCGCTCATGCTCCGGCGAGTAATAGTCCGTCGCCTTGTACAGCACCTCGGCCGACTCCGAGGTCACGACAAACCCGTGCGCGAACCCCGCCGGGATCCACGCCATGCGCTTCGACTCCGCGGACAGCGCGAACCCCAGCCACTTGGCGAAGGTCGGCGAGCTCCTGCGCAGGTCCACCGCCACGTCCCAGATCTCCCCGGCGATCACGCGCACCAGCTTTCCCTGCGCTTGCCGGATCTGGTAGTGCAGGCCGCGCAGCACGTTCTTTCCCGAGCGCGAGTGGTTGTCCTGCACGAACTCCACCGCCAGCCCGGTGGCCTTCTGGAACGCGCGCCGGTTGTAGCTTTCGAGGAAGAAGCCGCGCTCGTCGCCGAATACCTTCGGCTCGAGGAGCAGCACCTCGGGAATCGCCGTGCGCACGACCTGCATCAGAATACTTTTTCGGCGAGCACGCGCTGCAGGTACTCGCCGTAGCCGCTCCTGGCGAGCGGCCGGGCCAGCGCCTTCAACTGGCGCGCGCTGATGTAGCCCTGGCGGTAGGCGATTTCCTCCGGGCAGGCGACTTTCAGCCCCTGGCGCTTCTCGATGGTTTCGATGAAGTGCGAGGCTTCGAGCAGAGATTCGTGCGTGCCGGTATCGAGCCAGGCGTAGCCGCGGCCCATCGGCACCACTTCGAGCGCGCCCCACTCCAGGTACCTGCGGTTCACGTCGGTGATCTCGAGCTCGCCGCGCGCGGAGGGCTTGAGCCCCTCGGCCACCTTCACCACGCGGTTGTCGTAGAAATACAGCCCGACCACGGCGTAGCGCGACTTGGGCTTCTTCGGTTTTTCCTCCAGGCTCACCGCCCGGCCCCTGGCGTCGAACTCGACCACGCCATAGCGCTGGGGCTCGTTCACCGGGTAGGCGAACACGGTGGCGCCGCGCTTTCGCGCCGCTGCACGCGCGAGCAAGCTTGAAAGGTCGTGCCCGTGGAAAATGTTGTCGCCGAGCACGAGGGCTACCGTATCGCTGCCGATGAATTTCCTGCCGATGAGGAAGGCCTGCGCGAGGCCCTCGGGCTTCGGCTGCACGGCGTAGCCGAGCTTGATGCCCCACTTGCGCCCGTTGCCGAGCAGCGCCTCGAACCTCGGCGTGTCCTGCGGGGTGGAAATCACCAGGATGTCGCGGATGCCGGCGAGCATCAGCGTGGTGAGCGGGTAGTACACCATCGGCTTGTCGTACACTGGCAGCAGCTGCTTGGAGACCACCTGCGTCGCCGGGTAGAGCCGGGTGCCCGAGCCGCCCGCGAGGATGATGCCTTTCATGTTCGCTCGCTCGCGGGATCAACCAGTGCCGGTTGTCAAAGCAGACCCCTGAACTCATCCACGGAGATACCGGCCTGCCTCAAGATCGCCCGTAGCGTGCCCTTGGCAACCTCGCGATGGTCCGGCACCACGAGCCGCCTGTGCGGCGGCGCCGCCGTCCGCAGAACCATGTGGCTGCCCTTCTGCCGGTCCATCTGGTACCCAATCCTTGCCAAGGCGGCTGCGACTTCGCGGCCCGAGATCCGCGGAAGAACGCTCAACCGTCTACCTCGACCACCTCTTC
>Ga0247727_10003936_pt1 | contig 32208 bp, 31 predicted proteins | sample WisWelCaveWW1625_FD_202498 | JGI IMG/M metagenome (GOLD analysis project Ga0247727, IMG submission 202498) | Biofilm microbial communities from Wishing Well Cave, Virginia, United States - WW16-25 | ecosystem: Environmental > Aquatic > Deep subsurface > Groundwater > Cave microbial mat | place...
GTGCGAGGCTTCGCGCTCCGTTTCGACGACGTCGCCGAAAACCTGCGGAACGGCGAAGACCGCGCGCGATTCAAAACCGCGGCTTCGGCCCACGCGCATCTGATCAATCGCGTTTACAGCCATCTGAAGCAATCGGGCAACGATTTCGAGCTGTCCGTTATGCCGAAGGCTGACCTGAACGCCGGCGGCAACGGCGACTATCTGAAAGAACTCGGCTCGGCGATTCCACCGGAAGTCGCAATCTTCCAGAACGGCAGCGAACCCTCTTCGTCTGAACACACAAACCCGCAGGCGCGGACAAACCGTCGTCCGATCATCCTGGACAACTTCCCAGCCAATGACGAAAAACCGTGGAGATTGTTTTTGGGCGCGAAACGCGGCGCTCAGCCGACGCTCGATCAAGACGCAATCGGATTCATCGCCCACCCGATGAGCCAGGCGCGGGCTTCAATGCTTTCGCTGGCGACTGCGGCTGAGTATGCCTGGAATCCGCGCGGCTACGATCCGCAGGCGTCGCTCGATCGCGCGCTGAATCTGCTCTACGACGAACGCGCCCGCAAGGCCGTGCGCGTCTGGGCGCAGAATTATGGCGATTATCGCCACGACATCTTCGAGCCGCTGTTCCAAAAACAAACGAGCGAAATCAACGTCGCCTTGATGGAGCAGAAGCTGGCTGAATTGCAGGATGCGGTTGAAACGATTGGCGTGACTCTCGAACAGGGTCTGTTGCGCGGAGAGCTGGCGCAATTCGTAGCCCGCACACGATCCGCCCTCGAAAAATGGAAAATGAAAAAGGGCACGGAGCCGCCGGAGAATTAACTGCCAGCGCTCTCCGTGCCCTTTCGGCATCAGCTCTTGAATTGCCTGTTTACTTCTTCTGCTTGGCGATCACTTTGGCGGCGAACTTGTCGTAGATGCCTTTCGGCACGATGTTCTTGCTGACCAGCTCGCTCTTCATCTTGTAGGGGCGACCGGCAATGATCTTGTCGGCGTAAGCTTCGCCGACGCCCGGCAGCGCCACCAACTGGTCGCGCGTGCAGGTGTTCAGGTCGAGCAGCTCTTCTTTGGCCTTCTTAGCCGTCGAAGCCTTGGCCGCATCAGCCGGCTTCGCCTTTTGATCAGCCGGCTTGGCTTTTTGCTCAGCCGGTTTCGCCTTTTGATCAGCCGGCTTGGCCTGCGTCGCCGGTTTGGCCTGAGCCAGCGCGATTGCGCCGATGCAGATTGTCAGGACGATCAACGTCGAGATGCCGGAAACAAAAGCAGCGATTCTTCTCATTTCGATTCCCCTTTTCTGTTTGGATTGTGGTTGTGATGGCAGCCGCCAGCAGTTGCTTGCCGGCTGCCGTGGATAGTTACGACTTCATCGAGATCATCTTTTCGCCGGGCAGCGCAGGCCCGAACAGAGCCAGCTTTTCGTCTTCAACCATCGGGCCGGTGACTTTGAATATCTCCTGCAAGCGCGGATCGGCCATCAGCCTGCGCCATTTCTCGTCGAACTCCGTGATCGAGTCAAACTCCCACAACTCAAGATACTCCTGCGCATCGCCGACAATTGTCCGCCAGATGCCCCAGAATCGAAAGCCGTGCTCGCGGATCAAAGGCAATGTGCGTTCGGCGAATGTCTTGTCGTATTCGGCCACCTGATGCGCGCGTAACCGGTAAGATATTTTCAGTAAGATCACTCCCTCACTCCTTCGCCAATCAGAGCCTTACGGAAAGTTTTGCCAGCGCGTTTTCCTACCCAAGTGAGGCGACTTTTTCCTGGAGCCAAAGATTGATCAGCGTCTCCGCCGTTATTCCTTGCCGATGCGCGATCTTCCTCACCTCGCGCAGCACGTGATCTGCGATGCGCACTTCTTTAACGCTGCGTTTCAAGTCAACCTCAAAGTGCGCCTCTTGCATGTACTCTTCGTAATCGGCGCTGCTATGAGTGTCCCAGAACTCTCCCGCCTCTTCCAGACTGCTGAATTCTTCCGGTAAGGGGTCTCGCTTCTTCTTACTTTTTGCCATAACGTTTCCTCTCTTTCGCATCCATATCGCGAGCCGAGATGGGCAATGCCATCCCGCCATGCTTGTAAACAAAAAACACCGCCAGATACCGCCCGGCGTCTGTTTGTCCCAACGCCCGATAAACATTCTCCCCTTCGCCGTGGCCTTTGGCAATGAAATCATAGCGAGGCACGTTGCGAAATACCTCTTCGACTTCAACCACTGAAACCTGATGCTTCTGTGCCAGCTTTTCGACGAACTGATCTTTCCACAAGCATTCGATGATCTTCATTGGCAATCCCCTCGATGCCTACCGAAACTCTCCTTTCAGGCCAACTCATCCAGCAAGGCTTTGGCCTCTTTCAAATCCGCCGTGTCGAAGCCTTCGGTGAACCAGCCGTAAATCTCCGCGAGCATCTGCCGCGCTTCGGCGGTCTTGCCCTGCCGCTGCCACAAGCGTGCGAGGCTCGTGGCGGCGTGCAGTTCCCACGCTTTCGCGCGCTGCTGCCGGGCGATCTCGAGGGCCTGGTGATAACAGCTTTCCGCTTCCGCCTGCGCATTGCTGGCGGCGGCCTGCAGCAGCAACTCGCCTTTGATGCGCCAGAGGTCGGCTTCGCAGAAACGCTCTCCGGCGCGTTCGACCAGCGCCAACGCTTCCGCGATGGTCTCCAGCCCTTCCGCGCAGCGGCCTGCCTGCCAGAACGCTTCGCCCAGCATTGCCAGAAACCAGGTCATCCCCAGCATCAAGCCTTTGGCACTCAGGGATGCAATCGCCTGTTGCGCCCGCGCAAGCGCGGCTTCGGTCGGTTCCTGATACGCCAGAGCCAGGGCATTAGTGGCAGTGGCATAGTTGAGCAGGTCTCCCAGGGCGTACTCCTCGGCGAGCGCCAACACTTTCTCATACTCTTTCTGGCTGGACTGCCAATCCCGAAGCAAGAGAAGGACCGTCCCTCTCGTAATATGAGCGCCACCCAGACTGAAGGGATGAGACATTGGCTCGGCCAGCGAAACAGCTTCCTGCGCCAGTGCCAACGCTTGCTCCGCATAGCCCAGCACCCACAGACACCAGCTATGTTGGCGGCGCGCTGTAATTCCCGGGTCCTCGTTAGCGACGGAAAGATAAGTCTCGTGGTATTCCCGGCGATCCAGCGCGAGCGCGCGTTCAAATTGTTGATGAGCGGAGACAAGTTCTCCTTGAAAATAGTGGACGTCGGCCCAACGCTCAGAGGCCACAACCAGCAACACAGGGGACGGGGATTGCTCTGCCAGTTGCAGCATCTGCTCACACAGTCCCTGTGCCGTTTTATATTCGGCTCGGATAACGTGATAGGCCGCCACGCCACTCAGAGCAGCGAAGAGTCGGGGATCAGCGCCCATCTGCTGACACAGTTGCCGCGCCTGGTTGAAGGCCGCTCCGGCCTCCGGCGCTGTCCAACCCAGGACGGACTGCAACGAGAAGCCCAGCGCCAGTTGCAGGCCGAGTTCCCGCCCGTCGCGCTCCGGTGTTTCCGGCAATTTGCGCACCGCTGCCAGCCCGCGCTCGGCAAGCTGCGCCGCTTCCCGATGCGCATTGATCTGCGCCGCATTGCGGGCCGCCTGCAAAAAGTAATCGCCGGCGCGCGCAGATTCCCGCGCCGCTTCCCACAGCAGCGCCAGTTCATTCGCCACGCTCGCGCTGCGTGCGCCGTAACAACCTTCCGAGGCCAGGGCCACGTCGCGGCTGAGCGTGGCCTTGCGGGTGGCGCGCAAACTGGCATAGAGCGCGTTCTGGTACAGCACATGCACGAAGCGATACTTGAGCGTCAGCGTGCCATTCGGAAACTCCGCTTCACTCGTCAGCTTCACAAACGCAAACACCCGTTCCAGCTTTTCCAGCCGCTCCTCGATTTCATCGGCGTCAAGGTTCAGCACCTGCGCCACGACTGCCGAATCGAACTCGTAACCCTGCACGCTCGCGGCGGTCAGCAGCTTGCGGTCATCTTCGCTGAGCTGCGCGATCTTGCGTTCGATCATCCCGCGCACCGATTCCGGCAACTCGCGCTCGATGTCGGGCAGCGTTTGCGCCAGCGTCCACGCGCCGCTCGTGTTCGCAATCACGCTGTGGTCGCGCAGGTAGCGCACCAGATCAGCCATAAACAACGGACTGCCTTCCGTCTTCGCGTGAATCAGTTGCGGAAACTCTGGTGGGAAACGATGACCGGGGAATTCCAGCGCGAGGTATTCGGCAATCTCCGCTGCATTCAAAAACTCCAGCAGCAATTCCCGGCACACACCGTGCGTCTGCAAATCCGGCTTGATCTGCAAGAACGGATGTTTGCTGAGCAGCATATCCGAAGGCCGGTACGTCATGACGATCAGCACGTTCAGCGCGTCGAACTTGCCCGCCAAAAAGCTGAGCAGATCAATCGTCGAGACATCCGCCCAATGCAAATCGTCAAAGAACAAGACCAGCGGCTGCGGCTGCGCGACGGCTTGCAGGAAGTTGGCAAGCTCCCGCTTCATCCGCTCCTGCGAAGCGGCTTTGACTTCGGCCAGCAAGCGCGCCGATTCTTCACTGTCACCGGACAGCGGCACGACCTGCGCGTACCACGTGGGCGCAAGTTGCCTCATCGTGGCAGCAAGCGAACCCGGCTCGCTACCGCTCGCGGTACCGTACCGGAGCAACGACTCTAACGCTTCGAGCAAAGGCAAATACGCTTCGGTTCCTGCCAACCGTTCCGAACAGCGCCCGCGTGCAATCGTGGCTTGATTGTCTGTCGTCAACTCGGTCAGAAAATCTTCGACCAGCGTGGTCTTGCCAATGCCCGGCTCGCCCGCTACGCACAGCAGCAGGCCGCGTCCGTTGAGTGCCGACGCAAAGCCCGCGCGCAGTTCCGCCCGCTCTTTCTCGCGCCCGACTGTGTGACGGGGGGACAAGGCGGCTGGGCGACTGGGTGATCTACTTCCCCCTGTCGCCCTGTCGCCCTGTCGCCCCATCTCCTGAAGGGCTTGATCCACTTCGGCTGCCGTTGGCCTTAAACGTCCTTCTTTTTCCAGCATCCGCAGGATCAGCGATTCGAGCGCGACGGGGAGGTCGGGATTCAACCGCGCGGGCGGCGCAGGCGTATGCGAGTTGATCGAATGCAGCATGCCGACCAGCGAGTCGGCTTTGAACGGATGCTGCCCCGTCGCCAGTTCGTAAAACACGATGCCGAGCGCGAAGATGTCGGTTGCCGGAGGCGCCGGCTCGCCACGCGCCTGTTCCGGCGACATATAAGCCACTGTGCCGAGCAGCGCGCCGGGCGTCGTCTGCTGCATCAGCGTGGCAGCTTCGGTATCAGTCGCTGTCGCAGGCATCAGCCGCGCCAGCCCGAAATCGAGAATCTTCACGTAGCCGTCGTCGCGCAGCATGATGTTGTCGGGTTTGATGTCGCGGTGCGTAATCCCGGCGGCGTGCGTCGCGCTCAAGGCTTTGGCTATCTGGCAGCCGAGGTTGACGAGCAGGTCGGGCGCGCAGGGCTTGTTGAGCGCGCGGAGCGTTTGCCCCTGCACCAATTCCATGACAATGAAGCGGCCTGCCTCGGCCTCGCCGATTTCGTGAATGGTCACGATGTGCGGATGATTGAGCGCCGAGACGGCTTTGGCTTCCTGGATGAACCGGCGAACACGATCCGCGTCCTGCGTGAATTCGGCGGGCAGCAGCTTGAGCGCGACGCGACGGTCGAGTCGCGTGTCTTCGGCCAGATACACCTCGCCCATTCCGCCCGCGCCGATTTTCGAGACGATACGGTAATGCGAGAGTGTGGTGTTGGGGGACAAGGTTTCTTTCATTTCAGGTTCGCTTGCCCGGTTGCCGCCGCAACCGGTTTATGCACCATTTTATGCACCACGAATCGCCGTTATGCACCATCAACCCGCCCGGTAACGTCTCCCCTTTCCCTCTCCGATAGTTTTCACCCAACCGGTTTGCAGCAAGCCTTGCAGGTCTCTGGAGGCCGTATTCCTCGACACCTCGAACAATTGCCGGTAGGTTGAATTGGTCAACTCCCGGCCTTCGTTGGTCATCATCCGCAACGCCTCGATCTGGCGCTCGTTCAGCCCGAGCCGGCGCAAATCGGTTTCGCCTTCTTCGGGGATCAAATCCAGGATGCGGTCGCCGGGGCCGTAAAAAGTCACGGCAAAAAAGTCATGCAAATCTTCCAGACGCGGCTCCGTCAGCCCGTGTTCGCGCATCGCACGGCGCATGCAGGCAATGCCGAAGCTATTCAAAAGCCGGGTTGACTCTCGGTTTGGCGCCTCCTACAATGCACGCAGTTTCGACGAAGGCCTGCCCTTTTTGGCAGAGATTGGCTCAAGCGAAAGCTTGAGATAGTCGAAACAACAAAAGTCCCGCTCGGCGGGATTTTTGGTTTTCAGACCTCGATCAAATAGCTTATCTCAATCGCGCGGACCACCAGTGTTTCAGCCGCTTCATTGCCCTCAAATCTCCTGCGAATACAACCAGCCCAGCGATCCGCCAGACGAATCAGCGGCTCGCTCTCATCACGGGCGCTCCTGACCTGTTGGGTTTTGATCCCTTTTTCCCTGAGCGCGGCGGTTAGTTCCCGCGCCTTCTTTCGGTCAATTCCATCAACGTAAACCACAGCCTGATGATCTTCCGCCGCCAATAACAGGATGGCTTTCGACAGCGTCTCAACCATTGGCTGGAAGAACGGCAGCGGCTTCTTATGCCTTCCGAAGAAGACTTCGCCAGCGGCGAGTTGCGCGTTGAGCGCCAATTCCAGAAAGTGTTCACGTTCCGGCGAACGCGACTTGTGCCACTTTTTGCTGCCGACTTTCGATTGCTGTTCGAGTTGGATCAGCGCTTCTTTGAGCGCGCCCTGCTCACGCTCGCTCACCACGGTGACCACAATGAAGTATTCCGCAGCGGTCGTCCTGGCCAGTTTCATCAACATAGCAGAAGAGTTTTTGTTTGGAGGCTTGGGTGGTCATTATTTCAGTCAATCACTCCGGCAAGCCGATGCGTCGCAGCAGGTCGGCAAAGCGCGGGGCAGCGCGCAGACTGTCAACCCACGGATCTACCTTGAGCCACATGAGCGGCGAGGAATGATCTTCATAAGCCTGCCACAGCCCTTCGATTGCTGGCTCCGGCTCACCCAAAGCGGCGTGGATGACCGCGATGAATTGTGGCGCGAGGTAGGCGCGTTGTTGCCACGCTTGCAATTGCGCGATCACCTTTCGCGCCTCTACTTCCTGCCCTGCTGTGGCCAGGATGTGTCCCAGCACACACAGCACAATCGGATTCTCTCCGCCCTGGTTCATAGCTTGACGAATTGCGGCAAGCGCTTCTTCATACTTTCCCTGCTGCTCATAAACCAGGGCGATCTCGCGTTGCGCCATGACGAAATGCGGCTCCATCTCCAGCGTCCGGCGATACTGCTCCACTGCTCGGTCATACTGGCGCGACATGTAATAAACCCAGCCGCGCGCGCAATTGAGAATTAGCGAAAACGGTTCCATCTCACAGGCCAGTGTGATTTCAGCCAGCGCCTCTTCCATTCGCCCTACCGCCAGTAGACAGTTGGCATACCACTGATGCGCCGTCGCATAGTTGGGATTCAGTTCGAGCGCGCGTTTGAATTCCCGTTCGGCGCCAGCCCAGTCCCAGTCGAAGTCCATCTTAATGCGCGCCAGCGACGCGTGCGCTTCCGCCAAGCCATCATCCAGCTCCAGCGCTTTGACGACCGCTGCTTTCGCTTTCGGCATCGCTTCTTTTGGCGACGATGAGCTAGCTCCGAGGAGTTCAGAATCCGCCAGCCCCGCCCAGGCCAGCGCATAGTTCGGGTCAATATCAATCGCCTCCTGAAAGCACCCGATGGCCTTCCTGAGCGCCTCACCCGTGCGCTTATTCCAGAAAAACCGCCCTTTCAGGTAAAGCTGATAAACCTCATTGTTCTCGGTGCGACGCTTTAGCACCTGCTCTTTCTCTTCGCCCAGCAGCTTCACTTTCAGCGCATCCACAATCGCCAGCGAAATCTCATCCTGAATGTCAAAGATGTCCTGCATCTCGCGGTCGTAGCGTTCCGACCACAGATGATAGCCATCCGCGATGTTGACGAGTTGCGCCGTGATGCGCAGCCGATTGCCCGCCTTGCGCACGCTGCCTTCCAGCACTGCGCCGACGTTCAGCTTCTGCCCGATCTCGCGGATGTCGGTCTCTTTACCTTTGAAGGAAAACGACGACGTGCGCGCGGCGACGTGTAAGGCTTCGATCTTCGAGAGCGCATTGAGCAACTCTTCGGCCAGCCCGTCGCAGAAGTATTCGTTGTCAGGATCGTTGCTGATGTTGACGAAGGGCAGGACGGCGATGGAGGGCGACGCCTCGGTGCGGTACGGGGAGCGTGAGCGACCTGATGCATCCAAGTCGTGCGCCTCCGCCAGCGGCAGGTCGCTCACGCTCCCCGTACCGCATTCCTCCAGCAACGCCTTCGCCTCTTTCAAATCCGCCGTGGCAAAGCCTTCGGTGAACCAGCCGTAAATCTCCGCGAGCATCTGCCGCGCTTCGGCTCGCTTGCCCTGCTGCTGCCACAAGCGCGCGAGGCTGATCGCTGTGCGCAGTTCCCACGATTTCGCGCTCTGCTGCCGGGCGATCTCGATGGCTCGGTGATAGCAGCTTTCCGCTTCCGCCTGTGAATTGCTGGCGGCGGCTTTCAGCAGCAACTCGCCTTTGATGCGCCAGATTTCTGCTTCGTAGAAGCGCTCCCCGGTGCCTTCGACCAGCGCCAACGCTTCCGCGATTGTCGCAAGCCCTTCCGCGCAGCGGCCTGCCAGCCCGAACACTTCGCCCAGCCTTGCGAGTAACCTAGTCGTCGACAGCATCACGCCTTTGGCACGCAGGGACTCAATCGCCTGCTTCGCCCGCTTAATCGCTGCTTCGGTCGGTTCCTGATACGCCAGATTCAGGGCATTATGGGTAGTGGCATAATTGGGCCAATCTCCCAGGGCGTACTCCTCGGCAAGCGCCACCACTTTCTCATACTCTTGCTGGCTGGAAGGCCAATCCCGACGCAAGGCAAAGACATTCCCGGTCGTCATATGAGCGCTACCCAGACTGAAGGGATGAGACATTTGCTCGGCCAGCGTGATTGATTCATACGCCAGCGCCAATGCTCGATCCGCATAGCCAAGCGCCTCCAGACTGTAGCTATAGTTGCGGCGCGATGTAATTCCCAGATCCTCGTTAAAGATGGAAAGATAAGCCTCGTGGTATTCCCGGCGATCCAATGCGAGCGCTCGTTCCCCTTGTTGTTGGGCGGAGACAAATTCTCCTTGCCAATAGTGGACAGCGGCCCAAACATTAGAGGCCCTAACCAGCAGCACCGGATCCTGGGATTGCTCCGCCAGTTGCAGCATCTGCGCGCACAGCCCCTGCGCCGTTTCATATTCGGCTCGGATAAGGTGATAGGTCACCACGCCCCCCAGAGCGGCGAAGAGTCGGGGATCATCACCCATCTGCTGACACAGTTGCCGTGCCCGGTTGAAGGCAACTCCGGCCTCTGGCGCGGCCCAACTCAGGGCGGACTGCAACGAGAAGCCCCGCGTCAATTGCAGGCCGAGTTCCCGTCTGTCGCGCTCCGGCGTTTCCGGCAATTTGAGCAAAGCTTCCAGCCCGCGCTCGGCAAGCGGTACCGCTTCCCGGTGCGCATTGATCTGCGCCGCATTGCGCGCCGCCTGCAAGAAGGAATCGCTGGCGCGCGCATAGTCCCGCGCCGCTTCCCACAACAGCGCCAGTTCATTCGCCACACTCGCGCTGCGTGCGCCGTAACAAGCTTCCAACGCCAGCGCCACGTCGCGGCTGAGCGTGGCCTTGCGCGTGGCGCGCAAACTGGCATAGAGCGCGTTCTGATACAGCACATGCACGAAGCGATACCTGAGCGTCAGCGTGCCATTCGGAAACTCCGCTTCACTCGTCAGCTTCACAAACGCAAAGACCCGTTCCAGTTTTTCCAGCCGCTCCTCGATTTCGTCCGCGTCGAGGTTCAGCGCCTGCGCCACCACTGCGGAATCGAACTCGTAGCCCTGCACGCTCGCGGCAGTCAGCAGCTTGCGGTCGTCTTCGCTGAGTTGCGCGATCTTGCGTTCGATCATCCCGCGCACCGATTCCGGCAACTCGTGTTCGATGTCGGGTAAGGCTTGCGCCAGCGTCCACGTAGCACAGACTTCAGTCTGTGGAGCTTGGGTCGGCAACAGACTGAAGTCTGTGCTACGAATCACGCCCCGATCCCGCAAGTACCTCACCAGGTCAGCCATAAACAGCGGGCTGCCTTCCGTCTTCGCGTGAATCAGCTTGGGAAACTCCGCCGGAAAACCATGCTGCGGGAATTCCAGCGCAAGGTACTCGGCAATCTCCGCTTCGTTCAGAAATTCGAGCGCCAGTTCACGGCACACGCCGTGCGCCTGCAAATCCGGCTTGATCTGCAAAAACGGATGCTTCGCCAGCAGCATATCCGAAGGCCGGTACGTCACCACGATCAGCACATTCAGCGCATCGAACTTGCTCGCGAGAAAGCTGAGTACGTCAATCGTCGAGACATCCGCCCAGTGCAAATCGTCAAAGAACAGAACCAGCGGACGCAGCCGCGCGACTTCCTGCAAGAATGCGCCAAGCTCCCGCTTCATCCGCTCCTGCGAAGCGGCTTTGACTTCGGCCAGCAAGCGCGCCGACTCTTCACTTTCACCGGACAGTGGAACAACTTGCGCGTACCAGGTCGGCGCAATCTGTTTCAGCACGCGAGCGATGGCTGGATTGCTGCCGCTCTGCAACAAACTTTCCAACGCTTCGAGCAGCGGCAGATAAGCCTCGGTTCCCGCCAATCGTTCCGAACAACGGCCACGCGCAATCGTGCATTGCCCTTCGACCGCAAGCTCCGCGAGGAAGTCTTCGACCAGCGTGGTCTTGCCGATGCCCGGCTCGCCCGCGACGCAGAACAATTGCCCGCGCCCATTCATTGCGGACTCAAAGCCCGCGCGCAGTTCCGCTCGTTCTTTCTCGCGCCCGACGGTGTGGCGCTCGATGGCTGGTTTTGCCGCAGGCCGCTGAAGTTGACCGCTGCCGCTCCGTCCGGTGAGTTCACCCAGGGCTTGATCCACTTCGGCTGCCGTTGGCCGTAAGCGCGCGTCTTTTTCCAGCATCCGCAGAATCAGCGAGTCGAGCGCGACGGGGAGGCCGGGATTCAACCGCGCGAGCGGCGCCGGAGTTTGCGAGTTGATCGCATGCAGCATGCCCACCAGCGAGTCGGCTTTGAACGGATGCTGCCCCGTCGCCAGTTCGTAAAACACGATGCCCAGCGCGAAGATGTCGGTCGCATGCGTCACCGGCTCACCGCGCGCCTGCTCGGGAGACATATAAGCCACTGTGCCGAGCAGCGAGCCTGGCGTCGTTTGCTGCATCAGCGTGGCGGCTTCGGAATCGGTCGCCGTCGCGGGCATCAGGCGCGCCAGCCCGAAATCGAGCACCTTCACGTAACCATCATCGCGCAGCATGATGTTGTCGGGTTTGATGTCGCGGTGCGTGATCCCGGCGGCGTGCGTCGCAGTCAAGGCTCTGGCGATCTGGCAGCCGAGGTTGACGAGCAGATCGGGCGCGCAGGGCTTCGGCATCGTGCGCAGCGTCTGCCCCTGCACCAGTTCCATCACGATGAAGCGGCCTGCGTCAGCCTCGCCGATCTCGTGGATGGTCACGATGTGTGGATGGTTGAGCGCCGAAGCGGCTTTGGCTTCCTGGATGAACCGGCGGACACGATCCGCGTCCTGCGTGAATTCGGCGGGCAGGAGTTTGAGCGCGACCTGGCGGTCGAGGCGCGTGTCTTCGGCCAGATACACCTCGCCCATCCCGCCCGCGCCGATTTTGGAGAGGATGCGGTAATGCGTGATCAGTGTGCCGGCTGCCAGTGATTCCTTCATCTTGAGTTTGCTTGCTGCGGTTTATGCGCCATTTTATGCGCCACGAATCGTCGTTATGCGCCATCAACCCGCCCGGTAACGCGCCCCTTTCCATTTCCGAAGCCTGGTTGACTCTCGGCCTGGCGACTCCTACAATGCTTTCAGTTTCGACGAAGGCCTGCCCTTTTTGGCAGAGATTGGCTCAAGCGAAAGCTTGAGATAGTCGAAACTACAAAAGTCCCGCTCGGCGGGATTTTTGGTTTTCAGACCTCGATCAAATAGCTTATCTCAATCGCGCGGATCACCAATGTCTCAGCCGCTTCATTGCCCTCGAACCTCCCACGAATACAACCGGCCCAGCGATCAGCCAGACGAATCAGCGGCTCGCTCTCATCGCGCGCGCTCCTGACCTGTTGAGTTTTGATCCCATTCTCCCTGAGCGCGGCGGTTAGCTCCCGCGCCTTCTTTCGGTCAATCCCATCAACGTAAACCACGGCCTGATAGTCTTCCGCCGCCAATAACAGGATGGCTTTCGACAGCGTCTCAACCATCGGCTGGAAGAACGGCAGAGGTTTCTCATATCTGCCGAAGAAGACTTCACCGGCGGCGAGTTGCGCGTTGAGCGCCAATTCCAGAAAGTGTTCACGTGCCGGCGAACGCAGCTTGTGCCACTTCTTGCTGCCGACCTTCGTTTGCTGCTCGAGCCGGATCAGAGAGCCCTTGAGCGCGTCCTGCTCACGCTCACTCACCACCGCGACCACGAAGAAGTACTCGGAGCGGTCGTCCTGGCCAGTTTCATCAACATAGCAGAAGAGTTTTTGTTTTGTGGAGCGGGTGGTCATTGTTTCAGTCAATCACTCCGGCTCGAAGCGGCGCAAGCGGTCGGCGTCTTTGGTGAATTCAGCGGGCAACAGCTTGAGCGCGATGCGACGGTCGAGCCGTGTGTCTTTCGCCAGATAAACCTCACCCCTCCCGCCGGCTCCGAGCGGGGCGATAATCTCGTAATGGCCGAGGCGCGCGTTGGCGGCTAAGCTCATCGTGAATCTCCGATCAGGCGGGCAAGCCTTTTTGAACCACCTTCTCCATCGCCTCGGCGAAGATGTCCACATCGCGCCGGGTGGTGTAAACATTGGGCGTGACGCGCAGTCCCTCGAACTCCGCGTGCTTGATCGTCGTGGTGATGATCCGGTACTGGTCGAACAGATGGCCTGAGAGCTTCCCCGGATCAACGCCCTCAATGTTCACCAGCGCCAACCCGCACGATTGCTTCGGATCGAAGCTCGTGTGTATCTTCACGCCCTTTTGCCCTTCGAGCCGCTTCGCCCAGCGGTGGAAGAGGAAGCGCAGCCGGGCGGCTTTGCGTTCAGCCCCGATGCCTTCGTGGAAATCCATCGCCTCGTTGATCGCCAGCGCGTTCGCCGACGGATGCGTGCCGATCTCCTCGAACTTGCGAATGTCGGCGGCGTTGCCTTCCGCCGAAGCCATCAACGACCAGAGGCTGGGAATCTTCGGTTTGCGGACGTAGAGAAAACCCGTGCCGTGCGGCGCCAGCAGCCATTTGTGCAAGCTCGTGCCGTAATAATCGCAATCGAGGTCGGCGTGTTTGTACGGGAAGTGCGCGAACGCGTGCGCGCCATCAACGATGGCTTCGATGCCGCGCGCGCGCGCCATCTGGCAGATGCGTTTGACCGGGTAAATCTGCCCGCTCAGGTTGGTGATGTGGCAGAAGTGGATGACGCGGGTGCGCGGCGTGATGTGGCGCTCGAAGATGTCGGCGATCTCGTCCTGGGTCTTCGGCGGGACCGGAATCGAAATCTTCTTGACCACGATGCCTTCGCGCCGCTCACGCTGCCGCCAGGTGGTGAGCATTCGCGGATAGTCCTGATTCGTCGTCAAGACTTCATCGCCGGGTTTCAAATCGAGTCCGAACTGGCAGATTTCGAGCGCCTCGCTGGCGTTGCGCGTGATGGCAATCTCTTCGAGCTCGCAGCCGAAAGCCAGCGCCAATCGGCGGCGCACGCTTTCGATGCCCGGGTCCTGGATGCGCCACATCGAATAGACCGGCGCGTTGTTCGCAAATTCCAGATAGCGGCGCATCGCCTCCTGCACGACGCGCGGCGAGGGGCAGACGCCGCCGTTGTTGAAGTTGATCAGCGTGCGGTCAACCGTGAACGCATGCTGGACTTCGAACCAGAAGTCTTCGTCGCCGGCCACATCGTCCGGCGTGCGACCTGAAACGAACCGCACCGCGTCAAGCGCGCGCGCCATTCCATTTTCGTTGAAGCTTGCGGTTGCGACGCCTGTCGCAACGCCTTTCAGAAATGATCGTCGAGTGAACATGGTCTACCTCCGGGTAAGATCGTTCGTTATTGCCAGCATCTCGGAGACCGTCTTGAAGCCGTAACCTTCACGCTTCAGCCCCGAGATGATTCTCCGAACGGATTTGCGAGATTCGCCGCGGCTCTCGTACATCACGTGAAGCAGGATGATCGAGCCGGGTCTGGTGTTCGCCAGAACGTGTTCGACGATCCTGTTCGAGTCGGCGTCAATCTCAGGATAAGACTCCGGCTCAACGTCCCACGTGATGGTCTTCCGCGCGTTTTTCGCCAGATAGCGTGGAAGCAAAAACAATTTCTTGCCGAACGGCGGCCTGAAATGGATCGTTCCCTGATAACCCGCCTGCCGGATCAATTGATCCGTGCGTTCGATCTCAGTCTCAATGAACGAAGGGGACTTCAGAACCATCCGCTTGTGCGAGTAAGTATGATTGCCCAGTTCGTGCCCCGCCGCGACAATCTTGCGGCCCTGTTCCAGGTTTTGCTCAAGGTCAGCGCCGATGAGGAAGAACGTCGCTTTGGCGCCTTCCTCGGCGAGGATCGAAAGGACTTCTTCTGTCGCGCTCGGCGTTGGGCCGTCGTCGAAAGTCAGGGCGACGATCTTCTGCTGCGTGTTGACGCGCGGGATGATGTCGCCGAAGAATTGAAACGTTCTGGACTTGCTGATCTGAAATGCGGCAATGGCCACGGCAATGATCGCGGCAGCGGTTATCAGCGTCGCCTTTGCGCGTTTACTGAACATTTTTCGAATGAGTCCGCTGCCGCGAGCGGTAGCGAGCATGGTTCCATCTGCGTGCTCACTGATCAAGCCACGCTCGCTACCGCTCGCGGTACTGATTCGAGGATTGATTTGACGGTGTTACAATCGAACGCGCGCGATACTACTACCGCGCTTTTCCCGGATCAAGAAGAAGATGGTGGCGCGCGATGGTCGAAGAGATTCAAGCCAAATCAATCCTCAATCCGACGGGCGGCTTCCTCGCCAGCTACACGCATTCGCTCAACGCCTATCAGGGATGCGCGTTCGGCAAGAACTCGTGTCCGTACTGTTACGTCCGCGCTATGCCGGTCCAGAGGTTTTCAGGCCGTCCGTGGGGCGAATGGGTGAAGGCGAAGATCAATGCGCCGGAACTGCTGGAACGTGAATTGGAAGCCGCAAAGCGCAAAGGGCTGTTCGGGGGCCTGCGGATTTTTATGAGCACGGCAACCGACCCGTATCAGGGCGTCGAGGCGCGATTGAAGCTCACTCGCGGAATCCTCGAGGTCTTCGCAGCGAGCGGCGATTTCGGCTTCCTCGTGGTGCAGACGCGATCCCCGATGATCGAGCGCGACGTTGACCTGCTGCAACAACTCGAATCGCGCGTCGCCGTCAGCTTCACAATCGAAACCAACCGCGAAGAAGTCCGCCGACAAATCACGCCGACCAGCCCAAGTATCGAGCGCCGTCTGGCGACGCTCGAGAGATTGACGTGCGCGGGATTGAAGACGCAGGCGGCGATCAGCCCGGTGCTGCCGTGCGACGCGGAAATCTTCGCCGATCTGATTGCGGCGCGAGCGACACGCGCTGTGGTTGATACGCTCGTTGACGGCGACGGAGCCGGCGGCCGGCGCAGCGCGGAGCTTGGCATGCCTGAGTTGTTGCAATCGCTCGGTTATGAAGACTGGCTGCGGCGCGATGCGCACGCACCGTTGCTCGATGCCCTGCGCGAACGAATGGGAGCGGAGCGCGTCGGTTTCAGTCAGGAAGGCTTCAATCTGCTGTGAAAATCGGAGCAATCCTGGGGCTTCGCCCGGGCGATTTTGCTTTGTATCAAATCATCATTGGTGTGTTATGATGCGGGCGTTGGAATGATCCCACTCTCAAATTGAACGGCGCGATGAGGAAGACTTCCCGGAAGTTTTCTGATTCGTGTCTTTTGATCCTTGTAGCGGGATGAAGTATCCAGCAGCGCCTACTCGCTAGCATCAACGGTGATGCGCCGTCAGTAAGTTTTTCGGCTTGCGCAATCGGTGGTTAGAGAGCAGGAAGTAATTAACCCCAGAAGCAGCTTCGGTTAGTTGTCTTGTCAGTTTGCCAGTTATTTGTTTGCTTGCTGAGTGACGATTGCGTTCGCTGGAGACCGTTTCCGCCCGCCAGGCAAGTCTGCTTCATTCAGTTAAAGGAAAAACTATGTCAGTAAGATTGTATGTCGGTAATCTGCCCTTCAGCGTGTCGGAGCAGGACCTGGAAGAGATGTTTAGCCAGGTCGGAGTTGTCGAATCAACCAATATAGTGACCGACCGCGACACCGGCCGTTCGCGCGGATTCGCCTTCGTCGAGATGGATTCGCGTGAAGCCGCCGATGCTGCGATTGCCGCTCTCAACGGCCGCGAAATTGACGGCCGCCAACTCACCGTCAACGAAGCTCGCCCGAAAGAAAGCCGCGGATCGCGCGGCGGATTCGGCGGAGGCCGCGGTGGTTATGGCGGAGGCCGAGGCGGTTTCAATCGTGATCGCGGCGGCCGCGGTAATCGGTACTGAAATCGGCGCTGAAAAATGAAATAGCACGCGGATGAAACGGATGCGGCGGTTCAACCCAAATCGTCAGCGCGAACCTATCTCATCCGGTTCATTCGTGTGCTATCAACTCTTATTTCCCGGCCCGCCTCTCTTCAGGTGACAAAGAAAAGCTCATTCCTCGGGTCAGTCAGTATCTTGTCCGACCTCAATGCCTGCCACAAATCCTGCACCACGAATCCCTGTCCGCTTTTTGCCGTAATGGCCAGTCCGATTTTGTAGCACGCATCGAAATTTGGCGATTCGCCTTCGCCCTGCTCCCAGGTTTCCAAACTGACTTCGGCTACGCCTGACATCACCGCCAGCTCGGAGATTGAAAGCCGGGCTTCTTGGCGTTTCTGCGCGAGAAGTTGACCGAATTTTCTCAACATAATCCCTTTCAGATTTACCGGCACGCGGGGGCTGTCGCTCTCGATCGCCGGGGGTCGCAACGAACGTAACGAAGAGCAGGAAGAAAATTTGGCAGGCACAATTTGACTTGATCGAGTTACGCTAAAGACTTGCTACGGGGGGAAGGCGAGTTCGGTTATCGAATCGGAGGAGAACTCGCGAGCGGCTGGCAGTTTACTGAACGACTAATAACCGGTCAACCAATTTAATCTTGCGCGCGAGATTAACCGGCTCCGTCGCGATGACCTATAATCTGCGGCGACAGGAAATCATTCGGAGTAATTATGGAAAATATCTCTCGACAGATAGCGCAAATGCGCCGCGAATATGTTTCCCGGCCATTCAATGAAGATCAGGTCGCTGCTGATCCGATCGTTCAGTTCAACCAATGGTTTGAAGAGGCGGTGAAATCCGGGCAGCCGGAGGTTGACGCTATGACGCTTTCAACGGCGACGCCCGATGGCCGCGTGTCGGCGCGCATTGTTCTGCTCAAAGGCTGCGACGAGCGCGGATTCGTCTTCTTCACGAATTACGAAAGCCGAAAAAGCCGCGAGCTGACGATCAATCCGCGCGCGGCTTTGACCTTCTACTGGCACGCGCTCCATCGGCAGGTCAGGATCGAAGGCGAGGTGGAGAAAGTGCCGGCCCGCGAATCCGAAGACTATTTTCAAACGAGACCACGCGGCAGCCAGATCGGCGCGTGGGCTTCACCGCAGAGCGAAGAGATTGCCAACCGAACAGAGCTTGAACGAAGAGTGGCCGGGATCGAAGAGCGATTCAAAGACGGGGCGGTCAATTGCCCGCCATTTTGGGGGGGCTTTCGCGTGAAGCCCGCGAGCATCGAATTCTGGCAAGGGCGCGAGAGCCGTCTGCACGACCGGATTCTGTACACGTTGCGCAACGGCAAATGGCGCATCTCCCGGCTCGCCCCCTGATCCGAAATCGAATCGGATGAGTGGGAGAATCGTTCTCCGGTCTCAAGTTTCGCGTCGCAGCGTTTCCCAGAAATTGCCGCGATACAATTGGTGGTCTACGCCTTCGTAACGCGCCTGCAGATCTCTGTCGCTGAGGATGTGGCCTTGCAGCCAGACTTCGCTCGACAACCATCCGCCGCATTTCAAATCGCCTTTGAGAACGTCGCGGTTGACCAGCACTTCGAGAGTGACTTTTCCGGCGTCAACCTCGATCAGGATCAGATCGCTGGTCGTGTGCGGGTTTTTGATCTCTCGCCAGGCAAGAATGTGTCCGCGCACGGCGTAATCGTTCTCCGCGACTTTTCTGCGCGGATACCGTTCGGCCAGCGGCGCGAAGAGAGATTCGGCGGTCTTTGCGCCGGCTCGCGCGCGATATGCCAAACCGGAAACGGCGGCAGTGATTGCGCATTCGCGGAAACGGTTCAGATCTACTTCGGTGATGTTTTGCAGCTCGAAGACGATTTCGGCGCTGGAATCCAACAAGTGGCCGCGCGTCACGGCCTCGCCGTCCTCTTCGTATTCGACGATCTCCCACGGATAGAAGCTGAAAAGGTGGCGCGCGCGGAAGGCCGGACGGCAATCTGCGTAATACAACCCGGCTTTCGATTCGTAAATCATCGTCCAGACTTCCAGCCCCGATCCCAGGCTCCAGCAGCAACCGTGCAGCACGCCCTGTTCACGCTTCGTCTGACTCGGCTTGCCGCGTTGCTGCGCTTCTTCGGCCAGCGCCTGGTAGGAAGCTTCATCCGTGACTTTGAATCCGATAGCGTCAAATGGCTCGCTCATAACTCAGCAGGGAATTCCAGCTCAGGGTCTCCTCTTGCGAGGATCCTTCTTCGACGCGGTTTCGTTAGGCGGGGCGAATAGACGGATGCCGCGGACGTTGCGCGCGGGGCCGTGTTTGGGCGCCTGGTTGCTTCGCGCCATCTCGGCGAAAAGGTCCATGTCGTAATCGCACTCGCGCGACATCTCTTCGCGGATCGCTTGCAGCTCTTCGAGAAAACGCGGGCGTTGATACATAAAACAAGAGTGGGGGAGTGGGGGAGTGGGAGATCATTTTCCCCCGCTTCCCCGCTCTCCCACTCCCCCACTCTCGCTCTCCCCTCCGGCCTTTCACAATTCACTCACCAGAAATTCCGGCGTTACGATTTCGGGGACGAAGAATCCGGCGGCGGTGTTGAACAGTTTGATCCGCGCCTGGCGATGCACGTTCGCCAGATGGCCGAAATTCCACGTCACCAGATAATCAATCTTGTGAAACGAGGCGAGCGCGACGTGCAGCGCATCGCCCAGATATTTTCGCTGAAAAATGCCGCGTCCGATATAACCGTCGGCCAGGATCGCGGCCTCTTCCGTGATCTCCAACTGCGGCAGATCACGGATCAATTTCAAATAGCTGCCCCGATAAGGCTCGCGCGTTCGTTCGAGTTCGCGCTCGACCAGCGGCGAAACATACGCGCGATAGTTTTTCAGCTCGTGCTCCCACCATCGAATGGTCAGGTCGCGGCGGAATGATTCGCCTTTGTCCAGATATGCGCCGAAGACCGATGTTTCGAGGTAGATGCTGGTAATCATTGCTGATTGTCCGCGGCGATCTTGATCGCCGGAGTCTGCGGCGTAAGTTTGAACTGGTAACGCCGCAGATCGAGTACCACCCGAAAATGCTCCAGATAATCTCCGCCCAGAATTCCGTGTTGCTCGAAACCCGAAGTCTCGTTGACTGCGTCGAGGTCCAGAATCACCGCGCGGGAATTGCTCTTTCTCAAACCGTTCACAGTCAGGGTTGACAGACCGAGCGTTTCGACTCCGTCTTCGATGCCCGCCGCGCCGATCACACGGATGGTTTCACCTTTGATCTTCAGCCCTTCCAGCTCGTGGCGTTTGACGGAAGCTTTTGAGATGACGGTCGTCGTCGCTCCGGTGTCAATAATGAAGTTGAGGGGCCGTTTCACATTCGGCAGATGAGTCTCGGCGCTGGCCAGCCCCCCGCTGGTGCTGCGAATCGGAATTTCGAATCCGTTGACGAGGTCGCCGATTACCGGCGCGCCGGGTTTAGCGGCGTCGGGGTTTGCCGGATCGGGTTTGGCAGCTTGCGGTTCTTCGCGGAGCGGCGAGCGATCGAGCGTCATCTGCCGCGTCTGGTAATCGAGCGTCATCGCGTAATTCGCGAGGACCGACAATCCGATGTAACCATCGGCTCTTTCGTTTTCAGGCGTGTCGGGCGCGATGTGAACGGTGCGGATGTAAACGGGAACCGCCTCTATCTTCGCCTCGCCCATCGTGATCGAATCGAGCAGGCCGTAAGTGATCGGGAAAGAGCCGCTGCCACCGACGGCGCGCGCATTGCCTCCGCGAGAGACAGGTTTGATGCCCAAACGTCCGGCGGCCTTATCCGAAATCACCGACAGACTCGCGCCGGTGTCAATCACAAATCGCAACGGCCCTTTGCCGTTGACCATAATCTTGATGAACGGGCGGTGGTTGATCAGATCGAACGGAACCGCAGTTATTTCTTTTCCGCCCGTGCGATGAATCTTGGTTGCGCCCAGATAGCGGTAAAAATCAATCAGGCCGCGAATGCGCGCGCGGCGTTCGACGTCGGTCTTGGGCGTGACATCGAGGAAGCGTTGATAAGAGTCTGCCGCTTCGCCGTAATACTCCAGCCGCGAGCAGGCGCGGGCGAGCGAAAGGTAATAATCGGGCTCGAGCGGATCGAGCTGGATTGCCCGCCTCAGCCCGTCGTAAGCGTTGCGCGTGCGGTGCTCGTAATATTCGATTTCGGAAAGCCCGGCGATGGCCAGCGACTCTTTGTTGTTGAATTTGACCGCCGTGTAAAGCGCCTCGACCGAGTTGCGGAATTCGCCTGAACGCAGCAGCGCGGTTCCGAGCAGTGCGAAAGCGCGCGGGTTGAGCGGATCGGCGGCAATCACCTGCGCTGCTTCTTCATAACTTTCCTGCAGCTTGATCTGCTTGATCAGCGCGAAGCTCAAGCCCAGCCGCGCCTCTTTGTCGGTTTGATCGCTTTCGAGCAGGCGGCGGTATATTTTTTCGGCCTCGGTGAAATTGGCTTTGCGTATTTCGCTTTCGGCGCGCTTCAACGACTTGCTGCGCGATTCAGCCAGCGCAATAGCCGCCAGCGACACAATGGCCAACGAAACTATCAGAATCCGGAGAGCGATTTTCATAAGACACCTCAAGCGCAAAGGATGAAGACAGGAGCAGGCATTCGTCCCCGGCCTATCATCAATTATTTCAAAATCTCGCCAGTTTTGTTCGACCAGAGCAGGAGATCGAGTTCGTCGAAATTGATTTTAATCTCCCCGGCGAATTTTCTCATCTGCTCTTCAACGGCATGATACTTTATTTTCGTAGCGAGTGGGTCGGGGGAATCAATCACTCCGCATTCGTGCAGAGCGCGCAGGATGTGTTTATCCAGAATCGCATAGCCGCGATAGCCGATGTTTCGCAGGTAGTGGCTGGCTTCTTTGTAGCCGATGCCTTTGACGCCAGGGTTGCTGGCGAAGAAATCGCGGCGCGCGTCCGCATCATTGCCGAAAGACTCCAAACGTTCACGCAATCGCAACCCGCAATCGCGCCTCAGATAACTGCGCGTGTGAACGACGTAGCCCGACCGCGCCCTCGGATAGCGATGCGCGCCGAGCAGCAGCCTGTTCAAACGCGGATGACCCGCCTTGAGCAGATGCGGGCGAACCTTTTCAATCGCGTTCAATCCCATTCGGGCGCTGGCCCCGGCGGTGAAGATGCAATAGACCAGCTCTTCGAACAAACGCTCATCGTCGCCTTCGCGCCTGATCGCCTCGAATTCGGCGAGCCGGGCGCGAATCGCCGCGCGTTTCTCAAGATAGCTTCTTTGCAATCCCTCAATCTCCATCCGTCATCTCACTCTCCTTTTGGCGGTTTGAAGCCGGGAGTGCCCGTTCGCCGTCTTGCTGCGCTTCGCGGCTTTGCGCGGGACAACATCTTCGAGCTTGTCGGCGCCGAGCAATCGCAAGCCCCATTTTTCAAGCATCTCGGCGTCGGCGGATTCGAGTTGCGCAATCACCCATTTGGGCAGTTTGCCGAAGCGATGAATCAGCAGGATGCGCAAAAGGTTACTCTCGCCTTCCTGTTTGCCTTCCTGTTTGCCTTCCTGTTTGCCTTCCTGTTGAGCGTTGATTATCCATTCGCGAATGACTCTGTTCTCCATCAGATTGAATGTGAGCGGCATACGTTCTACCTCCTCTTGAATTAAAGGTTCCACCCGGCGAAGGTCGGATATTATCAAAAGCTGTGTCAGACGATCCAATCGTTCGCGCTCGGGCAGTCGCAGGATTTTTCTCAAAATTCGCCGGACCGAATCGCGCGTCGCTCCATTGCGGCACAGCAGCGCGAGCAGATTATCCGCAGGCGAATCGCTTTCCAGCAACGGCTCGGCGTCGAACTCGCGGATGTCAATCACCCGGAAGCTGTATTTCAGGCGCGGGTGATCAATGCGTCCTTTCATTTTCAACGGCTCGGCGCCGACGTAGAGGAGCGTCTGCTGCGGCGGACGCCCGAACTGCCGGCAAATCAGCGGATAGTATTCCAGCATCCGGTAATCCATCGTGTCGTCGTTCTCGCTTTGCAACTCGAAGTGATGGATCTCGCCGTCCGGTTGCCGAAAGACCAGATCGGTCTTTCGCATCTTGACCGCCGGGTATTCGACCGTCAACACTTCAGCCGGCGGCGCACCAGTGAGCAGCGCGATTAGCTTGACTGGCGGAGTTCTGAGCAACTCTTTAAGTGTAGTGTCGTAGCGCATTGTGACGGCTGAACCCGATCCGGCTTGTGTTCGATAAAGTCTATCCTTCGCAAATTCCTTTCAACTGATCGAGCGCTTCAGCCCAGGCGGCCCGCAACCCATCGGCCTCGGCCCTGGTCTGGATGGGCGTGTGATTCACCATCAGTGTTGTCTTGCCTGTGGCGGTCTTGGCCGCCGCGTTGGTCACCGGATGATCCGATTCGAGTTTGTATCTCATTTCAAACCTCCAACTCCATCAAATCCTCGGCTGCGTATGTTTCAGGAAAGATCGAGCGAGCCTCTTCGAGCAAAGGGCGGACGTCGGGGAAACGCGAGCTGAAGTGCGTGACGAGCAATCGCCGCGCATTTGCATCGCGCGCAATCTCGGCGGCCTGCACGGCGGTCGAATGGCCGAAGTGATGCGACTCTTCGATGAACTCGTCGGTGAAGGTCGCTTCGTGGATCAGCCAGTCAGCGTTTTGCGCAAGCAGGACTGCGTTCGCGCAAGGCCGCGTGTCCAGACAGTGAGCGACGACTTTGCCCGGGCGCGGCGGCCCCAGCACCTGTGAAGGATGAACCACTCGTCCATCGTCGAGCGTGATTGATCTGCCCGATTGCAATTGCGAGTAGAGCGGCCCAGGCTGTATGCCCAACTCGCGCGCCTTTTCGACATCGAACTTGCCCGGCTTCATCTTCTCTTCGAGCCTGAAGCCAAGCGCAAAGATGCGATGATCCAGCGGTCGGGTTGTGACGGTGAGCTTCTCCGATTCGTAGACCAGCTCCTGCTCTCTATCGGCGAAATATCGAGCGTCGAATTCGCGCAGCTCGAGCGGGTAAGTGATGTAACAGATTTTCAGCCGGGCGAGCAGGTCAAGATATTCGCCGATGCCCAGCGGGCCAACGAGAGTCAATTCCTTCTCCCGCTGATCGAGCGACATCGTCGAGAGCAAGCCGGGCAAGCCGTTGAAATGATCGCCGTGCAGATGCGAGATGAAAATTCCGGCGAGCTTTTGCGGCGATAGACCCGCGCGCGCGATCTGCATCTGCGTGCCTTCGCCGCAATCGAAGAGCCACCACTCGCCTTCGCCGGCTACGGCCAGCGCGCTGACGTTGCGATGGCGCGTCGGTTTACCTGAGCTGGTGCCAAGCGGAATGATCTTCATCTCGATTACCAGCCCAGCACTCGTTTGCCCGGATCGTTCCACCGGCTCAGGACGACTTTGTTGTGCGTGTAGAAATGGAACCCTTCCGTGCCCTGAATGTGCAGATCGCCGAAGAATGACTGGTTCCATCCCGCGAAGGGAAACAAGGCCATCGGCGCAGGCACGCCGACATTGACGCCGATCATCCCGCAATTGACGTAACGAGCGAAGGTGCGCGCCGCGCCGCCATCGCGCGTGAAGATCACCGCCCCGTTGCCGTAAGGCGATTGATTGGCACGGGCGATGGCTTCGTGCAGGTCGTCAACGCGCATCACCGACAGCACCGGCCCGAAGATTTCATCGCGCACGATCTTCATCTCCGGCGCAACCCGATCAAAGATCGTCGGCCCGACGAAGAACCCGTCGCTCGATTCGGTCAGCAGCACGCCGCGCCCATCGGTCGCAAGTTTCGCGCCCTCATTCAAACCGAGGTCAATGTAACTGCGAATCCGATCACGCGCCGCCGGGTCAATCACCGGCCCCATATCCACAGTGTTTGGTGCGTCGCCATTGTCCGTCGGTCCCACCCGCATCTGCTTCGCCGCCGAGTCCAGACTTTCGATCAACGGATCGCCCGCCTTGCCGACCGCGACGGCGACGCTCCCGGCCATGCAGCGTTGCCCGCTGCAACCGAAAGCCGCGCCGACGATCTGGCTCGTCGCCGCATCGAGGTCGGCGTCGGGCATCACCAGCATGTAGTTTTTCGCCCCGCCCGCCGCCTGCACGCGCTTGCCGTGCGCCGTGCCGGTTTCGTAGATGTGCTTCGCCACTTTCGTCGAGCCGACAAAACTGATGGCAGCAACGTCGGGATGCGTCAGCAGCGCGTCAACCGCTTCAGCTCCGCCGTGAACAATATTGAAGACTCCTTTCGGCAGCCCAGCCTCGGTGAGCAGTTCTGCCAATCGCATCGGCGTCAGCGGAACTTTCGGCGAAGGTTTGAGAATGAAGGTGTTGCCGCAGACGATGGCGATGGGAAACATCCACAGCGGAACCATCGCCGGAAAATTGAACGGCGTGATCCCAGCGCAGACTCCCACCGGATGGCGCTCGACCCGTCCGTCAATGCCGCGCGCGACGTTGTCGAGCGTCTGCCCCATCAGCATCGTCGGCGCGTGACAGGCCAGCTCGACCATCTCGATGCCGCGCCGCACATCACCTTTCGCTTCTTCGTGCGTCTTGCCGTGCTCGCGCGTCACCATCCGCGCCAGCTCGTCGAAGTGCGCTTCGAGCAGGTGCGCGAAGCGAAACATCACGCGGGCGCGTTCGACCGCGGGCGTGTCAGCCCAGGCAGGGAACGCTTTCTTCGCAGCCTGCACTGTTTGATCAACTGTTCGCGCATCGCTCTCGGGCGCCTGCGCGATCACTTCACCGCGCGAAGGATTGTAAACAGGTGTGAAATGGGTTGTGGTGGCGGGAATCAGATCGCCGCCGATGTAGTTGTAGCAGGTCGTATTCATAGTTGTTGCACCTCCGTTCCATCCTGTGGGGGAAAAAATCAATCGCCAACTCTAGTCTCCTGCAGCCGATCCATCAGCCACAGGTTGACCAGTGTCTCAGTCATAATGCCGCGTGCATTAACTTCGGCTTCAACGCCCTCATACACGTCTGGATCGAGTGTAATGCGTCGTTTGCGTCTGGCCGTGACTTCAAACTCAACCTCGTGAGTTTGATCCCAATAATCGTCCAGGCTGTGCGTATCCCAGAATTCAGCGATCTCTTCCAAGCTGCTCGCCTTTGAGATACTGGTGAGTTGTGTGTCGCTATTTTCGCTCATAACGTCTTCGCTCCTTGCTGCCGACTTTGGCGCCGATCTTATCATACGGAAGCCTTATTCGTTCTCCCTACAGCCGCACATACTCAAAATCAAAAGGCTTTTGATTGATCCCTCTCTCAGGCGGCGCAATCCAGTTGGCGATCTTGCCCGGCTCGGTCACCGACGTCATCAGACTGCGGACGCACTCGCGCTCTTCGACTGTGGGAAGCCAGCCCTGTGAGCGGCGCCCGAACTCATCCGGTGAAATCAGATGGCCTTCGACATCGAAGCAATGTCCGGCGTACTCTCCGACATGCCGGTGGAAGCGTTTGCTCGGCAGATAGAGCGTTGCCCCCAATCCCTCTTCGGCCAGTATCCTGTTCCAGCGTGCAAGAGCGCGTTCGCTGTCTCTGATGTATTCGCCGCGCAACACCTCGTTGAGCGCATTGCGCAGTGGCGCTTCGCGGCTTTTCACCAACTCGCCTTCAATCACTTCGACGTTGCAGAAGCTTTCGGTTGCGGCGTGATCCTCGTATTGCTCTTCGCGGCAACGCCCTTTCAGCCCGGAAGCGAAGAAGTCCGCCGCATTGGAGCTGATCTCGCCGCCGAACAGGTCGAGCGAATAGGTGTACCAGAAGTTGATGTACTTCTGAATGATGTCGAGCGGAATGCCGCCCGATCTGCGCACGTCGCCGTCTCCACTCTCGCGCATCAACTGCGCCGTGCGTTTGACTATACGACTGACGCCAGTTTCGCCGACGAACATGTGATGAGCCTCTTCGGTCAGCATGAATTTGCAGGTGCGCCGGAGCGGATCGAAACCCGATTCGGCCAGCGCCAGCAGTTGATACTTGCCGTCGCGGTCGGTGAACATCGTGAAGCAGTAGAAGTTCAGCCAGTCGTCGCACGGTTGATTGAAGGCTTGCAGGATACGCGGCTTGTCGGGGTGGCCGCTGCGGCGTTCGAGCAGCGCCTCGGCTTCCTCGCGCCCGTCGCGCCCGAAGTAACGCTGCAGCAGATAGACCATCGCCCACAGATGGCGGCCTTCCTCGACGTTCACCTGAAAGAGATTGCGCAAGTCGTAAAGCGACGGGCAGGTGTGACCGAGTTGTCGCTGCTGCTCGACCGAAGCCGGTTCGGTGTCCCCTTGAGTGACGATGATGCGGCGCAGCGCGTTGCGGAATTCACCGGGCACTTCCTGGTAAGCGGGCTTGCCGTAGTTGTCGCCGAAGCCTATGCGCGCGTCCGGCTCGGGCGGCGCCAGAAAGATGCCCCAGCGGTAATCCGGCATCTTGACGTAATCGAAATGCGCCCAACCGCCGGCTTCGACGCTGATCGCAGTCCGCAGGTAGATTTCTTTTTCCTGAAACCCGTCCGGGCCCATCTCGCGCCACCAGTCGAGAAAATCAGGCAGCCATTTTTCCAGCGCCCGTTGCAGTCGCAGGTCGTCGGAGAGATTGACGTTGTTGGGGATGCGTTCGTGCAGGCTCATAGTGCGTTTTCGTAGGGGCAGACCTGCGTGTCTGACAAAGTTCGTGATGCGAACGCCAGGTCAGACACACAGGTCTGCCCCTACGCTACGTTCTCCGATAGTCAAACTTGGATTTAGCCGCCTTGCCGTAATTAGTCAGCGCGCCGTGTTCGCCGACCGCGTTGGGCCGCTGGAAAATCCAGTTCTGCCACGCCGTCAGACGCCCGAAGATTTTCGTCTCGATGGTCTCCGGCCCGGCGAATCGCAGCGAGGCCTCCAGACCGGTCAGCGCGTCGGGTGAAATCGCCGCGCGCTCTTCAATCGCCAGCCGAATCTCGTCCTCCCAATCCAGACTGTCCGGCGCAACCGTGATCAGCCCGGCTTCGTCAGCCGCTTCCGTATCGAAGCGTCCCTGCTCCAAGACTTCATCAACTTTTTCCGGCTCGGCCAGAAATCGTGATTGGAGCCGCGTCAACCCGTTGCTCATCGGCAACCCGCCGCGGTTCATCGCGCTTGTGGCAATCTCGATCTTCCGCGCCGGATCGTTGAGCATATAAGTCCGATCTGCCGCCAGCGCCAGTTCGAGCAAATTGCCGGCGAAACAACTGCCTGGCTCGATGATGGCGAAGAAGCTTTTCGCGCTCAGCTCGAGCCGCCGCAGCACCCGCGCCACATGCAGCCTGATCTCGCGCACCAGCCAGTGGTCTTCGTGCTCGTCGAGCGCCTCGTCCACTGCGAGCAGGCTGCCCATCTCGCCCACCGTCCGCAGACAAACCAGCCCGATCTCCGGCTCATTGAAGCGCAGATGGAGCAGCGCATCATCCAACTCACGGTACGCAGCCAGCGGCCAGCAAGCATTGCCGAGTTGCTCAATCGCCGGCGGCTCGCCCGGCAAAATATTTGCCGGCCCGCGCACCGTCAAATCGGAATAACGCTTTTCGCGGTGCAGCCGCACGCTCACGTGGTTGTACTCACGCCCATCGGCAGTCGCTTCAACCGTCAGTGGATTGAGTTTGATTCCTTTACCGCTCGGCTTCCCGCTCGCTTCAACCAGCGCCCGCGCGCGAGCAGCAATCGCTTCATCGAACCTGCTGGTCTGGAAGTAATCGTCAATCAGCCCCCAATCCTTTGCGCGTTTTGCCTTCAACCCTTCGGCCAGCGTCGAGAAAACATCGGCGCGATCACGCCGCACTTTGCGTTTGTCCACCAGCCGCGTCAGCCCGCCCGTGCCGGGGAGCACGCCGAGCAGCGGAACTTCAGGCAACGAGACGGCTGAAGAGCCATCGTCCACCAGATAGATTTCATCGCACGCCAGCGCCAACTCATAACCGCCGCCCGAAGCCGTCCCGTTGAGCGCCGCAACGTACCGCTGCCCCGAATGGCGCGAAGCATCTTCAATCGCGCAGCGCGTCTCGTTCGTGAACTTGCAGAAATTGACTTTGGCCGCGTGGGAAGAATTGCCGAGCATGTAAATGTTGGCGCCCGCGCAGAAGAGGCGCGGCTTCAGGCTGGCGATGACGACGACCCTGACCTCAGGATGCTCGAAGCGCAACCGCTGGACGGCATCAGCCAACTCAACATCCACTCCCAGATCGTAGGAGTTGAGCTTCAATCTGTAGCCGTCACCCGTCGTCGCCTCTTCCTGCACATCCATTGCCAGCGTGGCCACTGCGCCATCAAAAGTTAGCTTCCAGTGGCGGTATTGTGATGGAGAGGTCTCGAAGTTGATCATTTGATGCAGTCCACCCGACTTCATTACGATTGGGTCTGAGTTCATCCATCGGCCTGCTCCTCCCCTGCGCTGAGCGGAGGCAACCCGGCGTTCTTCCAGCGTTCACGAAAAGTCTGGCGATCCAGCCCTGCTGCTATGGCTGCTGCGGTTACGTTCTGACGATGCCGATCCAGCAGTCTCCGCAGATAGACTCGATCAAAGGCTTGGCTGTATGACCTTGTCGCTTCGCGGTAAGGCAGATTCAGCAAGTTTTGGGGCAACAGGCGCGCCAGTTCTCTATGCAGCTCCGACGACAAATCCCGATCGTCATTTTCGGATAATGCGCCACTTTTCATTGAGTTGGGCACCTCATCAGGGGCTTTTGCATCAGCGCCACGCAATTTCGCATAGTAGGAGACGACGTATTGGACACCTACAAGTATTCCCGCTAGCAGAGGCGTAACGCGAAACACCGTTGAGGTGTCGGACAGAAACCCGACCAGTGCTGCGAAAGGAGCGAGCACTATCAATCCAAATATGTAAAGGCATAGTGTTGTCCTTAAGCCACGTCCCTCTAAGCCTTCACGAATCCATTCGGTCATTTCCAGCTACCCCCTTCTTTGCTAATGCTTCCCCGCGGACTTCCTCTATCACTCCCCTACCGAGTCGAATGCCAACTCGTATCAGAGTGTAAAGGCCAAACATGCACAACAAAGCAAGCGCCAACCAAATATCCACCTTCTCGATAATTGAGAAGTAGGCCCCCTGGTTTGGGAAGAGATGCTCAAGCCCCAACGTAAGAAGACCAACGAGAAGCAGCGAAACCTCTAGCAATAAAACAATAATTGCATGGACAATAATCGGCTCGGCTTCTTGCCATACCCTTTGTCTGAAACCTCGATTTGGACCGGGGGTTGTCATAATCGCCGGCTATGGTTTGTCCGCCGTCTCTCGCAGCTTAAATCTCTGAACCTTGCCTGTGGCAGTTTTCGGCAATTCATCCGCAAAGTCAATAATGTGCGGATACTGGTAGTGTTGCAGCCGCGCCTTGCACCACTCCTGCAGTTCCGCCTTGAGCGTTGAGGTGGAAAATTGTTGCGGCGCAAGCACGATCACGGCTCTGATCCTCATCACGCTTTCAACCGGCACGCCGACGACTGCGGCTTCGCTCACCGCCGGATGTTCCACCAGCACGTTCTCGATCTCAATCGGCGAAGCCCACTCGCCGCCCACTTTGAGCATGTCATCCGCGCGCCCTTCGTACCAGTAGAATCCTTCGTCATCCACCCGATAGCGGTCGCCGGTCGCCATCCATTCGCCCTGCATCGTCAGCCTGCTCTTTTCGCGCTGATGCCAGTAGAAAGGCGCGGCGCTCGCGCCTTTCACGAACAGGTTTCCTGTCTCGCCTGAAGCGACCGGTCGCCCGTCGTCGTCCAGAATCCGCAGCTCATAGCCCGGCACGGGTTTGCCGCTGGAACCCGGTCGGCAGGCATTCGGGGTGTTCGAGCAGAAGATGTGCAGCATCTCGGTTGAGCCTATGCCGTCGAGGATGACCAGGCCGAATGTCTCTTTCCATCGCCGCCAGATGTCGGGCGCCAACGGCTCGGCGGCGGAGATGCAGAGGCGGAGCGAAGAGAGGTCGCTCGATGCGGCCGTCGGGTCATTGAGAATAGCGTTGTAGAGCGTGGGCACCAGGCACAGCACGGTCGGGCGATACTTTGCGCTGGCGTCGAGGATGGCGCGAGGCGACGGTCGCCCGGGCATCAGCACAGATGAAGCTCCGGCGCTGAACGGAAACGTGAGCGCGTTGCCCAATCCGTAGGCGTGAAAGAGCACGCGGCCAAAGACGATGTCGTTTTCCGTCAATTGCAGAATGTGACGCGCGTAGGTTTCGCAGGTGGCGGGGATGTCCTGATGCAGATGCACTACACCTTTGGGCTTGCCGGTGGAACCGGAGCTGTAAAGCCAGAAGGCCATGTCGTCGCGATGAGTGTTCGCGGGCGGCAACTCTCCGGCGTGCGATGCGAGCAGCTCTTCGAGCGAGTATGCGTTCGGCGCTGATCCATCAGTCACAATGATGCCGAGAGGCTCGCCGTAACCTTCCGCCGCTTGTGCCAGTTTGTCCAGGCAGGAGAGCTCAGCGACAACTGCGCGAGCGTAACTGTCTTCAACGAAGAAGCGGAAGTCGGATGCCTTGTACAACGGATTGACCGGCACGGGAACTGCGCCGATCCGCATCGCACCGAAGAATGCCACGGGGAATGCGGGAGTGTCGCTGAGGATCAGCAGAACCCGGTCTTCGCGCGCCACTCCCAGCGCCCGCAACGCCAGCCCCATTGCGCAAACGCGGCTGTACAGATCGCCATACGTTATGTGTTCACCGTTGAAGTGAATGGCTGTCTTTTCGTCGCGGCCGGCTTCGAGGTTGGCGTCAATCAGCGTGCAGGCGTTGTAGATTTCGGGAAGAGACAACATCAGCCTATCTCCAATCCGTCAGATCAAGACCGGACGATTCTCCTTCAATGACTGCGTCGCCGCATGGCCAGAGCCTCGTTGATGGCCAGGGTCAGCGGCTTTTCGCAGAAGATCGCTTTGCCTGCACGAGCCGCTTCGATCACGATCTCTTTTCACTGTTTTGAACTTGAATTGTCTGCGCCATCCGGCTTGGTCAGCGTGTATTCGTAAAGCAGTTTCAGATCGGTCCCGAAGAATTTCACCGCCATCTTCTTCGCGTCCGCTTCGAGCGTGGCGAAGCCGTAAGCGCTCTGGGCGAACAGCGAGCGCGGCCCCGGCTCGATCCTGCGAATGCCCGCTCCGCCGCCGCCATTGACGAAGAAATGCACGCCGCCTTCCGGTTTCAGGTGTTGCAGATCGTGATCGTGTCCGGCGAAGTAGATGTCCACGCGGTCCTTCAAGACCGGCAGCAGCTTCGCGATCAGCGTCGGACTGTCGCCGTGTTGTCCCGCCGAGTAGATTGGGTGATGGCCGTAAACCACTCTCCACTGCGCGCGGCTCTTCGCCAGTTCGTTTTTCAGCCAGAGCAACTGGGCTTCTGAAACTTCGTTGGTGTCGAGCGCGAAGAATTGCACCGGGCCGGCGGTGAAGCTGTAGTAGGGCGCGGGCA
>Ga0247727_10003937_pt1 | contig 32204 bp, 30 predicted proteins | sample WisWelCaveWW1625_FD_202498 | JGI IMG/M metagenome (GOLD analysis project Ga0247727, IMG submission 202498) | Biofilm microbial communities from Wishing Well Cave, Virginia, United States - WW16-25 | ecosystem: Environmental > Aquatic > Deep subsurface > Groundwater > Cave microbial mat | place...
TCACTGTAGGTGCCCAGTTTGTTATCCACGGCATCTACAATTTTCTGGCGGAGATCATAAGTGTAAGCTCTCATGCCAGTAAATATAAGAAATTTTAACTACTCATCCAAACGAAAACCGCTGTAAACTGCGGGGATTCACCGGGTCATGAAAAAAATGTTCGCAAGCCACGACCCGATTATTGGCCAACCGCATGCGGCACAACCCCCCGCCATTCATGCCCATCCATAAGACTTTTTCCTCCCCGTCATCGGCAAATTGGATACTCACGACCGGACATAGCGGCAGCCGGCTCGGGGTTGCAGGATGATGCCGGTAATTCGTGAACGACCAGCGGCCATCGTTGCCGCGTGACAGTTGCAAGATATCGCCACTTACCGTCCCAAACCAAATCGCGCTATCGCGGTCTTGAAACACATTTGACGACACATAAAAGTCCGGCGAATAATTGAGACGCTGAATGATTTTGTTTTGGCGCGGATCGAAATGAAGGAAGCCATACGGCAGACCCACCCAATACAAGCCGGAATCGTCTTCGCAAATGGTTTCACCCTGAATATTGTAAGATGTAAACCTGCCTGCAGACCGATCCTGGGGTTGAAGCTCATACAATTGGCGATAGGTTAAAAACCACAAACTCCCCTGCCGATCTTCGTACATGACATGGATTTGATCTTCGGAAAGAGAAAATGTATCCGCCGGGTCATGATAATATGTCGTGAGATTGTAGCCGTCGTATTTGTTCAGTCCGTGCTGCGTGCCAAACCACATAAACCCATCGCAGTCTTGCAAGATGGCCTGAACAGTATTTTGCGAGAGGCCGTCTTCCACGGTCAAATGGGTAAAGCGGAGGGATTCATTTTGCGCTTGTAGCGTGCCCGCGCTATTGGAAACGATGAGAGTGAGAAAAACACCTACAATAACTTGCACTCGGCGATTCACCAATACAGGTTTCATAGGCGATACCGGGACAATAAATGTTTAGCTTGCAATCGGATGGTTTTTGTTTTCGCGCCAATCAGGCTGGACATCCTAAAGAATAAGTCAATCTAAACACTTTTTTCTGGAATTGCAAATAAGAAATTTGGTTAACGGTTAAAGTAGTTGCGCTTCTCAAACTTTTTGACTATATTTTTCCGCAATCTTGGCCGTGTTAATCAGCGCTTTTTACAATACGCGCGGCGGCATTTTTATTGTTGGCGTTGACGATGAGCATCAACTACTTGGCGTATCGCGTCCGCAAGGTGTGGAGGCCGGCATCATCAACATCATCCGTGATCGCTTGTCGCTGAATATTCCTCCGACCATAGAGATCGTGTCGCATGAAGGGCGAATGTTCGTCGTGGTTACTTGTCCGAAAGGTATCCAACGTCCATATTGGGTGCGCGATCATGCCCGGCCCTACGTGCGCATCGGCTCCATTTGTCGAGAAGCCACAAATGATGAAATTCGCAATATGTACATTGAAGATCGTGGATTGAGTTATGAGTCGATGGCCATGCCAAATGCAATTCTTGACGATATTAACGCCGAGCACATAAATTGGTACATCGCCCGGAGAGTACGCGGCGGTCCTGTCCCTTCCTCTTCTTTATCTGAGTTGCTTGGAAAATTAGGCGTGCTAACGACGGTTGGCAGTGTATCGGTTCCAACTGTGGCGGGCATCCTCTTTTTCGGTCGTGATCCGCAACGCTTTCTTCCGCACGCCACGCTGCGTATTGCTCGTTTCCTTGGCTCAGACATGACGACATTTTTAGACCAAGCAGATATAATCGGCACGATTCCGCAGATAATTGACGAGGCGGAAAAATTTGTGAATCGCAATATTCGGCATGGAATACGTATCGTCGGCTTTCGGCATGTCAATGTCCACGAGTATCCCATCGAAGCTATTCGTGAGGCTATTACCAATGCCCTATGTCACAGAGACTGGGGATTGCTTGGCTCTCAAGTTCGAGTCGCAGTCTTTGATGATCGCATCTTCGTGGACAGTCCCGGAAGATTGCCGCCTGGAGTCACATTGCAGAACATCGAAAAAGTTCGTGTTTTGCGCAATCCGATTATTGCCCAGTTGCTTTATGACATCGAATACATTGAAAACTGGGGAAGTGGCGTTCCTCGCATGAGGCGTGCAATGCGAGAATACAACCTGAATCCCCCTATTTTCGATGAGCCTGGTCCCAATTTCACTGTAACATTCTTTGGGCCTGGCGAGCGATTTATGCGGGAGCTAGAGGCTAGACCGAAATGGATGAGTGGATTAAACGAAAGGCAGGTTAAAATTGTGGAATACCTCGTAGAGCAAGGAAAGATCACAAATCAAGATTACCGTAAAATGTTTGCGGTGAGTTCCAAAACCGCTACCAACGAATTGACCGCTCTGATGAAAAAGCGCTTGGTAAAACGCCAAGGAGCAGGCCGAAGCACAGTGTATATTTTTACACCAGAAATAGCTTAATCGCGTACTAATCGCGTACTAATCGAATACCTTGTTCTTATTCAACCGGCTTTATCTTTGAATAAACAAATAACCTGATTTTAATATTTTAAGGAAGGGTGAAATGATGGAAACGAGACGATCTTTGGGAATACTTTTCATCACGATGGCCTCGACGCTATTGGCGCAGGAAAAAATCACCGCCATTCAAGCCGGCAAGCTGATTGACGGCAAAAACGACGCCATTCAAAATGGGATAACAATTTTGATCACAGGCAATCGCATCGCCGAAGTTGGGAAAAATGTCAAAATCCCCAACGGCGCGCAAATGATTAATCTCAGCAACGCAACAGTTTTACCGGGGCTCATTGATGCGCACACCCACGTTCTCCTGCAAGGCGATATCACACAAGCCGAATATGACGAGCAAATTTACAAAGAATCGATTCCGTATCGCACGATTCGGGCGGTGGCCGCAGTGCGAGCGGCGCTGATGAACGGCATCACCGCAATGCGTGACGTGGAAACTGAAGGCGCCATGTATGCCGATGTCGATATCAAAAAGGCGATTAATAACGGCATTATTCCGGGGCCGCGAATGTGGGTTTCAACGCGGGCGATGGCGCCGACCGGCGCGTACGGGCCGAGCGGTTACTCCTGGGAATTGCCTCTTCCCAAAGGCGTGCAGATCGTCGATGGCGCTGATAATTGCCGGCAAGCCGTGCGCGAGCAAATTGCCAATGGCGCGGATTGGATTAAGATTTACTGCGATCGTCGTTATTACATTGATAAAGACGGCGGGCTGTCGAGTCAACCAAATTGGACGGTCGAAGAAATAGCAGCGATTGTCGATGAAACGCATCGTCTCGGCAAAAAAGTCGCAGCGCATGCAATTGGCCGCAATGGCATCAGGATGGCGCTTGATTCCGGCTGTGATTCCATCGAGCACGGCGACGGTTTCGATGACGCGCTCATTGCGCAAGCTGTGAAGCAAGGAACGTTTTGGTGTCCGACGATGCTCGTCACCGAATATGTCGCGCCGGGCCGCGCCGCTGCCGGAGCGGAAATTTGGTTGAAGATGTTGCCGATGCTCCGCACTGCCGTTGGCAAAGCCGCGAAAGCCGGCGTGAAAATCGCAATGGGAACTGACGCCGGCGGTTTTCCGTGGACGATTAATCAGGCTGGCGAATTAAAATTGATGGTGAATGCCGGCATGTCGCCGATCCAGGCGCTCAAAGCGGCGACGATGGTGGCGGCAGATTTGCTCGATCAGGAAGCGAATATCGGCAGCCTCGAAGCCGGCAAATTCGCCGATATTATTGCAGTTCCGGGCGATCCTTTGCAGGATATTGCTGTCATGGAAAAAGTGAATTTTGTGATGAAGAACGGCAAAGTTTACGCCGGTGCCGGCAGCGAAGGTTCAAGATGATCGGGAGGCACATCATGGAATTTATTAAAAAGTGGGGAAAGACTATTCTTTTCCCGGTCATTTTAAGTATACCGCTCGGCTGGCTGACAAATTTTTTTATTTGCCAACCGCTTTATTGGGTGACGATTTATATTTTAATCACGAACAGCCTGGCTCTTTATGTGCGGAAAAAGTATCCCAATCGCATTCTCAAAAGCGATATCGCCGATCTCGAGATTGCCAATTTTGCCGGCACGCCGCTCAAACTCTCTGAAATTTTGCTGCAGGAATTTGACTACGTCAAAGACACCGCTTCGCAGGCGATGAACGATCGCCACACCATGATAAATTACTTCCTGTTGTCGGCCGGTGTCGTCATCACCGGTGTCGGCGTATTGGTGAGCAAGGAAGGCGCCGTTGATTTTCGTTATCGCGATGAAACCATCGTCGCGTTGAGCTTGCTGTTCTGCACCGTCGGTTGGATTTATTTCATGCAGCTCGTTCGCCTGCGCCAGGCCTGGTGTGACAGCGCTCTGGCCATGAACCACATCAAGCGCGTGTTTGTCAAATGCTCCGGCAACAAATTGGAAATGGCCGAAAAAATTTTTCTGTGGGGGATAACCACGATACCAAAGGCCAATAAGCCCATGACCGTGTTTCATTTGTCCGCCTTGCTGATCAGCGTTCTCAGCGCGGCGGCGATCGCGCTGGCCGCCGTCATTCTGCTCGGCGAAAAGCAGATCGGCCGGTTCTGGTATGTCGTCGTCGTCTTCGGTCTTTATCACTTGATCTTTCAAATGTGGATGTACAATGCTCTCCTGAAGGAAACCCATTAAGCAGCGACAAGAGGTCTCGGCATGAACGTTGAAATGAAAGAAGAAAAGCCGGCTTACCAGGATTATTTCAAAATCGTCGCCGGCCGTTTGCGCTTTGAGAAATTCAATGGCGAGATGTCGGCGGAAGTGCGCCGGTTGTGTTTGGATCGGGGCGACGCCGTTGCCGTCGTGTTGTTCAATCGGCGGAAAAACAGGCTGATTTTAATCGAGCAATTTCGCTATCCGGTCTATTATGCTTTAAAGGGCAAAGATGGTTGGACTTGTGAATTGCCCGCCGGCGTTATAGAACCAGGTGAAACGCCGGAAGAGGTCGCTGAACGTGAGGTAATGGAAGAAGTCGGTTATCAAGTGAAACACCTCGAGCGTTTAGCGTGCATCTATCCTTCGCCGGGGGTTATATCCGAACGGATTTATATTTACTATGCCGAAACCGGCAAGCAAATTAATCAAGGCGGCGGTTTGGCTTCGGAGCAGGAAGATATCCGCGTGTTGGAATTGCCGGTGAAAAAAGTTTATGAAATGGTGGAGCAGGGCCGGATCGAAGATGCGAAAACTTTAATCGGTTTGATGCAGGCAAAAGAAAAACTGGGAATCACCAACAGCCGGCGGCGCCTGAAAAAGAAAAAGCCGGGTTAATCAACTCGGCGAAACTAAAACAAAACTTCTAAAAAATGCGCAGGTAAAAATTATTGACCGGTCACTCGGAGTGACCGGTCAATTTTATTTTCAGAGATTAACTGATTTTCAGCGACGACACCGTCTTTTCAAACGCCGGCAGAAAATCCGCGCGCTTGGGCGCGTAGTAATTCATGATGATGCGATACACTTGATCGTTCTTGACAATAAAATAGGCGCGGCCGGCGATATCGCCTCGCGGCGCGTAATTGACATACATCGCCTTCATGCCCGCAATCGTGGCTTCGCCCTTCCCGGAGGCGCGTGAAAATTTTCCCTGATTCTGCGCAAAAACCTTTTCGACGGCTAAGCTTTGGGCCGGACGAACGTCGATATGAATCGTGCAATCCTGGCGATAGCCTTTGATATCCAGAGCGAATTTTATATCGCCTTTGACCGAAGGCGTTAACGCTTCGAAATTATCCGGATAGGAAATGCTGAGGAATTTGTTGGAAAACTCGGTGAAGGTTGTCGAAGGCAGCGAGGGGTCGGCGTCGGCGGCTTTCACTTTGGGCCGCGGGAAGCGGATGGAAGCAATCAGCGTATCCATCACGTGACTGAACGGCTCAAAGTAATCATTGAAGCCCGCGTATTCGAGCGTGTAAACGGCGGAATCGCGAATCGCGTAAACCCGCGTGGTCGTAACTTTGTTTTGTTGGGTATAGTTGCCATAATAGGTGAATTTTCTCGCTTCCGTGCTGTCAAGCAGCATCGTTTCCGTCGTAATCTCTTTCGCCGTCTTGCCGACGAAGCCTTCACTCGTGCGATCTTTGATATACGCGTTGACGATGGCGTCCAAAGAGCTCAACGAATCCGGTCTTTCGCGGAAAACCGTAATTTTGGCGTCAATATCATTTTCGCGTTTATCTTCGGCGCGAGGATCAACGAACCTCTCGGCAGCTTCAAAAGTGCTGCTCAAGGCAACCCGATTGCCTTCGGCGTTGAGCAGCCAGCCGGCGGGATAGCTGAAACTCAAGCCGGAAAACTGATCGCTGTACTTGTCCCACGCGGCGATCGGCGGATATTCTTCTTTCTTGCTGCATCCTAAAACGAGCAACAGACCCGCCAACAGAAGCGTAAAAACGATGAACCGCATTTTCATAGGTTTCCCTTCCTCTCGATGGGGTTATCATGATCATAAATACAACGCGGACGAGCCGCAACCAAACAGGTTTAAAAACAATTGCCCGGATCGTTTTGCCGTTTAGAACGCGAGCCGATTACTGCGACTGCAATCGTGCCAACACTTGTTCCAACTCTTTTTGGGCTTCTTTGTCTTTTGGATCATACTTTAATGCGAGCCGATATTCCTGCGCCGCTTCTTCCAAGCGATTCATCAAAAACAAAACCTGCGCCTTAAATTTATGCGTCGAGGCATCATCAGCCTTGAGCTTGATCGCCCGGTCTAACGACTCCAGAGCTTGCGGATACTTTTTCTCAACATAGTGTGCGTAAGCAATGCCATTGTGCGCCGCAAAGAGCTCATTTTTGTAACTGGCGCCGGTGGTATCGGCATCGGCAAGCTTAATCACCGTTTCAAACTCCATTTTGGCCGTTTGCAAAGAGTCATTTTTAAATTTAGGGTGGGATAAACATCGCGCCAGATTCAGATGCGCCGGCAAATATTGCGGACGCTGCGCGATCGCCGTGCGCAAGGCAATGCGAGCGGTGTCAATGCGGCCCAATTGCATATTACAAATCGCGTAATTGATATATGCCGCCGTCGCATTCGGATCGAGCTTGAAGCGCTTCTCGAACATTTCGGCGGCTTTTTCATATTTGCGCAGGCGCATATAAACCGCGCCGGCGTCGCCGTAGGCGTCGGCATCCGTTCCATTCGCACTAAATGCCTGCTCATAGGTCAAGACCGCCAACGAATCGCGTTTGGTTTTTGAATAGGCCTCGGCAAGCTGTTTGGTGCCTTCGAAACCGAGGGTGTCGACTCTGGCGACTTGTTTGTAGATTTCAATGGCGCGCTCATATTGCTGCGTCCCAAAAAGCGCATGCGCGAGCATGCGCTGCGCTTTGGTGGATTTGGGATCGGTCTTTAAAACCTGCTCGGCCGCCGTTATGATTTCGGGATAATTTCTTTTAGCGAGAAAAAGCGATTCCATATAATTTTCCCAGCCTTTTTGAACGGCGGGAAAACGCCGGACGTGAAGACGAAAAACGCGCGCCGCTTCGGGATACAACTTGCCTCTGAAATATAAGTTGCCCAGCTCGAAGAGAGCCGCTTGATTCGTGGTGTCAAGTTTCACGATTTTCTGATAAGCCTCGGCGGCGTCATTCCAGCGCCGTTCTTTGACGTTGGCTTTCGAGAGTTTTTCATAGACATCGACACGGGTTGAATCGAGCTTGACGGCTTCATTATATTGCAGAATCGCCACGGGATTGCTGCCGGTTTTGGCATAGGCATCGCCCAACCCTTCCCAGGCGACGGCGCTTTTAGGATCGGCCTCTTTCGCCCGCGAGAAATCAATCACGGCCAGATCGGCGGAATCGGTGGCGAGATGAAAATAGCCGAGCTGAATCAAAAGCGCGGGATTATTCTTAGTGTTCTTCAAACCTTTTCGCAGTGTTTGCAAAGCGGCCTGGCGATTTTTCTGCTCCAGCGCGGCCTTCGAAACCAGAACATAAGCGCCGGCATTTTTATCCTCGACCTCGAGCACTCTTCTGCCGATCGCTTCTGCCGAGTCGGCGCGGCCGGCCTCCAGATGCGCCTCTCCGAGCAACAGCCGGGCTTCGATATTGCGCGGCGAGGCGGCAACGACTTTTTGCAAAACCGCCACCGCTTCTTTGGCTTTGCCCTGTTTGAGCAGCGCCCGGCCTTCGTTAATAGTCTGGCCGGCGGCCGGCGACAGCAATCCAATCGAGAGCAGCAAAACGACAACAAATATTTTTTTCATGTTAATCCTCATTGATCTGAACCAAACGAATCGGCATCGTTGCCGGAACCAACCCAGCGTCTTTGATGATTTTCTGTCCCGCAAAGCTTGCCACAAACGTCGCAAAGCCGAGCTCGGGGCCTGCATCTCGCGCTGGCGAAGAGGTGGTATAAATATAAACGCCGTAATGCAGCGGATAAAAACCGCGATACACATTGGCCTGATGTAATTTCACAAATTGTTTTGTGCCGGTGGTATCCTGGCCCTCAACGGCGAGCGACCGCAAAACGGTGGTCGTATCCGGCACGCCCTGCGGTTTGGTCACATTATAGAAAGCCGCCGCCGAGACGACGCCGAACGCGCGTGGATGGCCGGCAATATATTCCAAAACTTCTTTTTGGGTCGGGACGGCGAACGCGGGAACGATTTCTTCCTCGAGCTGCAAAAATTTTTGCGCCAACAATTCGTAGGCGCCGGAATTGCGGCCGACGAAAATAAATTCGATCGGGCCGGACCACTGGCTTTCCGGCACCTGGCTCCAATTCGTTATTTTGCTCAGAACGATATCGGCGAGCGTCGCCGGCGTTATCCGTTCAAGCGGATTTTGCCGATGCACGACGAGCGCCAGCGCATCTTCGGCAATTTTAGTTTCGTTGATGAGAATGTCGTTTTTTTGAACGACCTCCCGTTCTTCGACATTCAACGGCCGGTCGGTGATAATGATTCGAACGCTGTCATTCAGCAGATGGACGATGGCTTCACGCGTTGTCGCGCTCAACAACGTCACGCGCGCGGTTGCGTACAAGCGTTGAAACTCCTCGACTTCCTGCTGCATCAATGCCGCATAAGATTCGGCAACGATGGCGGTGATGCGGCCGCGGGTCGGGTTGATCTCCTCTTCCTGCTGTTTGCATGCCTCGACGCCGGCGAGCAAAATTAACAGACTGAGAAAAATCCTATTCATCGAAGCGCTCCCTTTTTTGGGCCTGCAAACGCGTCATCAAAAAACGATAGGCGCCCATCAACAAAAACACGATGCCGAGCGTCAGGCGCAAAGTTTTTGGCGCCGTGGGCGGCAAAAAAACTCCGGCCAGCACCGCAATTCCAGCGATGACCATGACGGCGGAAACGGTTAGCGCCAATATCCTTGAAATTTTACGGCCGTCCATAACCTTTTTGAGTCGGAAATTTAAAATGACAGTTGCAAACCCCGCGGCATTTGCAACTGTCGCCTCTCTTGCCAAAGTAAAGTTTGACCCTTCGATTACACGCGGGCTACTTGAGCCGGAAATGGAACGGAATCGAAACCCACACGTCGACCGGTCCGTTTTGCATCATTGCCGGCGTGAAGACAAACTGGTTGGCGGCATCAATGGCAGCTTGATCGAAAATATCCGACGCGCTCTTTTGAATCATCACTTTGCGCGGCTTGCCTTCTTTGCCGACCCAGATTTTTACCCACACCGTGCCTTCGAGTCCGGCTTTGCGGGCGATTTCCGGATAGACCGGCGTGATACGCTTGACGATTTGCGGGGCTTTTTCATAGGGCACGAAATCCGGCGGCGGGCCATCGTCCTGAATTTGAATATCTTTTTCAATCGCGACTTCGCCCGTTCCCGCACCTTCGCCGACCGCCTCGGTGACGTTCATTTCATCCTGGGTGGCAAAAGTTTGCTCGGGACTGACTTCCGCATCCGGCACCGGCACCGGAATACCGACACTCGGTCTCACTGCCGGCGCGGCGACGGAGATGGCCGGCGGAACGTTGGTATTTTGAATCGACGGCGGCGGCCCAAGTTCGCTGTACCTCATGATCCTCACCACCGCGACCGGTTCTTCTTCCCTCGTCAAGTATTGGCCAAGATAATAAGCGCCGAGAATACCGGCGGTAAACAAAATTCCGATAATTTCGGCAATGGTCAAATACTTTTGGTACGATTGTTTAAGCTCCGGCGCGCCGTAAGGAAAACCTACATCAATGGCGAGTTCTCGCATTTTCATCTCTCCTTATATTTACATCATCGACGCTTTTTCCATCATTAGATTTACATCATCGACGCCTTTTCCATCATTTGCAAATCTTTATCGGTCATGGGCGCCAGACTAAAGCGCGTAATATTGGCCAGATTCAATTCGTCCATGATGTCGACCATCATTTTATAGTTGCCCTCCCGATGCACTTTCACCAGGGTGATCAACTTAGAATTGACCTGGCTGCGCTGAATCAAAGTTGAGCGGAGCTCGGCGAACGGGAGCTTCTGCAGCGGCTCACTGCCGACGTTCCAGAAAATCGTGCCGTCTTTGTCAATACGCAGTGTAAGCAAACTCGATTCCGCCACTTCCACCGTGACTTTTTCGTCCGGAGGCAAGTTGAGCTCCATGGTTTGGGGCTTGTTGAAGACCGTGGTGAGCATGAAAAAAGTCAGCAGCAAAAACGCCACGTCGACCATCGGCGTCATATCGACACGAATGCCAACGCGCTTTTTTTTGCGTTTCTTCGCATGTTTCGCATGACTTCTCGATTCACCACCGCCCGAATCTACACTCATAACAACACTCCTTTATCAGGTTTTTTCAAGATCGGTAACCAAATTGAAGCGCGTAATTTTAGTTTGCTGCAGCACCGTCATGACATCTTCGACCGGTCCATAGGGCGCGCCCTTATCTCCTTTAACGACGGTACGCAGTCTCGGGTTCGCCACCCGCGCCTGAATCAAAAGATTGGCAAGATCATTTTTCGTGACTTCCATGCTCGCTTTGTATTTGCCTTCGGCGCCGAAAAGAGCTTCCCGCAAACGTTGCGAGTCCAAACCGAGATGGATCTTCCCCTCCTTTGTCACGCTGATCATCATGACGTCGGATTCCGGCAATTTGATCGCCGAGTGCGAAGACGGCAACTCAATGGTCACGTCTTCCTGCGGTTTAAATTGCGTCGTGAGCATGAAGAAGGTCAGCAACAAGAACGCCACATCAACCATCGGCGTCATGTCCATCTTGATGCCCACACGGCCTTTTTTAATTTTGGGCATGAGAAAACCTCGCGTTATCTTTTCAATCCGAGTGTCTGCACGATGGAATAGCTGGCTTCGTCGATCATATAAGTGAAATTATCGACTTTCGTCGTGAAGAAATTATACGCCACGATTCCAATGATCGCCGCAATCAAACCGCCGGCGGTGTTGATCAAGGCTTCGGAGATGCCGAGCGCGAGTTGAACCGCATCCGGAGCGCCGGTGCGCGCCATCGCCGCAAACGAACGAATCATGCCGAGCACCGTTCCCAGCAAGCCGATCATCGTTGCAATCGAAGCGATGGTGGAAAGCATGACCAAATTCTTTTCCAATAACGGCACTTCGAGCATCGTGGCTTGCTCGATGGCGGTTTGCACTTCTTTCATCACTTCTTCCTGCTCTCTCGTCCGGCCCGTCTCCCTCATACCCTGATAACGCTCGAGACCGATGCGAATAATATTGGCGACCGAACCGCGCTGCTTATCGCACAGATCGATAGCCGCCTGGATATTGCCGGCGTTGATTTCTCTTTGCACGGCGCTCAAAAATTTCGGAAGCGAGCCTCGGCCCTGGGCTTTGCGCAGCGAAAAGATGCGCTCAAAAACATAGGTCACGACCATGATGATCAATGCGATCAAGACCACGACCAGATAACCGCCGTCCTTGATGAATTTCGGCAAATTGTCGAAAATAAAGTATGCCGCCACGAACGACACAAACAACAAGACCGCATTGAAAACGGACTGTTTCATAATTTGTCTCCTTGAGTTAATAGGTTCCGTTGAGCGACTCGGGTTTTAGGACTGCAAACTTTTGACAGCTTCGTCGCGCGTATCGGCGACGTCGAATACACTGGTGAGCTTCGTAATCACGAAAATGTTTTGCACGCTGGTATTCATCCCGCACAGCTTGATGATGCCTTTATCTTTGCTGTACATCGTATAGATGCCGACGAGCGCGCCAATGCCGGTGCTGTTGATGTAACTGACTCCGCCGAGATCGATCACCAGCTTGCGGTTGCCCTGCTCGAAAAGATCGCGGGCTTTGGTTTTTAACTCGTCGGTTTCGCCGCCGCCAATAATCGAACCTTTCGGCTCGATGACGGCAATGTCGAGATTGTTGAGTGTGGTTACTTTGGTTGCCATAAAATTCCTCGCCAAAATAAGGTTCGAGACCCGGTTGTGCTACTAAATTTGTTTACTAAATCTCAATACTTGTGCCAGAAATGTCATGAAGAATTTGGACGTATTTAAATAGAAACTTAGCGCGACACAATTCGTGACAATAAATTAAATAATATTGCAAAATGCAAGAGAATTTTTTTATTTTAAAAAAAGCTTACACTAAATTTAGTTTTTCGCTAAAGCTTAAAACAGCTTGCAAATTGCAAGAGACTAAATTCAAAAGTTGTGCTTGATTTTTTGCATGAAGCGCCATATTTTGTAAATATGTCAGGACGATATTTTCCAATTCTGCCGCTGCTTTTCTTGCAAATTTTTTTTGGCCTGGCTGCCGCGCAGCAACTGCCCTCGCCGAGCTTTTCCCAAATACTCCTTTCTCGCTCCACCACGATCAAAAATAATTGGAAAAAAAATTTCGTGCTGCCTCAACCCGGACACGCGGTGGCGCATTTTCAAATCACCAGCGACACCGATTGGGAAGATCCGCAACTTCCGGCGGTTTTACTGGAAGTGACTGTTGATCAGCGTCTGGCCTCACATCTGGTTACTTATATGGGACGGCCAATATCGGAAAAAGCCGGCCACATTTATTCCGTTCATCTTGGCTTTCTGGCGGCGAAGCAGCATGAGTTGATGCTCCAACGCGCCGATTCCTCCAAAGCTGCGATTAAACTCCAGCACCTCCGCCTGGATGTTTATTATTCTAATCATCCGTTTTATCCCGTGCTCGCTCACGCGCCGATTATTTTTGGCCGCTCGCATCGTCATGTCGATACCTCGAATGCTCATGCGAAATGGCTCAATCCCGACATGCGTTATTCCGACGTGCCGCTGCTCATGGCATATGAATCTCGTCCTTTCGTTAATAAAAATATAAAGGAAAGCGGCAATGGTTTGAGTTCCGGCAAAGAGTTGAAATATACCGTTTTTTTTAGCAACGAAAATGGCGGCACGCCGCCCGGCTTGTTGCATTTGTGGGGCCGTTACACCGATATTGAATGGGTGTATCGTGTTGAATTGGACGCGCGAGGAAAAACTCTTCGTACTTTTTTTCAGGGAAGGAATCATCAGGAATTTCCCTATTTCGGCGGTTATGAAAATGCGCAGCCGGCTTTGCAAGTGGCGACGTTGAACAATCTGTTTTCCGATTCGTTGACCACGCAATTGCGTTTTGCGCTGCCGCCGTTTTTTGCCATCCCTTCCGACAGCATGCGCGAAAGCGTGATGCTGGAAGCGCCGTGGACGTGGCGCATCAGCGCCAAAGAAGCGCGTCGCGAGCAGCGCTTGAATCCGCAGCCGACGGACGCCACCCGCATCGCGGATTTGCGGTGCTATCTTTATATTCAATTCATTGCCGAGCCGGAAACCCTCGGAACGAAAGCCGGCGGTTATTTCATTGCCAAATTCAAAAACGATCCGAACGAATATGCCTCGAATTTGGGGAATCATCTGCTCACCATTTACAGCAAAAAATTCATCGCTCGCCAAACCGCCGTGCCTCTTCCTGCCGACGCCAATGCCGATAGTTTGCAACGACTCATATTTGTTGCCGACTCGAGCGGCGGCAGCTTGCTCCTAAAAAATGTCGTGCGATTATTTTCACTCGACGATATCGACTTGCCGCGCGAATGGAAGCCAAGTTGGCGCGGCTCGCTCAGATTGGCGCCCGGCCAACGCGCCGTTCTTTTTGAAAATAATTAATCATCGATCTTTCCGATAAATGGGGTACTTCCTACTATTTGTATCTTCCTTTTCGATCTGCGTAGTATTGAAATCGGTGAACAAAAATATTTTTTATTATTTTCTGGTGAACTTATAATCAGCTTTTTGTTCATCACAACAAAATTTTTTTTGATTCCAATCATCATTAGATAAAAGCACTTGGTTGATGCACAAAAGTTCATTATATTTAGCTGTGATTTGAGTTTCTTTTTGAACGTCAATAAGCTGCTGAGGAAGGAGAGAATGACACGCATCGTCAAATCAATTTTTGAATTTTTTACACTGACTGAAGAACAGCGTCAAATTGTTGGAGAGAAAGTTCTTGATTTTGGCAACATTGGCTCAGGCGCGCTAATTTTCGGTAGTGCTTTCGCTCAAGGTCGAATTAAATGGTTTTATCTTTTTAGTGGAATGTTGTTATGGTTTATTCTGCTCTGCGTTTATCTTGCTCTTACTAAATCTCGAGGTGAAAAATGACCAATGCAATTTTAATGATGGCAGGGATAACACTAGTAATTGTCGTCTTTGTTCTTTTGCCAGAATTATTGCGACGCAAAAGAGAGCGACAGAGACAATAACTTTCGGTATCCTTACTGAGAGGCAAGAGGAATGATTATCGAAATCCCCGCTGATGTCGTGTCGGCAATTAGGCTGCCGAAGCATCGACTTGATAAAGTTTTGAAAGCTGAGTTGGCAATTCATCTCTATGCCGCAGAAATTTTGTCGTTCGGCCCGGCGCGGCGGCTTGCGGAAATGAGTAAAATGGAATTTCATTTTCTGCTTGGTCAACGACATATCGAGCGCCAATACGATGTCGAAGATTACGAAAAAGATCTTGCCAATCTTGAAAAGTGGGAAAGAAATGATAAAAAGCGCCAGCGGTTTTCCCTGTAACCGCCGGCGTCATCAATAAACAATTCTTCAGGAGGTCAAATAAATGACAGGTCGTCATGCACGACAGGGAAAGGTGAATGGATGGAATTGGAAAAAAGACAAACAGCAAAAAATGAAAAGAAAAATGTTGGAAGCATTTTTCTTTTTGCTGTTGGTGGTAAGTTCGGTCGAGGCACAGACGCCTCGTCATATTAATGAATGGCTGATTCTCGGATCGTTTCCAGCGCGTGGCAACAATGCGCTAATGACGGACGTGATCGGCGGTGAAGCGACGCTGCGACCGCACGGCGGACTGGCAACAGCCGGCCAAACTTGGCGGCATTATCAAAACGCCGGCGCGGATTATCTCAATTTCCTCGATCCGGTGCTGGATTTATCGCCCATCGAGCATGCCGTAATTTACGCGCATGTTTATGTGCACAGCCCAGACGCTGATACGCTGCAATTGCTCACCGGTTTTGACGAGCAACTGGCGATTTGGGTGAATGGTCAATTGGCGCATCAACAGCTGGAGCGGCGCAATTTTCACGTTGATGACTCCGTGCAAGTGGCCCTGCAAAAAGGTTGGAACAGCGTTCTTTTCAAAGTCGTCAACCAACTCGGCGAATGGGCGCTATCGGCGCGATTCGTTGGCGGCGAAAATTTGATCGTGCAAGCCGAAACGCCGGAGCGGCTCGTCACGATTCCGCGCGCCGATCCGGAAGGCGTGCGCTTGCGCCCGCTAGAGTTGTCGGATGATTTGATTTTCAGTCGTGATAATATTCCGATGCTGGCTTTGCAAACCGTTCTCTCCAATCCGCAGCAACAGTCGCTGGGCGAATGCGAAGCGCGATTCTTTGCGCCGGCCGGTGCCGGCGGCCGCAAAAAAAATCGCAGCTTGCTTTCCGCCGAGAGCCGCGATGCGCGACGCGGCGTGCAAATCGGCCGCGAGCGAAATTTTTCGCTTCATGCCGGTGCGCTGTATCCATTAACGTTTCGCGTTCCGGTTTCGACAATCGTATCGGGATTTCAAGCGGCCGGTTCGTGGCAAATGCGTTTGCAATTTGACAAATATGAAGTGCGCCGCATCGTGTCGTTGCGTTATGACAGCCGCTTGCTCGGCCGCATTTTCGGAACGTACGCGGTCGAAGGCATTGATACTGTCGCCGCCAACGGCAGTCTCGAATTTCGCCGCGTCATCGTTCTGCCGAAGGAATGGGCGGGCTTTCCAGTTTTTCTTTCGGCTGATCTCGGATTAGCCGAAGGCACAATTTGGATTAACGGCAAAGAGGAACGCTATAAATTTCGCGGCGAGTCCGGTGATTTGCCGCTCGCTGAAAGCGCCGAAGCCGGCAGCCGATTCGAGGTGCAAATTCATTCGACGCGGCTTGATTCACTGAAAGCGTCGAAGGCGCCGCAGCTTTATTTGACCGTCGAGAATCTCGATTTCCGCCGTTACACCATGACTGCCGCGCTGCTGCAGCAATATAATCGCGGCGAACGCATTGCCGAGCAGGAAGAGTTCGAAGAAAAAATGTGGTCGGCGATGAAAGACAGCGACGCCAAATCGCTCAATCAAATCGTTGCCGAGGCGCAGAGCCGCTTGCCAAAGCTTCCGGAAGCCGCGGCGAAATTGCCCGACGTCACTCTTGTCGGAACTTCGCAAGTCAACACGGCGTGGCTGCAGCGTTATCCTGAAACGATTCAGCTTTGCCGGTCGGCTTTTTCGCAAGCCCTCCGCCATATTGAAAAATATCCGGACTTTTATTTTTCGCACGGACAGGCGCTGTCGTATTGGTGGATGGAGCAGGAAGATCCGGCGCTGTTCGAGTCGATTCAAAAAGCGGTGCGCAACGACCGCTGGGAAATGATCGGCGGCACATGGACGGAAGGCGAGGTCAATATGCCTTCGGGCGAAGCGCTGGCGAGACAGTTTCTTTATGGCAAACGTTATTTTAAAGAAAAATTCGGCGTTGAAGTGAAAACCGCGTGGATGCCCGAAGTGAAAAGTCATTCGTGGAGCTTGCCGCAAATTTTGAAAAAGAGCGGCGTCGCGAGTTATGTTTTTTATCAGCCGTGGGAGTCGCTGCGTTTGTTTGAATGGGAAGGCCTCGATGGCAGCCGCGTGTTGGCTTATCGCCCGCCGGATCAATTCAATTCTCGGCTCACCAAAGAGGTGCGGCGTTTTTCCTATCAATCGCGCAAAGAATTTAACTGGCCGAAAGCGCTGCGCGTGTTTGGCGTCGGCGAGAGCTGCGGCGGCCCGAATGGATATGACATTCGTCTCGCGGAAGATTTAGCGTATCGTCCAATGACGCCGACCGTTCGCATGGCGAGCGTCGAAGGATTTTTCAAAGAATTTTCCGTCAAGCCTCCGAAGCTGTTGGTGCATCGCGATGAAATTCCTTCAACGCATTCGGGAGCGTGGACGAGCCAAGCGCAGCACAAATGGGGCAATCGTCGCAGCGAAATGTTGTTGCCCGCCGCCGAAGCCTTTTCGCTTTTTGCCAAACCGTTTGGAATGGCGTATGCGCAGGCCGAGTTCACCGCGCAGTGGCGCAATGTGTTGTTCAATCAATCGCATGCTCTTTTGAACGGCATGGGCGTCGCGAAGAATTACGAATATTCGCAACGTTCCTATCGTGACGCTATCGAAACCGCCAAAGCCGCGCTCGACAAAGCGATGACGCGAATTGAGACCGCGATAAACAGCCAATCATCCAATAAAAACGAAATACCGGTGGTGATTTATAATGCGCTGAGCTGGCCGAGAACCGATGCGGTGGAAGTTGAAGTCACCGTGCCGTATGAAGAGCAAAGCGCAAAGCGGAAAGAACAAAGCGCAAAGAGCAAATTCTCGAAGAAGAAAGCTGATGAGATCATCGAACGCGAAGTGAAACCGGCGCCTTATTTTCATGACGCCGGCGGCAAAAAGCTGCTCGCGCAAATTCTGCAACAGGATTCGACGGCGCAGGGCATGCGTTATCATCTGCTGTTTTTGCCGGAAGAAGTGCCGGCGTTCGGCTACAAAGTTTTTTGGTTAGAATGGCGCAATGAAGAACCCAATCTCACCACTCGCGCCCGCGTTGACGTCGATAGCTTGACGATGTACAATAATTTTTACAGCCTCAAAATCGATTCCGAGCGCGGCGGCTTGACGCATTTGGTCGAGAAACAAAATAACCGCGAGTGGATCGCCGGCAAGCCGAGCGGTTTGCAAATTCTCGCTGAAAAAGGCGGCGAAAATTCGGCGTTGAGTTTTAATTATGATGGAAAAGCAGATCGTCTGCGTTTGATCGAGCCGCCGATCGTTTTGGAAACCGGCCCGTTGCGCGCGCGTTTGTTGACGAAATATCAATACGGCAATTCTCAGATCGAGCAGGAGTATTTGGTTTATGCTGCGCTGCCGCGCGTGGAAATGCGCTATCGCGCCAATTGGCGCGAGCGCAACAAAACTTTGAAACTGGTTTATCCATTTCAACTCTTCGATGGACGGGTGATGACGGAAATTCCTTTCGCCGCTATCGAGCGTCCAGACAATGGCGAAGAAATTTTGATGCAAAAATGGCTCGATCTCTCCAACGAGCAATTCGGCGTCACCATCGCCAACGATTCGAAGTACGGCGCAGATGTGCAGGATGGCGTCGTGCGGGTGACAGCATTGCGTTCGCCGGATTCACCCGATTCGAAAGCCGACGAAGACGAGCATCATTTTGCGTTAGCAATTACGACACACAATGGTGATTGGAAAATGGGCGGCGCGGCGCAAAACGGGTATTCATTCAATCTTCCGCTGATGGCGCGCGTGATACAACAGCAAGGCGGTTCGCTGCCGCCGACGCACAGCTTTGTGAGTGTCGAGCCGTCGCGAGTGATCGTGTCCGCGCTTAAAAAAGCCGAAGACGATGAAAGCTGGATTCTGCGAATTTACGAAAACACCGGCCAACCGATCAACGCGACGATCAATTTGCCTTTTATTGCAAAAACCGTGAGCGAAGTCAATCTGATCGAATGGAATGAAAAACCGCTGCCGCTTTCCGGACAAAAGCTGTCGGTGAATTTGGGCGCGTGGGAAGTGAAGACTATCAGGATTGGTCAGTAGGAAACTGGAGTTTGGATCGATGGATCGATGGATTAATGGAACCAAAACAATCCAATAATTCATCGATTCATCAAGGCGTTATTTCGTAAACAAAATACTGGTTCTGAAATTGGCGTTACCATTCGAATTTGTCATCGATGGCCCTCCCGTCTCTCAGCAGGCGCGTCGCCGAGAAAAAGTTCGTCATTGGAGGGATGAAGTACGAAAAGTAGCAGCGCGATATTGGCCAGCGGGAGAGTTGCCAGTTGCCGGAGCGATTATGCTAACCATGACGTTCTTCTATGATAGTGCATCGATGGATGTAGATAACATCCCCAAGCCGATTTCAGACGCTTTGAAAGGGTTGGTTTATGAGGATGATAAACAGGTGACGGATGTTTTATGTCGAAAGCGTAATCGCAATGTTTGCCGAGTTAGAAATCCTTCCAGTGTTTTGGCGGATGGTCTTAATCGGGGCAATGAATTTTTATACGTCGCCATTAATGAAGCACCAGATCAGGAGGTGATTTAAAAATGGAAGCAAATTCTCGAGAAAAACAGCGCGCCCGTGCGATTGCTGAAGAGTACCGCAGCCAAGGCTACACAGTCATTGAAGAACCCTCGCCGGAACAACTACCCGACTTTTTGTCTAATTTTCACCCTGATTTGCTCGCAAGAAAAGATAATGAGGCAACAATTATCGAGGTAAAGTCGCGGTCGTCTTTGGCGAAAGATTCTCAAGTCAGAGAGTTGGCGCGATTGCTCCACCCCAAGCCTAATTGGAATTTCGAATTGATCATTGTTGAGGATGATACGCCGTTTGGAAGTCTTGAAGAGACGCAGCCTTTTAAACAAGAGGATATTCTACAAGGTATTGAAACGGCAGAAAAACTTCTTGCGTCGGGGTTTAATGAAGCTGCTCTGATGTCGGCATGGTCAACTTCAGAGGCCACCGTCAGGTTGCTCATTGAGGGCGAAGACCTCGCGCTTGACCGCTTTGATCCTCCCTACATTCTCATGCAAGCGGCAACTAATGGTGTGATCTCTAGAGAGGATTATAACTTTTTGACGAAGGTGTTGAAGCGCCGCAACGCACTTGCACATGGATTCAAAACAGTTGACTTCGATCCTGCGCATGTAAGAGAACTCATCAGCACGACCAAGCGCCTGTTGCAATCGGCAACAGAGCCACAATTTGCCTAATTGATTGTTGGATTAATAGAACCCCGACAATCCATTAATCCAACAATCCATCAATCCAGAACTTCAAGGGAGCACGCTTGTCCGAGAATCTATTGACCCTCCGCCGAATTTCCAAACGCTACCCCGGCGTGACGGCGTTGGATGAAGTTAGTTTCGATTTGCGCGCCGGTGAAGTGCATGGCCTCGTCGGCGAGAACGGCGCGGGGAAATCGACGTTGATTAAAATAATGGCCGGCGCGGAGCGACCCGATAGCGGCGAGATTTATGTAAACGGCACGCATCAGAATTTTGCCAATCCGGCGGACGCCATTGCCGCCGGCATCGGCGTGATTTATCAGGATTTCAAACTCGTGCCGGCGCTTTCGGTGGCGGAAAATATTTTGCTCGGCCATCAACCGCGACGCAGCAATGGCAAATCACCGTTCATTGACTGGAAGAAGTTGCGTTCCGAAGCCGGCGCCTTGCTCGCGCAAATCGGCGTTGACTTGCCGTTGCAGCAACCAGTGGCGCGGCTCAGTGTCGCGCAGCGGCAGATTGTTGAGATTGCCAAAGCTCTGCATCATCGCGCGCGTATTATCGCGATGGATGAGCCTTCGGCGACACTCACGGATAAAGAATTGGCGCATTTGTTTCGGCTCATTCGCCGATTGACGAATGACGGCGCCGGCATTATTTATATTTCGCATCGCCTCGAAGAGATTTTTGAAATCGGCAATCGGCTCACAGTTTTGCGCGATGGGAAGCGCGTGACAACAACTACTGTCGCCAATACGAATCGCCGGCAGCTTGTGCAGTGGATGGTCGGTCGCGAATTAAAAGAAGACACGAATCATGGACGAGAAAAATCGCCGGCGAATCGCGGCGAAATTCTGCACGTTGAAAATTTGGGCCGAGATTGGGTGCACGAGGTTACTTTCAATGTAAACGCCGGAGAAATTTTCGGATTTGCCGGTCTGGTCGGTTCGGGCCGCACCGAAGTGGCGAGAATGATCTTTGGCGCGGATCGCAAACAAATTGGAAAAATTTTTCTTGAGGGAAAAGAAATAAATCCGCGTTCGCCGGCAGAGGCTATTGCGCTCGGCATTGGTTTGTTGACGGAAGATCGCAATCAGCTTGGCCTCATCATGGGATTGAGCGTGCAGGAAAATATCGTGTTGAGCAGTTACGATAAATTGCGCTCCGGCTGGCGAATCAATTGGCGTCGCGTGAAAGAAATCTCACAAGCGCATGTCGAGCGCCTGCGCATTCGCACGCCCTCGTTGGCGCAGAAAGTCGCCTATCTCAGCGGCGGCAATCGCCAGAAAGTCGTGCTCGCCCGCTGGCTGATCACCAACTGCCGCGTGCTGATTTTCGATGAGCCAACGTGGGGCGTCGACGTTGGCGTGAAACGCGAGATTCATGATTTGATTCGCAATTTGGCTGCCGAAGGCCGCGCCATCATCGTTATCTCCTCGGACTTGCCGGAAGTGATGGGCCTCGCAGATCGCATCGGCGTGATGTTTGAAGGACAATTAGTTGGAATTCTCTCACGGAATGAAGCGACGCAAGAACGGATTATGCATCTAGCGACTCAAGAAAAAAGATTGGCAGCATAATCTTAAATATTTAATGAAGAAACAAAATGCCCGAACTTAGCCGATTTTACGGTATTGTCGTTTTTATGAATCACAACGAAAACCTTTAAATAAAATTCCGCCTTTAATGTAAGGAGGTTGAAATGTTTTTGCATGTGATAAATGTCATCCATTTAGATGACTACAGGTTAAGATTGGAGTTTAATAATGGAGCAATTAGAGACGTGGATTTAACCAATGAATTATATGGTGAAGTATTTACGCCTCTGCGGGATATAGCATTATTTAAAAAAGTTGCCGTTAATCCAGACACCAATACCATCGAATGGCCCAACGGCGCTGATTTTGCTCCTGAATTTCTTTATGAGATCGGTGAAGAAGTGAGGATGGTTGCATAGCTAAGAATAAATAACAAACCGCCGATAAAAGCGGAGCTCTAAAAAGCAGCGTTTCAAAACCGGGCAGGTGCGGAAGCCATGATGAAGAACAAAGACATGAATGAGTGGGTGATTGTTAGCCCTTGGATTCCAAAGATTCGCTACAAAGCATTAGCCGCAATCCTAAAGGAAGTCGCGAAGGAGAAAGGAGAACTCAGTTTGTTCGGCTTATTCCTTCGAGACGAAGCGCCGAATGTATGGGATTTGGTCGTAGCTGGTCAAGAATTTGAAAAAGATCAAACGGAAATGCTTTCGTATTTTGTCAGAAAGATAAAAACGCATTTCTTATCTGATGAGTTAATGTCGTTATCTCGAATTACTATCCTTGATGCTGGCAATCCTGTTTTGGAAGCCATACTCAATGCTATGCCGTTTGGGCAAGAAAAAGTCGAATTTCGCGATGAAGATTTTAATGGCTATGAAATCAAACGAGCGTATATCTTCAAAGCGAAACGGCCTCAAAATAACGGCAAGCAACAGCCAAAGAAAAAGCAACTCAAACGCACATCGTTGTCACGTCACCGCGTCGCTGCATGAGATTTTGCATTGATTTGTTTTCCTGATAGAATAAGCGAGAAAAAAAATGTCAAGAATACCTCCATTCGGGCCGGTTGACTATCAACTAAAGGAAGCCCAGGTTATGTCCAAAACCGCCGTTCGTTACAAGCTGCACGTGGTTTCGCACACCCATTGGGACCGCGAGTGGTACAACCCTTTTCAACAATACCGCCAACGTCTCGTTCGTCTCACCGATCGTTTGCTCGAGCTGCTGGAGCGCAATCCGGAATACCGCTATTTTGTTTTCGATGGACAGGCGATTATTCTGGAAGATTATTTCGCCATCCGTCCGGAGAATCGCGAGCGTTTCAAGACGCTGGTGCAAAACGGCCGCCTCGAAATTGGTCCGTGGTATGTATTGCCGGATGAATTTTTGGTGAGCGCGGAAGCGTTGATTCGCAATTTGCAAATCGGCCATCGCGTTGCCAACGAATATGGCGGCGTCATGAAAGTCGGCTACATGCCGGACTCCTTCGGCCATATCGCGCAGATGCCGCAAATTCTGCGCGGCGGCAATATCGACAATTTTGTTTTCACGCGCGGCCTCGGCGATGAAGAGGAGCGTCTCGGCACGGAATTTTTATGGATCGCGCCGGACGGCAATCGCGTGCTCGCTATTTATCAGATTAACGGATATTGCAACGGCGTCGACCTCGGCTTCGAGGGTTACGGCGATCATTCCGGCGAGACCCCGCGTTTTGACGTGCTCGTCGATCGCTTGCATCAAGAAATCAATCAGATTGGAAATTTTGCCAAAACCGCCAACGACGGCACGAAACATATTCTCATCAACAACGGTTGCGATCATCAAGAACCGCAGCCGGAATTGCCGCGCTTGTTGAATTATGCCAACTCGGTGTTGAAAAATTGCTCGACCGAGCACACGACTTTCTCGCGTTTTATCGCCACGCTCCGGCGTTCCGGCCTGTCGTTTCCGAATCACTCCGGCGAGCTGCACGGCAGCAAGCGTCATTACATTCTTTCCGGCGTGCTCTCCAGCCGCGTTTATTTAAAGCAACAGAATGGCGCCTGCGAAACGCTGCTCGCGAACCTCGCCGAGCCGATGGCGGCGCTCGCGTGGCTGCGCGCCGGCGCCAATCACGGCTCCGGTTTTTTGGCGTATGCCTGGAAAACGCTTTTGCACAATCATTCGCACGATTCGATCTGCGGCAGCGGCATTGATTTGACGCATCGTGAAATGCTCGGACGTTTTGCAGAAGTTCGCCAAATCGGCGAGAACGTCGTCGAAGCCTCGTTGGAGACTTTGGCACAGCGCGTGCGCCGCCATTCGTCCGCCGAGGCTCCGAGTTTCATCGTGGCTAATCCCTCCACCGCCAGCCGCCGCGAAGTGATGCGCGGCCTCGTGATTTTGCCGCCCGGACGCATATCCAAAACCCTCGCCGTCGTCAATAGCAACAATCAACCGTTGCCGACAAACGTCATCCGGTTTTGGCCGATGGCGTCACGAGAAGAATTTTCTTTGCCGGAGGCTTTTGCCAAACTCGGCCAAACTTCCGGACGGCATCCGCTCACGTACGAAGAAAAACGCGCGCAACTGCTGCAAGACCGCGCCACGTTTCGTTTGGATTCGCCTCAAGACGACAAACCGTGGCATGTGGCTGAAATCGAATTTCTCACGCCGGAGATGGCGCCGGTGAGTTATCGAACTTTTTCCGTGCGCTCGAGCGAACCGGAGAAAAATAAAACGCTCGAAGAGTCCGAGATCGTGCGGGTGAAAGGCAGCATCGTAGAGAACGCGTATCTCCGCGCCAGGTTTTATCCGGATGGCAGTTTTAATTTATTCGACAAAATCGGCAAACGGCAATATCAACGCTGCCATGTTTTTGAAAACACCGAGGACGTTGGCGATGAGTATGATTATTCCCCGGCGCCGAAGAGCCAGACGATTTGGAGCCGGGGCCGAAAAGGCAAGCTGCGCGTCGTGCATCAATCCAATTTGGCGGCGGAGATTGCCGTCACGATGAGTTTGCCGTTGCCGGTAGAATTTGACCGCCATGCCAAACCGCGGGCGGCGCGAAGCAAAAAATTCATTCAATGTCCGCTCGAAATTCGTTTTACCATCACCGCGACGACGCCTTATATTGCCGTGCGAACGACGTTCAATAATCTGGTGCGCGATCATCGTCTCCGCGTTCATTTTAATGCGCCGCTGGCCACCAATAATTCTCTCGCCGGCCAGCAATTTTACGTGATCGAGCGGCCGCTGAAAAAATCTTCCGGAAAAAATTGGCGGCAACCGCCGAGTCCGACGGAACCGATGCAAGATTTCTGTGCGGTTGAAGATCGCAAAGGCGGGCTCGCCATTCTGACGCCGGGTCTGTATGAATATGAAGCCCGTCGCGAAGGAAAAGCCACGGCGCTCGCTCTCACCTTGATGCGCGCCGTCGGTTGGTTGTCGCGAAATGATCTGGCGACGCGTTCGACTCACGCCGGCCCTGCTTTTCCCACACCCGAAGCCCAGTGTCAGGGCACGCAGGTTTTTGATTATGCCGTCATGCCGTATTCCGGCAATTGGGAGAAAGCCGGTTTACCGGCCTGGGCGCAGCGTTTTCGCGTGCCGTTGTTGGAGAAAGTTTGTCGCAGCACGCCTGGAATTGGCAGCATGCTGCCGGCGGATTTTTCCCTGCTTCGCATCGAGCCCGATTCGCTCGTCATTACCGCCGTCAAAAAATGTGATTCTCGCGACACGGTTCTCGTTCGCCTCTACAACGCGGCTTCGCAACGCGTGCGCGGCAAGCTCTTCTGGGGCATGCCGGTGGCGCACGCGTGGAAAGTCAATCTGCTCGAAGAACGTTTGGAAGAAATCACCGTTTTCTCCAACTCGCGCGTCGATCTCGACTGTCCCGCGTGGCGCATCACGACGGTGGAATTGGAAATGAGCAAATCGGCGTTGGGCGTATAGCCGATTGTTACAGCCAAAACGCATTCACCATATGCTTGATCTCAACGCCGTTTAAACTTTTGGCAACGGCAATCACATCGAACCGGCAATCGCGATCTTTAATTTCATTGACCGTTAAATAAGCCAGCGCGACTCGCCCGATTTGCCGCTGCTTTTTTTTCGTCACCCACGTGAACGCCTCGCCCATTGCGTCGGACTTCTGCGTTTTCACTTCGACAAACACCAGCATGCCTTTATCGTCGGCAATCAAATCAATTTCGCCGTGGCCGTAACGGAAGTTACGCTTGAGAATTATGTAGCCTAATTTTTCGAGAAACTCGGCGGCGCGCTGCTCGCCCCAATTGCCGAGAATTTGAGTCGGTTGCGGCATGTTGGTTTGTGTTTGCTGGTTAGCCGGTTAGCCAGCTGGCCGGTTAGCAAATGACTGCTTCAATCAGAAAACTGTCCAACCGGCCAACGGGCTAACTCTTGTTCTAACGCTTTTGGATGAAACGAACGGCGATGAATTTTGCACGGCCCGTGACGACGCAATGCCTCAATGTGGGCTGGAGTTGTATAACCTTTGTGTTCGTCAAAACCGTATTGTGGAAACTTGCGATGATAATTGATCATGAGGCGATCACGCGTAACTTTGGCAATGATCGACGCCGCGCCGATGGTAAATGAAAGGCCGTCGCCTTTGATAATTGCGGTTTGAGGAAATTTTAATCGCGGGATTCGACGACCATCAACGAGCACGTGTTGCGCGGCAGGGAGAAGTTGTTTGAGCGCCTGGCGCATCGCCCGCATCGCGGCGCGATAAATATTGATGCGATCAATTTCTCCGACTGAAACGATGCCGACGCCGTATGTTTTGCATTGGCGAATGATCTGCGGGTAAAGCTCTTCGCGCGCTTCCGGCGAAAGTTGCTTTGAATCATCCACGCCCGGAATAAAAAAATCGGGAGAGAAAATTACCGCTGCGGCCACGACTGGCCCGGCCAACGGCCCGCGGCCGGCTTCATCGACGCCGGCCACATGCGTGAGATTTTGCTGCCAAAGCGAGGTTTCAAATTGGAGTTTATTCATCAGTGAAATGCGTTTCCGGTTATTCAGCCAACTGGCCAACCGACCAACGGTTTTTTCAGCCGGAAAAGATATTTCAACAAGCGCGGCAAATCATCGCGCCAAAAGCCCCAACTGTGGCCGGCCGCGACTTCGTGATAACCAAACCGCGCGCGCCCCATTCGCAAGCTTTCGCGCATGTGATAGTGCATATCGATGAAACTGATGCCGGTGTTCCCGACGTTGGTTTCGTAAGTTCCACATGAAATATAAAACGAATAAAGAGAAAGATCAGTCTTTGGCAATAGGTTAAAAATTTCACCTCTATTGTAACCAAAGTGACTCGACTGTCCCGCCGCTTGACGAAAAACTTCGGGATTTCGCAGCGCAATATAAAAGGAAATTAAACCGCCGAAGCTGGCACCCATAATCGCGCGATGATCGGCATTATCGATCACGCGATAGCGTTTTTGCAGGCGCGGCACCAGCTCGCGACAAATAAATCCCGCGAATTTGGGGTTATTTCCATACTCATTATTGCGTTCATTTTTAATTGGAGGAATGCAAATCGCCACCAGCGGCTGAATTTTGCTGGATTGGATTAGATAATCCAGCGTGCGATGGAGTCTGGCAAATTCGAGATATTCGATGCCGTCATTGACATACAAAGAAGGATAGGCCACGTTACTTTGCTCGTAACCTGGAGGAAGATAAACCCGAATCGGCCGCTGATTCCCGAGCGTTTGACTGTAAACAGTGAACTCTTCGATTTGGCCCCGAGCTAAATTGGGCAAGCTATCGAGCCAGGCCAATTCTTTATAACGCGGCATGCGCAACTCGGAATTTGGGCCGAAGCCGCTTATCATTTGATGGGGATTTTGCGTATCCAGCGCCCACAAACTATCGACGATGAATTTATAATCGAGCCGCGCCGAATCGGGATAGTGCTGTTCGAGAGCGAAAAGATCGGTTTGGCCGAGGCGTTGAAAGAGGGGCCCCGGCTGCCACCTCGTCATATCGCCGGCGAGGCGCACGGTTTTAGCTGCGCCTTTGTAAAGAAAAAATGCGGTTGAATCGTGAACGATGGGAAGGTTTTGCTTTTGATATTCAGCCCACCAGCGGTTGGCCAATTGCTGCTGTGACTCGCCATTGCCGGCGGCGAAGATTTGCGATTGTAATTTTGCCAGCTCTCTCTCCGGCATCGGTGATTTGCCGCACGCCGATAATAATACGCCAATCAAACCATAATAAAAAAGCTGCCTCGTCATGAGACGGAACCTTTCTAGCATCTAAAAAAGTTCAGGTATCCGGATTTTACGAATCGTCCGGATAAAATATTTGATGCGGTTACGCAATATAGTTAATACGGATTTCGTTTTCAAGAAAAATAATTAATTTCAAAAAAATGCCCCGTTCCGCATTAAGCAGAAACGGGGCACGACGGATGGGATGTATTTAAAAAATTTTCGCAGAAGCGAATTAAATTGTCTGCCAGTCCTCAATATTTATTTTTCTCGGCAAACGCTTCAATTCATGGCGCCGATGATCTTGAATTTCTTTTTCGATCAGCTCGCGCTTGAAGGCGTCGATCTGGCGGTGAATATCCGGCAGCAGAATTTCCATCTCATCGCCGTCACCGTCATCAAAACGCTCGATACGAATTTTGTTGCGTTCCGGAATCCGAATTTTCTGGCGCTCCGGCGTAAAGAATTGGAAACCGTGGCTTTCATCATTGTCCAGTATAGCCTCGGCGGTGGAGTTTTTGCCCTGCCGCACGTATTCGATTTTCACTTTGTCGCCTTCTTCATAATCGTGCAGCGCTGAAATCAAATCATCCGAATCCGTGATTTTTTCATCGCCGACACGCGTGATCACGTCGCCGGCTTTGAGACCGGCCTTGCCGGCGGGGCCGTCTTTGCTGATTTCCAAAACGAGGACGCCGTTTTTCTCTTCAACTTTAAAATAAGGCGCCAGATCTTTGTTCAAGTCTTGCACTTGCACGCCCAAACGCGGCCAATCTCCCATCCAGACCATGCCCGGATTTTTGCCCCAACCATGGCCGCCAACCCAACTTTCACTTTTTCGCGCGCCGACGGTGACTTCTAATTCTCGCTCTTCGCCGTCGCGCAGAATTTTGACTTTCACTTTTTTATCCGGCGGCGTGTTGCGCACGAGCTCGGTGAATTCATCGGCCTTTTCCACGCTTTTGCCGTCGAAGGACAGCAACACATCCTCTTCTCTTAAATTCGCGTCATCCGCCGGACTGCCCTCGACGACGTCGGTAATGAGCAATCCCGAACGATTGCCGGCTTTCATGGTCTCGCGCAACGACGGCGTCAATTCCTGCACGCTCACGCCGAGCCAGCCCTTCTTCGTTTTTTCGACGGCTTTGCCATCATGAAAAGCAATGAACAGCACGCCGCCGAATATGGCGAAAAAAGCCAATGCGACGATCATGCGATGTGATAAAATTTTTTTGAGCATAAAACCTCCGAGTTAATTTTGAATGGATGTTTCGAATTAAAACAATTGTCATTCTCTGGAAGAATCCTTTTTTAAAATCCGCTTGATCCGCTCAATCCGCTTACAAAATCAAGCTGAATAGTTATTCGATTCAACCTATAAGACCGCGCGGTATGACAAAAAGTTTTTGTATATCTGAAATTTGTTTGTATATTGATTTAAACAGAACGCTATTGCCAACGTCTATCTATTTACCAGACGTTGGTTATAACCAAAGCTTCGGGATGAAGCGAGCAGTTGGATTTTATTTGGAACGAGGCATGAGCGGACAAGTCGCACTCAAAATGCAATTGGCAACCAGCTCGGCGCAAAAATACGCCGAAATATCGGAAATCGATCTGATCACTCGCGCCCAGCAGGGCGACGAGTTCGCGTTTGAAGCGCTATATCGCCGCTTTGCGCGTACAGTATATACAGTGGCGCATCACATGCTCGGCAATCATCACGACGCCGACGAAGTTTTGCAGGAGGCGTTCATTCGCATTTTTAAAAATTTGTCGCGCTTGCGCAGCCCGCAGGCTTTCACGTCGTGGGTGTATCAGATTACGGTGAATCTCTGCATGGATTACCGCAAGGTGCGCTCGCGCAATCGGTGGGAGCCGTTGGAAGGCAACGCCCGCGGCGAAGAAGAATGGCATTCGCATTTTGAGTTGGCAACGGCAAAGTGGGTGCGCAATCCGCAGCAAGTTCTCGAAAACAAGGAATTGCTCACGCACATCACCGCGGCGATTGACTCGTTGCCGGAGCAGCAAAAAGCCGTGATCCTTCTGCACGAAGTGGAAGGCGTTTCCAAAAAAATGATTTCGGAAATACTCGATTGCTCGTTGGTCACCGTGCGCACCAATTTGCATCATGCCCGCAAAAAACTGCGCCGAAAAATGTTGAAGTATCTCAATGCTTAGTTTTCCCAAAAAGTTTTTGTTGAAAAGATTTGCCAATGAACAGGCAACTGGCAAACCGATTAACTGGCTAACTCGAGATGAATCTATGAGAGAGAACAATATAATGAACTGTTTTGAAATTGAAGAACACCTGCTCGATTATGTTGATAATGAATTGAACGGCTCGATGCAGCAGGTGGTGGTTGAGCATTTGCAGACGTGTTTGTCTTGCCGAAAAGAAGTTGAGAATTATCGCAAGACCGCCATGCTGCTGCAATTGCGCGCCGTGCCGGAACCGCCGGAAGCTTATTGGAATGAAACGTGGGAAAAAATTCGCGACGGCTTCACCGCGCGCGTTTTGCCGATGAGCGAAAAAACCATTGACTCGCCGTCGCGTTGGCTGTGGCTGCAGCGAGTGAATTGGCGACCCATGATCGCCGTGGCCGCGATGTTTTTGATCATTATCGTTGGCGTCTGGTGGTCGTGGGAGTCGCGCTCGCGTGACATGGCCGCGAACGCGCCGCCACGAATTTACTTGCATGAAGAAGCGCCGCGCCCGGCGGTCTGGCATGAGGAAAATCTTCCTGATGATATGAGCCGCCAGATCGAATTGATCACTGCCAGCCGCGGCGCGTTTGGCTCCATCGATCCGATCTCGAAAAGTGTCACGTTGGTTCGTCTGGAGGCCGATATTAAATGAAATATAGATTCGATAAACGGAAACCGAATGAAGATAGCCGATAATTTAAAAATGATTATATCGCGTCGCTATCAGCTCATGATTTCGCTTTTGTTGGTTTTCGGCTGCAGCGAGCGCGAGACGACAAAGAAAGTGCTGCTGGAATTTAAACAGCAGCCCGGCGAAAAATATGTGTATAATGTTGTGGACAGCGTGGAATGGGAAATCGAAGACGTCGATAAAAAGCGGCACACGTTTCAGCATTTGCAAGAGCAACACTCCGAAATGGTCATCGAGGTGATTGATTCGGCGCTGGTGCGCTCGTTGACGATGACGTTTTTGGTGACGAAAGACACCATGTTGAATGCGCCGGAATTTGTGCTCAAAAGAAGGCGCCCGTCGATGATCGGCCGCGAGTTTGGTTTTATTTTGCGCATGTGCCAAAACGGCGAAGTCATCAAAGTGGTGACCGAAGACCCCAAAGTGGCTTTTGAGTTTGATCGTTCATATAAACCGAGCCAGCCGGTTTTTCCCGACCACGCCGTTTCGCCCGGCTATGCGTGGACGCAGAATTTTTCGGTTGAAGTTCCGCGCGGCAATCCGACGGTGGCAACAACCGAATATCGCTTCAACAGCTTCGCCAAAATCGACCGGTTCGATTGCGCGCTGATCGATTTCAAAGGCGGCTTCGAATATGAAGAATGCTACCAGCCGGAGAACAAAGAAAATAAACCGGTTGAATTTCTTCTCAGAAAATATAATTCACAAATCTCCAGCGAGGGCCAAATTTTCTTTGCCTATCGCGAAGGCTTTATGGTGAAACGATTTAATTTGATCACCTCGACCGTGCGCACGACGACTTACACCAAAGATAAAACGGAAAAGCAATCGCACATGGTTTATAAAGATCACGAGACCATTACGTTGGCCGAAATTCATGGCCGCGATCAAGACGTGATCACCTATCGTATTCCGTAATTATGTTAGCCAGTTGCCGGTTGGCCTGTTAGCCGGTTACTTTTGAAACGCTTCGAGCGTCGCCCGCCCAATATGAAGCCGCTGTTTGCCACCCGATTGTGAGGAGGGAGGCGAGGCAGCGCTCCAAAAATTTCCCAACAAATCATTTTGCCGGCAATTATTTTGCTTTAATCCATGACTTTCGGCCATTTATAAAATCGTTTGCATTTAGATGATAGTTTGATTATCTTGTCCTAAACCCAATGAATTGCTCACTGGTGAAGGACAGATTATGAGTCAAGATCAAACGCAAGTT
>Ga0247727_10003938_pt1 | contig 32203 bp, 24 predicted proteins | sample WisWelCaveWW1625_FD_202498 | JGI IMG/M metagenome (GOLD analysis project Ga0247727, IMG submission 202498) | Biofilm microbial communities from Wishing Well Cave, Virginia, United States - WW16-25 | ecosystem: Environmental > Aquatic > Deep subsurface > Groundwater > Cave microbial mat | place...
CCTGTACACCCGGTTACCGCGAAGCGGTTTAGTCCAATATGGTATTGGTTTGCGCCCTTCTCGGTTTGAAAGGTAAGGGTGGCCTCCATCTGCGGCGTGATCGCAGCGCCGTCATGAAGCAAGGCATTCGCGCCTCCGCCGCGGGCGATGTGAGCCTGGAGATTCCCTGGAGGAGGCGTCGTCCAGTTGAGAAGCCGAAAGAAGGAGACCAGATTCGACTTCCCAGCGCCGTTGGGACCGAGCAGGATGTTCAAGGGCCCCAGCTCAAAATCGTGGAGGTGCCGGATTGACTTGAAGCCGTGCAGGTCCAGTTTCTGGAGCGCCATCTGGTTCGATTGTAGCAGCCGCGGCCGCGCCATCCGACGATGCCAGGGCCTTCACCGCGCCACACGGACAGGCGATCGCCGCGGTCGTCGATCTCCAGCGCCACTTCGCCGCGGGCGGGATCCGAACGTTCCTCCGAGATCCCCGCTCGAACGGCAGCCGGCCGGGGGGCCGGCTGCTTCCAAAATGCAGAAACTCCAGACACAGGCAGGAATGCCTGTGTTACCGCCACAGCCCACAACCGGAGCGGCCGCAGGCCGCTACAGCGCCGCCAGGGCCCCCCGGAGAAACCCAAACGACTGCGCCATGCCGGGAATAGGATTCTCTGCCTCGGCTTCATACTCAAGCGCCACGTGGTGGGCGTAGCGGATCTGGACCAGCGCCCGCAGGATCCCCAGCACATCCAGCACCCCGGTGCCCACCGGCACGTTGGAGGGACGGAGATCGGTGCCCGCCAGGTCCTTGATGTGGAGGTCGTAGAGCCGCGGGGCGCAGTGGCGGATGGCGGCAGCCGGATCCTCCGCCAGCCGGAAGGTGTGGCCCACGTCGACGCAGCAGCCGATCCGGGCGTCCAGATCCTGCACCGCCTTGAAGACCCCGAAGGCCGAGGGGAAGCGCTTGTCCTCCGGCCCGTGGTTGTGGATGGCCACCTTCAGGTCGAAGTCCTTAACGACCTTGTTGAGCGCCGGCAGGGCCTCCGGCTCCGGAGCGACCACCGCCGTGGGGGCGCCCAGATCGCGGGCATACTCCAGGGCGCGCCGGATCTGGGCGGCGTCGTTGCGCAGGCTGATCACCCCGCACCCCAGCACCTGCAAGCCGGCGCCCTCGATCTTTTTCCGCACCGCGGCGCACTCTTGGGGCGTCGCGCTCATCGGCAGGTGGAAATCCTTGAGCGCGATGTAGCCGATGCTCATGCCCTGGAGGGCCTTCAACGTCTGGGCCAGGGTCAGCTCGCGGGTCGAGTAGGATGCCAGCCCGACCTTCAGGCCCCGGAACGCAGCTCCCGCTGGTTTGGTCGGAAAGCTCTGGGGGGCTGCCGCCAGACTGCCCCCCAGGCCGGCCGCCGCCAGCCGCAACACCTCGCGTCGTTTCATGTGATCCGCCTCCCTTATATTTATTTTCCGCGCCCTTCCGACACCGCCGCCAGGAACTGGCGGGCGGTCTGCTCGATTACCTCCAGGCGCTCTTCGGCCAGCAGTTTGGCATTCACCAGCTCGGAGCCGACCGCCACGGCGCTGGCGCCAGCCCGCAGGAATTCGGCGACGGTTTGCAGGTTGACGCCCCCGGTGGGCACCATCTTGATCTGTGGGAATGGCGCCTGGAGGGCCTGGATGTACTTTGGCCCACCCACGTTGCCGCAGGGGAAGATCTTCACCAGGTCGGCCCCTGCTTCCCACGCCGCCAGCACCTCGGTGGGCGTCAGGGCGCCCGGCATGATCACTTTCGAGTAGCGGTGGCAGATCTCGATGGTGGAGACCTTGAGCGACGGCGTAACGAAGAACTCCGCCCCGGCCAGCATGCAGGAGCGCGCCGTCTCGGGGTCGAGCACCGTGCCGGCCCCCAGGGTGATGCGGTCGCCAAACTGGTCGGCGACCTTTTCGAGCACCCGCAGGGCCCCCGGCACCGTCATGGTGATCTCGACGGCCCGGATCCCGCCACGGTAGATGGCCTCGGCTGCTTTCACGGCCGTCTCGGGCGTCGGCGCCCGAACAATGGGGATGATGCCGATATCCAGAATGGAGGCCAGGGTTCGCAGTTTCGACATAGAACATTGTTGGTATAGCACAGGGCTGCCGGAGGAGTACAATAGAAGTTACCCCCCTGCGCCACCTCTCCGGGAGGTTCCATGAATCCTGAGTTGCAGATCAAGTCTCCCCTTCGGGGGCCCGGGGTCTACCCCATCGCCCAGCGCGGGCGCGACCTGAAGCACCTTTCTTTCACGGTGCTGGAGATGGGCGGCCCGCTCCGCGAGTACGTGGCCGTGACTGGGGAGGAGGAGATGGCGGTCGATTTTTATTCGGGTTCGGTGCGCGTGGAGGTGGAGTCTGGGGGCGAACGGATGAGCCGGGTGACCGAGCCCCGCAGTTCGCTGAAAGAGGCCGGCGAGATGCTGTACGTCCCGGCCGGCTCACAACTGCGCTTGACGCTGGAGGGAGAGAGCGCCCGCGTCAGCCTGGCCGGAGCGGAAGGTAAGCGAGGGGTCCGGCCGGTATTCATCTCCCGCCATGAGGTCGTCACCCGGCAGGTCGGCAAGCAGACCTTCTTGCGCACCGTCCACACCCATATCGCCGACAATGTCGACGCCGCCCACCTGATCGTGGGGGAGACAGTCAACGAGCCGGGCAATTGGTCCTCCAGCCCCCCCCACAAACATGACCGCTACGCCCCCCCTTCCGAAGTGCCCATGGAAGAGGTATACTTCTTTCAGGTGGAGCCGCGGGGGGGGTTCGGGTTCATGCGGGTGTACACCGACCCGGCCGACCCAGAGGCATTTGACCGGACCTACACGGTCGAGGATGGCGACACGGTCCTGATCCCCAGGGGCTACCACCCGGTAGCTGCATTTCCGGGCTACACGCTGCACTACACCTGGGCGCTGGCGGGAGAAGGCCGCATCTACGGGGCCTGGAGCGACGATCCCCAGCACGCCTGGATTAAGGACCTGAACCTATAGCCAAGTGGAAACTACAAGAAGAAAGAGAAACGCCTAGGTAACCTTCTATGGATAGAAAATACCGCCAAAGCGGTTATTACGACGACGACCGGGACCGTGAAAAGCGCCCGCCCGGCGAGGACCGGGGCCGCGGCGCGCCTCCCAAGCCCCGCGAGATCATCGGCCCCCGCACCCCGCGCTTTCCCGCCCGTGTCACCGTCGCCCGCTGCGCCAACTGCGGCGTCTTGCTGGCACGCGGCTTCGATGTCAACGGCCAATGCAGCCGCTGTTCCTTCGAGCTGCACAGCTGCAAGCAGTGCACCCATTTCGACACCGCAGCCCGCTGGGAATGCACCCGCCCCATTGCGGCCCGCGTCTCCCCCAAGGACGCCCGCAATGAGTGCACCTTCTACGAGATCCGCATGTCGAGCGAGCGGGAGACGACCTCGAGCAACGCCGGCGCTGCCCCCACCAACTCCCGGCTCGACGATCCCCGCAAAGCCTTCGAGGACCTGTTTAAGAAGTAACCCAGGCATTCTTGCCTGTCCCCGCCGGCTGCTGTTACCTTCTTGCCTCGGGCGCGTCTTAGTAGTCGTGCGTACCCTTACCCTTCTGCTGTCACTGGCGGCGGCCGCCGCCACCCCGGCCCTGGGACCCAAGGACGGACGGGACCTGCCCCCGGCGGATCTGAACCGCGTCCAGATCGGGCAGCCGGCGCCGGACTTCACCCTGGAAGCCGCCGGCGGCCAGGCCGTCACGCTGTCCCAGTTCCGCGGATCGAAGCGTGTCGTGCTGGTCTTTTACCGGGGTCAGTGGTGACCCTACTGCGCCAAGCAGCTCGTCGAGCTGCAAAGCCTGTTGAGTGAGGCCGAGAAGGCCACCACCATCCTCCTGGGCGTCGCTCCCGACACCCGGCCGGACCTCGACAAGATGGCCCAGAAGGTGCTGGCCAAGGCCCCCGGGGAGCTTCAGATCACGCTGCTGTCGGATGCGGACCACGCCGTCATCGCCCGCTACGGCCTGTTGAACGAGCAGGCCGCGGCCCGGGGGCGGCATTTGCCTCACCCGACGACCTACGTGATCGACCGCCAGGGCCTAGTGCGCTGGAAGTTCACCGAGGTGGACTACAAGATCCGGCCGACCAACCAGATGGTGCTGGAAGCGCTCCGGGCCCGGTAACACAGGCATTCCTGCCTGTCTTGGTAACACAGGCATTCCTGCCTGTCTTGGTAACACAGGCATTCCTGCCTGTCTTGGTAACACAGGCATTCCTGCCTGTCTTGGTAACACAGGCATTCCTGCCTGTCTTGCCGCTCACCCCCCCCTGGACAGGCAAGAATGCAAGTCTCTGGAGTTTGGACATTCCCGGAGCTAGGCAGCGGCAGCGCGGCCTAGCATTTCCCAGTTGATGCCGTCGAACAGAGGGGAAGCAGAGGTCTTTTGCGGTCATCTCGTCCCGCAGTACCGTAAGGAGGTCCAGAAGGGCGAGGAGCATTCCGGCGCCACTTGGGCAGAGCCGGAAAGTGTTTGGTACGGTGGGGACCAAAGACCTGAATGCCGGCCAACATCAGAGCGCTGTCACCGTCATGGACTACAGGATGCGAAACCCGCGAGCCGTCCCACCCACCCTCTTGAAACATCTTCATCCGAAAACGTTCAAGATCATGCTGTGTTGGAAACAGCCTCGCCCTTCAGGATCATTCTGTCCGTCCAGTACTTCAATCAGGCGATCCAGAGAGAGCCGAATTACGCGTTGGCCTGGTCCGGGATGACCCTTTCCTACATAATCAACAGCGCGAAGGACCGGTGGTCTGGCTCAAAGTCATTTACGGCCGGCGGTATCCGGCCCTCGGCCGGGACCCGCGTTTCGCTGACCTGTTGCGGCGCATCGGCCTGCCGCAGTGATCGCGGAACCCCGGCCCTACTGGCCCAGCTCGTGGCAGGCGTTGCACGTCACCGTCGCCCGGCGGGCCTTGTGACAGTCGATGCAGCTCTTCATATCGGTGGGGAGTTCTTTGACCAGAATCTCGCGCTCCGCCACCGGGCCGTGACAGGCGGAGCACTCCACCTTGCCTTCCAGGTGGGTGGCGTGGCTGAAGAAGACATAGTCCGGGATGCGGTAGACCCGCACCCAGGGGACCAGCTTGCCGTCGCGGGCGAAGGCCGCCAGCGTTTGGATGGGCGGGCTGTCCTTTTTGATGCCGGCGTGGCAGAGCATGCACTGGGCGGCGGCCGGCAGCCCGGCCCGCTCCCCCTTGGAGGCTTTCTGGTGGCAGAGGTTGCAATCGGCGACCGGGGCGTGCTGTTTGTGGCTGAAGGGGACGGGCTGCTGCTGGGATACAGGCATTCCAGCCTGTAGCAGCCCTAGACAGGCAAGAATGCCTGTCCTACCGAGACTCCAGCGCAAAGGCCACCAGGGCATCGTCGTAGGTATCGTTGTATTTGTTGCCGCCGCCGGCGGCGATCACCACAAACTGCTGGCCGGTCTTCTTGCCGAGAAAGGTCATAGGCGTGGCGTGGGCGCTGGCCGCCAGCCGCGTCTCCCACAGCACCTTGCCGGTGTCCTTATCGAAGGCGCGGAAGCGGCTGTCGTTGGTGGCGCCGATGAACAACAGCCCGCCGGCGGTGACGATGGAGCCGCCCAGGTTGGAGACGCCGGTCGGCGGCAGGCCCCGCGCCATCAGCTCGTCCACCACCCCCAGGGGCACGCGCCACCGGAACTCGCCCTTGTTCAGATCGATGGCCGTCAGGTGCCCCCAGGGAGGTTTCTGGCAAGGCCAGCGCCGGGAATCCCAGAAGCGGCCCGGGCGGCCCTGGTTGCGGTAGGGAAGCGTGGCGCCCTCGGGACGCGACATAGCCCGGAAGACCGCGGCGTTATCCATGGAGTTGACAAACAGCAGCCCGGAGGCGGGGTCGTAGCTGCCACCGCCCCAGTTGGCTCCGCCGTTGGTGCCCGGGAACATGATGGTCCAGTCGACGCCGATGGGCCGGAACATCGGGCCGGTGCTGGCGCCCTCGTAAAGCTTCAGGCACTCGGCCCGCGACTCGGGGATGTCGGTCAGCTCCTCCCAGGAAAACGTCTGGCGGGCGTAAGGCGGCGGTTTGACCGGGAATGGCTGCGTCGGCCAGGTCTTCTCTTCCGGCACCGTCGACTGCGGCACCGGCCGCTCCTCGACGTCGAACAGCGGTTTGCCGGTCACCCGGTCCAGCACGAAGAGGAAACCGATCTTGGTCACCTGGGCCAGCGCCGGAATCTCCCTGCCGTCGCGGCGCACCGTGACCAGGTTGGGCTGGGCCGGCAGGTCCCAATCCCAAAGGTCGTGGTGCACGGTCTGGAAGTGCCACAGCCGTTTGCCGGTGGCGGCATCGAGCGCCAGGATGCAGTCCCCGAACAGGTTGGCGCCCTTGCGGTCGCCACCATAGTAGTCATAGGCGGGAGAGGTGAGCGGGGCGAAGACGATGCCCCGCTTTTCGTCGACGCTCAGCATCGACCAGGCGTTGACGCCGCCGCGGTCTTTCCAGGATTCGCCCTCCCAGGTCTGGTGTCCGAACTCGCCCGGCCGGGGCACCACGTGGAAGCGCCAGACGAGCTTGCCGGTGCGGGCGTCGAAGGCCCGAATGTCGCCGCTGGGGCCGCGAGGCTCGCCGTCCGAGGCCAGCGCTCCGGTGATGACCAGGTCCTTGTAGATGGCCGGCGGGGAGGTGACGCCGTAGCCGGCGGTCGGAAACTGGTCGGCCACGCCCGCCCGCAGGTCGACGGCGCCGCCGCTACCGAAGCCGGCCGCCGGGCGCCCGGTGGCGGCGTCGAGGGCGATGAGCCGGGCGTCCAGAGTGCCCAGGAACAGCCGCCGGTCGTTGCCCGAAGCCCAGTAGCTCACCCCGCGATTGATGAACAGGTTGTAGCTGCGGTCCTTCTTCAGCTGCGGATCAAAGGCCCAGAGCTGCTTGCCGGTCTCGGCCTCCAGCGCGATCACCCGCGCGAAGGGCGTTGTCAGATACATGACGCCGTTGACGACCAGCGGGGTGCACTCGAAGGCCGAGCGGGTGGGATAGGTTGTGCCGTCGCTGACATCGCCGTGGCGGTAGGTCCAGGCAACCTTCAGCCGCGAGACGTTAGAGCGGTTGATCCGGTCGAGCGCGGAATACTTGCTGCCCCCGGAATCCCCGGCGTAGTACGGCCACTCCTGGCCCAGTGCTGCCTGTTGGAGTCCTGCCTGAAGCAAGCACGCGAGCAAGGCGAATCGGCGCATGCCTCCACTATACCGCGAGGCATCGGTCACACATTTTTCTCTTTGTTTTGACGGCGCGGTGTGTTATTTTTGGCTCGAAGAAGGATGATGACTCCAGCCCCCCACAAGCCGGTGGCGCTCACCATTGCCGGCTTCGATCCCTCGGCCGGGGCAGGGGTGCTGGCCGACCTGAAAAGCTTCGCGGCCCACGACTGTTACGGCGTCGCCGCCGTGGCGGCCATCACGGCGCAGAACACCTGCGAGGTCCGCCAGGTTTCGCCGGTAGATGCCGCGTTGCTCAAGGCGCAGCTGGAGGCCCTGTTCGACGATATCGCCATCAGCGGCGTCAAGATCGGCCTGCTGGGCAGCCGCCGGAACATGGAGATGGCCGCCCAATGCCTGGGGGCGCGCGACCTGCCGGTGGTCGTCGACCCGGTGCTGAAGTCCTCCAGCGGCGCCGAGTTCGTCCCGGAGGCCGACCTGAAACAGTTCAAGCGGCTGCTGTTCCCGCTGGCCCGGGTGCTGACACCCAACGCCGAAGAGGCCGGCCGGCTGCTGGGCGTGACCGTCGCCACGCTGGAGGAAATGAAGGGCGCCGCCAAGCTGCTGCACGAGCAGGGGGCGCCGCACGTGGTGATCACCGGCGGCCATCTCGACAAGCCCGCCGACGTTTACTTCGACGGCCAGGAGCTGGAGGTCTTCACCGGCCTGCGCATCAGCTCGCAAAGCACCCACGGCACCGGCTGCACCTTCTCGGCCGCCATCCTGGCCAACATGGTCAACGGCAAGGCCGTGAAAGAGAGCGTGGTGCTGGCCAAGGCCTACGTCAGCCAGGCCATTGCCCGCGCCTATCCGGTCGGCAGCGGCCAGGGCCCTCTGAATCACCTGTTCCGCTTCGCCGAGATGTCCCCGCGGGCCGGCGGGGTGGAAGTGCCTCAGTAACGGATATCCGATGAGAGTGGCGTTACTGGTCTCGGCAGCAGTGTTCCCCCTGGCAGTAGGGCCTGTCCCGCGAGCGGCTGCCTCTCCGCAGGCAGCAGGTGCGCCTGCCGAAAAGGCGCCGGCGACGCTATCTCCGGGGAAGCCTCTGGACTATGAGTTTTTCAAGACCCGTGTTCAGCCCATCTTCCTGCACAAGCGCAAGGGCAACGCCCGCTGCGTTTCCTGCCATGCGGGCCGAACCGGGTTTGCGGTGGCGAGCTTATCGCCAGGGGCCACCACCTGGGCGGAGGAGCAGTCCCGCCACAACTACGACGTTGCTTCCGAATTCGTAGTTCCCGGAGACCCGGCGGCAAGCCGGCTCCTGATGCACGCGCTGTCGGCCGAGGCCGGCGGCGACCCTTACCATTCGGGCGGCCAACACTGGTACTCCCAGAGCGACCCCGAGTGGCAGACGCTGGCGGCGTGGGTCCGCAGCGGAGCCTCCGAGGCGTCTGGCGCGGCGCAAGTCCTCGACTTTGAGTTCTACCGCACCCGCGTGGAGCCGATTTTTCTGAATCCGCGGCAAGGCGGGGGCGCCGCGGCCGGCGGCGTCGGGTGCTTTGCCTGCCATACCATCCTGGCGACGCCGCTACGCCTGCTGCCTCTCTCGGCCGGCGGCAAAACCTGGACCGCAGAGCAGTCCCGGCGCAACTTTGAGACCGTAACGCGCCTGGTCGTGCCCGGGGAGCCGCTCCAGAGCCGGCTCCTTTTGCACCCGCTCGCAACCGCCGCCGGGGGCAGCCCGCGGCATACCGGAGGGAAGTTCTGGACCTCCCAAAGCGATCCCGAGTTTCTGACCCTGCGGGAGTGGGTTCGCCGGCGGCGCTGACGGCCAAGACGCCAGCGGCTCAGCTTGCGATCCGGCTGCGTTGTGCGGTTGCGGCCTAGTTGAGCTGAAACTCACGGCAGGATGGCAGTCACGTTCCGCTTCGGGACCTGTCCCACCGGGATGGTGGCCTGAACTTTCAGGGTCCGGATGTCAACCGCTGAGGTAGTGTTGGACCCGGCATTGGCGACGTAGAGGATGCCGTTCGGGGTGAAGGTGAGCCAGTCCGGAACTACACCGACTTTGACGCCTCCGATCAGCTTGAGATCCGGAAGGGAATAGCCGTAGACCGAAGAGTTCAGCGAGCTGTTGCACCACACGCTCTTGCCATCCGGGGCCACCGCCAGGCCATGAGACGGAGTGCCTCCGATGTGGGCCACCGCCGTATGGCCGGCTTTGGGGAGCGTGACTCTGGCGACCTCCTTGCGCTGATCGAAGTCAATCACCGCGAAGCCATGATGCTCGGACAGGTTCATAAAAATCTTGTAGGTCGCCCCGTTGGGCTTGCGGGAGAACGCCATGGGTCGAACGCCGGCCTCCATCGGAAGCTCCCAGGCGATCGTCTCGGCCGGGTAGTGGATGACCGTCAGCATCTTTCCCACGATGGAGCCGCCGATCACATACTTACCGTCCGGCGTGACGTAGGTGTTGTGCACGCCGCCCTTCATGGCGATGCTCTTGACTCTCTGGAGCGAAGCCGTGTCAATTACATCCAGCGCCCCCGGCGCCACATTGATCGCGACATAGACCCGCTTGCCGTCCTTGCTGATATCGACGTTATTGGGACGGCCGGTCAGTGGTATCTTCCGGAACACTTTCAGGCTCTTACCATCCACCACGTCGAGGGTGTGGTCCGCTTCGTTGCTGAAGTAGAAACGGCCTCCGTCGGGAGCCACCGCAACGCCATGGTTCACTTCCACGCCTTCGATGATCCCGACCACTTTGTTGGTGGCCGGGTCGATGATGTGTATGTTGTCGCCGGCGCTGTTGGTTTGGAGGATGCGAACCGTGGCGGCCGCCAGTGGCAGGGCCAGCAGCAGCGCCAGGTGGTTCTTCCGAATAGTGAGGCTCATGGTAGGGCACGCCCCTCAACGTAGCGTAGTGAGAGCCGGCGCCGATGTCAAGACCGTAGGCGGCCGGCGCAATCCCCGCCACCCCACCCGATCCGGGCGAGGTGCTAGAATACCCGGCGTCCAGGGAGGGTCCTGTGGATCAGCGATTTTTCGCAATAGCACTGGCGGTATGGGTGGCACTGGGCGCGGCGGCAGCACAGCCGGCCGCTGGACCGCGGCTGAAAGCCTTCGTTGGCGCCCGGATCATCGACGGCGCCGGCAAGCCTGCCATCGAGCGAGGGACCATACTGATTCAGGACGGGCGCATACAGCAGGTCGGCGCCTCCGACCGGGTTCGCATCCCGGCGGGCGCCGAGAGAATCGACGCCGGCGGCAAGACGGTCGTGCCGGGCCTCATCAATACGCACGGCCATGTCGGGGAGACGCAAGGCCTGCGCGGGGGCCCGGAGTTCTACACCGAAGAAAACCTGTTGCGCCAGCTCGGACTGTATGCCCGTTACGGCGTGACGACGGTCTTTAGCCTGGGTGGGGACCGGGAGCCGGGCTTCCGGCTGCGCGACGCGCAGGAGACGCCGGCGCTGAACCGGGCGCGAATCTACGTGGCCGGCACGGTGATCACCGGCAAGACGCCCCAGGAGGCCCAACAGGTGGTTGACACGGTAGCGGCCATGAAACCCAACTTCATCAAGATCCGCGTCGACGATAACCTGGGCGCCTCCACCAAAATGCCGCCCGACGTCTACCGCGCCGTGATCGCCAGGGCGCGCGAGAGGAAGCTGACGGTGGCGTCGCACATGTTCTACCTGGAGGACGCGCGTTCGCTGCTGGAAACAGGAACTGGCTTCCTGGCCCACAGCATTCGCGACCGCGAGGTGGATGCCGGGATCATCGCGCTGCTGAAGAAGCGCGACGTCTGCGTCTGCCCGACGCTGACCCGGGAGGTTTCGACCTTCGTTTACGAATCGCGCCCGGCGTTTTTTGACGATCCCTTCTTCCTGAAAGAGGCCGATCAGCAGGTGCTCGATCAGCTTTTGGATCCCAAGCGGCAGGAGGCCATGCGCCACAGCACCGCCGCGCAGCGATACAAAGTGGCGCTGGAGATGGCCAGTCGCAACCTGAAGAAGCTGGCGGAGGCCGGGGTTCGGATCGCGTTCGGCACCGATACCGGACCGCCGGCGCGGTTCCAGGGCTATTTCGAGCACCTGGAACTGGAGCTGATGGCCAAGGCCGGCCTCACCCCGATGCAGATCTTGCGGTCGGCCACCGGCGATGCGGCGCGATGCATGCACCTGGCCGGCAAGATCGGGACCCTGGAACCGGGCGCCTGGGCGGATCTGCTGGTGCTCGGGAAGAACCCGCTGGAAGACATTCGAAACTGGCGCTCCATCGAGTCAGTTTGGGTCGCCGGGAACCAGGTGCCCGGACGCTGAAGCGGCTCTCTGGGGCGCCGTTGCCAGCCGCGTCCCCAGCCGCGAAGCGGACCCACTGAAGGCGAGGCGGAAGCGGCGGCTCGAGAATGGAGCCTTCCGCCACCAGGGTTCACTGGTTCCCGGCGCTTGGCCTTTAGCCTGTGTTACCGCAAATGGACGGGTTGCGTGAAGGCGCCGTTGCCGGCTGAGTCCCAGGCGGCGAAGCGGACCCACTTCTTGCCGGAGGCCTCGAAGGGAATCCGGAAGCGCTGGCTCGAGAAGGGGGCCTTGTCGGTCGCGGAAATTATCTGGCGGTCGATCTTGTCGCCGTCGCCCCAGACCAACTCGACGAACTCCAGCGGGAAGGTCCACTCCAGATCGGCGACCAGGGCTCGCTGGGCGCCGGCGCCCTCCAGGGCGTAGTTCCGGAACAGGATCTCGCCGGTCGAGACGAAGAAGTCGCCGGCCCGCATGGCCTTGAGGATCGGCGACCAGTCCTGGTCGAAGGCCGGCAGGCGGTCGACCTTCACGTAGTTGACGATGAGTTGGGTGTAGGTCTCGTCGTCGGGGTATTTTGCATACGTATCTCCCTCCGCGACCAGGTACTTGGGGGCGCCCCAGTTGTTCATGTCGTCCAGGGTCCCGAAGCAGCGTTTCTCGCAGATGCGGCTCTCCGACAGATCGGCGGGCAGGGACTGGTAGGAGCCGCCCAGGTAGCGGTCGGAGCGGAAGTACTCGGTCTCGCGGATGGCGTCGGGGTGGAGAGTCGATCCCTTGGTGCGGGGGTGGGCCTGCCAGACCAGACCGTTCTCCTTGCGAAGCATCTCAAGCTCCTCGGCCGCCGAGCCGGTGTGGTAGACGGTTCCGTATTCGGGGTGCTGCTCGACGAAGGACTGGCCATCCTTGCGGACGTGGCTCCAGTAGACGGGCTTCGGGAAGACCATGGTGTAGTGGCCGCCGAAGTGGGCGTCGGGTTCCTCGCCGGGCATGATGAGGAAGTCGCGGTCGGAGTGGCGGCGACAGGCCTCGAAGTAGGTCTGCTGCTCCTTCAGGCGCAGAGGTCCATGGTCGTTGGCGTGGCCGTCGCCGTGGAAGTCCGACATCATGGCGATGTTCACGCCGATGCCGCGGAAGGTGGGGATCCAGGGCGGCTGGAAGTCCACTCCGCCGGCGTCCAGGACCTGCTCGTGGAAGTGAGTATGGAAGTGGCTGACGGCGACCTGGTAGTCGGGGAGGGGCTTGAAGCGGTCTTCGTGGGTGAAAGCCAGGACCCCCTGGCGGGCGGCGGCGCTGTCCTCCGGGCTTAGGTAGTAATACACCGCCATGCGCTGCCAGGCGCCCGGGGGCGCGTTGTAGAGGGCGAAGTTGCCCAGGGCGAAGCCGCGGGACTGGCGGGCGCGGCGGTCCCACACCTCGTCGGAGTAGCCGTAGGGCCGGTAGCCTTCCTCGCGGTCGTTGTGACGCACCCCGATGGAAAAGGAGCCGGCGTCGTCCTTGCGGTACCAGACGTAGCCGAGGTTAAGCTCGATCTCGCGGGCGAAGAAGAATTTTCGCGGCGGCGGGAAGACCGCCAGGGCGCCGGAGCCGGCTTCGACGATGGCCAGCCGGTTGCGGGCGCGCAGGGCCACCGGCTCCTGATTGGGCGATCCGCCGAACTCGTATTTCTGGGGGGCCCGGGCGACATCGTGCCAGACCACCCGCCGGGCGGCGTCGGTGCGAAAGCCCTTTAGCCCCGCTCGGTAGTGATAGGCCACAGAGGGCTCCTCGGTCTTGGCTATGGCCTCCTGGCGCAGCAGGTTGGTTCCTCTGTAGACCGTGAACTGCAAGCGGCCCGAGAAGATTCCCATCGAGAGGCCGGGAAAAGACACTTCCAGGCGGGCGCCATCGGTCTTCACCTGGCAGCCGGTGGCGCTGTAGCTGGCGGCGGCGCGGCGGATCTCCTCCGGTTTGCGGGGCACCCCGGGGTTGGTGCGGGGCGAGCCGGGGATGGTGAGGGGCGCGTCCCAAAAGACGTTCCACTTCTCGCGCTCGATGAGCTCCGGGGTGATGGGGCGGCCCAGCGCCCGAACGGGGCTGAGCTGCTGTTCCGAGATGCGGCGGACGCCGGAGGTGACGAAGAACTCCGGCGCCAGGTTGCGGCCCAGGGTGGTCCATTCCCCGCCCTGCTTGCGGGCGGCGAGCTCGCGCACCATGGGGATGCCGCCGTCGATGCCGAAGGCGGCGCGGAGTTGCTGGCCGCGGGCGCCATCCCAGCTGACGCTGAGGGACTCGCCGGCGATTTCGGCCCGCAGGCCGGGTGCGGACTTGTACCCGGTCAGGTCACAGGTGAGGGGGGCGCCGGTGGCGGCCGCGGCGGCCATCAGCAAGGGAAGAAGGTTTCTGGTCATGTGTGCGTCTCCGGACAGGCAGGAATGCCTGTGTTACTGGGCCTGGAAGCTGAAGTTGGAGACGGCGATGGTGTCGCCGCCCGGAATCAGGAAGCCGAACTTGCCCAGGACACCCTTGCCGGCTTCGCGCCAGTCGTCGAGCACGTTCCATTGCTCGCCGTCGTGGATCTTGTGAACAATACCGTTGGCCAGGATGTCCACCTGGAGAGTGTAGTAGTCCTGATTATCCATCTTGTGGGGAACCTTGAGCAGCTCGCTGGACCTGCCGTTGACCACCTGGTTGCGGTAGTAGTTCTTCTTGTCGAGCTGGAACAGCAGGTAGTTGCGATCGTCGGAGCGGGAGGCGACCCACTGGAGGCGGCGGCCGCGGCGCAGCATGGCGGTGAAGAGAAAGGAACCGGGCGGGTTGGAGCGATACGAGACGAAGTTGCCGCCGCGGCGGACAAACCAGTTGCCGTCGCGAGACCAGGAGGCGATGTCCTCGAAGTCGTTCATGGCCCCCTTGGTGACGGCGGCGGCGACGGCGGACTTCTCGCGCGGCAGGGTGATATCGACCGAGCGGGTCTCGCCGGCGGCGATCTGCACCGTGACGGAGCGCTCGGCGTGGCCCGGGGCGCGCGCGGTAATGGTGTAGGAGCCTTCCACCAGGGTGAGAGTGGTATCGGGGGCCTGGCGGGGCGTCTCGCCGGGCCGGCCCACCAGGACGGTGGCGCCAGCCGGGTTGACGTTGACGCGCAGGGTGGCCAGGGCCCGCTCCAGAACCACGTCGCCGCCGGTTAAGGTGACCGCTTCGCCGGCGTTGAAGTTCCGGCGAATCGTTTTGGTCCGGTGCTGCTCCTTGCGCAGCTCGAGGATGTGCTCACCCGGCACCAGGTTGGAGGCCGACAAGGTGCCGTCGGCGTCGACCGTTCCCAAGGAACGGCGGTCAAAGATAACTTCCGTGCCCGGCACGGCGCCGCGAATCGCCAGAGAGGCCACCGTCGGGATGGGCCTGAGCTTGAACTCGAGTTTCGAGTCCTCGCCCTTGCGGATGGCGACGCGCTGTTCGGGCTCGTTCTGGAAGCCGTCCTTGATGACGCGGACGCCGTAGTCGTTGACATCCAGGTTAGAGATGCGAAGCTGGCCGCGGCGGGTCTGGCGGCTGATGGGCTTGTCGTTGAGCAAGACGCGGACGCCATCCTCGCCCGTTACCACCACCAGCGCGCCGACGTTGCGGTCGGATTTCAGGAAGGCGGTGAGGGCGGGGTTGGGGCCGAAGTTGACGACCATCTTACGCTCGTCTTTGCCTTCGCCGACGATGAGCTCATGATCGCCGGGAGCGACGTTGTTGAGTTCCAGGCCCTGGGGGCCGGCGTCGCCGGCGGGCTGGCCGTCGAGCTTGACCTTGGCAGAGGCGGCGCTGGAGACGACGCGGCCGCGGCCGCCGAGGTTGCTCACCAGCACGGCGAAAAGTTCCTTGGTGGAGACCGGGCCGGTGACGCTGGGCGCCGCGCCGGGCTTGGTTTCAAACAAGATGGCAGCCTCGCCGTAGCGGCTCGAGATCCGGAGCTTGTGCGGGCCGGCAGCGATGTTCTCCAGCACCAGCTGGCCTTCTTGCAGTTCGGCGGCGGGCTGTTCGTCGAGCGCCACTTTGCCGGCTTCCAGGTCCGTGAAGAGGCGCAGCATCTGGGGCAGGGGCTGCAGGATCATATCCGCGGGCGATTCCTGGCCGGGCGCCAGCGTGACGGAGGTGACGGCGGGCTGGTAGCCTTCCAGTTGTGCTTCGATCTGGTAGGCGCCCGGGGCCAGCTCCAGCTTGAGGTTGGAATTGCCCTTGGCCTCGTTGTTGACCCGGATGGCGGCTCCGGGCGGGTTGGTCCGGACCTCGAAGGCGATGGCGCCCTGCGTCGGCGGGGGCGGCGCGGCCGGGCGGCGTCTTGCCAGGAACACCGCCAGCAGGGTGACGGCCGCCAGTCCGGCGGCGGCCGGAATAACCCACTTGGGAAACTTGGACGGCTGTTGCACAGGCATTCCTGCCTGTTCGGGTAACACAGGCACTCCTACGGGTTCGGGTAGCACAGGCATTCCTGCCTGTCCGGGTAGCACAGGCATTCCTGCCTGTCCGGGTAGCACAGGCATTCCTGCCTGTCCGGGTAGCACAGGCATTCCTGCCTGTCCGAGTGGTGCTGGCGCCGGCAGTGGCGCCGGCGGCTGGGCGGCTCGCGGATCAAAGATGGTCTCGGCGCCCTGCTCCTGGCGTCGCATCTGCTCCAGTTCCCGCTCGCGGGCTGCCGGAGCAGGACCTCCCAGATCGACGCCGGCAACGGTGGGCAGGTCGGCTTCGGGCCCGGAGGCCGGTTGCGGCGCCGCGGGCGGCTGGCCCGCGACGGTAGGGGCATGCCGCGTGGCGCTGGAGCGGTGCGATTCCGGCACCGACTTGCACAGAGTGGAGTGGAGCTGGTTGAGCCGCGGCTCGCGCGGGTATTGGGAGAGCGCCTCCTCGACCTTGGAGAGGGCTTCGGCGGGCTTCCCGGAACTCTGCAGCTCGCGGGCCTGGGCTACGGCCTGGTCGACTAGCTCCTGGCGTTTCTTGTCCCAGGCCAGGGTCCGGAGGCTCTTGGCCAGGGCGTGCGAGGGGTCCAGCTCCAGGGCCTGCTCGACCAGCGACTCGGCAGCCCGCCAGTCGCCCTCCAGCACGGCGCGGGCCTGCTCCAGCAGGGTGTCGATCAGGACCCCGCCGATGACCGGATTCCGCTCGTCGAGCTGGTAGGCCTGGCGGAGACTCTCGATGCCCTCCGCGAAGTTCTTCTGAACGCACAACTCCTGTCCCTTCGCCAGCAACAACCGGGCTTGGGCGGCGCGCTCTATGCCCTGCTGGGCGTGCTTCTGGAGCGACAGCAGCTCGGCGTCGCCTGGAAACTCGGCCAGGGCGTTGGTCACCAGCTCCAGGGCCCGGCTGTAGTCGCAAACCTCCACCTGGCGGTCCACCTGCTCCACCCAGCGGACCTTGGCTTCCGAGCGGGTCTGCTGCTCGCGCCGCTTGAGCACGCGCTCCATCTCGAAGCCGATCCCTGGGTACTGGTTGTAGATGGTCTTGAGGATCTCCCACTGGCCCAGGGCCTCGGTGAACTGGCCGCGCTCCTCGTGGTGGCGGGCCTTGGCGACGATGGAGTTGACCAGGTCGCGCTTCTCGCGCAGCAGCCGCAGGGAACGCTCGAAGTGGGCTTCGCCCGGGAACCGCTCCAGCTCTTCCTTCAGGATGGCCACCTTGCGGTCCAGGTCCGGCTCGGCCTCCACCTTGCGGTCCACCTCGGCGATGCGGGCCGAGACTTGCTGGCGCTGCCGCTCCTCGACCTCGAACTTCAGGGCCTGAAACAGAGCGTGGCCGGGATGTTTCGACAGCCACTCCTCGCACAGCGCCAGGGCCCTGGAGAAACCGCCCTCCACCAGGTGCTTGCGGGCTTCCTCGTAGCCATTTTTCATGGCGTCGTGCTCGCTGCGCACCTGGTTGTAGAAGTTCTGGTAGAGGGTGGCTTTATCCGGGGCGGCGGTGTCGGGGGCCTTGCGGTCCAGCTCCAGCAGCCGCTCCAGCTTGGTCATGGCGGCGGAGACTTCCCCGTTCTGCCACAGGTCCAGGGAGGCCTGGTAGAGCTGCTCCTTCTCCTGGCGGGCCCGCAGGTATTCCTGCTCCTTACGATCGACCTCCGCCAGCAGCTGCAAGGCCCGGCTCTCCCGCGGTTTCAGCTGCAGGACGTTCTGCAGGGCCTGGCGGGCGTGGTGGAAGGCGTTGTTCTGAATGTGCTGGCGCGCCAGGCGGAACCAGTCGTCGATCTTGGACTCGCTGCGCTTGCTCTCGATGCTGGTCTTCAGCGCCAGGGCGGCGGCGTTGTTGGCGTCCAGCTGCATTATTTCCTGGATCTTCTGGAGCGCCAGGGGGTACTCTTCCTCCTCGAAGCGGGTGCGGGCGTTCTCGAGCAGCTGCAGGATGCGCTTTTGGCGGACCGACTGGTCGATCTGGCGGCGCAGCAGCGAGATGGCCGGATCCACGTGGCCCTCGGCTTCCAGTTCGCTCAGGATCTCGCCGGCGAACTGGTAGTCGGCCTGCTCGAAGGCCTTGGTGGCGCGCTGAATGCGGGGCTGGATGCGGACCGGATCAAAGGCCTCGATGGCGTCGTTGCGGTGGGCCTTTTGCAGGGTGTCGGCGAACTCCCGGGCGTTCGAGAAGCGATGCCACGGCTGCTTGGCCATGGCCTTGTGGATCACGCGGCTGATGGCCTGGTTGACGGCCGGGTTCAGGTCGCTGGCCGGCGGCGGGATCTGGTGCAGGATGGCCTGGGCGATCTCGCCGGTCGAGGAGCGCTCGAAGGGACGCCGCCGGGTGAAGGTTTCGTAGCAGACCACGCCCAGCGAGAAGATGTCCGAGAGGGCCGAGGGCGGCTTCATCTCGATCTGCTCCGGCGCCATGTAGAGCAGGGTTCCTTTGTGGCCCATGGTGGAGCGGGTGTCGACCATGTGGGCGACGCCGAAGTCGATGATCTTCACGGAGTCGTCTTCCATCACGAAGATGTTGCTGGGCTTCATGTCGCGGTGCACCAGGCCGCGCTCGTGGGCCGCCTGCAGGCCCCGGCAGGTCTGGCTCATGATCTCAACCGAGCGGTCGACCGTGAGGCGATTGCTCTCGCTGCGGACGAGCTTCTCCAGCGTCACGCCCCGCAGCAGCGGCATGACGAAGTACGGCTTGTTGACGCCCTCCTCCTCGAACTCCCCGATATCGAAAATCTCGACGATATTGGGATGGCTCATGGAGGCCAGCACGTCGCACTCTTTGTAGAACAGGTCCAGCGAGGCCCGGTCGGGAACATCCAGCAGGGTCTTGAGCGCCACGTCGCGCTTGATGACGGTGTCGTGGGCCTTGTAGACGATGCCCATGCCGCCGCGGCCGAGCACTTCCCGGATCTCGTACCGCCCCTTGATCCTTCCCGGCGCTGCCATTGCGTACCCACCCTATCTTACTGGAACAGTCGCCTGGACGCCACTGGCACCCGACAGGCAGGAATGCCCGTGTTACTGCGGGCGTTGTCATCCCGAGCGTAGCGAGGGATCTGCTGTTGCGCCGGGCGAAAGCAGACCCCTCGCTACGCTCGGGATGACAGAGGCCGCGTAGCGAGCCGCGACCGCAGGGAGCGGTCAGTGATAAATGCCTGTGTTACTGCGGCGTGATATACTGGCTGGCTTCCGATGCCTTGGCATTCCGTTTGTGCGTCCCTGATGCTCGCGGGCGCCAGCGCCGCCGGACCGCAGTCGGCGCGGGATTGCGAGCAAGGCGAGGCGTTGTTTCGCCGGGGCGCCTACCAGGAGGCGCAAGAAACGTTGTGGAGCTGTGTGGCGTCCGGAGCTGCGGACAAGCGGTTCGCTCACCTGCTGGCCCAAACCTATCGAGAGACGAAGAATTTCCAGGAAGGCATCCAGCGCCTCGACAGGATGGTGAGCCAGACGGCGAAGCCGGCCGGCCTGGCCCAGGATCTGATTTTCCTGCGGGGGTACTTGTACTATCGACTAGGAGATTTTGCGGCTTCCACTGCGGCGCTGACTTACACGCTGGAGGCTGACAGCCGGGACTGGCGGGCTCATGAGCTGCTGGCGTTCAACTTCTCGACCCGCAACCTGCGGGAGGAGGCCGTGGAGAAGTTTCGCGCCGCACTGGCGCTGGCCCCCGAGCAGCCGGAAGTGCATTATCAATTGGCGCGGCTGTACTATTCGGTGTTCCGGATCCCGGAGTCGCTGGCGGCGGTGGGCAAAGCCCTGGAGCTCGAACCCGGCTACGGCGAGGCTTACACCTTGCAAGGTCTTTGCCACGAGCAGCTGGGCGAGCCCGGCCGGGCAGCCGAAAGCCTGGAGCGCGGCGTAGCGCTGACGCGCCAGATCCGGCGGCGGGACGAATGGCCGCTGCTAAGCTACGCGGCGTTACTCATCCGACAGGGCTCTTTCCAGACCAGCCTGCCGCTGCTGGGCCAGGCCCTGGAGTGGAACCCGCAGTCGGCCAGGGCCCACTACTGGATGGGGCGGGCGCTTTGCCGGCTGAACCGCAACGACGAAGCCAGGACCTATTTGGAACGCGCCCTGGCCCTGGACGACCGGGATCCGCTTCCCTACCTCGAACTGGGCGCCATGCTGCTCAAGGGAGGCGAGCGGGTTCGCGGGCAAAGCCTGCTGGCCCGCTTTGAGGCGCTCAGGAAGCAAAGGGCCGCCGAGAGGGTGGAGCTGTTCGATGCGCGCTAGCGCGTCGCTGGCGGGCCTGGCGCTGCTGGCAGCCGTGGAGCTTCCGCGAAACCCCGGGGTGGAGTACGTGGACCAGGCCGCCGCCGCCGGCCTGGCCTTCCGGCACCAAAACGCGGCCTCCTCCAGCAAGTACATCATCGAAACCATGGGTTCGGGCGTGGGGACCATCGATTTCGACGGCGACGGTTATCTGGACCTGTTCTTGGTCCAGGGTGGCGAGACCCCCGCGTTCCGCCCGGCGGCCAGACTCAAGCACGCCCTGTTCCGAAACAACCGGGACGGCACCTTCGCGGAGGTTACCGATCGTGCCGGAGTAGGCGGGGACGGCAGCTTCGGCATGGGCATGGCCGCCGGGGATTATGACGGCGACGGCTTCACGGATCTCTACGTCACCGGATACCCTCGGTCGATGCTGTACCGCAACGCCGGCAACGGCGCCTTCCAGGACGTGACGGGACGCGCCGGGGTGGCCGGCGAGGGCGCCTTCTCGACCAGCGCCGGCTGGTTCGACTTCGACAACGACGGCAGACTCGACTTGCTGGTGCTGCGCTACATGAGTTGGTCCTGGGAGTCCGAGATCCGATGCGGTGGCGAGCAGCCGGAGCGGCGGACCTACTGCGATCCCATTCACTATCCGGGGGCCAGCCCGGCGCTGTACCGCAACAATGGGGACGGCGCCTTCACCGACGTCACCCGGCAGGCGGGCCTCTGGAACCCCGATGGCAAGGGCTTGGGGCTGGCGCTGGCGGATTTCAACAACGACTCCTGGACCGACATCTTCATCGCCAACGACGGAACTCCGAGTAAGCTTTACTTCAACCGCAAGAACGGGACCTTTGAGGATCGGTCCATCGAAGCCGGGGTCGGCTACACGGAGGATGGGGCAGCAGAGGCCGGCATGGGGGTGGACGCCGCCGACTACGACCGCGACGGGTGGCTGGATCTGTTCGTTACCCACCTGGATCACCAGCTGCACCGACTGTTCCGGAACAACCGCAATGAGACCTTTCAGGATGCCACCGTGCCGGCCGGCCTGGGCGGGCTGAACCTGCTCAGCGGGTTCGGATGCAAGTTCCTGGACCTGGACGCCGACGGATGGCCGGACCTTTTCTCCGCCAACGGCCACGTGCTGGATAACATCCACTCGTACCGCAGCCAGGTGCGGTACGCGGAGCCAAAGCGGGTGTACTGGAACCTGGGAAACGGAAAATTCCGCGATGTGACCAGCCAGGTGGGAGCGGCCGCCAGCGAGCCGCGCGTGTCTCGCGGCCTGGCGGTGGCTGACCTGGACAACGATGGACGGCTGGAGATCGTGGTCAGCAACAACGGCGGCCCCCCCGAACTTTACCGCAACCGCCGCCCGCTGAGGAACCAGTACGTCATCCTCAAACTGGTGGGCCGCAAAGCCAATCGCGACGCCATCGGGGCGCGCCTGACGATCCAGGCCGGCGACCACCGGGCCACCGACCAGGTCAAGGGCGGCGCCAGCTACCTGGGCACCGGAGACCTGCGTGCGTACTTCGGCCTTGGCTCCCGCCGCAGCGTGGACCGCGCGGAGGTGACGTGGCCGGGCGGCCGCCGGGAGCTTTGGCGCGGTCTGGCGGCCGGCAAGATTCACACCCTGATCGAAGGCCAAGGCCGCGCGCCGGAGACGCCCTGAGACTGGCGGCCGGCTCGACCCGGGGACCCGACGAGATCCCCCAAGGCCCTGGTGTACACTTGCGGAGGTATCTCATGTCCGCAACCCCTGCCCGTGTTCCCCTTCCCCTGCAAACGGCCTTTGACCGCATGAAGCTGACCGAATCGACCTCCTCTCCGGAAGCCGCCCTCCAGGGCGTGCGCGTCAAGTCGACCGTGCTGCAGGACTTTCGGCCCCTCACCGGCTGCCTGGAGTGGGAATTGTCGGCGCTGCATTGGAACCAGGCCGGACTGCTCCCTTTCCTGGAAGATGACGTCCCCTTCCTCATCAACAACTCGGGGCGCCTCTCGGAACATGCCGCCGCGCTGCTGTTCGCCAACTTACTCGAAGCGCCCGGCGAAGGTCCCATCCCCGTTCTGGAACTCGGCGCGGGCACCGGGCTGTTCGCGCGCTTCTTCCTGGATACCTTCCGCGCCATCTGCCGCCAGGAACAGCGCGACTTCCACGAACGCCTGGTCTTCTACGTATCCGACCAGTCCCCGCGCACCGTGGAGCAGTGGCGCGAACGCGGCCAGTTTGAGGGCCATCCTCCCGGCGTCGTCCGCGCCGGCTCTTGCGATGCCCTCGCTCCCGGCGTTTTCCGTATTCCGGCCAGCAAGGCCTGCGGCGAACAAGTCATCGTGCTGAGCGGCCTGCGCGCCATTTTCGGTAACTACCTCCTGGACGTGCTTCCCGCCACCATTCTGCGCCAGGGGCCGGCCGGCCCGGAAGAGTTGCGCATCCGCACCCACCTTACCGAGGACCGCGCCCTGCTGGCGCAGTACACGCCGCTTTCTCCGGAAGAGATCCGTGCGCTGGCGCAGTCCACCGATCTCGAGGAAAAAGCCCGCCTCCTGCCGCTGCTCAGCCTGCTGGAGTTTGAATCGGCCTTCGTGCCTTCCGAGCAGCCGGCCGCGCTTGCCGCCGAAGCTCTGGAAGAGGCCAAAGAACTGGAGCGCGTGGTGCTTAATCAAGGCGCCCTGGCGTCCCTGGAAGCGTGCCTCGGCCTGCTCGATCCCGCCGGCTTCGTCCTGCTGAACGACTACGGCCCGGTACGCTCGGACCAGGTGGCGGGCCATACCTACAGCCAGCGCTTCGGCCCCACCAGCGCGACGGGCCTGAACTTTCCGTTTCTGGAGCGCTACTTCACCGCGCGCGGCAATGCCGTGGAGAAGACCGAAGACGATGATCAGCGCGGCATCCACACCCGCCTGCTGATGCCGCGCACCCTGCCCGCCTCGGTCGCTTCGTTTCACAATCGCTTCGGGCCGTCAGGAAGCTCGTTCTTTGACGGCCCCGCCCAGGAAGCGCGCCAGCACCTGGCCGCGGGCCGAAAGAACGATGCCCTGGAGGCGTTTCGTCTGGCGCTGTCCCGCAGCCCCCGCGATTGGCAGTTGCTGGGCGAGATCGCCGAGTTCGTCGGCCTGCACTTACTGGATTTCCAGGCCGGCCGGGAACTGATCCGCGCCGCGCTGGAACAGAACCCCTGGTACAGCCCCTGGCTGTGGAATGTGCTAGGGGACATACTGTTCCTGCAGAAGGATATCGCCGGCGCGCACGAAGCCTATCTGCAGGCGCAGCGCCTTCACCCGCGCGACGCGCGCACCAATCTCAACCTGGCGTATTCGTACTTCGAATTCGGCGATTATGCCCGGGCTCTGGAAGCTCTGGCCGCGGCCTTCGCCGCCGACGTGCGTGGCAGCTATCGTCCGCGATTGCTCGAAAAGCAGCACCAGATTCTCGGCGCTCTTTCCGGCCGATGGCTGGGAGAGCAGGAACGGCTGGCGCGGCGGGCGGAACGGATGCTCTAAACGCAACCTGCATTTTTCAAAGGACTTTCAGCCACTTGATCCAGTTGGCGTCCGCCAGTTCGAAATCACCCTTCCACGCCTTTTGCATTTCGGTAACCTGCTTGAAGGTGATATCGGCTTCCTTGAAGACCTTCTTCGACTTGGCGGCCGCTTCCTTGGCCGTCAACGCCGCGGCCAGGTTCGCTTTGGTCACCGTGGAATTGCCCGCCCAGATCTGCTTGGCAGTGCCTACGTTGAACAGCGCGCCACCCAGTCCGAAATCGGACTTGTAGCCAACCGACCATTTCGTTTTGCCCACCGTGTTCAACAGCTTGACCAGCGAGTTGACGTTGCTGAACGTTGACTGATCGAACAGTTGCAGATGGATGCGCTCGAAATTCAGCCGGAACAGCGGAATGGCCTTGGCGATGGCATCCCGCGCGTCCCACAGGGCATTGGCTTTGGCCGCGTTGGTCCCTTCCAGAGAATTCAACCAGTCAATGTCCTCTTTGATGGCGCCGTTCGCCTGCAACCACTTGAACCCTCGGAATCCGATATCGGAGGCGCGGCCGAAGTTGTGGTTGCTCTCGCCGGGGCCCGCCTTGGTCGCGATTTCGGCGGCCTGTTGGGCGAAGGTGCGGCGTCGACCCGTCGGGGTGATCTTCAGCACGATCTTGTGATTGGCGAACATCTGGTCGACAAGTCTAGCCAGCAGGCCCTTGAAGGTGGTTTCGAACTCGGCGTCGCCGCGGATGGCCGTTGCGCTCGCGTTGGCATTGGCCAACGATCCTTCCAGGTACACCGTTTTCGTGCCCGGAATGATTCGGAGTTGCTTGTGGGTTGCCGGAATCGCCGCCGACAGCGTCACCATGGTGGCGCCGCCCGGCTCAACCACACCCAGCGCCTCCTTACCCTTCTGGCCGGCCTGGATGACCTTGGCTGTGTCGGTTTGAAAAGCGATGATGGCGGCTTTGGTCACGCCGCCGTAGGAGCCATCGTAGTTGCCGCCGAGGTATGGGGAGCCCTTGGCGTCCTTGACAATACGTAGCATGGCCTGCACCAGCGCCACATCATGAGACTTGTTTACCGCCTTCTCGCCAACATTTCCGGTGATATCGGGCATGGTTTCTCCTCCGCTTGGAGTCTCATTTAGGACGGAACACGGCCATCCGGCGGACCGGCTTGGCGTCGCACGCCCGCGCCAGTTCCGCTTCCGCCGCCTGCTTGCCGGCGGCGACCATCGCCAACACGAAACGCGAAGACGTCTTTCCCAGGACATCCGCAGGCAACACCCAGTAGGCGCTCAAACAGCTCCCGCTGGCCGCCCGGCGGGCCGCCTCAGCCGTGGGGAAGTCCCCGGCCACCACCGCGGGCAACTCCAGTTTGGGCCGGCCACTCAAAGATTTCGTTGCCTCATCCCAGCCCAGGCGCCGCGCCTCGAACGGATCGGGATCCTTGCCCCTAGCGCGGTAGCCAAGGAGGTAAATGATCTCATCTCCCCCGGGCGCCGCAGCCACGTCGACCGAGGACCATGCCGGTCCCTGCCCTTCTTCGGCGGACCAGATGCGCTTCAGTTTGTCTCCTTCCGCAGCGAACAGGTCGTACCGCCGTTTGATGTGTTCAAACCCGCCGACCTGGTGGACAAGCACGCCAGACCGATTCGCCGCAAGGTTCACTGCCCGTAACGCCGTGGTCACGGCGCCTTCTTCCTTTCCCGCCGTCCAGGCTTCCAGCGGCTCCTGACCGGTCAGCCCGGTTTCGCCCTCCTCTTTCCGCAGCGGGGCCTCCGAAGCGGCAAACTCCAAGGGGGCTGAATCCACCAGCCGATTGTCGCGCACCAGTTGCAAGACAGCGCGGCACTTCCCCTCCGTGCAACTGCCGGAAGCCAGGCCAAACCGCAGCCCGGCGGGACCTGCCACTGATGACACGGCAGCCGGCGCCTCACTAAGCTTCTCCTCTGGCCGCCTCTGATCCGAGCAACCGAGAAACAGAAGCGTCGCTGCCGCGAACACAAGCCGTCCGATACTAGGTCGCATGGATGTCCGAAGTATACCGTAATGGTTGTTTCATGACAAGCCCTAAGCGCTCACCCGCCCCAGGCCCCTGACGAGCCTGGGGTAGCATAGAGCGATGCGGGCGGCGCTGCAGGGCGGATCGCCTCGCTCGGCTGTAGCCGCCGGGCTGGTCTTCGCCGCCTGGTGTCTCGTCCTGCTCGGCGTAGCCAGGCTGCCCGGTCGCGGCTGGGATTTTCGGGTCTTCTACACTGCCGCCTCCCTTCCCTTCTCCGATCTGTATCAGCTCCACCAACAAGGCCTGTTCCAGCGCCAGCTCATGCAACCGTGGGGGGACTGGGCGCCGTCCCTGTTCGCCCGCCCGCCGTTCTATGCCCTGCTGTTGAAGCCCCTGGCGGCGCTGAGCTTCCCGACAGCCCTGCACGTCTGGCTGCTGGTTCTCTGCGCTGTCACGCTGGCGTGCGCGCACCTGCTCGCGAGCCTCTACGGCGGCGGCTGGCGGGTGTTCCTGGCGCTGTTTGGCTTTTATCCGGTTTCGCTGGCGCTGCGGCTGGGCCAGGACGTCCCCCTGGTCCTGGCGGCCCTGCTGCTGGCCCTGCGCTTTCGCCGCCGCGGCAGCATGTGGCCGGCTGCCATCTGCCTGGCCTTGGCTTTTCAGAAGTTTCACCTGCTGTTTCTGGTCCCGGTGGCGCTGGGGCTGCACCGCGAGCGGGCGCTGCTGGTGCGGTTCGGCGCCTGCCTGGCGGCGCTGGCCCTCGCCAGCGTCGCGCTGGTGGGACCCTCGGGTGTCCGCCAGTATATCGAACTGATGCAAAGTGACCTGATGGACACCTGGTTTTACGACGCCTGGAACCTTCGCGCCACCCTGTGGCGCCTCGGCGGGGACCGCGTGGTGCTGTGGGCTTGCATGGCCGCCCTGGCCGCTTGGTTCGTTTGGATCCAATCGCGCCTCGATTTGGAAACAGCCTTCTGGCTGTCGGTCGCCTTCGGGCTGGTGATCACCTGGCACAGCTATCCCTACGACTACTTGCTGGCGCTGCCGTTGCTGCACGTGCTGTGGACGCGTCACGGCCTGGTGTCGGCCCCGTTGCTGCTGCTGGGTAGCCTGTGGCCTCACTTTTTCCTTCGGGAAGCTATGTCCTGGGCGGTGGCGCCGGTGTTGATCCTCTTGTCACTGGAGCTGTGGTGTCGCTCCAGGGGTAGGGCAATTCCTTCGGAGCAAGTCAGGTAAACCACCGGGGATAGCCAGACCCCCAGCCGGCATACAGTTGAAGCTGCCATGAACCGACTGCTCGTCATTCTGCCGGTGTGCTGGGCGCTCACCACTCCGGCGGCGGCCCAGCAGCAGCGGTCGCGGAGGTTCCGCGGGCCGTGCGCCTCGGTGGATCCCGGCTACCAGCGGCTGGCCGACGCCACCGGCGGCCAGGTGTTCCGGCTGCGGGATTTCGACCGCGACAACCTCGGCGCCGTCATGGAAGCGCGCCTGGCCGACTCGCGGGCAACCATCCTGCTGGCAACCGGAAACCTGCCGGCCGGCGGGACTCGCGAGGTATCCTTCCCGGTCGATTCCACGGTCACCAAGCTGATCGTCTCGGTCACCATGGCATGCATGGGTCCGGTCCAGGTGCTTCGACCCGGCGGGGTGGAAGTGGACCAGGGTGGGGGACCAGGAATCACCAGTACCAATCTCTCGGCAGGACGCATCGTAACGGTTCGCAGCCCGGAAGCGGGCTTCTGGCGGGTCCGCGTGTCCGGCGCCGGGCATTTTTCCGTGGATGTCCGGGCCGACAGCCCCATCGCCCTGGACCGGTTCGACTTTGTGAGGCCGGGCGGACGTCCTGGCCACGAGGGGCTGTTTCGGATTCACGGCCAGCCAGTAGTCGGAGACCTCCACACCGCCAGGGCCGGGCTGGACGGCCCTTTCCAGACAGCGCAGTTGAAGCTGATCTCGGACGCAGGTGAGTTAATGCAATACTTGAAGCTTTCCCCGGTAGATACCGTTGGAAGGGAGCTTGTGGGTCCGGTGGACTTGCCGGAGCAGCGCTTCCGGGCGGCCCTGGAGGGCATCGACGAGCGGGGCCTGCCCTTTCAGCGCGTGGTTCCACAGTTGTTCCAGGTGCAGAGCGTCCAGCTGGCGGTGGAGTCGATTCCGGAGTCCGTGGAGGCCGGCGCCGCGGTGGTAGTGGGCTTTGTAGTGCGCAACTTCGGAGCGGCGGCTACGTTTCGGGTAGTGATTACGGACGCCTCCGGGTGGAGGAAGGCGCCTTACTCCAGAGTGGTGCGGCTGGGGAGTAGGGAGGAGATTCCGGTCCAGATCCGACTTACGGTGCCGGCAGGGACGGCGCCCGGGACGGAGGTCTTGGTGGTCGCGACAGCGACCAATGCGGTTCGGGAGGAGGAGAGCAACAGTGGGATGGCGACCCTGAGGGTCGGGGAGCGTTAAGCGGCGATTCGTAGCAGCGGGATGCCTGCTCGCTTCTAAGCTGCCGAGGTCCAATTTCCACAGCCGCACGCCGGTGACGACTGCGGTTTTATCGCAGTCGTAGCCGAAGTGAAGATCGGACAAGTGCAGCAGGTTGATCATGAGCAGCGGCCGGTGGGCTCCATTTTATGCGAAATCCAATGTCCGGTCATGCGCGAAATAACTTCTCACCCCGCCGACTCCATCGATCGCGCCCTCTTGTGCTGCGGGCGGTCGGGCGCGAAAGAACATACCTTATGCGGTGTCGACTTTGCGCAGCACCAGCTCGGCCCCGGCGATCGCCGCTTTCGACGGATCCGTCACCGTGCCCTGGAGCGTGGCGCGGAACTCCTGCCTCCCAGGCCCCGCCGAGCAGAAACACACAGCCGATCAGGCGAACGGACATAGGCTCTCCCCTCGCTTGCTACCATACCAGGAAAGCGTTACCTGGACTGATGCGAGCAAGGCAAGGCAAGGATTCAACACCACGATTTGTCGTTTGCATCGACAATACCGATTACGAGGCGTCGCTGGAGCTACACAAGATCTACCCCGTCGTTCCGGACCCGGACGTCGCGCAGGCTGGAGACCTTCGAATCGTCGTCGACGAAAGTGGTGAGGACTACCTGTACTCTGCGGACCGTTTCGTCGCGATCGATGTACCGAAGTCGCTGGAGCGCGCCCCCGCAAGGGTGTGGATTCTAGCTGACTCAGAACGTCATCCTCAGCCCCATCTGCATGATGCGCGGTTCGCTGGTGCCGTTAATCTGGCCCGGGTTGGCGGCGGTGATGTTGTTGCGGGGGCCGGACAGGTTGGCGTGGTTGAAGGCGTTGAACATTTCCCAGCGGTACTCGAGTTTCCAGGATTCGCTGAGCCGGAAGGTCTTGAATAGCGCGAAATCGAGGTTCCAGCGGCCGGGTCCGATCAGCGTATTGCGCCCGCTGTTGCCGTAGCTGCCTAGGGGAGGCAGAACGAAAGCGGAGGCGTCGAAGTAGCGGTTGATGAGCTCCTGGCGCGAACGGCCGGTATCGAGGTATGGATTGCCGGCCAGGTGGGGGCGCTGGGTGCCGACGCCCGAGAGGGCGCGGTCCTGGCCGCTCACCACGTTGACCGGTGTGCCGGCCTGGGAGGTGAACAGGCCGTTGGCCTGCCAGCCGCCGGCGATCCAGCGAGTCAGGCCGGACTTGGGCCCAGGCAGCTCCCAGAGAAAACTGCTGACCCAGCGATGCCGGACGTCGAAGTCCGAAAGGCCCTTGTCGGCGCGGAGGTCGAGCGGATTCTGGCCGTTGAAGCCGTCTACCTCGAGCGAGATGCCGTCGATCGACCGGCTCCAGGTGTAGCCGGCCAGCAAAGTGAAGCCGCGCCGGAAACGCTTGTTCAGGGTGAGCTGGAGGGCGTGGTAGGTGGAGTTGATGACGTTCTCATAGCTGATAATGCTGGCGTAGTTGGGAGCGTAGATGCGGCGGTTGTCGACGTTGGCGAGGGTGGCGCCGGGGCCGAACAGGGCCGGATTCAGCTCGCGGCGGATCGGCAGGCGCGTGCCCTTGGTTCCGACATAGGCGGCGGTCAGGAGGTAGTCGGGGGCCAGCTCGCGCTGGATGCTGAAGTTCCACTGCTGGTTGTAAGGGGCCACGATGCCGGGGTCGACCGACAGGCCGACGGTGACGGGGCGCAGGAAGGTGTAGGCGGCGCGCTCCCGCTCGCTGGCCGGGGGAGTGTAGGGGAAGGGGTCGACGCGGCCGCCGTAGGGGTCGCTGAAGCTGCGGGGCTGGTTGACGGTGACTTGCAGCGAATAGGGCGGGGAGTTGACGAAGTGGCTGACCTCGTGGAAACGGGGGGTGTCAAAGAAGATTCCGTAAGCGCCGCGGAGGGAGGTCTTGCGGTTGCCCCGGGGGGCTCCAGGCGAAGCTGACGCGGGGGCCGAGGTTGTTCCAGTCGTTGGATGCGCCACCGCGCGGGATGCCGGGGTCGTTGGCGTAAACCAGTCCCAGGGGCGCGCTGGGGAACAGCCGCGACTGGAGCCCGGCTCGGAACACGGTGAGCTCGTCGGCGGCGGAGTAGTAAGGGAAGAAAGGCTCCCAGCGCAGGCCGAGCGACACAGTGAGGTGGGGGTGGGCTTTCCAGTCGTCCTGGAAGTAGAAGGCGAAGATCTGGGAGCGGATTTGGTTGATGCGCACCGAGCCCTGGGTGAAGCGCTGAGGCAGACCGAGCAGAAAGTCGGCGAAGGCGTTGCCGCTGAATTGTCCGTTAAAGTTGAACTGGGGGTCAACGCCGTTGGCGGTGACGCGGTCGCTCTTCCCCCAGCGGTACTCGCCGCCAAACTTCAGGAGGTGGGCGCTGCGTGTGTACGTGAAGGCGTAGGAGACCTGCTGGATGCGGCGATCAATGAGGACAAGGTTGTCCTGGCCCAGGTCCCAGTAGCCGGAAACACCGCCCCGGAATTGAGGAACGAGCGTCTTGCCCAGCGCGTCGATGCCCCCGCGATTGGCGCGGACGCCGATGGACTGAAACGAGACGCCGCCGCCCTCCCCGACCGGCAGCGGGCCGCGGTCGATCTGAGAGCGGTTAAACGTGTAGTGGCCTACGGCGAGCAGGGAGGGCGAGAGCGTCCAGGTGTGCTGGCCGGTGATATTCCAGGTGTCGAACTGGACTTCGGAGTGTAGAGAGGGCAAGCCGGCGGTAAGAAAGTCGCTGGCGAGGGTACGGAAGTAGCGGGCGGTGAGGCGCTGGTTCTGGGTGAGGCTGTAGTCGCCGCGGCCGAGGTACTGGCCGGAATCGGTATCGTCGGGGCGGTTGTAGATGTAGCGGCCGCCGGCGGCGTTGGGCAACGGAACCTCGAGCTGCCGGAGGAAATTGATGGTTGCCGGATCGAAGCGCGAGGAGGGGACCTGGTTGTTGGGGAACAGGGCGTTGGTGGCCGGGTCCCGAGGCCGGATCGAAGAGGCGGAAAAGTCGCCGGCGCGCTCGGCCTGGGTGGGGACGAAGAAGTTGGAAACGGTGCCGCCACGGCGCTCGCGGAAGCCTTCGTAGGCGCCGAAGAAAAAGGCGCGGTTCTTGACGATGGGTCCGCCGCCGGAGCCGCCAAACTGGTTGCGGCGGAGCTTGCCCTTGGAGAGAGCGAAGAAGCTGCGGGCGTCCAGGTGGTCGTTGCGGAGGAATTCGTAGGCCGAGCCGTGGAAGCGGTTGGTCCCGGACTTGGTGACGGCGTTGACGACGGCGCCCGAGGAGCGGCCGTACTCGGCCGAGTAGTTGTTGGTGAGGATGGAGAATTCTTCCAAGGCGTCCGGATTGGGCGTTACGGCCGCCACGCCCTCCTGGGGATCGTTGTTGTCGCCGCCGTCGAGCAGGTAGTTGGTGGAGGTGGCGCGGGCGCCGTTGACGGCGATGCCGGTATTGCGGCTGAGGCTGCCGGAGGCCGGTCCGGTGACCGCCCCCGGGACCAGCAGCACCAGTTGAAGAGGGTTGCGGCCGTTGAGGGGGAGTTCGGTGATCCGCCGCTCATCGATCACCTGGCGCAGGACGCCGCTGACGGTCTCGACCTCCGCCACCGATCCGGTGACCGTCACGCTTTCGGTGGCGCTGCCGAGGTCCAGGACAGTGGTGACCTGGCGGCTCTGGTCGGCGTCGAGTCGGAAGGATTCGGAGACGAACTGGCGGAAGCCCTCCTTGGCGACGCGCACGCGATAATCGCCCACCGGCAGGCGCGGGATGCTGAAGCGGCCGGCGTCATCCGTGACGGCGCCCACTCCAGGCCGGTAAGCTCGTTGGCGACGCGAACCTCGGCGCCGGGAACCACCGCGCCGGTGCGGTCCTGCGCTACCCCGACGATCAAGCCAGTGGACTGGGCAAGCAGCAGGCCGGGCACCAGGGCCAGGGTCAGGAGAGTTTTCATACCGGAAGTATAGCTCCGTTTCCCCCGAGCGCTGCGCTGTCATCCCGAGCGCAGCGAGGGATCTGCTGTTGCGCCGAGGCGAAAGCAGATCCCTCGCTGCGCTCGGGATGACACCGGGTGCGCTTAAGATGACACCGGGTGCGCTCAAGATGACACCGGGTGCGCTCGGGATGACACCGGGTGCGCTCAAGACACCGGGTGCGCTCGGGATGACACCGGGTGTCTTGAG